>Ga0179593_1516522_pt1 | contig 16915 bp, 27 predicted proteins | sample CZODoug2_1_08_16_FD_185931 | JGI IMG/M metagenome (GOLD analysis project Ga0179593, IMG submission 185931) | Vadose zone soil fungal communities from Angelo Coast Range Reserve, California, USA - CZODoug2_1_08_16fungal (PacBio error correction) | ecosystem: Environmental > Terrestrial > Soil >...
GCTAAAGGAAAGAGAAAAGCCTGGGGGGAGAAAAATTTTCCGTAAGGGGAAAAACGCTTTGGTCAAAGTCGAAAAAAGAGTGCCACAGTGGAAGGGGGTCAGGGGGCTTTGGAAATGGGTGTGAAGCACGGGGCGGGGGATTATCGCGGGGAAAAAGAGGCTGGCGCGATTAGAGATTATCGGCGCTTATGGAGAGAAAAGGTAGGCAATGCCGGTTTTCAAATGGGGAAAAAAAAGAGACGAAGAGAATAACGTAAACTAGGGGGAGTGGGGGGGGCCCTTGGAATGGAAACGACCCTGCGTCGAGGGAAAAGCAATCCCCAGCCCAAAACGTAAAAGCCGAAACCGGCGGCCAACAAGTGGGGGGAAAAATCCTCCTTGTGTGGAACAATTAGAACCAAATACGCGGGGAGAGGGTGGTTGAGTGAGGGGGAGGAAGGACCTTCCGAGAAAAAGAAAGGGACACGGGCGACTGGGGAAAAAAAACTAGGGGAAAAAAAAAAAACACCACAAAGACTCTCGAGAAAGAGAAAATCAGGACACGGAAAGGGGGGGGGGCCCGGGGAGGCTGATCCCGGCGCAAAACGGTATTGTTCGGCGCTAAAAAAAAGGGGAAAAAAAGGGAACCGGGGGGGAAACGGGGGGAAAAGGGAAATCTGAGACAAGGGGAAATCCGCGAAATTCAAGCATGAAGGGATCTATTCGCGGAGGTTCATGGCGCTAAAAAAGCGAGGTAGGAAAAAAAAGGGGGCCACGGCATTGCGGTGCAAAGGGGAGGCTCCATCCAAAAAAAACCAAAAAACTTCGAGGAGGGGGGGGTCGTCATTTAAAACACTTCGTCGCCTCGAATTGGGGCTGCTCGGGGGGCCAATATGAGGGAAAAAGCTCAGAAGAACACGGAAAGAGACTTATTTACAACAGGGAAGCGTTGGAAGGAAAGTACCGTCTTATGGTTTGAAGAGAGAGGAAGGGAAGAATTAGGCAACCGCAAAAATAAGGTTCTGCAGAAAAGGGGTCTGCTTTAGGGGAAAGGGTGTTTTTTTGGGGGAGGGGAACGCCTGCCGGCGGATATTTGGGGAAAAAGAGGCGGTCCTAGGGAAGGGGGGATGAACGGAGAGGGGATGATGAAAGAGGGGGGCATAAGAAAAAACTACGGGGGGGGGGAAGGGTTACTCTCGTACCGGCCGGGGCCGAATAGCGGAAAGGAAACTTCCTTTCGATCCTAAAGAGCGGTTGGGGGGACGAGAAAAAACGCAATTGGGGGGGATGAGGCACCCTCAAAAGGGGACAACACAAAATATCGTTGCCGGAAACGAAGAAGCAACCCCAAACAAAAAGAGGGGAGACCCGGATTTTCCATCGGGGGGGGAGAGGACGAACCAAACAACGGGCAAACAATAAGAGACTCAAGGGGGCTAGCGGGTCAGAGCGAAAATACAACTTTCAGCCATACCTTCAGACCCAGGTGGGGGGTGAAAATACCATAATCAAAAAAAAAAACGAATTTTCAACGGGTCACGGTGAAGAGAATGACCGCTATGGCGGGGGGGGGGGGGGGGGGTTGCCAACTGGAATTGAACTAAGCAAAAAAAAAGTTTCATGAAAAAAACCTCCAGGGATAGGTCGGCCCTGGGACGGGCAGGGAAAGAAAAAGTACGGGGAGTGTGATTTTTTTACATTCGTTCAGCACGAAACGACGGGAAATCTTAGTTGTGGGTCTCTAGTGAAGCAGAGCAAGGGGGAACAGTTAACATGCAACGGCCCACGGAAGACACCACTATTCGGTTAGGTGTTTGAAGAAAGGGGACGGATCCAGGCACAAAAGGGACGGCTAGGGGAAAAGCAAAAAAATCCTGTACACCGCAAGCGGACACCAAAGTTTACAAGTCGACACAGGGATCACAACAACACAGGGCGGGGGGCAAAGGGAACTAAGAGAGATGGCTACGCAAAAAAAAAGGGCCGTTTGGGCAATGCCAAAAAACAACAGGTGGCGTAAGTGATGTGGAAAGAATTCCCACAAAAAAAAGGGAGGACGGGGGCAAAAAAGAAGGAAATCACACCAAAGACGGGGGGGAAGGCCATAGAAGAAACCGCCACGAAGACAACAGGAATACAGTGACAAGTGTAAGCGCACCGTGGCTGTAACGAAAAGAACAACACCATATTGATAGCAAGGTATCTACAACTACCACAAACTAAAAACTAAAAGCAAGACCATGGAAGGAAAATTGACTTTTCCAACGCAAGGTGGGATTCCAAAATCCGCAGGGCGAGGGAAGAAAATAGCACGAGTTGAAAAGGAGGTATACAAAGGAGACCATTCGGGCAGGTAGGGAAAGAATTCCACCAGAGGAGGGGTACGTGCAGCAACCCCGTGGGGGAGACACGCATAAAAGTCAAGGTGGTTTCATGCGGGCCCCGTGTCCGCAACCGATCCCGATTACACCACAAAGACCAAGATGTGGCCGGCGGGGACGACGTGGGGGGGGGCACCTATCAAGGGGGCCGGGGCATCTTCTAGTGCATGTCCGGAAATCACAAATGCGCCGTAAACCAAAGACAGGGGAATAAGCGCGGATCCCAAAACAAACTGAGCCACCAGTATCTCGCCAAAGGTGTCAGGCAACAAACATGGGATATCGGGCCGGCATGAACCGAGAGGAAGTAAGTGTGATGAAAAGCGCTGACTTCTTCGAGCAAGCCAACAGAGAATCAGGACAACATTGACCCAGAAATCACGCCGACGAAAGGGTCATACCTCCGCCGCTCTTGCTTAAAAACACAAAGGAGCTGGCGAACAAGAAGAACTTCTTAAAAGCAGACGCAAACCAGCGGACCACCACCAGGGGTAGGGACAAAACAGGCAAAAAGGCACCTGTGCCACACGCCCAGTGGTATAATCATCAACAGGGGGCAATCAGGAAAATCTAGCGGCCGTCTGACAAAGACAAATGATGCCAGGTAAACAAACAAATATTGGGACAGGGCATTGTCAGCGAGCAAGAAAAAAATAAACATACACGAACAGAAAGGCCCAACACCAGAACATAAGAATCTAGGATTGGCAAGAGGAGGGGGCAAGAGAAAACCGAACTGCCCGCAACGGAAAAAAACCAAAGGGGGTGATAAAAAATAACGCACGGTCGCACGGAGAGGCTAACGCACGTCGGGAATCTCCTTCATCCCGCGGAAAAGAACCGGGCCTCTTATTCCACGGGGGAGGTAAAATGCCAACTCAGAAGACCGCATGAGAGCTAAAAAAGAAACTGCACCGTGGGACAATAAAAAAACAATAGGTACGAGGCAGGAGAAACAATACAAAAAATAAAATATACCCTGTAAGACAACAGGGGGCAAAGAAATTGATTTATCGAGGAGGGTTACCTCTCGAAGGGTCCGAAAACAAAAATTTGTTCATATCAGATTCTATTTGTGTATCCGTGCTTATTACCTTTAACAACGCCTAGTGTGCACTCAGCCAAGCGAGGAACTCAATTAAACACAAGAAGGGCCTGATTACCCAATTGAAAGTGGGGACCGAAAACGCCACACACGGAACGAAAACACGTGCCGCAACAAAGGAGGGCGAAAAACATGTGCATCTGTCACGCGTGGGGGGAACGTGGGCTGGTGATTACCGGAAGAAACGCAGGCCGTCCTGCAAAGAATTAAACCATTCAACAAACGGTTCACGGGGTCCTGGCCAATCCCAAAAAATAGCTGAAAAAAAGCAAAGCAATTCCAGTCGGAAAGAGGACTCGAGGAAAAATCGTCTGCCTTTGATAATTGCCGCCCACGGCTGTATCCCATCAAGCTGCGCGAACGGAAGAAATACATAGGACAAAAGTACCAAAAAAGGGGAAGACAGAAAGAAAAACAACTTCAGATGAAAAAAACATCGCTCCAGTTGCAGTAAAAAACAACGAGTCGCCGGGCGCGCTCAGACACGAGTTTTCGCGTTGCCAACACCAAACGCGAATGCAATCAAAACTATCGCAGGCGACAATCCCTCAAGGGGGGGAGAAACGTAGGGAGAGTTAATTTCCGGAGAAAAAGAGGGACATGAAACCATTTCCCGCTAAATCACACAAAATAAAGAAATGCCCGCTGAATTATCGTAGTAAAAAAAAGTGAAGTGCTATCGGCGTGCACCTCGTCCAAGGAAAAGGACGGAGAAAAAACGTGAAACTATAGGCTAAAGAACCCGTGTGAAAAAAAAAAGAAAGCTTATGCAAAGGTCCTTCCCAAAGAGGACGGGGTCAGGGAAAGGGCTGCTCGGAGACCGGGGGGTCGGGAAATCGGGGCGCAGTCGCGCATGTCGGGGACGAGGCAATGAATGTGAGAGAGCCAACCGGGACAGAGATGTTCTCTTATTTTCCACATGGTTGGGGAGAGCTACTAGGAATTTGGACGGCGGGATCAGCTGGGATAAAAGAAGTAAAACGATACAGCCCATCCTCTGATTGTGGGGGCACAGGAGTTTTACACGGACTAGAATCCCTCGAGTGGGAGGGGAAGAACGGAAAAAAAAATCAGCAAGTCAAACCAGCCCCACTTGGAACGGATAGAACCAACAGGAGGGGCGGAGGGGGGACCGCGGTTATTGAATCAGGGGCGGGGAAAGGTGGGCGGCACTATAAAAAAAACATCGGGGAGAAGGGGAAAAGGAGCGGACAGTGCCCGGACTCTGGAGTTGCCGCCGGAGCACAACGGAGGAACGCGTCGGCTCCACCAATGGGGAAGTAAAAAAACGAAGCCCAACGACAAGGGTCAGGAGTCAACCCATCATAATGCCGAAAGCACAAAAAAGAGCTGATGCGGGCCAACGCCAGGTGATCTCCAGAACAAAGCCTGGATCATTCGGCTCGAAAGTTTTCACCGAGGGGTACAGACAGGGACTTACCTAGGGTAGTGGGGGCAAAACCTTTCTGACGGGAGCCAAAAGCCCTCACAGCATCAGCAGAGGGAAGAGAAAAGGGACTAATCGGGATCTTCTAGGGCAAGGCGGTAGGGGAAAGGCAAAGAGCAAAGCCACGAAGAAAACAAAAGGTCAAGAAAGCGGGGGACAGGCGCTCAAAACAAATTCAGGGTCCCACCCTCATATTTTCGATCAGTATAGTAAAAAAAACAACAATTGTGGGACTTCAGAAAGGGTATGACCTGGGGCATCTGGTCATGGTGACTCTGACATTTTTTGTGCGATGCATTAGGGGGGGGGAAAAGCCGGGTAACTAACAGCAGGGCCGAAGGAAGATCGCAACCGGAAAGCAGCGATCATCACACGAGAAGGCACACAATTGAACCGGGCTATAGACAGGGGATGTTGTTTCTGTCGTCTGTGGGGTGAAGAATCAAGACAGTAATGAGTATTACTTGATAAAACAAAGGCCTATGACAGCGCTGGATGGATGTTCTTCAGGGACAGGAAAGGGCCCAGGGCTACAAAAAAGGTGACGTTTTGGGGAGCTAGGGGGGGTTTGGGAAAGGGAAAAAGCTCTGGATCCTGCCTTCTTGGGGGGGGGGAAATCATGCTGAGTGTACCTGGCGTCTGTTCCTAGGAAATGATTTCGGGGGGGGGGGTGCTATATGGCAGAAGAGGGGGAGGGGGGCGAAATGAAACATATACAGAATCATTCCGAAGAAAAAAAGCTGCGTGGGGAGGCCGACCCTTCCCAAAGAAGCACTTATAAGGGGGAGGGGTGGGGTAAAGGAAAAAAGGGCCGATGCTGGGGAGGGGGAAGCCAGTGGGGGGCTGTTTAAAGGTCACGGTAACGAAATGTAAGCGACAAAAAAAGCGCAGCCCCAAAGGGCAAAGGAAATCGGAGGATGGTGATATGGGGTGGGGGGGAAAATCAAAACAAGGCCATGACATCTACTTAAACTACTAAGTGTGACGTGAGGGGATACCATCAATTGTGGCGCCAGACCGGGGAAAAAGGGGTAAAAAGAAAAAGACCAAAAAAAACGACTGTGGGGCCGAGAAAAGTTGTCATAGGGATGGGGCGCGAGTGGTTTGGGGTGGGGGGTGAAAGAACCGCATGTAAAGGAAAAGGGAAAATCTCTGAAAACTCTTGCAGGGGGGGGAGGGACCGGTGAGAGCTACAAACCAGGTTCACGGGGGGGGAAGAAAGCCTACTACTAACGTGGCCATCTTGGACGTGGCAGGAAAAGTCTAGGGGGAAAAGCTAAAACAGGGCGACGCACGAAGTTATGGGGACCGGTCGGTGGGAAAGAAAGGGGGTACGGAAGACTTTTTCTGGCGACCGGAACCTTAACCACCGGTAGCATTGAAAAACAAAGGCATTGGGAGGCGTGAGAAATGAGCTCAACAAAAAAAAAAGAGAAGAACCAGTCCCCTTGGGAAAAGAGACAAAAGGTGTAATTATTTTTCGCCAGAAAAAAAAAACAAAAGCACCTGATCACTGAAACGGAATAAAAAAACCACGGGGGAGAGCACGGCACAAAAATATTAAAGAAGAAAGATAACTCCCGTGCTTAACGAGGGGAAAAAAATTTGATCTCCGGGCCCCCCCCCCCCAAAGGGCCGCCATCACGCAAAAGAAGCGAGAAAATGGGGGGAAAATATTGAAAGAAGTCAAAAAGGGGGCACAAAAAATCGAAAGCCGAAAGGACGATTAAAAAAATAAGAGACGGGAACAACGGTGAAAAAGGGGGGGGAGGGGCCGCTTTCAATAACAAACAGGGGGGGGGGTTGGCAAGAATTTTTATGGTTTCGATAAACGCCGCAGATTGTGGAGGGAGTGGGGTCCAAAGAAACCCCGAAAAGAGACCCACGGAAAGATGCGAAAGGGCGCAAGACGGCGAAAAAAAATCAAAAAAAGATGGGGGAAAAGCCTTTGCAGGAACCAGCAGGGCGCCCAGACCACAAGTAGCAAAAAAGACAAAGTAAAAAACCCAAAAATGGTCGTGGGAAAAAGCAATCTCGGGGAAGGCGAAGAGTGGGAAAAAAAATTCTGGAGGACCTCTTCCCGCTAGGCCAATAGCGAACCACCGGACCGCCCGGAAATCCTGCGAAAAACCGCACAAAAAATAATTCCGCCGAGAAGATCTACCGCCACAACCCCAGGTAAAGCAAGCAGGGAGCCCCGCAGGAAAAAGGGAGACAGCAACCGAAAAAAACCCCATAGAAAAAGAGAAAAAAAACACGCAGTCAAAAAAAGGGATCAGGATGAAAAAGGGGCCCTGATCGCTGAGGCCGCCGGCGATGCTAAAGGGGGAAAATGACAAAACACAACGAGGCTAATTTACACAACCAACAACACTAACGAAGGGGGGGCAACGGGCCGAAGAAAAAGGCCCGGGCTCGGTGGGGGGGAAACGGCGCGTGAAAAAGTAAATCCGCCAAGGGAACCGACTAATTGAAAGAAAGGAAAATCGCGGAAGACCCGCAATCAGAGACAGTCTGAAAAGGAAAACAACGTGGCCAAAAAGGAGAAAAGGGGTAAGGGTAAAATATTGAGAGGCCAGAACCAGCACCCGGGCAAAAAAAAACGTTCAACCGGAGTGGAAAGAGGGGGTGTGTTTGCCGATTCGCGCAACTTGTTTTCCAGTCCTTGGGGGTTGCCGTGCTTTTATTCACGAGAAAAGAAGACCAAGGACGAAAATCCTACAGTAAAAAGGGGAACACGCACAAACAGAAATCATAAGGGGCAAAAAAAAGTTTTCTGCGCTGGAAAGGGTCGGGGGGCTGGGGAAAGAAACAAGCGAGCAGGCTTAAGGTTAAAGGGAAGGCAAGCCAAGGAGTGGAAGAAGATAAAACCACAAAAATTCCGCGGGTAGAAGAAGAGGCTGCCGGCAAAAATTTCAGAAGGAAATGATCATCAAGCGCCAAGAAAATGCCGCCCGCTTGGGAAAAATGAAAGAACGGGCCCGAGGGAAAAGGGTGCCAGAGACAAGAGGCCCAAGAGTGCACGAGTGATCAGGAGGGGGACTCCACGACCGAACAATGACAAAAGACAGATAATTCCCACCGGGGGATTGGGTCGCCAAAGAAAAAAAAAAAAACGAGGAAAGAAAAGAGAAGGAACGACAAGAGTGGAAACTTTTATGACGGGGGGGGGGGAGGCTTGCCGAAGGCCGGGGAACGCGAAAAAAGGCCAACGTGGGGGAAAAAGGCCGCTTGGCGAAAAAAAAGGGGTAACAAAAATATGGTTAAAAGAGGGGGATCTTATGTGAGAGGGGGGGGGGGGATCGTTTCGCAATTCGGATATCGGACAGGGATGGAGAGTGAAAAAAAAAGAAGTAGAAGTTTCGAAAAGGGATACGAGGAATTGTAAGGGGGATCAGCTTGGCGAGGAAAAATAAATCTTTGGAGGGGGGGGAGGGGGAAAAATGGAAAGGCAACGACGGGGGCCACACACCAGGAACACAAGACTGAAAGAACTCACAGTGCAAAGGGGCAGATGGGAATTCCTCACAGAAGGGGGAGGGGGCACATACGAAGGGGGGAGGAGTGTGTGAAAAAGAACTCTGAGTCCCTCCGGAGCACGGAACAAAAAAAAAAGGAACTTGAAAAGGCGATCACAACACACATCTATTCTAGAAAAAGGGGGGGGGGGGGAAAACGAATGGCGGGCCAAAATTTTGAAAAAAAAGGGTCACGAGTCAAAAGGATTGACCCATCGTGAAGAAGCGTTTGGAAAAAAAAAGGCAAGACTTGTGAAGGGGACTCAACAAAGGGGTCACACAAAATCATCGAGCGGTTATGGAAAAGGGGGCTGCATGCTGCGCAGGGCACTCCGGCGTACCAAAGTGGACCAAAGAGCCGCGAACCCTTTGCGGGTGACGGAACCGCCTGGGGGGGGAGGAGGGGTGGGCTTGTCCAGCGAATTTGTGAGAAAAAAGGGGTGGAAAGGCTGCAAGACAGTAGGCAGGGGAAAAAAAAAAGCGGAGAAAACGTCAGAGACTGATTGCCCCAGGGGGAGCGTAAAAAAAAAAGCCAAAAAGGAAAACTATGGGGAAGAGTTGTTGCAGAAAAGAAAAATAAAGGGGGGACCCGGCGAAAGCTCCTGGTCTGCTAGGTTTTTTTCGGGTGAAAGGTCCGACTCGAAAAAAAAAGGGTGGAAAAATCTCGGGAAGGTCTGACCTCGAGCGGGATTTCCCAGAGTGGATTTTTCTGTGTTGGGAGGGGAAGAAGGACATCGGACCCCAGGGTTACTACAAGAGCCGGGCCGAGGAAAATTCCGTTCGGCCCCGAAAAGTTCACTGGCCCGAGCCTTAAGCTGCCGTGTTGGAGAAAGGAGCAACGGGATGGGCTGGAAAAACGTAAAAAGGCCCGGACTAGAGGAAAAAATGCCCACAACAGCCTCAGCAATTGAGGAAAGGGGGGGAAAGGTAGGGGCCAGTCAGATCCGGGGGGCGAAACAACAGCACAAAAGGAACATTCTACCCCGGGGGCGTGAGAAACGACAAAGCAGGGAAAAATGAAGGGAAATTCACCAAGACACGCACGGTAAAAGAACAGAAAAGGGGGAACTGTTCGATCATTGGGTCATCGTGCCCCCGCAATCGACGATGTCGGGGGGGGGGGAAAAATAAAAGAGGGGGACATAAACTCGTCTCCCTTGAAAGACTTGCGTGAATGGAGGGGGGGCGGAGACAAGCGGGATTTTTTAAGGATCAGACAAAAAAGGACGGGACCAAGTCTCGTTTGCTTCACAAGATATGGGCCGCTAAAAAAAGGAAAGGAAGGAAAAGGGGGTTGGGGGGGGTCGGACAGTCAAACCAAAAAAAAAACGTTTCAGGGCTACCCAAGGTTAAGTAAAAAGGGCATTGCCAAAGGCCTTGGGAGCCGACATCCTAGAAAAAACGAGAGGAGGAAAAGGAAAAAAAAAAAAAAAGAAAAGGGCCTTGGCCAAAAAAAACGTGGAAAAGAAAAAAAACGGACGAAGAAAAAAAAACACTACGCCCCACAGAAAAGAAACGCCGGTTGCATTTTAGCACCCAATAGATCCGCCGTTCAAACCACAGAAGAACGATGGCACACGGAAAGTTCCCACTGGAGGAGGTAAAAAAAAATCAAAAAAAGAGAGACGTCACCAGGGAAGAACCAAAAAGCACTATAGCGAGAAAAGTGGAAAGTTCACCAATTAATTTCTTTGGCACCCAAAAAAATGCGAGCCAAAAAAAGATGGAAAATGTCAGAAGGACATTTTGACCAAGGGGGCGGAAGCCCCCCTTTTCCAACGGGGTCTGAAGGTCCTGGGAAAAACCGTGAAATTGTGAAAATCACCGGGGAAAAAAAAATTGGGAGGGGAGGGGGGGTCGCACCTGATCCCGAATTGAGAATCACCACGAATCAAGATGCGGTATAGGGGGGGAGAAAGAAGGTAACGTCTTGGGGGGGCCGAAAAAAAGAAAGACGCCCAGAGCAAAGCAAAAGATCCCAACAAGAAAGACCGTAGCTCTCCAGAAAAGGTAAACAGCCCCGCTATCGTCAAAAAAAAAGGACCGAGATAATCAGAGGGGGAATCTGGAAATTAGCAGTCAAACCCAAGCTCGAGGGGGGAAAAAGAACCAGGGAAACGCTGCCCAAATATCCAAGAAAAGCGTCGACCTGACAAAAAAAAAAAAAAAAAAAGCACCGCCACCGCAGAACCAACGCATAGGAAGAAACCATACCATAGAAAAAAGAGAACACGCTCAAAGGGGGGGGAAAACAGGATGAATGCCAGAGGGCTGATGCAAGGAAGGTGAGGGAACGGGATGGACCAAAAGGAAAAACCACGAGGCAAAAGTTTGTACAGGAAAAAGCCATCTCGACCAAAAGATGGCGCCGAATGGAAACTGAAAACTCTGGGAAAGGGAACTACAATAGCAAGGCACCAAGCAAAAAGAAAAATGAAAGAAGATTCCACGGAAAGAGGACAAGACCGCCTTTTGAGAAAGAAAGGGAAAAACGAAAACTGCACCGTGGAAAGAGCCGGTCAACGATTGGGGAAAAGAAAAAAGGGTTAACAACGAGACGAAAAAATGATCCCCGCAAAAAAAACCGCCTGGAAGAGGGGGAGAAAGTGTGTTCCGAAAAACACGGCTTGTTCAGTCATTAGGGGGGCCGTTTGCCTTAGGCCGAAAACAGGCAAGCAAAAAAAAAGGAAAAGCGACCAAAAGGGGGCAAGGGAAAAACAGCATAGAGGGGAAAGGCCACCCTTGTGGTCGTCGCGCAGTGGTCGTGTGCTGGGAAAAAACTCGCGCATGGGAGGAGGGAAATCAAAACAAGGTGGACGCGGGCAAAAAAAAAAAGGATCAGAAAAGCGTAGCTCAAAAAGGAAAAAAGAAGGCCGGCATTTTCCAAAAAATGGGGGGATCCATCAAAATAAAGACCGACATAATAGCTAAAAAGGAAAAAATACCGAGAACGGATGGAAGGAACCCTGGGGCATGGAAAAAAACGCCCACGGAAAAGAGGGTTTCGCGTGGCGGCGCCAAAAAAAGACGAAATCAATCCGCGGAAACAAAACGCCCAATCATTGGAAAAATCGGAGCAAAACAAAAGATCTGCTTCCAAAGAAAAAGAGGGGGCTGAATACTCTGTATGAAATTGGATTTCGGGGGAAAAGAATGCCGAACGCAAATGGGGAAGCGCACGCGGTGGCCGGCAACCAACCCCGAGGGAGTCAAGAAAAAACGATAACCGTGCTCAGGAAAGAGCGGGGCACTCTGAGCTATTTAATTAGGGGGGAAAGTATCGGCGCGTGGGGAGAGGGGCAAGCAGAAAAAAGAATGTTTTGTGGGAAAGGGGAGCTAAGAAGGGGAAATGGTCTGATTCAGGGGGCAGGCGGAACTCTTGGGGGGGGGAACCGTTGCACTGGCAAAAGGACGCTGCGTCGAGGGGCGCGGCAATCCCAAAAACTGGACAAGGCCCGCCCAGGGAAAAAAGAGAAAGGAGGGGTACAGTGGCGGGACAAAGAACGCGGGGAGCCTTGAGGATTTTGGGAAAAAGGAGTGGCCGGAAAAAAAAAAAAAAAAAATAAGCCAACTCAAAATGAACCTCGCCCGAAAGCGAGCAAAAAAACCGGCCAATCTAGAAAAAAGCCGGTGAACGGCAATGACGGGAACGGGAAATCGGAACAGAAGGCGTAAAAGTTTGTCCAAAGGGGGGGGGGCACACTCAGCTTTGGGACGTGAGGACCCTGAAGCGAATGAGAGAGATTTCGATCGGAAGCTAGGGAAGTGGTGCTCTTGCGTAAAAATCCACCACGAAGCACGGCTTTACCCAGGGTGCCCCAGATCCGCTGGAATAGGTACAAGAGAATGAATAAAACGGGGAAATTCCATTGAAAACGGCCTTCTAAAAACCTGCGGTTGTGCTTCGAAGGAAAAGGGCAAAGCCGCCGTCAAACCCCGCATCAAAGGAAAAGGAACTGTTGATCGTGGCGCCCCGTCTAAGTGGGGGACTTGCTTCATAAAATATACTGGTGTGCTGGGGCCATCAGACGAAACTTCTTGCTTGCTGGCTTGTTGGGGGTGGGCCGGGGAGGAGAAGGAAAGATTTGGGACAAGCGGCGAAGCGAGCGAAAGTCCTCGGTAGGTCCGTTGGGGCCAGCGGGGAGAGGCAGGCCATGAGCGTTTCGATGGAATGTACGGGGAATTCGCGAGAGGCGTTGACCGAGACGAGGGTCTGGGGAAAAAAAGCACTTGGGATGCGGGGGATCCTCCTCAAGAGGCTGTGGGGCTTGAAGTGAGGCAGGTCACAAAAAATATCGTGGCAGGCCGATAGCAAGACCCAAACCTATCATAAGGGGGGGGTGACCCATCTGGATAGGGCTATGCCACCAAAAAAGGGATTAAAACAAGGTGTTTGGACGGGGCAAACGTGACTAGAAACGGAGGCCGAAAAACTTCAGAACAAAAGGGGGTAAAAAAGCGAACTCCACTACCGAACTTTTTCCTGGTCTGAAAGGGGAAAGACATGCTTGTGCGAAGATGAAAATGGCGGGGGGGGGTGTTTTACCAAGAACGGGTTCAAACTAATAAAATGTTAAATTGGACTATGGCACATGGAGCCGTCACCTCAAGGAGCTCGTACGTATACTGCCTCTGGCGGGATGGGGGGGGAGAAAAAACGGCGACGGCCGATCAATCTGGATGTAAACCTCGTTCAGGAAGAATACAAAGGTGACTCCGGGGAGAAAATGAGGCGGGATGGGGGGGAAATGCAGGGGGGCGCTAGGCAAAAAAAAAAGAAGTGATGGGTGGTTTTCGGCGTCGATGCGCCGGTCCACTAAGAATACCCATCCTTCACACACGGGGGGGAAACAAGGAAGTGGACCGGTCGAAATTTAAACACGGGGAGAAGAAAAAAGAAGGAGATAATGTCGTACGCGAGAAATTGCAATGCTGAACGGGAAGGGATGGGGTCAGCCAGAAAAAAAACGACGGAAAAAAAACACGACGCCGAACCCGGGAGAGCGGCCCGCCCACGAAAGAAGAAAAAGGGGACAACGGGAGCCCGTTCTGAACGAGGTAAAAAAATTCATCGCGATCAAGAAAAGAACGCTCAGAAGCAAGAAAAGAGATCATAGTAACCATGAAAGTGGATAAAAACTCCACGGCGGAAAAAAACCCAGCACGTCATAAAAAAAAAATCAGACAGGCAATTGCAAGGGAGGGCCGCTTGAAAAGTGGAACTCAATACTGGAACACCGCTGAGTGCTACGTCCGCAAGAGTCCATGGGGAGGGTGGTGCGCACCGATCGGGGAAAATTATCACAACGATGGTGATTGAGGGAGCACTGGGGCCGCTCGAGAGTTTTTGTGGAAGAGTGGCAGGCCCAAAGCAAATGAAAACCAGCAGCATTCGGCAGGCGCGGACCAACACGCACAAGCCCAGATGAGACGTCAAAAGAAGTAAAGGAAGGTATGAGAAAGGAGGGTAACCGAGGACGGACACGGAAGGGGGGAGGCGAGCGACCAATACATGCGCCCGAACCGGAAATGCACTCACTCAGGGTAAAAAACCGCAAGACCGCAAAAGTGTCGAAACAAAGGGCCCAAACAAGTAAAACAAAACCAAAGCAAGTAATGTCCCGGTAAAAAACGGGGGGCATCGAACGTCCCGCATAGGCGGGAATGTCAAGTGACAACAAATTAAGAACAGGGAGTACGCACCAAGGGAAAATTCAAGGGTAGCTGGGGGGGAAAAAAAAGACGATGCGGGGGAAGGGGAGGTCCCTGTCAAATCACCAAATTACGAGGGTACGAGCCCATGTACATGAAAAAAGAAGAGGACCAACGAAGAAAAATGACCACGACTGAAAAAAATAAAAGAAAAAAAATTTGAAAAAGAAGGCTGGGCACAACAGCACGCAAAGGCAGCGGCCATAAAATACACACGACTAGATTCCCGAGAAGCATCTGAGAACCAGCGAGATCATAAAACTTGACCGGGAAAAACGCTCCAGGGAAAAGGATATGAAGGTGGAAAAAAAAAAACGTGAAGAGGAGGAAAAGCTCCCATGCCAGTTTCACCGGCTGGAAATAAAGAGGGGGGTGTGTGCAACGGGCACTGAACAGGCGGGGGGCATGCGAATGTGTGGTGTCCATGGCGCTTATGGAAAAACGACTCAACTACATAAAGGCTCCAAAAGAGAGTGGTCCGCCACTTGGTGGAAAGGAATACAGATAAGGGCCATAAAGGAGCTGGGTAATTAAGTGGGGGGCGGGGATTGCAAAGGCCGTCCCCGGGAAAAAAAAAACGCACAAATCCAAGAGGGAAAAGGTCTCCGCCGCCCAGCTGAAAAAGGAACATTCCTCGTTAAAGCAAAAAAAAAAGAAAAAGACGGGCGTGTGAAAGGTAAAACGCTGAAACCAAGGATCAAGGAAATCGAGGGAAAATATCCCCGATTTGAAAACCAAAAAGAATAACTATAACGGAGAGCAGGCAAAACATGAACATGGTCTTTGTACAGAGGCCAGCGGCCTAGAAATGATTGTCGGACGGAAAAAAAAAATTCCGCCAAAATAATAAGTCAAAAAAAGGGAAAGGCAAACAGCAAAAATAGAAACGCGAAGGAAGTGGAGGAAAAAGGGAGAGATTCCTTCCACAGGAAGGGATGAGTCCGCCCTGGGGGGAAAAGCAAGGAGCGTCGTGATTGAAAACCTAAAAAGGGAAATACAATCGTCAAAAAAAAAAGCTGCTAGCAGGGGGACGTTCCAAGACGGAGATCACGGTGCAACCTCGTATGATTCCCCTTCGAAAGAAAAGCGTGCGGGCGTTTAAGTGACATGGACTATCACAGGGGTGCCAATGGGGGAGAGGGACTGGAATTAAAGGTTTTGGCAGAAAAACCACGGAGACAATGGGGGCCAGGACGTGGGTTCAGCCTGGCGAGAAAAATCTTGGATTTTTTGTGTGCGGGTACCGGGACGACAGGCAGGGTCGGTTTCAAAAAAATGAAAAGCCCAAGAAAATTTAGTTCCAGCGCCGCCGGGATAGGAACTTAGGGTCGCAATTTCAATAAAAGGGAATACGCGGGGTGCAACGATTGAGCAAAAAGTCCCCCGGCCGAGTGAAAAAAAAGGACTAACAGCACGGGAAAAAAAGTGCAAACCTGAACAAGAGAACCATCGGGCCACACCGCGCATTAAAAACACAAAAAAGCGATAAAACCATCCCAGGGGGGAAAAAAACACGGCCCCGGGTCCTTCACGTTCTTGTTTCGCGTAAAAACTAGTGGGGAAAAACGGGTGGAAAGGAGCCGTGGCCACGGAAAGGGTTTTCGCAAAAAGGGAGGGCGCAGTGATCTTTCCCGAGGTTCCATCGGGGGGTATGGTGGGGGAAACGCCTGCATGCGAAGGCCCGCCCCAGTCAGGCGTTACCCCAATGGGAAGGGAAGGGCAAGAGTGGAAAAAAGTGCCTAGAGAAAAGCCGGGGGGGAGGCCTGGTGGGAAAAAAAGGGTTGGTACCTGGCTGAAATCGTCAGGGGGTCCCGCTAGTACGAGGGGGCCAATCCGGGAAAAAAAATAAAAGGGCGGCAAGCGATCACGAGAGCAGAAAAAAAGATCAACGTGCGTGGGGCCGAAGGGGGGTTGGGGGGGAAGATGCACGAGCCGAGACACCTGGGTTTCTGCGAAACCCGGGGCGCTGGGGGACGTGATGCTTTGCGGCACAGACGGGGGATAATATTTGAAAGCGGTCCGGAACTCGAAGGATTCCATGATGGGGGGGGCCGGGACAGGGCGCCGAGCGGAAAAACTACGTGTCCCAGGGATTTACAGGAAAAAACGCTAAGCGGCAGTGTGAAACCGACTTCTGGGCGAGGACAAAACGGGGCTGCCGTGGGAAAGCACAGGAAGAGCCAAAAGGCCGGGCGCATGGTCCGAAAAGGGTAAAGGGAACAACCATAGAGGTGGGGGAAATGGACTCCTCGACAGCAAAACAACCCAGCCAAAAAAGCCAAGCTGGGGTTGGGGTGATAATGGGTCCATCGGGGGGGGGGTTTTCGAAAAAAAAGACAGGACGGTACACCCTTAGCGGTGCCTATCAAAACAAAGTCCACGAGAAACGAAAGTGGAAACATTGGACGCCAAAAAAGTCCCAAGTGTCCAACAAGGGTCAGGAGATCATTGGGAAAAAAAATGAAAACGGGCGCTCACGAATGGCGTTGTGGGGGCCCAAACAAGGGTGAAAAAAAAGGTCATCACGGGGGTCTCTGATCCACATGAGAAATCTGTGGTGGGGGAAAGTTGGACCGGAAAAAAAAAAATCAGGGGGGCCGCTTTACACGTAAAGAAGGTAAAAGAGGTTGTGCTGGACGGAAGGATCTCATTTCCGCTACAAGAAAGGCCGCTCTGCGGTGGGGGGGAGGAGTCCGTGGGGATTCTTTGAAAAAAAACAATCGGCGACAGAAGCAATTGCAGGGGGAAAAAAGACCCAGTGGGGAATTCTCGG
>Ga0179593_1819369_pt1 | contig 16915 bp, 31 predicted proteins | sample CZODoug2_1_08_16_FD_185931 | JGI IMG/M metagenome (GOLD analysis project Ga0179593, IMG submission 185931) | Vadose zone soil fungal communities from Angelo Coast Range Reserve, California, USA - CZODoug2_1_08_16fungal (PacBio error correction) | ecosystem: Environmental > Terrestrial > Soil >...
GGAAAGCGGAGTTAGGGAAAAGAAGCGGACTCTCGTTGGGGGGGATTTTGTTTATTTCTTACTCAAAATCTCAAGGCCTTGCCTCAATTGCGCGCACGTTCGGGGGAGTCATCCACTATGCCTGGAAAGAAGCACTATCGGGTGGATTGTTGTTCGGGAGGGGGGATTCACACTGCCTGGGGCGCCCCAAGCAAAGGAAAAGAAGGGGCAGAGAGGAGGAGGTGAGCCAAAAAGTCTGGGGGGAGAGGGAAAGGAGCCTACGGGGTCCAGTAATGTTCTCCTCTCGAGACAAAGCCCATGCCTCCAAGAAAAAGCGGCCATTTCGCTGACAAGGGAAGGGGATCCCATTCCCCTTATAAAAAGAAAAAGATGGGAAATGTGGCCTTTTCAAGGAGGAGGGGGCGGCCCCAAGAAATCAAGATCTATCACGAACAATCTTCGGGGAAAAAAAAAAAATCCGGGAGTTAAGAGGGGGGGTAGACTTGAAAAAAACTAAAGAAACTTCCTTTTAGTGGTGCACGGGCTTAAGGGAGGAAAAACCCATTCCAAAAAAGGAAGGAACGCAAAACAATCAAAACCCCCTTTGGGAGGAAAAAGGAGAGTTGTCGAGGGGGAGGGGGGGAATCAGAGAGAAGAGGCCGTTTTTAAGGCGGCGAAAAGGGCGCGGGAGGGGAAAAAAAAAGAGGGGGGGGTTGGCGATGTACGATGGGGATCAACAGGGGGGGGGGGACCCGTTGTGGACGTCAAGAGGGGGAAGATTCTATGAGGAAGGAGGGGGAGCAAGACACCGAAAAATGTTTTTGGAAAAAGGGCGGGTCCTTTGCGGAAGGGAAAAAGGTTTTCCATGGGAAGGATGCGAATCGTGGGAGGGGAAAGAGGGGATGACTTTCCTTCCATAGTTTTGAAAAAGTTGCGAGGCATTAGTACGAAAAGGAAAAAAACAAACAACGGAGGAAAGGGAGGAAGGAGGAAAGGAGACTTCCTCGAAAAAGAAAAAAGCAAAACTCTGGTCGGAAAGAAAGAAAAGCAACGATCTTCCAAATTTAAAAGGGAGGAGACCGACGTCGGCCACATAGAAAAAAAAAAAAGAAAAGAGGGAAAAATCTGGCGATATCACCAGGGGAGAAAAACGACATCTTCCGCAAGGGAGAGAAAAAGGCTCCTGTCCTGGGGTCTCAAAAAAGAAACCCCGCGCGCGTGTGAGAATCTGCTCCTTACCGCAGGAGAGACCGTATCTCTTCGGGGGAAAGCCTTGAAAAGAGAGGGGCTGCGGGATAAAAGCCGTTCCTTCGGAAAAATCTTCTCGGGGTGGAAGGGATAGATTTGCAGGGGGGGGGGGGTGGGCGGATTACGGACCGCCGAAATTCCACCTCAAAAAAAAATTAACCTTCACTATGTCTCACAATTCGGCAAAACCGGGACTATTGGGAGGGGCGCATCCTTTGCGTACGCTAAAAAAAGAGCTGGGGCCGAACCCCTAGCGGAAAAGAAAAGGAAAAAAGCTTTCGGGGGCTGTCTCCAGCATCACAAAAAAAACGGGGGAAGGGTGTGCCTTCCTGGCGAGCGCGCCAAAAGGAGGCAAGTTCTTTTTGGGGAAAGAGGAGCATTAATCACAGAAAAACCGACTTGATGGAGGAGTGTTTCTCCGCCTAGTTGGGAAGGGGGGAAAACGACTCGCGCCAATTTGAGGGAAAAGCACTTCCTTTCCGATCGGGAAGGGGGGAAATTTGATCCAAGCCCCCGGGAAAGAAAAGTGTCCGTTGAAAAAATATCCGACCCAAAAAAAAAGGGAAGAAAAAACGATTTCTCGGTCAAAGGGTGTGTCCGAGGGAGAAAAAGAAAAGGGGAACACCCTTTGCGCGAAAGGGGGAAACCCGGTTTCTATGCTTTGACAGGAGGCCTGGGGGTGTGCGTCTTCGGGGGGGAGGGGGGGGGGCACCTATTTCCGATGCCCTATCCGGAAAGGAGGAAAAATGCCGCCGTCCAGTGGGGACAAAAGGGAGACGTGGGTCTATCAAGGGAGGAGGGTATTCGAAAACCGAAAAAACATGCTCAACTCAAGGAGAGGGGACAAGAACCTTGGATGAGCAATTTTTTACACCCTACTAAAGGGAAGGGACGCATTTGTCGAAGAAAGAAATCATGAAGGCCTGAGGGGGGGGGGTACGGCTTTGCCTACGCCCCAGATTCAGGCGTAAGGAAGGCAAAAACAGGGACAAAGGCAAGCCCTGCCTCTTGGGGGGGATTGGGAAAAAAAGAAAAGGCGAACACCGCCGATAGTACCGGGAAGGGAAACTTAATTCCGGGACTTGCGCCAAGAGGGGGGTCACTGACTAAATAAGGGTAGAAAAAAAAAAAAAGGGGAAATTGTTGGCTTAATTACCCCTTAAAAGGGGGGGGGGGGGGGGGGAAGCCCACCCTAGTTCGCCAAAGGGGAGAGAGAAGGGGATCTCCCACCAAGCCAAAAAATGTTTAGGTAACCTTCACAGGGGCGGTGGAGAAGGCGGCCGTTTGAGCACCAGGGGGGGAGGAAAAAGCCATGGACAAAAAGAAAGGAGGAAGGTGGGGCTTGTCCCTTCGGCCAGGTCGCGAAAGGGGAAAGGCTCTTCTCCCCGGAAAAAGAGGAAGCCGTCCCGAAGTCATTGGAGGGGGAAACCACTGGCAAAAAGTTGAAAGGGAGAGTTATCGCGAAAAGGACAGTGAAAGGAACGGAGGGAAAAAGAAAGGAGCCGCCCGCACAAATGAAAAGAAAAGGGGGGGTCCTTCTCGATGCCCGAAGACCGGGGGAAGGGCTTGAGGACATGGGGGGGAAAAGAGAAAGGATCTCCCAGGTGGGGGGAGGGGAAGGGGGGGGACTGCAATCCTTTTCCTCAAAGGGGGAAGAAAACCGCACGAAAAAAGGAAAAAGGAAGCACTCTCCGCGACCATGGAAAATAAAGAATCCTCACCTTGTAACTAAGGAGAAAAAAGATCAGCGAACGCAGGGTTGCGTAAAGGGGGGAGAGAAGGGACTATCCCGTTTCACCTGAAAAAAGGGGCCTTCCGCCACGCCGGGGGGAAAAAAAAAAGGAGATAACCACTGCCGCTAAGGAGAACAGAGACTTCGGCAGAGCCGCAAGGAAGGGGAAGGGGTCCCGCCTTTGTTCAGCGAGAGGGGAAGGGGAAAGAAAAGAATTCCCCTCCGACTTGTCTATTGGGAAAACATTTTGCCGCCCGCCCACGGAGAACTGACAACCAACAACGGAAGTGGTATGGAGAGGGAAGGGCGGCACTTGGTGCGCTAAGGAAGAAAAGCGAAAAAAAAAAGTCTATCCTTTCTTTTCCCATAAAAAGGAGGAACTCGCTTAACAACTCCGGGGAAAAATAGAGAAAAAAAACTTGCCGGGCTAGAAAAAAAAAGGAGGGGGGGTCATTCCCACGAAAAAAGAAGAAGGCGCTTGGGTTGGAAAAGGGAGGTAAAACTTCCTTGAAAAAAAAGGAAAAAAAGTCGGCGGGTGGGATTTGAAAATGGTAAGGTCGATAGAGGGATGCTCATACGCTCATAAAGAGGAGAGGGGGGGAGGAGTTTCAACGTTCGATTGAAAAAAAAGGGGGGGAGAATCTTCATAGTGAAAAGGGAAGGGAAGAAAAATTGGAGGGGGGGAGAAAAGGGCTTTGGGTGGAATGGAAAAAATGATGAAAACTCTGGGGAAAAGGGGGGGGGGGGGGTCGTCCATTTACTTGAGGAAAAAAAAAAAATTCCTCCCGAAAAAGGATCTCACAAAAAGGAACCGAAGGGAAGAGAAAGACCAAGCAATGCTAAGGGGGGGAAAAGGGTTCCTTTGAATCTGTTCCCTGGAAGAACTTTGCGCGAAAAAGAGAAAAAGGGGGGGAAAGGGGGGTTGCAGTTTGCCGCCTAAGAGAAAAGAGGGGAGGAGACGATTTTCTGTTAAGGGGGGGGAAAAGAAAGATCCCGTCACCTGGGGGTTTTTAGAGGGAAAAGAAAAAAAGGGTCCTTGCAAAAGGCTCCCGCAAGAAGATATTTATAGCAAACGAGAACGAAATTAGGTGCCAAAGACTCGAAGGAGGAGGGGGAAGGGGATGAAAAAATCTGGGGGGGGGGGGGGGAAGAGAATGGCCGTAGAACCATTATTTCTAACGAGGGGGGGGGGCAGTGGACAACAAACTAAAGTTAGAAAGGGGGGGGGGGAGTAAGCCACAATTCAGAGGGAAGAGGGGAGGGGAAAGTGTACCCCCGGGGCGCAAGCACCCAACAGGACGAAAGGAAGGATCCAAGACTCATATAATAGAAGGGTTTCCGTCCATTAAGGGAGGGGGGCCTTTCCTGTGGGAGGGGTTTGGGGGAAAAGAAGTGAGGGCAATGCCCAAAAGGATTCATGCTTAGGCAGGAAAAAAAAAGTTTGTTAAAAGGGAAGGGGGAGGGATTGGTCAAAGTGAGGGAAAAAAAATGGTGACGTTCTAGTGCGTGGGGGGGGAAAAAAAGAAGAACCTGTTCGCCTCCCAGCAAAACTCCTTCTCGCAAAGAAGAAAGGTCCCAACACGTCTTTCAGAGGGTCCCGGCTGCGGTTTCCGGGAAAAAAACCGTGATCTTCCGAAACTGCATCTTCACACGGAAAAAAAAACACTAAAAAAAGCACAGTGCAAATGAAAGAAGAGGAAAGGGGGGGGGTTATTCGCAAAATTCCACCAAAAGGTGTTGTTTCTCCAAAATCTGGAGGAACAGAGAAACCCTGTGATGGAAGGGGAAATAAGTCCAACTGAAGAAACGCTTTTGCAAGGTGAGGGGAGGGACAATGGAGAAATCGTTCCAGAAAGGAAGTGGGACGAAGAAAGCCGGGAGCTGGGGGATGAAAGAATATTCCGGTAACAAAGGAAGCCGCGTCCAGGGGGGGGGGTCCGTAGGGGTGAAGGTTTGAAGTAGGAAAAAAAAAGAACAGAAAAAAAGCACTGTGAGAATGGCTGAAGGAAAAAAGGCCAAAACAAAAAACAAAAACGGCCATTGGGGGGGGGGGAGGACACTTTTCTTTTTCTCAGAAAAGAAGAGGGGGAAAATTTTCCTTCCAATACTAGGGGGAGGACAAGGGTGTAGGGGGAAGAGGACGATCAACTCCCATAGGGGAGTCCATCCGTTTTTGAGACTAGAAAATGGGGAAGGAGCCTATGGGTGGAGTTTACTTTCAGTATACGCAACCAGGAAAAAAAGAAGCCGCAAAAAGAAAGAAAAAGTCGCTTTAACTCGGGCGAAAGAAAAGGGCGCCTTTTGAACGAAAGGTCTCAAAAGGAGACGGGGAGGTCGTTGGGGTACTGGGGGGGGACTTCTCTTTCCGTGTGTGCAAAATGCGGGAAGAAAAGGGAAAATGGAGATTTCGGCAAGAGGAGAAAAAATTAAACTCAGGGGGAAAGAGTCTTTTGTCTTTATGAGGAAAGAGAGAAGTTGACATTCAAAAAAACGGAAGTTTTTGAAATTGCTTTGAAAAAAAGAGTTTTTTGAAGAAGGGGCAGGGTTTCGAAAGTACGTCCTGGGAATTTGAGTAAGGACTTCAAAAAAACAAGGAGGTCCTCGAAACCGAAGACTGTAAAAGAGGGGAAGGGAATCATCAAACGCGAACGCAAAGGGATCCGAATGGAAAAAGGACAGGGAGAAAGGCAAAAAAAAAAAAAAAAAGTGGCTTTTCCGGCCGGGAAAACATTCGAAAGCTGCACGGGGGGGGGGGGGTGGCCCGCCAAAAAAGGAGAAAGCCAAAGGACCGCCAACTGTAAAAAAAATCCGCCCAATCTTAAGGGACGCCTTCCCTCCCTTTTCCGGGGGAAGGGAGCGTTCTCAGGGACTCCCGAGAAAAGAAGGAACCAGCTCAAAGGGGATTTTGCGGCTGCGCCTTGCAGGGGGAGAAAAAAAGGGGAATGACGCCCGAAACGAGAAAAAAAAAAAGCACGGGAAAAAAAAAGGTGAAGGATATGAAGAGGAAAAAAAAAGAAGATTTGGAGTTGCAAAAGGGGGGGAGTGTCCGCCTACCATCGCGGGAAAGAAAGGGGAGACGTCCCTTTTCCAAAAAGTGGGGGGGGGAGGGAGGCAGACAGGGGGCCTCAAGAAAGCGCGCCCTTCGCAAGCGGAGCATTAATCAAAGCCGGGGGAAAAAAAAGGAAGAGGATCGTGGCATTCGGGGGGGTGAAAGAGGGGATTAAAAAAAAGAAAAAAGAACTTTCTTGAAAAAGATTCTTAAGAGAATACGAGGGTTCCCTTCCCTTTGGAAAAAGGCCCCTCTAAGGGGGGAAAGGGTCCCTTTTCCCTCCACAAAAAGGTTCTCGGTCAAAAAAGAAAAGGAAAAATTGATCACCCCAGCCGAGGGGGGGGCCACCTTTGCAGCAAAAAACAGGAAAAGGACGGGCGATGGATGGAAGAGAAGCTTCGTTCGTGTACAGGGGGGGAGTTTGTGCGATGCGGGAAAAAGACGAAAGGGAGGGGGGGACGGAAACTCACAAAGGCAGGGGCGGGAAGGCGGTCTTGTTCAGGCGAAAGGGGACTGCTCACGCAAAAAAAAAAGAAAAAAACGCCACCAGGAAAAGTTCGCAATGGAAAAAACTCCTGAATCAAGTGGGAGAAGGATGGCTCCCTGAAGAAAGAAAAGTTTCGGGGGGTGGGAGGGGGCCGAAAGAAACCAGGTAGGCAGAAAAGAAAAAGGCAAGCCCTGTCCCCTCTGGGGGGGGAAGTCTTCAACCCAAGGAAAAAAGGCAGAAACAACATCTTATATGAGGGGGGAAAGGGACAGGAGTCCTGGGTGAAGAAAAAAAAAACCTTTGGTGGGGTCACAAGGGGGAGGCCTTCTGAATTGTAGCTTCCCTGTCTCTCCGCAGCAAAGTAGGTGGGGGGGACAAGAAAAAACGAGGTCAATAAAACCGGGGGATCTCCACCAAATCCAACCCAAAAAGGGGGGGTTCATCGCCGTCACAGGGAAGAAGGCCGATCGCACTGTGGGAGGAAAGAAAAAAAAATCAGTGGGCAGTGAAAGGGGAAGGGACGTTTGCGTTGTAAAAAAAAAGAAGGAAAAGATAAATAGAAGTGGACGGAAAGCAAGGGTAACAGCCCATACACGGTAAGAGGAAGGGGGGGGGCTGCGGGAAAACGGAAGGGTCTCGGGAGCGCGCAACAAAAGGGGAACATATCCCCCGTCACAAAAGGGAGCGAAAGCCAACTCCTTTAGACTAAAGGATGGGGGGGGGAGACGGGAATGGAAAGGAAGTCGTAAAATAAAAGGGGGAAAAGGGGGAATTTTTTTTTCCTCACGGGGAGAAAAACCATTTTGCTACAATGGGGAGGAAGTTTCTCCATGGCGGAAAAAAGAATCGACAAACCGAACTGGAAAAAAAAACGGCCAATTCACTAAAAAAGAAGAACTAGATCCTCATGGAGAGAAGGGTCTCAAACAAAGACGAAGAAGGAGCGTCGGGGCAAGGGAGGACGGAGACTCTAGCGTTTGAAAAGGGGAAAAAAACACCGCGCCCCGGGAAAGGAAAAAGAATCCTAACAAGAGGAAAAGGAAGAAAGACTCGGAAGAGAAGGGAAAAGCAAAGAAGGTGACGCGTTGGTCAAAGGAAAGAAAAGGAAAGAGGAATAAGCGGTGTGGATGCCCAAAAAAGGTAGGATGTGGATATCGCACCAAGTGAGACGGAAGCTCAAACGAAACGACAACGTGAATTATTCAAAGAGATATATAATCAGAGGGGGGGGCGGCACTTTGTTGCGCCGATCAAGGGGGAAAAAAAGTCAACGGAGCAAAAGTAATGGAAAAACCTTCTTTATTCCTAAAGAAAGGCACCCCCGCGTCACAACCTGAGAGGACAGGCAAACTGACGGATAGGGGGGAGGACTGGATAAAGACCCGCGACGCCCGTTTTTGGGGAAAAAAAAAGGGTCCTTTCAGCACTCGAAGTTTTATTGGGGGGGAGGGAAAAAAGACGGCGAGGTCAAAGAAAAAAATCTGCAGAAGGGGGGGGGGGGGGAGACTTCTTTTTCCACGTGAGGATGTTTTCCGACCAGTGGGAGGAAGAGTGACTTGGGAAAAGAAAAAGGAGTCCCGAGGATTGGGGTTGAAAGAATACAATTATGCAGCTTTCAGAAGGCCAAGTTTATCAAGGGGAACGTGAAAAAGAAAAAGGGGAACCCGTAACGGTAATCTCACCAGGAGAAAAAAACCAAGCAGTTAGCTAAAAGGGGGAAGGAGGGTTGACCTGGTGGAGAGGGGGGGGGAAAAGGGAAAGTGAACCAAAGCTAAAGGAGGAAAAACGCGAAGGGGGGGTGCCATTTGGGGGAATTAAGCTCGCCTAAGAAAAGTAGAGTTACGGAAAGGGGGGGGGAAAAAGAACGGGTAGCATATGCCGTCCCGGAAAGGGTGAGCATAAAGGGGCAAAAAACCTGTCCATGAAAAAAAGGTCTCCTTGAGGAAAAATAAACTCCACTCGATAGCCACGGAGGGAAGGGGGCCTTTTACGGCGAAAAAAGGGGGGTTTTTCTTTTTGGGGGGAGCAGGCCATGTTTCAAGGCAGTTTCGAACTCTTGGGGAAACACCCTAATTTTCTGCGGAGAAGCAGGGAAGTAGAAAAAGAGGAGGAAGAACGAGGGGAGGAAGAGCAATTCTCAATCCAAAAGTCATTGCCAGGGTTATCCAAAGGGGGACTGGGGGGATTTTTTTTCCTCAAGAAAAAAAATATGCATTTTCTGGGGGGGTTAGGGTTTGTGGGAAGGATGAGAAGTAAGGGTCTTCTTTCCAAAAGGGATTCCAGGAAAAAGGCATTTATCCAGTTAGGGAAAAGTTCGAGGGAAAGGTTATTTCTAATAAGGGGGAGGGCTATTTTCGGGGGGGAAAATTGGGGGGGGGAACCGAGACTGGGACCTCCCTCCTTCTCGCAAGAAGGGGACCTCAATTGCCGGCCAGGGAAAGTGACTGCGACGACAAACGGAAAGAAGTGTAGGAGACACCCTCAACGCACACGACGGGGACGTTCCAATCATATACAGGAATGTGGGGGAAGAGAAATGTCAAATCGAACCAGGGGGAGGAGGGGAAGGTGTGCAGAGGGACCTAGAACAAAGCCTTTCCGGAAAGAATTTTCCGGCGTCGGGGGAAGTTTGTGATCAAATGAATTCTATCGGGAAGGGAAAGGATTTCCGGCAAGACAAGGAGCCGGGAGCAAGGATCCTTTAGGACACTAAAATCGGGGAAGGGTGTATTTTTTCGGCTTTGAGGGGAAAAAGGGGGCTCAACAGCAAAAAAAAAACAGGGGAAAGCCAAATGTGCGACTCCAAAAAAAAAAACACCGGCCAGGAAAACTTTTTCTGCATGGGGAAAAGGAACAGGGGAACAGGTGGAGCAAAGCCTGCGTGGTTCAGGAGGGGTGACCGCAGAGCTAGCAAAAAAGGAATTCGTTGGCTAAACTCCGAGATGGGGACCTGAGAAAGGGAAGTGTTTTAGGGGAAAGGGGGGTCCTTTTATCGCAAACGGAAAGAGGACAAACAAAAAGGCAGGTCGTGAGAAGGGGGGGTATCAGATCCCGAAGGGGGAAAAAGGCAGGGTCAGGAGTAAAGGGAAGAGGGGTGCGAGTTACGGAGAAATATCAACAAAAAAGGGGGAAAACTGGAAAAAAAGAAAAGTAGGGACAAAAAGGGGAAGGGTCCCATTCGTGGGTAGCAACGGAAACAAGAGGGTCTTTGCCGGAAAACGTCGATAGTCCATGGGGGAGGGGGGGGGGGAGGGGCGGGGGGGGCTTTCGGGGTTGAGCAGTAAGGTCGGGGTGTTCGAGGGGGGAAAAACTGACTTCTCGAGGAAAAAGGATTAAAAGAGAAGATAGAAAAAAGGGGGGAAAGAACCCTAATACTTGTCTCAAAAAAGAAAGGGGGGAAATGCGCATCAAACGCAAAAAAAAGAGAAACATGGGGAAAAGAGGGGAGGCAATAACCATCCTCTGGGAAAAGGCTTTTCCTGTCCCGAAAGGGTCCCGCAATAAAGAAAAAAAGGGGAAACTACGGGTCAAGGGGACGAAACTTGGCCCTCTCCGGGAAGTGCGCCGTACCTCAAAAAGAGAAAAGAAACTCACAGAAAAATAAAGCAAGTACGCCTTGGAAAAGGCTCTGCTCAAAAGGGAATCGTACCAAGAGAAAAAAAAGGGGGTTTGAATGAGGAATTGCCCATTTGTTAGGAAAAAGCCTCAAGTTCACGGGAAGGAGGGGAGGCAGTTCCCTTCTAGGAAAAGATGAGTAAAATGAAAACAAAGGGTGTCTCTGCTAGGGTCCTCTACCCATCGCGGGGGGAAAAAAAAAGGAGGAACGGCACCTTTTGCCCAAAAGAGGAGAAGCAGAGGGGTCCAGGAAAAAGGGGGACTGCCTTGTCGCCCGAGAAAAGTGATGTTTGTGGGTAGAAAGGGGGAAGAACTAAAAAATCCAAAAGAAAAGGTAGGGGGGGGGTGTATGATCTCTAAAAAACATCCTTTTCGCATGCAAAAGGCTGGAAGATCGAGAGAAGAACAAAAGGAAAGGAAAATTTCTTTGCAAGGGAAAAAGCTCACCTAGTTCCGGAAGGAGGAAAAGGAAATGGAGTCCCCCCAAGCCGCGAGGAAAAAAAAAAATGTCAGAAAAAAGGTCAGGGGGAACGATTTCCTTTTGTCGTTGGAACTTTGCGGTGCAGGGGGTGGTGCTGATGCAGAAGAGGGGAAAACATAAAGGGGCGAAACGCCTCGGACCTTTCTGGAAGTTTCGAAGAAGGGAGGAGGGGAGGCAGAACGGAGAATCACTCAAAGGGGGGGGGGGGGGGGGGGGTGGGTGGGGGGGGGGGTCTTTATTCGCAAAGAGATAATACCTTCAAGGGGGGAAAAAAGATTTCTTCACGGCCTTTCTTTGGGGGAGGGACCTTACTGGGGAGGAGAGAAACAGACTAGGGGGGGGGGTGATTTTTTAAAAACAATCAGCATAAGTCCTTGGACCCAAAAAAAGTGCCAGGAAGGAAAGACACCTCTCGGGGGCTAATAAGTTTTGGAAAAAAAAAAAGGGGGTTTGGCGGTACTTCCAAAGGAAAGAGCAACTGGGGGGGGGTGGGAAACTAGTTTCGAACTGATAAATACGCGAAAAAAAATCCACCCCGCTTTTTGGGGAAGAAAAAAGGAAAGCTTTAAGAAGAGAGGAACTCAATAAGCAAATTTTCCAAAGATAAAAGGGGAAGGGAGTGTCACTTCGCCAGTTAGGGGGGGAAAGGCTCCTGGAAAAGGGGGTCCTCCATTCCTTCAGGAGATCTCCCTGTTCAAAAATGAAAATCGGTAGCAGACGCAACAAAAGGGGAAGAAAAAAAAGAAACAAGAAAAAAGACCTTTAGCTACCTGCTTGGGGAAAAAATTCCCCCTCGTTTCATAAGGGGAAAGGGTCGGGGGGGGGGGGAAGAAAGGTCAAGGGGGGGAGAAACAATTGTTAAGCTTCAAGGGGAAACTTTCGAAGGAAACAAAAAGAAAACTCTGCGGCACCAGGAAAAAAAAGAAGGGAAAGGGAAAAATTGGGGGGGATAGAGGAGGAAGATCAACATCTCCGAGAAAGGAAAAAAGCGTCCCTCCAGGGAGGGGATCTCTCCCGAAGCGGGAAAAAAAAAAAAAGCAAAAAAACAGGGAACGAAAGAGTAAACGCGCCGGGCCGGTTGAAAGAAGGAGGAATCGCAGGTATCTCCGCCAGGAAAGGGGGAGGGAGGGGGGTCCCGTTGGTTCAAAGAAGAAAGGGGGGGGTGAAGGAAAAAAGCAGGAGAGAGCACCAGTGCCTCCGAATCAACAACAACAACTTAGGGGGGGCGGCGGCAAGGGGGGAGAAGAAAAAGGGCACTTTGCATCACACCAAATTCGGGAAGCTGAGGTCAGGAACAAGGGGAACACAACTTAGAATTTCTTTTCGAAAGGGAGGAGACTCCTATGCTCTGGATAAGTTACCCAAAGACGAGAGTGTTTTAGGGGACTTTCTTCCTTTCAGTTTCATTTGGAACGAGGAGAAGAATTCACCACGAGGGAGAGAAGTAGGCGCAGTTTGTATAAATGAAAGGGGTTATTCCCTCTATTGGGGTTCCTCCAGTTCGTCGGAAAAGGAAAAAGGGGGGACGGGGGGCAAAAGAAAAAAGGGGGAGGGGGTGTTTGATTCGAAAAAAAGGCTTTACAATTGGGAGGGGGGAAAAAAATCGCCAATGTGAAAGGGGAAAAGGGGAACACCCAAAATTTCCTCAAGGAAACTTTATCCAATCAAAAGAGAAAGAAAAAGAAAAGAAGGAGTGGCGGCGGCTCCGGGGGGGTACCTTTCAAGTCCGTAGAAAGAGAACCGAGACGAAAAAGTTGTGTTGAGTGACTCCCCTCGCCTACGCCAAACAGAGGAGGGAGGTTTGCCTGTGTATAAAAAAAAAAAAAGGGAGCAAAAAAAAAATTGAAAAGCCGAACTGGCGAAGGAACGGGGTCCTTTCTCTTTGGCAAACGTATGATGGCAAAACGGGAAAGAAGATCGGGAGGAGAAAGATGTTACGTCGATGAAAAAGGGAGGGGGGGGGGGGTGTTTACTCCAAAGGCGGGGGGGAGACAGCCATGTCGAACAGACTTTGTCCACACCTAAGGGGAAAAGGAGTCCGAGCAGGGAAGTAAAAGAAGGAAAAAGAGGGCCCTAAGGGACCAGTTTCTTCAAGCCAGATGGACTTTAAGGAAGAAGAAAGAGAGTGGAAGGGGAAACAATGAACATCAAAGAAAAGGGCCTTTTTAGTGGGGTGAGAAAAAAAAAAAAATTACTTCAGAAAAGGGAAAAGGGAAGGGGGAAGGGCGGCAAAAAAACCAGGGGGGCGTAAGGGCAGTGAGAAAGTGCTTCCCGGGGGGGTAATTTGCGAAGGGGGGAAGGCGTCCGTGGGGGGGGAAGGTTTCTGCTCCCAGCAAAAACGTCCTTCTCCGAAAGGGACCGAAGGGGGGGGAAAGGGCGCGCCAAAGACGCATCGCAAACTCACCGCACGCAGAAAAAAAGACGCACGCAAGGGAAATCGAAACGAGACATTAATGTTGTGGAAGCCATTTTTTCACCCGTCCGAGGGGGGGGAGAATCGAAGAGGATGGGGAAGATTAGGGGACGGGGCAACGCACCTTTGGGAGGGGGGAAGATCCGTTCCTTTAGGATCAGGAAAAAAAAGTCTAGACGGAAAGGTCGGAAAAAAGGCAGAGGTTTTTGTCGAGAACACCTATGCCGGAACAAAAACGATCGCCCGGGGGGGAGGGGGGGAGCTTGGGGGAGTGGGAAAAGAAACACACCGCACTTTGGAAAACTTCCAGCAGGGAAAAAAAGGGCGTCCTGAACAATGTTCTAGGGGGAAAGAGGATGGAGCCGAAAAGCTTGGGGAAGGGTCCGTTCTCTCTGTGGGGAAGAACCGGCCAGAGAGGAAAGATCAAACCGAGGTTCTTTGCTAATCCACGGGAAGGGAAGGGGAAACACTAGAGAAAAGGTGCAGAATTTTTGGGTGACTGGAGGGGGAAAAAAGGTAATCGTCCCACAAAAAAAGAAAAAAAGGCGAAAGAGAAGAAAAATGGCTAAGAGTCCGGGGGCCTCCTTAAACGCGGAGAAAAAGAAAGCGAGGGGAAGGGGAGGGTAGAAAAAAGGGCGATACAGGGAGGGGAGAGTCTGGGGTTAACCGGAAGAAGAATGTTGGGAGAAAAAAGACGTTTTCCTTGGGCGCGGGAAAGAAAAAAAAAATGGTGATTCTTTTTGGAAAAAAGGGACGCCATATGTTTCCAAGAGGGGGAGGTGCCGAGAGTGAGGAACGGCCGGTGATGCTATCCGTTGCGGTCTTTTTGAGGGGAAAAAGGAATTGTAGACAGTCTTAGGAGAAAGGAGTAACTGGTTGGACAGAGCGAAAAAAAAGGCAACCGATATAGATAGAAGTGAAAAGACTTTCTCACACTCTGGCAGGAACGCAGAAAAAAAACCGATCAAAGTAGCCAAAAATCAGAGCTTGAAACCTCTGGCGTGGAAATGGCCCTCACGAATCGAAGGAAAGCTTTGAAAAGAAAATAACTTGAAAACAGAAGCAATCCTCAGAGGCCGTCGCCCGAAGCCTGGGAAACGAAGAAAGGGAAAAAGAAAAGGGACCAGAAGGTTTCATCCCCCGGAGAGGTTTTGGCAGGACCTCTCGCTTGCAAGGGAGGGGGGATACGCAAAAGGGAAACAAACCGGGCGCATTTTTAAGGCACCACGATTAAGGAACTTTATGGAAGCAACAAAGAAGGGGGGGGGGAATCGGGCAGGGTGTCCTCAAAGAGGGTTTCCGAAAACAAGAGGAAGAATTACTGCCCCTTTGAAAGGGGGACGGGTCAAAAAAGAAAAGCGCCCTTTCCTTTTGGGGGAAAAAGGATCTCCAGGAGGTGGAGGGGAAAGGTGTTTGAAAAAAAGGAAGACAGAACCTACTCTATCTTTGAGGGGGGGGGAGGTCCCTTCCTAGTTGGAAAAGAGAAGGAGGAGTCCCCTTGAGGAAGGCAAAAAAAGGAAGGGAAAATCACCTTGGAAAAATGGGGGGAGCCTAAAATTTCTTTTGAAATCCCCCCTCAATCTCAAAAGGGGAGGGGGTCCCCCATCCCGCTTAGAAAAAAAGGAGGCCCAAGGAAGGGGGGGGGGAGAAGGGAGAAACCGGTAAAAGGGTTAGTCGGAAAGGTGGTGCAGGAATGGTAAGGGGGGATAGGATAATGTGGGGAAAAGGGAAAAAGGAAGAGGAAGAGGAACAGGAGGAGTGAGAGAAGAGTGGGGGAAGCAGGTGGGGGGTTGGGAGGATAGGATAGGGAACAAAAGGGGGCGGGGAGCACGAGCAAGTGGGGGAGGGGGAGGAGGAGTGAGGCGAGAGAAACAGAAGGAGATAAAAGGGCAAGAGGGCGGGTGAGTGAGACAGGGAGGGGAAATAAGTTAAAGAAATGTGGAGTGGGGGGGAGGGGGATGGAGAGGAGAAGTAGGAGTGAAGGGGCGCACGGGGTGAGAGAAATGGGGGCCAGGGGGGGAGGGGGAGACGGAGGTGAAGGGTGGCGTTGCGGAGAAGGGAGGCAGGTCAAAGAGGAGAAGGATTAGGAGGGGGAGGAGTAAGGACTGAAACCGGGGGATAAAAAGGAGAGAGAGTATATTAGGGGGGAGGGAGGAGATTATAGGGTGAGGGAATACAAATGGGGAGAGAGGAGGATGGTGGGAGAAGACAGTGTGGGGAGAGGGAGGGGATTGTTAAGAAGGGAAAGAATGACGGGTAGGTAAGGAGGGGGGGGAAGGGGGGCTAAAAATAGAGGATGCGGGGATAGGGACGGCTTGGGGAGTGAGAGACGGGGGGGGAAAGAAGGGTCTATGCTTGACCCGATGAGGGGGAAGGGGGGGCGTCGTCGTTGCAGGGGGGGGGGGGGGGGGAGGGGTGGTACTAATGGGGAAGAAATGGGAAGACCGGGACGCGCCCGGGGGGGGTTTTCGTATAAGGATGGAAGGGTGGGGGGGGGGAGGCAACCGGGGAAAAAAAAAAAACTAGGGGAAAAACTCACCTTTAGTTTACCTCCTCCCCCTTCCAGGGTATTCCTATGGCCAGGGAGAATGAAAAATGAAAAAGTGTGGGCCGACTCAAAGGAAGTTCTTCCAAGGAAGGAAAAAGCCCTGCTCTTTGAAGGGGGGAGGGACAAAAAAAAAAGCTTATAGTCCCTTGGGGGAGGGAACGGGCTTGCTCACTCTCGGAAAAGGTTTAGGCCATCTGAAGTGTGGGGAAGGAAGAAGACCCGACATCAAAGGGGGGTTGAAAGGAAAGCCAATGTTCTATAAAAAAGACCACCAACATCAAAAAAGGGGGGGAATCGACGTCCCACAAAGGAAAAGAAAGGGAATAAGAACGGGGGGAATCTATTTGTGGGAAAAAAATAAAACAGGGGGGAGGGGAAGGGGGGTCCTTTCGCAGGGAGGGGAAAAAAAGAGACTCAAAAGGGGAAAACAAATCTTTTGGCGTAGATTTTCTCGTCCTCTGTATCGCGGAGAAAGGAATAGGAACAGAGGGAAAAAAAAGGAAAGCAAAAAAAAAAAGAATTAAGGGAGCGAATTCCTCCTCGGTGTAGAAAGAAAAGTGAGACATTTGGTGGGGAGGGGGGGTTCCCAATGGCGACCAGGGGGAAAGGGGGAGAAGTCTTGGGGAAAGGGGGGAAACCCTCCTAACAAACCAGAAAAAGAGAAGACCTTGGAATTGGGAAGGGCGGAAATAGAAAACAAAAGACGAGCAAAAACATAAGAGAAGAAGGTCCCTCCCGTGGGCAAAGACCGTTCACCTGCAAGGAAAAAAAAAAATTGAAAGGAAGCCCGAAAAGCGGGAAAAGGAAGGGGGGTATGAGCAAAAGAAGACGGAACGCCAGTCTCCGTGGTGACGAGGGGGAGGCAGCTAGTAAATAATCTTGTGGGGGGGGAGAAAGGGAGAAACCCCTTTCGGAGTGGGATAACAGAAAAAAGAAAAGGAGAACTCTAACAAAGAAGAAGATATCGTGGGGAACCTCTAATCCACAATCGAAAGGAGGGGGGGGGGGGAAGAGAAAAACAAAGGGAATTTTTCCCAGAAGGGGAAAACGAGAGGCAAAAAAACTGAGGAAAAGAGGAAAAGTGCGTATCTCCTATAGGCTCGGGGGGGGAATCTGTGTGTTAAGATTAGAGAAAGGGGGAAAGGGAGGGGGGGGGGGCCGGTTAACTCTATCGGAGGCCACGAAGAAAACGCTCATCGAGAGGGGAGAGGGGGGGGGGGGTTTCCACTTTATTCTCAAAGGAAACACGCCATGCTTCGCCCAGGGGAAGGGAAGTTGCGTTTGTCGAGGGGGGCGAATGGAAAAAGGGGGAAGGAAACTCCATTTGATCAGGACCTTTTATTACCCCAAAAAAAGGAACTTT
>Ga0179593_1328957_pt1 | contig 16913 bp, 15 predicted proteins | sample CZODoug2_1_08_16_FD_185931 | JGI IMG/M metagenome (GOLD analysis project Ga0179593, IMG submission 185931) | Vadose zone soil fungal communities from Angelo Coast Range Reserve, California, USA - CZODoug2_1_08_16fungal (PacBio error correction) | ecosystem: Environmental > Terrestrial > Soil >...
CGAGCCCAAGAGTTTGCATTCTGCCGACCACAGGAAGAGGATCCTATCGAACGGGCTAGAGGCTGGTCGGGGACTGACCAAGCGGAAAAGCCGCATCTCATCTGGATTCGCAGTGGGCAGATATAAGAGGAGCATGAAATGGAGGCATCTATCGGAATGGCTCCTCTAGGGGAGCTGCCCTTGGACCTACCAAAGTAACAGCTAGCACTTGAGGGGGGGCTGCTGTCTGTTTCATCGTGCTTGGGGCCACGAATGGGCGACTGTTTTGTGCCGAACCGGAGCAAGGAAAAAGGGCCGGGGAACCGCGGAAAAATCATCCACACAGCAATGTAGAGACAGAAAAAAGGCTTGATTTTACAAAAGGGAGCATCTATAGGGCGGAAAATTGCCCTCGCCACGGGGGTCGTGAGTTTACACTGGCGGAAGGAGGCAAAACGAGCGTTCCGGAAAGGACCGGGGTAGCGGCCTTCGAGGGTCATCAGGTCACCTAAATTTATCCCGGAGGGTAGCGTTTTTCATGTGGACTCGCTTCAGCGTCAGGGAGCATTTTCTAGGAGGGAAGGTACAATTCCGCCTGAAAGCCGCGCCGCTGCAAGAAAAAGGGTCGAAGTCGGGTTAGGCAGGGGGAGGAAGGTGAAGGACGTACTCCTCCTGATGAGGCATTTAAGTGGGAGCTCGTCATGAAAGTCGAGGGCGGTGGTTTTCCTAGATGTATGACAATCTGTGTGGGGGTCTGTCCTGTTGCAGGGTCAGGAAGTGGGGGCACCTGCTCAGGGCAGAGGGAGAACCGCGGCATGGGGCTATGAGAAAAGCCCTCCTTTGTAGGATTGCAGGAAAAAGCGAACAAGGCCTTGCCGGGGGGGACATCGTTGAGGTGAACCTCCGGGGAACATTCAAGCGAGGGGGAATCCCAAGGGCACAGGTAAGCGACTAAAGAAGGGTAGAGGGTCTTCCACTCCCCCGACTACCAGTAGGAGTCTGTCGGACGAAAAAGGTCACTGCGTACAACGTGACGTCCTGATGGATCAGCGCCGACCGTCCTTTTTAATTTTAGATTGTGAAAGACAGATAAGTCGAACACCATGTCAAAAACTGCGCATGACGGGTCAGGAGCAGGTGGAGTTTTGCAGTTCGGGGGGCAAAGGTCAAAGGGCGGGCTACAAATCACAAAACCGGAACTGGGAAAAAACCCGAAACCGGGGAAAACATTCTAGAACTAACCCTGGGAAAGTTCCCGAGGGGGGGGAGGGTAAATTTGGTTATTCAAAAACAAAAAAAAAATGACGGGTCAGGGGGAAGACGAAGGCAGAACCGAGATCACAGTTCTATGGTTGAAAAAATCTACACCAAGGGAAGGAGTCAAAGGGCTGCAGAATATTCTTTTGTTCAGATATGAAAGCGCTTGGAAGAGGATCAAGCGGGAAGACGCCATCAAAACAAAAATGAACAAACGGGAAATGGGCTCTAGTTCTAAACAACGAGAGGAAAGTCTAAAGGAGTGTTCTTGGAGGGAACAAGTCTGAATGCAAGGAAGGGGATATTGCCAGGAAGATCCAACAACGACCGCTCCAGCCTCACAGGGGGAGAGATTGTCCAGGCACATAATATTTTTCGGAGGACTCCCGGAGGAGCGGAACTCGGAACACCTGGGCTGGAGTGGTGAGGCGGTTTTGGTCAGGTGCTACTGAGGGGACGGGTGACGACACACATCCCTAGGGTAATCGACGGTACGGGTTCGGCAATCCGGGGGTACCAAAGATCTCGGGCTAGTCCACTGGGGATGGCAGAAGGGGCTTCCATATAGGTGGTCTGGGGTGGAAGCCTCCGGTGTGGTTCCATCAACCAGAGGTTCCTAAGGGGTATCGACCCTCCAGGAAACTATTGTGCGAGATAACGGACAGAACTCGATCAGTTGAATTTTGTTCGCCGTAAAAGGAAGGAGGACCTTGCCTGAGGCTGAATGGGGCATACGCAGGTCCCGGGGGGGAAAATTATGGGGTCTCTGAGGTGGAACCCGGATTCGGGAGATTGGAAAATTTCCGGGAACGGGGGGACTTCATTCGGGCCTGCAGTTAAAGCTTGGGGAAAAACGTTCTCGTCAGATGACTCAGATCAGACTTCCTGGTACGCTGTCGGGGACCCTGTAGAATCCTGTTCCAGGAGGACCCGGGCCGTTTTTTTAAAAACCATTCGGTGCTTCCGCTTCCAAATCGCCATTAGAAGGGGAATTCTCTTCTATTCCGAGCTTCCAAAGGCATACATTCTCCGAGAAACGGACCTTATACCTCTACGAATGGACGGAACGGAGAACCGTGTTCAGAAAAGTGAGCCCCCAGACGGGGGGGGGAGAGAATGGCGCAGGGGGCGTATCACGGGGGAGTATTTTCGGAAGAAAAAAGTCGCAAGAAATCATGAGTGGGGCCGGGAAAAACGCGGGGAAAAAAAGGTAGTGCAAGAAAAAAAATACTCAAGAGTTGCAAGTTTGGGGAGTGTTGCCCCCTCAGGGGGCGTTCGGTTATGCGTCACAAAGGGCTTTGCGAAAAACATCTCCGTTTGGTTACAGGGTTGACCAACCCAACCAGCACATGAGTCTATGGGGGGCCACACCAAAAAAAAAAACGGGAGTTTGAGGGCCAAATAAAGCTGGATAGATTGACAGTGCTATTCATGCTTTAGCTTCTTAGAGGGGGAAACCGGGAACTGTCAGGTTTTCAACTGAGCAATCCGGGTACAGGACGTGCTACCCTGGCGTAGGTGGTCTTCCCGCTCTAATCATCTCCTGACCGGCACCTCTCGTAAATCAACGCGGCACTAGTCTCCTTTCCAGGTGGGGTACACTTAATCTAAACCCTACGACTCCCGTGGGAAGTGACTTCGGTCTCACTTGTTGGCGACGCAATCCCGGCGTGGCGGCGGAGGTTCCAGCAAGGTCAACCTCGCTGGGGGGGGGGTCCTTTCTCAGTCATATTCATCATGGTTTCGTTTTATGCGTCTGGCGCAGTCTACCGGGGGAATTTATTCTGGCGGGGCTATCAAGGAGGCCTAATCCCTGGGAAGAACGGGCCCACCGTGTACGGGGACCCGGGCGCGGGACCGAAGGTCCAAAAGAACGGAGCTTGACGGCCGGTGAAACTCACCAACGCGAATCAGGTCGAGAATGCCCTTAGGCGACATGTGAGGGACGGGAATCATATAGAAACTGTCTTGCGCTTGAGTAATGATTTCGATCCAACTCCGAACCGGCGCGGACTACATCGACAAGTTGAACAAAGCTGGGGAATCGGGGAGCTCGGGCGATAGTTCCGGCCGTCAAAACCTTCCACGTCGAGACGACAGTGGCGATCTCAAGTTCCGCGCGATCTATCCTCGGTCCACGGGCTTTTGGGGGTGACTGCGTTGGCCCCTTTCGGGCTGGCGGTCGCGAGCAAACAGTCTTCTGCATACAGTTCCCAGGCCTGCTAAGAAGCTGCCTTTTCCTTTGGCGAGTTTGGGGGATGAGGACGATAGGGAACTGAAACCAGAAAAGTCACGTCAGATTAGCCCACCAGGGAGAGGTGGTGTTGGACATCGTTTCCGTGGAGGGAGAGGACGACAGAGGAGTGGTGCGGAGGGTGCTTCAAAACGGCTAGTTTATCTGGTCTCCATGAAAGCCCAGCTCAGCGGTTACATTCATCTTGCTCTCTCGATCCAAAATGGTTTAGGTTTTCTGTCAGTAAAGATCGCGGCTTAGACTTCAACACTCAGGTTTAACTGACTATTGGGGAACAGTAACAATAACTCTGCATTCTGAAAAATCGAGCATAAAGCTGAAATCCTCAATTGAATCAGCTTCCCGAGTTATCCATGCCTATGCTTCACCGTGTCGGCTGTTCTGATCTTACTAGGTAGGGAACTCTATCTATCGTCAAAATAACTTTCTGAGGCAAAGTGACTTGAAATAACGGAAACACTGAGCCTCACAACCGGGGTCCTCAAGAGGCGCTATGCGCGAGTCCTAAATTTCTCCGTTTTTTAACGTAAGACCAAGTCTCCGTCAGTGATCCAGCTGTTGCACTACTAGGGTGAAAATAACTAACTAAGGTCGCAAGTGCCTCTGTACAACTTCCGTAGATCCAAAAACGCGAATGTCGTTTGAGGGAAAAAAATGATAGAAGATTTGGCGCGTCCCGGCCTGGACCAAACTTTCTAGTCTTTGGCTGGCTGGCAATCAGTCTGGGGGGATAGCCAAGGTAGTTCGCTCGTCCCCAAAACGATTCCCTGGTGTTGTCTCTACGACGGCTCAACAAGGCTAGCTTTTTGGTGGGGCTTTATAAAAGGGAACTGTCCGTAATCGTTAACACCCTAAAACGGGGGTAGGGGGAGATAGAATGTTGTCTGAAGGTAAGGGGGATTCTCCAGAGTTCAACAGGAGACGTTAAAGCAAGGGAGCCCGCTACAGCATAAACGGTCATCGGGTTGCTTTGTAGTGCGACTAGGGAAAAGGCCACAACCTTCGGGACCCTACTCAACCAGAGGGCGTAAGGGGTTGACGAGGCCTACAATAAAAAAAAAAAGGACACCGAACAATTCGGATTAGCGGATGCCGCGACTTCGGTGAAACCTTCCAGGTACGGGAAACGCCGGTCGGAACGCGCATCCCTCACTGGATCAAGTTCGATACCCGACCCAAAGACCTCGAAGACAGATGCGAGAGTAAAGCCTCTAAGATTGTGGAACGAGAGGTTCGACCATTTTGTTGAAGGACTTCACCCGTGCAGCTACATTCCGGATAGGAAGAGAGAGGTTATGGAAATTTCATAGGCGAAACAGGAAGGCCTTTAATTGCGGAGCCACTGGCTAGCAGGAGACAGAGGGTTTGAGCGAGGCCGAAAAGGCTCGATTGTAGGGAAGGTATGTCTCTTGTTGACTTAGGGAAACTCAAACTTCTACAATGGCGCGGTTCTAGGGCCTGTCAGCCCGCGCTCCAGGGGACACTTGCGCCGACCGAACTACGGAAAAAGAGGCGTCACGGAGCGCAGCTGCCAAACTTTGCCTTAAAAAGCTCACCCTTTAGAACGATACTCTGTCGATTCATCGGTGAAGTCCCTCATGGTTTTGCGGGTTCGGGCTTTGACGCGCTGGCCGGAGAGCAGCTTACTCGTCATCGCTGGGAGGAAGGCCTCTCGTCAAGCGTTAGAAACCTAAACTTGCCAAAAGAAACTGGGGGTTTCCTCCCACAAAGAGGTTGATGCTGCGTTTGAGCGTCTCTGGAATGGACCTGTTAGTCTCCTCTTTCGGGGGGGGTCATCTGTACAATCAATGGCCGTGAGGCCTATCGGAAGTGTCGTCAGGGAGAGGCAGACTGAGAGCACCTTGGGAGGCAGACAAGTCCCCGTCCATACACACTTCTGGAATGTCGGGTCGGCATCTTCGTACTATCGCCTTGAGAGGTACTGGTTGAGAGCAGCATCCGAGGATCTCTGAGGAACAACGAAGCCTTCTGGATTAGAGGGTTGTGGCAACGGAAGAACTCCCCCTGTTAGGGTAAGCGAGCAGGGGGGAGTGATCGGGAAGGTCCCAGAGTTTCTCGACTCTCTTAGTGGTTTTCCGGTAGTCCTTCAGCTGGGGGGCTGATTCGCCCTGACACGTGTCCAGAATGGGTGCTTTATGTGCCCGCTTTCATATTTACGGATTGGAGAAGTGCCCTGCCAATAGCTCAGTGACGGTAATATGTCTTCATCGTGGGAAAGAATGCAATCATCTCCAAGGAAGCAAGCAATTCGGGCCTTTACTAGCGCTGTCGTCTGTTGAATACCCGTTGCTTCGCCGTTACGGCATTAAAGGGCCTTAGCTCGGGGGAACAACTAAACTATTTGCCGGTGCACAATTCGAGCCTTCCAATTAAGGGGTTCCGGCGCACTGCTCGGCGTCCCGTGCGAACCAAGAGCGACGATAACCGATCGCACGCGCCGAGAAGGCGCAACGGCCTCCCCAGTATGCATGCCTTGAGCAATAAAGTACAATCAGTGTTGGGGGGGTGCGAGGGAAGAAGGGTGATGGTTGGTGTGGGTGGGGTAAAAAACAACCAGAAGTAGGTTTGAGCTTTCTTCCAATGCACTCCGGCCGGCGTCAAGGGAAGGGGAAATCAAAAAAAGCCAGTAGGGTTTTTCGCTGAAAAAGGCCATCCGTGGAACAAAGTGAAAAACGGTCCGGGAAGCCGGGGAAGATTTCAGAAGGGACGGGATACTCAACCACTCAAAATGCTGGCCATAAACCCCACCCGACAAAGGGCGCAGGTTAATGAACAAGTTCATCAGTACAGCAAAAGGCAAAGACGGTAACTACACCCAATGAGGCAGGATGGGAAAATCAAGGCACGTGGCATGTTCCAGGAAAACGACGAAGGGAGCCGCTCAAGGGTGAAAAGAACCTTGGATCCAACAAGGCGGCGACGAGGGTGGATCAGGTTGGCTAGGACCTGAAAGGAGGAAGAGAGCGTGTCTGAATAGTTATGCCGCGGACCAAAGCGATAGGGGAATTGCGACCGCAGGGACCAGAGCGCAGAAGGCAGGCAGGAGCCGGCCAAAAAACAAGGCGTAAAAAAAAGCGCGGGGGCAACCCGATAAGCAAAGCGAAGGTATTAGGGCGAAAATATAGAGGGAAGCGGGGGTGGCCTCTCGGAAGATCATTAACGCCGTTGGGGAATGCGAGAGCAAACCGGCGCAACCGCTTCGAAAGGGAACACCGATTGGAGACGGCGGCGAAAATCACGGTGGAGGGGGAAAAGGTAAAAGGAGAACATCTTTGGAAGGAAGGAAAAAAATTCGATAAAAGCATACCCGCCTGGCGGTGTCAACGCAGCCGATCAGGGCACCCTATGAAAACGCAAGCGAGCAGCACACCGCAATGCTTAGAGACCAGGCAGCGACAAGGGAGTAGAAGCTGGTAAAAAATGGACCTGGGGAATCAAAGGGTCTGCCCTGCCGCGAGGATGTTTATTCCGTCCATCTCAGCAGCAAGGACACGCGGGGTTTCGATGAAATCCCCAAGAAGGTCAGAACGTCAGCTCATATGAGGCTTGCACCTTGGCATGGGGAAATTTTCAGGGAGGGGTCGGCCAGAACACGGAGGATAAATAAACTGCTCAGACGGTCCAATGAAGCAAACCATGTGGGTCTAAGAAACGATTCGTCCGGAGGTGCAAGCTGTGCCACATAATCGCTCAGACGCCTATGGAAAGGTGAGGCATCCCTTCGAGTCTCAAAGGGTCTGCCCTTTCAAAAAAGTGCCTGGCATGGAAACTAAAGCGGTCCCTGGTGGGGCGGCTTCGGAAGGCGTGTGGTGGGGTGTGCTGTAGCAAGGTCCGCAAATGAAGGCGGAACGCCAAAAAAGACAACCTTCAGTAGAGTCTAGAGGTTGTTTACATGTTGTGAATTCTCTCTTTCGGAAAATACGAATCCTGGCAGAAAGGGAGGCCATCGAAATCGGCCGAATGCGTCCAAGGAAGGAATCTATAACAGAAAAACTAAAGTGGGTGACTGGTGCGGAACGGATTTGGGGGGGCTGCGCGTCATCACGAAGCATAGGTGGACAGTGGTCCAAAGAAAACGCGTGAAACACCTAAAGGGGGGGGCAAAAAGATACAATGGGAGGGCGCGTAATAGCCAAGGGGCCGGGGGGGAGAGTTCGGCGCAATTCCGCAACCGCCTAAAAAACCGTTTCAAAAAAACAAAACAAAAAGATCATCAGCAAGAGGGGGGTAAAACAACCACGCTCCGAACAGCTTCCTTCCAAACAAGCCGCGTCAGAGTCCCTCCTCCGTTGCCTTCGTTACCCTTCGCCCTTCACTTCGATGAATCTAATAAAGGGGAGCCACAGTCCGTAGCGACCTTTTCGGGAAGGACAAGGAGACGAGAGCAATGCCGCCTAGAAAGAAGGAATATGACATAAATTCAAAACAGAGGACATTAACGTCCGGGGGACACACGAGCAGATTCCGCCATACTACGGTCGAGGGGAAGCTAAAAGGGATGAAGAAATGAAAAGAGCATAAAAAACGCCAAGCAGCGAACGGATCTGATCAAACGTAGAAGGAACGCCAGCAAGTATGGCCCGTGGGGGGGGGGGGACAAGCACGATGGACGGAAAATGCGAGCGAGCCACGAAGAAGAACAATGTTGCTAAACAAAACTAACCAACTCGAGGGAAGAGAGTGAGCGCGTCGTAGTCTCTCAGTCCTTCAGCAACAGACCTCTTGGAGCTTCTCAGGGAAGGGAAACTGATTCGCTCCCGGACGATTAAAAGGCGCAGGCTGCGATGAGGGAGGGTTGGAACTCTTGGAATACGGACTGGTAAAAACGCCAGTCGAGATCCCTCGTTGTCGCGACAGGGGCAAAACAGAAGAGGCGGGCAAAAAAAATAGTCAAAAAAAAACACCAGGAAAGGGAGGAGATTCGAAACGGCTGCCCGCTCGGGACATGCGCCCAAAAGAGGAAGGAAACCGGAGAATAAAGCAGGAAGGTGCCTCCTGCAAAGGACCGAAGCGAATGAAAGGGAAGATTGGGGCAAAAAAAGATGGAAGGGCTGCATCGAAGCTTACGAAGGATTGGAGGATTTAACAGACGACGGCGAAGACGAGCACGATCTGCTTGCAGTCTTCTGGGGGGTAGAGGGGGAGGGAAGGAACACTCTGGACCAGCGTCGGGAGTACCTGCAGCGAAGCATATTGGGCGCGGCCAGCCAAGCTGGAACTCCCTAGAGGGGGGACCAGAGCAGGGATGGCGGAATGAATATAGAGATGTTTACCAGGAAGGAGATTCGCGGGGAAAAAAGCCGGAGATGACCAATCCCGCTCGTTCGGCGTCAGAGGCTCAGGAGCGAAACAGGGGGCGAGGGGATGGGGGGCGCTCGCTGAGGGGAATTCCGAAAGAAATGGGCTAAATCCTTGTTAATCGGATTGTCGAAAGAGTAAGGGGGGGGCTGGTCGAAGAGAAAGCTCGGGGGTGACTTACACCATGACTATCACCGCTTACGGTCCGCGGGAAGAATGGGGAAAGTGCAAAGGGAAAGAAAAAAATAGATGTTTGGCCTTGGCAATGATGTCCTCCCTATCCGAGCAGGAGGGCATTGTGTAATCACATGACGCTGAAGTCGGCGTGTGTTGGGCCCCCTCGAGGCTGGCATGATGATCACTATTGGTGGGGAGGTTTGGCCGGTCGTAACGTCCAACGGAAAAGGCATCCGACTTGTGGCGGCGAAGAGAGTGTAACCGCCTCAGAAACAGAAAAAGTTGCGCTAATGGGCCTCGAGAAAGAATAGAGGGCATAGGGTAGAGCAGGCAAATGGGGTAAACCGGTCCAACTGTCTTATAATCATCACAAGTGGAAAAATTGTGTGCCCCGTTCGAGGCATCAAGATCCGCAAAGAGCTACGTCGCGTTATTAAATATCCAAAAAGAAAAAACTCTAGTTTCTAATTCGCGATCCCTTTCTTTAAACCGTGGGCGACCTCGCCAGGTCTCGATCAGTCGGACACAGTCCGGGGGCGGGGGGGTTTGTCGGGGGGGAAGAAAAGCGAAAGAATCCTTAACAAACCTGAAAACAAACCGTCAAGGTTCCGGTCGACGCAAGTGGGCATTTTTCCGGAGGTCGGTGCCGTCAAGTGGCGGGGAAAAAAGAAAAAACCCGGCACACACCCCGAAGGGGGCTTGGGGGCCGGCCCTCAAACACAAGGGCGGGGGGCGGACCAGGTGCCGAGGCGCAAGTTCCCATCTGGGGCCCTGGAGTACTCGGGTTGTGTGGGCAAGGAGTCTCTCCACAAGGGGATCACTCATCGCTTGTCGTCTTTCTGGCCTGGGCCCCAAAGTGAAACGCTCTAGAGAAGTGGTCTTAAAGAGGTCAGCGGATAATTTCTTGAAAGGTTGAAATCACTATTTCCTAAACGATACTGGAAACGTCAAAGAGGAGAATGCCTGTTCCACTGCATTCAATGGGAGGTAACGCTTTGATGGTCTAAAAAAAAAAATCTTTCTAGGAAAGGGGGATGCCCGGATGACGTCCGTATAAGTCGCAGAAAAGAGTCAGCACGGGCAGCAAGGGTAAACGGGCGCAGACAGAAAATTTCGAATCAAACGTCTATTAGATATGCGAAAACGCCAGCAACCTGCAAAGTTTTTTTCTTTGAGACTAGGTGCTTTTTTGTTCCGAGTGGACACCGGGTTCCACCGTTACAATGATGAGCGGTGCAGAACAAGCCCGTCGGGGGGGGAGAGGAGAGCCGCAGGCGAAGTGGAAAGAGGCTGATACCTCAACACCTTTGAGGGTAGACTCATCCGGTCCCAAAAGGAGAGAGAGAATGCTAGTGTGGGTTTAGGGGAACTTTTCTCTGGACGGGGGGGGGGCGGGTTTTAAATGGGGACCAGTTTTGGAGGTGAGTCGTGAGGGGCGCCAGGGCATTCTTTGAACTCTTGCGATCGTTTGGAAGCCACCATCAAGGGAGGAGCCTGAATATTTTTCGACAGTCTCCGTTCCTCTCTTCAGGGCCTCGATTCTATCGTCCAACCCGGGGAGTTTTCTCGCCTGAGGGCCTGTCTTCTCAAGAGACTCGGTCCGAGGATGGAATCCGAAAAAAGTTTGTCAGGAGCAAAAGCTGAATGAATCAAGAGTTCTCCTTCGGGGGGGATGCGGTCGAAAAATCTTGGGGTTCTGAAAAAAATTAGCTAGAGGTCTTCCGATCAACCGATCGTATACACGGCCAAATAAGATTTCCTTGGGAAGCCGGGGGAATGGGGTTAGAACTTGGGGAAGGTCAACCAAAGTTCGGGTGTAGGTCTCGTGGAGATGTAATAAGTGCCCCCCGTCCGGTGACAGGTCCCATTCCTGCCTGAGGTACGTCAAAGGGAGGCAGATTTGGGCGTCGGAATACCATGTGACATTGCAAGACATACGTGGCTTATTGTGCCAGAGGAGGGGAGTATCAGACCCGGGGGATTTTAGGCCAGGCGGTCGTCCAGGAGGTAAAGCATAGGAAACGGGAAAAGGTACGGGGAAAAAACCGTGACCTTTAGGGAAAAGAACAAAAAACAAAAACCCGGTTGGCGGGGAAACCCAGGGTCAGGTCCGCGAATAAGAAAGGTGATATGGGGGGCCGGAAATCAGGAACTCTAAAGGTTGGTATGTAACAACCAAGATTCAAACAAGCGATAGGGAACTGAACCCCCACCCCACCGAAACTTGGTTCTGCCGATGTAAGACCACTTAATGGGCGCACGGTGTAACGAGCCAGCGTCTTATGCATAAAATTCGCTTACGGACAGGGCCTGAAAAAAGGCTTCGACTTCATGGGTTCAACGGGAAAGTCCGGGCGAGGATGCTTTGGGAGGCGAAAATCCACGGGGGGAACTGTGACACCGGTCGTAGAGGATTTTGTACTCAAGGCATACGCGGAGTTGGCTGGGTGTCCCGGAAAGCTAAAGGGATACCTTGCCAGTCGGATCAAAAGGGGGTGGCGGCAAAAAACCAGAAAACGCGCTCCTTTACGAGACCTGTCGGGCAGAGATTAGGTCGGGGAGCTTTGATGGGCCAGTGAGTCAGCTCGTTCTAAGAGTAGAACCACTCAGCGAATTTTCCCCAAGCTAGCACGGCAGAAAAAGGGCGGCGGGGACATGCTACAAACAAAAACAGTCGCGCGCATAAGGCAGGCTCCGGTGGGGGGGGTGTTCCAAATCAAGAAAATCAAAAACTGGGGGTATTGAAATTTGAGAAAAGACACCGCTGGAAGCCGATCTGCTCTAGGAGGGAACGACCTTCGGGGCGCGGGAAGGGGGAAGTAACGTACTTCCATTTTGTGTGCCCGCTGAAGGACAGTAGGGGACGAGGCGAACGAGACGAAAAAAATGGTATCGCGCCAAGAGAGGTGTGGGTAGCGGGGGACGGCAAACTTTCGAAGACCGTAAAAGGGGACGATCGCGGGAGTCACGACAGCGGCAGGGGGGGGATGAGACTGTTCAAAAAGGGTTTCCAGGCTGGCCAATCAGGGGAAAAACCAAGTGGTTATTACATCGGGACTCTAAAGGTCTTGGCGGCTTGTCCAGGAGGGGAGTTGGGGAGTTAAGGAAAACTGAGACCAAGTCAGGTCCTCTTGAGTGGTTCGGGTGGCGAGGGAGGAAGGTCGTCTCTCCGGGAGGGCTTCTAGGGGAGGGCAGTGGCGGTTCGGTTAGCCGGCGGGAGGTTGGGAGGTTTGCTTTGTTGGAGGGGAGAGGGAGCTTGCGTCTGGAACAACAACGGGGATGCCTCTCGATACGTGCGGCTGTCAATGTAACGCCGAGATCTTGTGGGGGGGAAACGTAGGCTTCCAACGTCGAAGTGCGTCGTGCATGACTCCCCTGCAGGGCTAGAACTCTCACGCTGGGAATCTCTGATACGCGATAGGGAGGGTGAGAAATATGCCCCGACCCTATGGATCTCCCCGTTTCCTTGAGAGCCTGCCGCAAAGGGGGGGGGCAGACGTACCGGAACTGTTGGGAGTGGAACTCAGATGTCCACTACCTCGAAGACATGCGTGGGGGGGGGTCGGGGCATTGGGGGGCGTGGAGAAGCACCTAAACTGGCTCCAAGACGGGGTCCTGATTAAGACTTCTCGTCGCTCGCGCTCAGTGGTGAGGGACGATGAAATGGTTTAGTGCGGGGATACGGCATGTTCGTCTCGTCTCTTTGAAAACGTGAGGGGGGTCCCAAACCAGAAAGTCCATGGAACTAGTTCAACAAGGGGATCGATCTTCAAACGACGAGTAAACTAATGGGGCGTGTTCAGCAGGGGGGAAACCGTGAAACGTAATCTTCAAGAAAAAAGGGAAAATAAAAGGGTGTGGTCTGTCGAGGCCGGGGGGTTCCTAAACCTAAGGGAGGGGAGTACTCCCGAAACGGGGTATAAAGTGGCAGGGAAAATTCTACTTACAAAAAAAGGGGACACCATTTGGGGGGAAGGGGCGTCTGGAGCGGAAAGGCCTATGTAAGAAAGGGCAACAGATCTCTCAAACCCACGGAGGGGGAAGGGGGAAGGAAAAGAAGGAAAAATTGGGGAGAATACAGTAGAACCGGCCTCGAACCAGCACCTTCAAAAACTGGAACGTCAGGGGGAAAGTGGAAAAAAACTGATAGAGCCACATGAAAAGGGAGGGGGGGACGTCGATCTAAGGGAACTAGTCCAAACGGACTTGGGGGAAAGACGCAACAGCGATACTGGGAGGGGGGCATCTGAAAGGAAAAATTGTGCTGACCAAATGAGAAGCAGGATGGAAAAACGGGGAACGAATGGAAATGAACTTCAGGGGGGCGGAATCGCAGAAGGGGCCGAAAAGGGGCAAAAACCTTTGGAAAGAAAGGACCAATAGCGACGCCGGGAAAAAAGTAGAAAAGAGCGCGCCTCGCAGGAGGGGCGTAGAACGAGGGGGGGGGCTGAACAGTTTGTCAGGGGGAAAAAAACGTCACACGGGGACTGAGGGAAAAGAATGAGGAACGTTAGTGAATGGGCAAATAACAGCGCGTCAGTCATGAAAGAAATGGGAGGGCAGAGAAAAGGGTGATAGGGGGTGAAAGCGGAGAGAGAAAGGGGCTGATGGGGGGGTAAGGCGGCCTAGCAGAATGGGGGAAAATGGGGATTGAAAACCCCTGAAGGAACTTGGCGGCCTCTATCTCGTGGGTGTACTTTGGCTAGAGGAGAATCGGCCTCCGAAAGGCCGATCATCGCACGGATCCGGGGGCGATGACCGGTGCAGCAAATCCTCTGAAGATCTGGGATGACTTGGTCCTTCTACATTCCTCCCAAAGCATGATTCCGGAAGGGGGTCTACGCTGAAAGCGCGGTAAGTGCACAGAAGAGTTGGGGGGGAAAGTTTCTACAGGGGAAGCGAATGACCAGCGGCAGCGGCTCACAAAACGCAGGCAGGTTCAGGGAGGAGGGAGAAAGAAGGAAAGACAAAGACAAGGGGGCGGGGGCTGAGTACCATCGTGACACGACGGAACTCCGAATGGGGCCAGGGAAAAAGGGGAAAGAGGGGAGAGAGACAGGCCAGCGAAAAGGTAAACGGCTCAAGAACGTTGAAGGGGTGGTCTAAAATAAAATAGAAATAAAGCACGCGTACTGGATGGATTAATTTCAGACACCCTGGGTAAAAACTGCGGAAGGGCGCGCGGCGAGGTAAAGATGAAACGGCCAAGGGAAAAAAACAAGTGGGCCCCTCCGGCCGGGACATAACGTTGCATGGTCGGAAAAACAGCAAAAGCATCCGAAAACGATCGCGAGGGCGGCTCAGCAAGCGGCATCCTCCAGGGGAGGATGTGAGAAAGAGACTGGGAGTGATGCCGGGAGGTCGACCGTTTTTGCTCGTTTCCGCCACGAAAGGGTTCCTCACTTCCTGAAAAGTCGACATTCTTCTTCTTAGCTACAGGCGGGCCCCTTTATACTGGCCGTGAATTGCGTCAAAGTCAATGCTGGTTCAGCTTGCGCTCTCTTCTAGGTAGTTTGTCCAACAGAGAAAGACTGCCCTTCGTCGAGCCTTATATTGAGGGAAGCCGAAATTACCGTGGCTGAAAGGGGACGATCGCTCGGGGCGCCTAAAGAGGTCGGAATCCCAATCAGGATCATTCTTGGGCCCCGCTCAATTCCTAAAGGTTGGTGGGGTGGTCGAATCGCGGGCATGGGGTTTGGGGTGGGGACCTCAAAAAAAAAGGACGTTTTGCACAACGAGAGCAATATACAGGACGGATCGTGAGGAAGGGCCATACAGGCAGGGCCCCACTACCAACCTTGGTCAAGGGATGTGGGCTTGGGGGCAGAAAAGCCAGAGGGTGCCAGGAACGGGAAACAGAAGATTGACGCCGCGCCTGATCGAAAGAAACATACCATCCTCAAGCCTGCAGACGGACAGAAGCCACACCTTCAGGTTCGAAGTTCCTTCCCGAAGGGTAGTACCTTCCGCGGAACCTCGGTGAAGTGACCGTCTACTTGAATCAGAAGTGAGCTTAATTTGTCGGACATGTCCTGACAGTTCTGGGGGGGTGCCTTGGGCGGGACTCGAGCTTTCCATGGGGGGTCTGTCGAGTCCGGGTTTTCCGCCCAGGTTTCTAAAAAAGGACCTACTTGCAGAGATTGTGAGGACTGGTTGATGAAGGGTGCAGATAATTAAGGAGATTCATTTTGTGCGCAACCCTCAGGGGCCAAGCAGTTAAAGCGACGTCGAAGATTGGAATTCGCGAAAAAAAAGCAAAAATGGGAGAGGAGGGCTCCGGGTTCAGGAAGGCGGGTTCTACACCATAAAGCGGTCGTCACCAAGGCTGGAATTCGAAAAAGATAAGGAGTCGAACTAACAATAGCTGGGAGCGCTGTCGGGGTTCTCGGGGCAGACTTTAAAAGCCTTAAGGTGGAAGGACTGAGCACATCTCCGGGCATACCGGCTCGCAAAAAAAGTAACCGATGAGGCTGGAAGCGAAAAGAGGGGCCTGGTGCAGCTTTAACCTGCCTCGCGAATCGAATCCCGTCAGAAAAACACGCCGGGGGAGGTGGGGGAGTAAGCGCATCATCGAGAAAGAACGCGAGAAAAAAAACACCGTCGAGCAGGAAAAAAAGGGGGGCGGACAAAAAAACGAAGCGAAAAAAAAAAAAGGAGAAGAGGGATGGGGGACCCGCGAAGAAAACAAATTGCTGCGAAGGGGCCGACGAAGGATTGGACTAACGGAGGAGTAGCATCGGCATCGGCGGAAAAAAGACGCTGGGGGGTTGCACTACGGAAAGAGTCGGCGACGTAACATCGGAAATGATGAGAACAACTCTCAGGTCCGGGGGGTTCCTCATAGGGAAGGATCCTCGTTGCGCCCTCACACTCACGAAAACAAAAACCGGAATGTGGGGCACCCAGCGGGTCGCTTAGAGCTCTGTGCTGGTTGGAAGGAATTTTTCGCTCCGTCCAATCTCAGAGGTCGATCCTCTGCGGATGGGGCGAGAACGGAAGTAGCCTGACAAGGTCAAGAAGTGTTCAGAATGGCTGCGGGGTTGGGGGGGCCTGTGGCGTTGACAATCATGGGGTTTGTGAGATCATTCAAACTCCAACGGGCCAAACAGAAGAAAATGGGGGCCGAGGCTGAAATGGGGTTTTGAAGGGGGTGTTTACTTATCAGAGGGGCGTTCCCCATCTAAGCACTTCAAGTTACGGAAAAAACGGATCCGGCCAGACACGATGGGTGACAGTGGTTAACTACGGAAAAAGCGAGATTTTGGGGGGTGAGGACTGCTGCGTCGTTAGGGCAGCCTTAGGGGGGCGGAGCGAGCGGGATTGTAAAATTGGCGAGGATCCTAAACGTGCGGGTGAAAGGTCAAAGGATTGGAGGGATTGCTCATCTTACCAGTAGTCAGGGAACGGATAAGCTCAAGGGGGACGGCGTTCGTCAGTGGGGCGAAAAGCGAAAAAAGCCTGATCAAGGGAAATCCGTCAAAAACAAAACGAGTAGAAAAAAGCATACCTGCGGAAGGAAAAAACCAAACGCACTCGACCCCAAGAAAAAAAAAAACGACACACAACAGGATCTAACCTGGGCATGCAAAAAAGCCAAAGATCTAATCCCCAGGGAAATCTTGATACAGCGAAAAATGGGGATGGCAGTACTCCGCTCTCAAGGGTGAAAGGAACCAGCCAGGAAAAGGGACGAAACATTAAACGCCTGAAGGGGGACCTAGATTTCCGGTGAAAAAACGAGAGACAAGCTTTAGGGGGGAAAGAAAAAGAACAGATCGTTAGGAGGAAGAGAAAGGGGGAAACCCCAAAGGGACAAGTTCGGGAAAAGGAACGCTCGAAAATCCGCGCCCATAAGGGGACAAAAGCCATACGTAGACAGTAAAAAAACCTCCCGGGGAAGGTACCGATGAAAATGGAGGTTTGCCCC
>Ga0179593_1366356_pt1 | contig 16913 bp, 26 predicted proteins | sample CZODoug2_1_08_16_FD_185931 | JGI IMG/M metagenome (GOLD analysis project Ga0179593, IMG submission 185931) | Vadose zone soil fungal communities from Angelo Coast Range Reserve, California, USA - CZODoug2_1_08_16fungal (PacBio error correction) | ecosystem: Environmental > Terrestrial > Soil >...
ATGAGGTTTAAAAAAAAACGAAGCACATTATTCCTGCGGATGGAGGAAAGGGAGAAAGATGGACTATCAATCACGGGGTAAGGTACTTCAACCGCGCCGAGAATTTTCGAAGCTTTTGGAGGGGGTTACTAGGAGTAGGGAGTTGAAACTTGGTGAAGGGATTCCGGGACGTTGCCCTCTTTTCACAAACCGGCGCGGGCATATTACCGCAAGGGAAGGACTCCGCGAGGGGATCAACGACGGCAGTCAATAAAAGCCTGGAGAAGGGCTGACAAAAACATTGTTTTGGGGGATTCTCGCAGGGAAGGGGGGAGGGGGGGAGCCAAAAAAGAGAGGAAGAAAAAAGAGCAAGAAGGGTTTGAACCGGGGATCGGGGTGCGACCTTTACTGGTAGGGGCCTGAAAAAATAAAAAAAAAAGAGAAGTGAGAGAAATCAGGGCCGTGCCTGGATGAGGGGAGACAGCATAAAGTCCGAAAACTCATCTCTTGGCCACTGAAAAGAAAAAGGGGGGCGACGAAGAGCGACGAGGTCTTTACCCGATCAAAGAAGGAAGACAAAAGACGTTGTGAGGGGATACGAAACGCCAGAAACTGATATCCCACCTACTTAAAAAAATGGAGAGGAAAACAGTGACGGGACACCGCGGGATACTCTGCAACGAACGTAAGGGAGAGGACCGAAACACAAAACGACATCAAGCAGCCGGAAATGGGACCAAACCAGTTTGATGACCCAATGAAGACCCTTGCAAAATCAAGTCAACAAAGTCAACGGGCCCGGGGGGGGAAAAAGGAGAAAAGATAATGAGGGGGGGCAAGTCTACGCTGTGAAGCCCATTGAGAGTCGAAGGGAAGGAAGGAAAAAATGTAGTCAAGCTGTTCCCGGGGTTCGTTACCGAACAGGGGGAGTAGGTCCACCATCGGGGGGGGAGAGGGTCGACAGGGAAGGAAAATCTCACTAGGTCCATGAAATGAATAATATCTCTGGGCCAAAGAGAATCCTCCTGAAAAAAAAAAAATACAAAATAAAACCCAAAGACTCGGGAAGGCCAGGGGGGGGGGAAAATTTCAGTAGGGAAAAGGGGGCCTTGAAACGCATTTTGACCACTGTTGCAGGGAGCCGCGTGATGGGAAACGGGTGGTGGTTTGTCCTAGGTGAAAAGGAGGGGGGGGTCGGGAATGGGGGGGAAGACGGCATAGCGATCAAGCAGCAAGTTAAGTTGCTGGAGGCCGGGTACGGACTGGAAAAGGCCTGCTTACGTTGAATTTTATCGGCATGGCATATGCGGGGGGAGAAAGGGGAAGACGGGGGTCCTTTCCGGTCTGAAATAAAGGTAGAGGAGCTCTCGACCCGAGGGGTAGACGCCGGGGCTGATTGCCTGCAGGCCGGGGGAAATGCTCGCAGACTGAGCGGGTGCCCGCCCATGGCGGAGTATATTAAAAAAGGAGGACTGGGAAAAAGAAAGAGAAAGAAGGGGAGGGAGGACCAGGACCGGAAAGGCATAAAAACTATGAAAAAAAGCTCAAAAAACGGCATCGAACAGCAGCAGTAAACTCGACAAGACAGGGGGGGGGAAACAGGTTAGCACCCGACACATAAATTTAAAATAAAAAAAAAAAGAACCCGAAAGGGCTCGGAAAAAGGGAACAGGTACCTTAAAACTAGAAGTCCTAAAAAGGCTGTGGAGGGAGGAAAAAGGATTGGGGATAAGAAGAGGAGCAAAGGAATGAGAATGCTGACGAGAGAGAGAGGACCCGAAAAAAAGTAAAAAAGAAAGGCCAAGGCGAAGGAGGAAGAAAATCTTGGGATTTAAATCGAAGTGTTTTGTTTCTTACAAACGGGCAGACGGATAGGGAGGGACGCGTATTAGCACCATACCCAGGTCGCAAGAGACCCACGATAAGGAAAGGAAGGGGGGAAAGTACATGGCTCACTCTCGACATCATGAAAACATAGGCAAAGCAAATTTAATTCTGAGGTTCCAGAAAAGTGACTGTAGGAGGGATAATTCGGGAAGAAAGGGCAGGAGGAACATAAGGCTCGCACAAACCGCTGGACAATCTGGCCCCCTATTCAAGAATGAAGGGAAAGAAGCCGCAGGAAAAAGGGACGTAAAAAAAGAATTGAAAAAGGGAGATCTGAGCCCACATAGGAACGGGAAAAAAACGGTCTCTATCCCAGGTTGAAAGAATAGGAAAGGAAGGCAAAGAAGAAATACGAAAAAACAAAAGGAGGGTTTCGTTCGTCGGGGCAGGTAGCGCAAGCGCAAAACGCCACGGTCAATACCCTGACAAAACCTGTATGGCGCGGGTAAGGGGGGAAAAGCCACATAAACCGCCAGAAGGGGGCGCATTCGATCAGAAACCTCTGAGCAACAGCCATGCGTTGATGGGCAAAGAGGGGGAGTCAAGCCCAGAAGAGAAAAACGTCTAGAATGGAAAAGACAATAAACCACCGTAAAAATGTGGAAAAAAGGGCGGTAGATGGCAAACCATGAGACCAGGAGCTCCAAAGTAGACCAGAGGTTATTAACACGGCCGCGATGGACCCGTGGGTTGACTATCGGAGGGCGAAAACACAAGGGATGTGCTTCAAAAAAAACCGCTACGACTGGGGGTGAAAACTCCATGGCTTTCGTTTTGAGGTGGTCCGAAAGGGAGGGTGGAGCGGAAGTGGGGCGGAGGGAGGACGAGCAAATTCAAAGAAGGGAGAGAAACGAAAAAGCAACCTAAAATTCTATCCTCTCTAAACAACCACAAAAAGGAGGGAACCGGGTTCTGGGACGTTTTAAAATCAGGGCAACCTGTTCAGGGGAAACGAAATGCACGAAGGGAAGAGAGGGGTCCCGCCAGAAGCGGAAGAAGAGGGGTATCAACGAACCCAACAAACGAAAGAATGAGAATATATACAACACCGTCGTCGCGGGTCAGGGGAAAACATGAATCCTTGGGGTACGCCTTGGACCCGGACGCAACCCCATCAGTAACGAGGCCTGTGTGCCCTCAAAGATGGAAAAGAAGGCGTCAGACGGGGGAAAGGGCCTGTTGGGAGAAAAGGGCCATCTACCTCAAAAGGGAGGTCGGGGCTCGTGAGGAATGCCCAAAAAAAAAAAAAAACCTTTTTTTGTGTGGCGCTATGTAAAGGCTACTTCCGGATTGAAATCTAAAACTCGGGAAGATATGAGCAGGAAGACTTACAGAAATTAATGTGCTGTTGACCTTGCAGCAGCGGGGAAGAGGAGGAAAGACTTTAGGAAATGAGGACAAGAAAGACTGAGGGCGTTGAGGCACGGGAAGAAACTCTACACGCAAACCATTGGAAAGTTTTTGCCGGGAAAAGGAGAGGGAAGTGCCGTTGGCGGAGAGGGGCGAAGAATGAAAACGGGAAACAATCCACTTCAAAGGATCCTGGGGGGAGGGGACGTTGAGAAGGAGTCGTCGATTAGGTAAAAATGGTGGTGAAATCATCATCTGTGGAACTAGGGAGAGGGGGAGGGAGAGCGCTAGGAGCGGGGGGAAAAAAAGGAGGGAGCTGGATAAGGAAGGAAAGGGATCTGGGTTCCATTTAAGCAAGGGGGGGACTATCCTATATTTAGCGCGCAAAGGAGTGCGAATCTACTAGAAACCAGGAAAAAAAAGTAAGAAAAATTTTGAAAAGTTTGCAGTAATCGGGTTGGGCATCCTAGAAGGAGGCCAAGGAAGGAGGGGACCGTGTTAAAAAAGGAAGAGTTGCTAGCGGGGATGGCAGGCTTACTCAAAAACTTCCCTCGATATATCAGGTTTGGAAAAAAAAACCTATTGAGAGGGGGTCAAAGCCCTCAAGTGGAGCTAGAGAAGCCAAGAGGGGCAGAGGGGGAGGGTTCCCGATAGGGGCGGCCGACACGAGGAGAGGGGAAACGAAAAGAGTCCTCAAAAGGAAAGTCTAGCAAACAGAAAAACTTATTAAACCCACACTCCGAAGCGGGGAGGGGGGTGACAGACTGTTCAAAAGGGGACGAAAAGTCGCAAAGGCAAGTACGTGATGGGGGGGAGCAATCGGAAGGAAACACCACGGGGAAGGAAATACTTCGGGAGGTCCCGGTCCGCGTTGAAGCGGCTGATGGACTTTTTAGCCATTAGAGGACAAAATCGGGACCGGGGCTCAAAAAAGAAGGGACCGGGAAGGGGACCTAACCTCCCCGGATCTGGAAAGGGAACATGCAGTGGTTCATTCTCGGGAAGAATACATGGACGGGGAACCGTGGAGAAAACAAAAGAAAGCGTGCAAAGAGGCAGGTCAAAATCAAAGGTTATCACAGCGGTGAGGGGGGAAGGGAAGGAGGCCTACGAACTAAGGATACGGGAACCAACCGGACGACATAAAAAGCAAAAACCAACTCAAGCACCAGTCCAGGGCAGGCCGTCCAAAGACACAGCCGAACTCACTTCAATCCGTTGCGGGCAAAACCGAGCGAAGCAATGCCCAATAACAAGGAGGCGGACAAAAAGGGAAAACAAACACGGAAACCAAGCGGGCAGCCAGCAGGAACGGAGGAAGAAGGCCAGCAAAAAAAGGGGAGCACGGGAAAAGAGGGGGGGAGGATGGATGGGCACAACGAGATCGGGGTTTCATGGTGTGGCAATTTGGAAGGATCAGGGGGGAGACGAATAACTGGGGGATTTTAGACACCAGCGTGGAGATCAAGCCTCCTAAAGAAAACATGTTTACCTATCCCGGTTGGGCTCTCAAGAAAAAAAATATAACTCTGGAGAATCGCGGGAGGGAGAAGGCTAGGCTCCCTCGGGGGGGCTACAGGAAATCCGTTATCTCTAGGGGACACCCTGGCGCCTTCCAAAGAAGGGGAAAAGGTTCTTTCCAATTGTTTTCAGGAGGGAAAATTTGGTTTCAAATGAAGGTCTGAATGAAAGAGGAGTGGAAGGAGATCCGGAACGCTTTTATAAAGCGAAATCTCAGCAAAAATGATCGCCAGGGGGAGGAGTATTGGGGAGGAAGTCAATAACGGGGGTCAGGACTTATGTCATAAAAAAAGAGGTGGGGGGGGGGCGGAGGGGCTACGGTTGGTAAAAAAGAGGGCTCTCGGAGTATAAGGGCCAGTTATGACAATCTTTCTGGGGGAGGGACTGGGGGAAAAGGGAATTTTGGGCATCAAACCCGAACAGCAGGGACGATGAAACCCAAAACTTAGAGGTCGGGCGTATGAAGTCTGAGAGAAAAATAGGTCGCAGAGGAGGAAAGCAGAAAATGAATTCCCATTTGGAGGATCTCGTGAAAGAAAGAAAAGGAGGCCAAAGCAGAGTAGAACCGTCAACAAATTGTCTGGCGGGGTCACAGCCATGGTCTGGAAAAAAAGGGAAGTTGAGGAGGGGGAAGAAAAAAATCGAAGCAATTTGCGTGATCCGCCAGTGCAGAAGATTGCCCGACGTCAAATAAAGAAGGGCAAAAGAAAAAAAAAGACAGGAAATCAGAACAATCAGAACATCAAAAAAAGAACCTGATCGTCGTCAGAGCGGCTGGGGCAGCAAGGACGTGAGGGGGGGGGCCAAAAGAAAACTTGGAGAAGTCGAGGAAAAAAAAAATGTGACACTCCGAAAAAGTCAGCAGGAAGACCTGTCCGCTCTAAAACAACGGGGGAGGGGGAAAAAGGGAAAAGAGAGATTCCTGGATGGGCGTAGCCGTAGGCACATTAAGAAGGGATGCGGGCGTTCACGGCTACCCTCATCAACTAAAGGAGGACCTGCCCCGCTCAAGACGCAACGATCCGAACCTGGTTGGCTGTTGTTAGAGAAGGGGGTCTGATGGAGGTGGGGGGGGAGTTTCGAAAAACGGACTGTTGGGAAAAAGATTTCCGGCAAGTGCGGGGGCCATCGGGGAGGGGAAAAAAAGTGTGAGGAAAACAAAAGATCGAGGCAGGCACTCGGAAGAAACAAGCCTGGAAAAACCAAAAAAGTAATTAACGGAAGGCAGGATGACGGTTGGATGAGAAGGCTGAAAGAGAAACAAAAGCAAGTTCTCCTTCTGAAAAGCCTGACCAAAAAAAATGCGAAGCCCCGACCGGGGGGGAGGAGGTTTACAAGGAGTGCTGGAAGTAGTATGGTCGAAGGAGAAGAAACGCCCGAAAAAAGAAGCAGAGACTCATTCCGTTCTGAAAAGGTCGTAGGAAAAGACAAGGTCCAATCTCAAAAAGCTGTGGTCAAAACTGCCCCGAAACAGAAGATAAGGACGGGAGAGGGGGTAAAAAAGGAACATAAGAAAGGGAGGGTTCTCAAGACACGAGTAAAAAAAACGGACCCACCGAATTCCGGAAGGGGGGATAATCAAGAAAAAAATGCAGCCGGCGGCTAACCGGAGAGAGAAAAAAAACGGGAACCAGGTAGACCACTAACCATCATCAAGGAAATTGGGACACCAGTTGCTTAAACAATTAAACCCACACGCCACAATGGACAGGGGAGGTGGACCTACGGTCATCAAGTCGGAGAAAGAGGGGTGAGGCGTGACGACGAGGATTTCTTTAAGGATTGGTCTCCGTCCTTTATACCCAAACCGAAGAAGACGGTCGAGTTTAGGAGAGGGGGGGGCAAAAGAAACATTGAGAAAAAAAGTAAATCGCTGACCTCAGGAACCGAGACGGCCCACCTAAGGGGGAAGAGAACGCAACGAAAAGGGGAAAAAAATGAACTGCCCAGCACAGAGGGGAGGAAATCCCTTTGGGTCCTGGACATTAGAAGGAGGGAAGGAGCACAGGGGGGAGGAAGGGGGGTGGTCCAACAAGTGGTCTGGGAATGGGGGCATCCTGCAGAGAAGATAGGTTGCTCAACGTATTAAGGGACGAATGCTAACCTTCTTGCTTAGGAACCCGGGGTCTTTAACGGGGGCTTGGGGGGGGGGGGGCATAGAGAAAGGGAAGGCGCCGGAGCAAGCCTTAGAAGTTCCGGTGAGTAAAAAAGTCGTAAAAAGAAGTCGAAAAAAAGACAAGGAGGGTGCCTCTGGCTGGGGAAGGGAGGGGTAAAAAAGAAGTGAAAAATGACCAGCGGGAGGGCGGAATTGTGAAAAGAAAAAGGAACCGAATCAGAAGGTGATTATCCCAATCCTCAAATTTCCGAGCAACGGGAACTAGGGAAGAAAGAAAGAGCAAAATGGTGTGTAAAAGGGTGTGTGAAAACGACAAGGTTAGGGGAAAAATGGGGGGGGAAAAAAAATGGGGGTATAAACCAGTCAGCCTGACCACGCGTCCCTAAACGAGTAAGTATCTTAAAAAAAATGGGAAACTGCAAAAAGATGACAAAAAACGAAAAAAAATAGCTCAGAGGAGAAAGGAACTCAAAAGGGTAAAGGAAGAAGAACAAAGCCAAAAAGCGGACGGATCAGGTGGGAAGTGTGAAGGAAGGAACTTTGGGGGGGCCTTAATACTATTCCTCCCGGTCTCGGGGAGCACAGAAGATCGAGATGGAAAAAAGGAAAAAGGGGGGAGGGCTTGCGGCCTGCTCCTACGGGAAACCCATAGGATTAAAAAGGGGTTTGGGCTCCCCGGAAAAGATGAGGCGCAAGCATCAGCCAGGAACGCCGCACAGCGATTCAAAAAAGATATAAAGGGATCCGGAGAAGGGGGCCTAAAGAGTCACAGGCTTGCCCAAAAGTCTGCAACTCCAAACTTTGAAGGATGCGTTTCCGAAATGGAATTGGACTGAGCTTCGACCAGCGATGAATAGAAAACCCCGCTTTCGAAAAGATGGACCAAGAGTAAATGGAGGATGACCCGAACAGCCACGGTCGTCACGAGTGCCAACAGCAAGGCTCGAAAAAAGCCCGCGCCCATCTATAAAACAAGATAAAAAGGTCACGGGGGGAGTCCAAACAAAGTTCCAAATCGATCGCGATCAAGCGAAAGAACGTGGTTAGGGAAAAAACGTCGGACATCGCGCCGGAGGGGGCAAAAGGACAAGGGAAATCGGGGATAAAACAAGGACAAACTGTAACTGGACTGGTGGGGTGGCCAGAAAAACGCCTCAGTATTATTGCGGGGAAGTCGCTGAGGAGAAGCAAGAAGAAACAGCCATCCTTGGATGGTCACCAGAAGAAGCATTCACACCGAGTAGAGGCAAGAAAGAAAGAAAAGAACAGGAACCGCCACACGAAAGGGGACAAGAACGAGGAATAGAAAAGGGATTGCAGAAAATCTCTGAAGAAAGAAACGCTTCGACCATCGGGGCGAACACTTCCAAAGGAAGGGGGTGGTGTAAATCGAACAATTCTGAACCCCCAGGATGAGGGCTTCAGTAACCGGGAATACGTTGGGGTAGAAGAACTCCAAACTGGACGTGTGTTGGTATGGGGCGGTGATCCTAAAGGGATTTCGATCAGTGCTTAGCGAAGTATTTCCGCAGTGCAGGAAATGCAACTACAATTCTGCTAAGAAAAGACGCAAAAACGAAGAAAGGAGAGAAAAAAACGGAGAGAGGAAACTGATACCAGTCGTGCAAAAGGCGTTAGCCTTTTCGTTAAACAAAAAGAATGGCGGAATCTTTCAACGAAACCCACAACGAACGAACACAGGAAAAAAAAGAAACCAGAAAAAACACGAAAGCCATGGAGACGAAAGAATAAAAAAAGGCGTCGGCGGTCGAAAAGGCCACCAAGGGGGGTTCATCCTTTAAACCAAACAAATCGTCACCCCATCCGGAAAAAGCGCAGGGAACAGGGAAGTATGGTCGAAATGAGCCTACACATTTGCAGCGAGCGCGAAGGCAGCTACAGCTTCTTGAGGACTTTAAGGGGACCATGAGTGGAGGAAAAGTGCCCTGTAGTTCTCGGAGTCAAAACAATCCGAGAAAGGGCAGAAAAGGGGAGGCCGACTCCCTGGTGAAAGACAAAAATGGGACTGGTTGGGGAAGCGGGACAAGTAGAAGACTTTATGAAAAAGAGAAGAAAAGAAAGGGGATGGCCCACTGCTAACCAACACGAGGAAAATGGAGTGGGGGCCGGGGCTCAGTTTTCCTGGGGTTGAGGTTGCGTCACGAGGGGCAGAAAATGCTACCTACGCAACAGACGTAAAAGAGCTTTTAAAACGAAAAAAGAGCAATGGCCGGCTTCAAAGGGGTTATGTAAGACCGGGGGGGGGGAAAGTATAGAGGGGGGGGGAGGGGGAGCAGAGAACCTGAGCCAAAGCATCGTGGACTACAAGGGCTGATGGAGGACGTTCAATCCTTCAATTAACAAGGGGAAAATCAGTGTGAAGAAAAAAAGGGGGGCTCCAAGGGGCTAGCCTATATTGGAAAAGGAATGTGGTGCGAAGCTACTAAAGACAAGAATTTTTCAGGAACACTAATATCAAATTGGTGGGGGGAGGGAACAAGGGATCTGTGTGGTGGCCCCTGGTCGGGGGAAAAAAGATTTTCGGAAGTAAACTTTTCAGAAGAGTGGACGGGGAGAGGATGGGGAAAGAAAGGTGGGGAAGGGGGATCATCAATAAAGAGGTGGGGAACGATGGAAAAGCTCAGGGGGAAGCAAACAAAAAAGACTGCAGAGGGGCTGCACGCATAGTGAGGCAGAAGCAGGCGAAGAACAGAAATTGAATGTGCGGGTGAAAGGCATATATTCTGGACGAACACCAGATGAAGTCCCTTTTGCTAAAGAAAGGATTCCCCTCAAAAGAGGGGGGGTCAAACAAACAAATACCTGATGAAAAGCAAGAGGGAAAGAATGGTGGGTTTTAAATGTACAGTCAAAAGAGAAAATGCGGGACGGGGGAACCTGGGCGTCTGGCTCTCGATCCATGAAGGGGGGTTTTCCACACCGGGTGAAGCTACGGGGGGGAGGGTCTGCCTTGCCGGGGTTAGGCACTGGATAGGGCAGACATGAGTCTCGGGGGACGGCTCAGAAGGAAGAAAGGGAAACCCTCAAAAAAGAGAAAAGGTAGAAAAACGCAATAAAGGGTAAATGGGTGAATCTCGAAAAAGAACTAAGGGGCGGGAAAAACGTCTCATGAAAGGACCGCAGTTTTCCCAAAGAAAAAAAGCATCATCAAAACTTATACCAAATTCGAGAGCTCGCCGGAAGAAGACGCGAACGGATAAGGAACAAAGAAGGGAGAAGAACATTCGGGAAAAAAAGCGAAACATGCCCCCATCAGATAACCAGCCAGCAGAATTCAACTTACGTTGAGAAGTAAAGAGAGAAATTAGACCAGTTTCAAACGAACAAACTATCACCAAGTGAGCACACAACGTAAAGAAAAAACAAAACCAGAAGGACAAGGCGGCGAAAGAACGAAGAAAAAGTCCGCAGAAAACTAGGCGGGCCGTGAGGGTCAACGGGAGAGGGAAGGGGGATGCAGAGGGGAAAGCGAGTAGCTGGAAGAGAGGGATAGAGGAGTCAAAAAGAAGGAGGCGGAAAACGCCGAAGAGCAAGGTGACCAAAGTAGTCCTAAAAAACCCCGAGAAAAGGAAAGAGAGAGGAGGAGAAGGTCCGCAAGTTAAAACTCACACATCGGGGGAGCAACGTTAAAAAAAAGAATCCGTGTTCCACCCAAGTCCAGAGGTGACTCCAGGGAAAAAAAGGATTGTAAAAACAGCATGGGGAAAGAAAATGCTGGGCACAATTGGAGGGGCTGATGATGCAGGTGGTTATCTAAGGACCGGTTCCAAATGAAGAGCTCCCGCTCAGAAACGGAGAAGGTGCGAAGTAAGGTGTCCGGAAAGAACCCGGTGAAGGAAGTAAAGGCAGACATCTTGGGTCTGGACGTATCTCAAAGTGTGGACCCTTTACCTAGAACTTAGAATTTGAAGGTGGAAAGGGCGGGGACCCAAGAGGGACGGGAATGGTCCGGAATGAGGACGAAACGAAATCACAGGCACGAATGCTTCAACTCAATAACCGCCGCGTGTTGGGACGTCTGGGAGAATCGGGAGGGTCTCAAAGGGAAAGAAAGGGGGAAAGAAAGGGAAGGGGGCTACAATGTCGTGGCAGAAGTTGAGGAAAGGATTAAAGAACGAAGTCCATCATTATAATAACGTCAAAGGGAAAGGGGTCAGGCGGTCAGCAGTATTTGAAAGGCGCTTGAGAATGGAAATGGGAGGAAGGGGATCGTAGACGGGGCGGAGTCCAACTGCAGTGCGCGAAAGAAAAGAAGCCCCCGGGCATATTCAATGCTGGCCAACAAGAAAAAGAGGCCAAATGGGCAATCAGACCACAATCGAGAACAAACCGCAAACAACGTCGACAGGGGAGGGGAGAAAGAAGAGGTGGGAACTTCCATGGAAGGAAGATACCATAGATCACAATCAGAGGACGATGTGCCTCCGCGAAGAAAAGCATCAAGTCTAGGAGAGCTCACAAAAAATGTATGTAAACGATATATGGGAGCAGCTATTGGCGTCGAAAAGGAAGAAATTATGAAAAGGAGGGCCGTAAAGCTTAAAGAGGGCTCGCCACACGGGAAGAAAATGCCCACTCACTCGATCCATTTGAGAAGTTGGGGGGGGGTGGTCAAGAGGGGAATGGAATTTGGAAAATTGTCAATTAAAAAAGGACGTTAACCGAGATGGAGAGAACGGCAGGACATCTTCGCCCAGAGCAGACTACGGGGGCACAGGAGACGAAGGAAAAAAAAAAAGCACGAAGGGGGGAACGCAAATACCTGGGACCTCCTAAGGAGGTAAAGGGGGGGGAGAAGGAGTGCTCAGGTCTCCGCCAAGAAAAAATGCCTACCCTGCGAAGGAACGGGGAAGTACCAGGCTGCTGGGACAGGGGGGGGAGAGGTGGACTTCAAGAATACAAAAAAACGCGAAAGTAGGCGTTTCATCAGAAGTGATGGTGGGGGGATGAAGTGAAAAAAATCATCATCCCCTGAGTAACCAAAAAAAGCGCTGGGCAGGAAAACATGCAAAAAGAAAAAGGGGCTACTAGGACAGAAAGGGTTCTTTACAACATCCGCTTCAACAAGGCCACAAAATATAAGGGTGAAACTACCATCAAGGGATTGCGGGAAGGACCACAAGGAGGGCCAGCAAAAATATTCCGGTTGCAGGCGGGAAGTCATTCTTCATACGAAAGGAAAGCTACCCTCTACAAACAACGCAAAATGAAAAAAGTGACCAAAGGTCTTCCAAAACCAAAGCAAGCACGGAAAACATCCAAGGGGAAGCAAAGGGAAACACTAAGAATCTAGGAAAAAACTGTTGGGACGTAATTTTATCCTCAGTAATACCGGATGTACTTGGGAAAGGGAGAAGGGGGGTCGTGACCGCAAAGACCCGGGCTCGTCAACCATCGGAGAGTGGGACGAGGCCGACAACCTCCAAGGGGTGACTCCCATCCAGAGGATGAGGGGTAAAACCGCGATCCCTAGAGAAACGTAACATCCAACCATGCACAACAGATGAAAGGGGAAGACAACACGGGGGGAAAGCAATATTTGGGTAAAGTAGGGGGCTGGCCTTCGAAGCCTTGTAAAGGAAAAAAGGGAAGACGGGCTGTAAGGGGGGGGGGTGTTTGGTCTACCAAGCCAGCCGGGGGGAGGGAAAGTGGCATCCGCCTCGCAAAGAGTTGCGAACGGAGGGGAGTGCGGAACTGGGCCGGAGGGGACTTCGCGGCCAGGGGGGCACTTAGAGGCACTTTGAATCAAGGGGAAGGAAAGGAGCCGGGTCACTTGAAGGCTGTTCCCTGTATGAAAAGAAAAAAAAAAACCCAGCATCAGAAGGCCGTGATTATTTCCCTGGAAGGCTGGCAACTCGGTCGAGAACTGAGAAAGGGCTACAGCTTCGAAATTAAACCCAGGAGGCCTTGCAGAAAGGATAGAAGGGAGGGAAGAAAAGGCAGTCAGGCAAGGAAAAGCCGGCGAAGGGGGAAGAAAGTGTTCAAACCCGAAAAAAGCAGAAGTACCACTCTGCAAAGGACCGCCCTAAGGTAAGGAACCAAAGGGACGCAGAAGGGATCTCGAACAAATCGCAACGACGCAGTCTCCGGAAGGAGTAAACACCAAAAGCCAAGGGAAGGAGAAAAAAATCCATGAGGGGGGTATAAACTTGCGATCCGAGGTCTCCCCTTTATGAAGATAGGGTTCAACGCATGAGATCTTAACACAAAAGGAGTAAGAAGGGGGAGGAGGAGGACAGACCCGAGGTTGCAGACCCTCTTGGAATTGTGGTTAAAAAACCTGCCTCTGATAGAGGGCAAAGATTGATGAGCATCAACTGAAACGATAAGAACAAAAACGGAAGTAAAGGGTGAAGGACATCAGGAGACAGCTTGAAGGAGAACACCACAAATTCACAGCAACGTCAAAAAAAAGGGTAATGGGTCTTTTCTGGGGCTTGGGCTCAGGAGGCAAGTTGCAAGAGGAGAGGGGCCGAAAAAAGAGGAGACAAGATGGGAACGGTACAGGAAAGAGGGACCGATCCGGGCGGGTGCAAGCATTCGCTCGTCCGCCCGCAAACAGAAAAAGGAAACTCAAGCAGAAAACTTTTTATAATCGAAGCGGCCAGGATCAAGAAGGAAAGGAGAGGACGTTGGGTGCAGGAAAGGGGAAGGCGAGAGGCCCGAAAAAGGGGGCAAAAAGTCGGCCAAAGGACAAAGTAATGTCATACGGGTATTGGGGATGTCAGCAACACCGCCGAAGGGGAGGGGGAGAATTCGCAAAGGAGAAAGTTCAGAAGAGAAAAAGAAAGCAACACCATACGTTTTATGGTCACCAAAAAGGAGCCGCCTATCTAAAAGAGATTGACAAGACAGCACAAGGGGGGACCCCTACAAAACATGCAGAAAGAACCGAGAGGGGAGATGGGACCTTCGAAAAAAAGGTGGCAAATCCCGAGGGAAGGGGAGAAAGTTCTAACTCGTGAGTAAAGCTGAACGAGGTTGACGATCGGGAAACAGGCGCAAACACCAGATGAGGAAAATAAAAAACGGAAAAAAGGTTTTATATTCAGGAACCATGGGCTTTTGGGCGTTGGGTAAACGTGATAATAGAGTAGGGAGGGGATTGACTGAGGGGGAGGAAATCGCGAAGGGCGGGGGAGAATACAAACCGAAAAACAACTCCGAAAAAAGAAAGAAGGAACAAAAAACACGGAGTAGTATGAAAACGGATCGGAGGGGGAGAGGGGGTTTGCGGGCTAAAATTGGGTGACGCGCGAAAGGAACAATGACTTTCGAAAAAAACCATGAAGCAACTCTAGTACAAAAAAAAAAAAAAAGCAAAAAAATAAATCTACAAAAGGGCTCAGTTTCCTTTAGCCAGCAAATCCTGTGGTTGGAAGGAATGGTACCTATCGTCATCAATCGGCAACGGCGGCAGGACCTCAAGGGAGAGGACGTCGAAAAAAAGGCCGGGGTGATGAGGGACTAGAAAAGAGGGAGGGAGACTCGTGGCGGTCCAGCTGGGTGGTGGCGGGGAGTGGCTTTCTTTCTGAGAGTTTGGCCAAAAAGAAGAATAGTAAAAAGAAGACTCAAACGGATGGACTGGGGGCGGAAAAAAGGGAAAAAAGATAGACTGGAAAAAAAAAGTGACCAAAAAAAAATCGGTAGGGAAGGGAAAATTCCTACCCCTAAAACAGCTTAAAGTGAAGGGGGTGGGGCTCTCGATGTCCGGAGGTTGAATAGAGAAGGAAAGCAACGAAAAAAAAGTCCGCTCCGTTGTGGGACGGCTGAACCGCTGATCGATGAGGGAAGACTGAACCCTGGGGGAACGTGGAAACGTTTTATATCTCGTTGAAGCGCTGGAACGTGCGGCAACAAAGGAGGAAAGAGTGGACTAAAAAAAATGACGGGAGGGAAGATTTAAAATGTGCAAGAGGGGGGGGCAAAGTTTGGTCACAAAGGGGAGACAGTAGGGACGTTCAAGGGTTAAAACTACGAAGACAGCCATTGGAGGGGAAACAGAGCGAAAGGGGGGGACGGGGGGACGAATTTTGTGGGGGCAGCCGGCGGAGGGAACCCAGAGGGTACGGAAAAAAGGGGAAAGGTTCCAAGGGGTCGAGCGGCTGTGGGGGGCGAAAATGACAAAAGTCGGAAGCAAGCGGGCCCGAGTAAGCGGACATGGGGGGGGAAAAAAAAAAACCATTATTAAGGTAAACAAAAGCGTGGGCGAAGAAAAGAGGTCAGGTTTGAGTGTGGAGGGGGGACCGATCGAAGGGCTGCCCATGGGACTACCATCGAGAGGAAAATTCCCTGTGAAGGAAGGGCCGCCCAAATAAGTTGCTCTTCAAAAAACCCAAAAATAACTGGATTCAGCTGCGAGAGGATGAGGGGGGAGGAAGTAATGAAGAGACTGTGCGCGCTATGGGGAAATTCGTAGGGCTATCTATGATGACGGGGAACAATCAAACGGTAATCCGAAAGGGGGGTATTGAAGGAAATGCCTCTTTTATCTTCGGAATAGCCTTTTTGGGGAAAATTGGACCGAGTGCCTGCGACTCAGGCCTGAGCCTTGGATCTCCCTCCCGGAGGAGAGGAAGGGAAAGGGAATGGAAATGGTTTAAAAAATTAGCAGCTGCGGGGGAGGGGAACAGGGAGGGCTCATGAGTACAGAAGTCTGCAAAAAGAACAATAACACGGGGGAGGACCAGAAGGTGGAAGAAGGTCAACGCGTGGGACCATACATTACCGGAAAGGGGAATAGGAAAAGGGCTCGGGGGTGCGAACTAAACAGAAAAGTCTTAAAAACAATAAAGACCGGCGAAGCCGTCACAGAAGAAGGAAGCAAAGCATGAAAAGTGGGAGCAATCCGCGATCAGGTATTCCAATTTCCAAGAAAAGTCATCCCGGAAAGGGTAGGCAATAGGTAAAGGCCGGAGCAGCAAAAAGGGGGAGATCGGGGGGAAAGGGGGGACCGCAAAAAGGGGGAATGAAAGAGGCTGTCCGTGTAGGAACGGAGATCTGTGGGGGGGTCATGTTTTAGAGGTCAGAGGTGCGGGGTTCATCTGATTGCGCAGCGATTCACTGGAATGATTCCAACCAGCGTGAGGGGGGGTCAGGAACGGCCGACGAGCAAAAAAGGGTACCTAGCAAACAGGTGGAAAAAACGAAAACGAAAAAATCGGAAACGTACATACTAAGAGGAGGAGCAGAAGAGCAAAGGGGGGAAGACTGTCGCCGTGATCAATTCCAAACCCGTCCAGGGATGTGGGAAGGCGGAAAAGCAGGTTAAACTTCATTGGGGGAAGAACTTTGGCATTTAAAAAAATAGATGATGATAGTTGTAAGCGGGAGGGAGACGGGGTTACTCGTCCAGGAAGAAGCGAAAAACGACCAAGAGGCAAGCACGGAATCCAAAATGGTGAAGTGGGGGGTCCGCAGAAAGGGGGGGGTAACATTGAAGTAAAATATTTCAAGACACGCGTGGGCGGCGGGATGCCTCAAGGGATGGGGGAAAACGGGGACTACCTTTGTCCACGGGCAGTGAAAACTGACCTCAATGAGGAGAGGACTCAAGGGGGGATGCAGGAAAAACCAGAAAAAAAAAGACTGAAGAAAAAGCTTCGGCTGTCCGTATTAGAAAAGGAAACCTATTTACCGGTGAAAAAAGAGAAGACGGGGGAGGAAGCAAAAAAGTCGCTTCCAACATTGGAGAAAAAAAGGAAGAAGGACCTTCTGAACAAAAGCAAGTAATAAAACGTCAAAAAGGGGGAGAAATGGTCAGGGACAAGGCCAGGGGTCTAAAATTGCGCCGGATCGAGCGTGCGGATCAAGAAAGAAGGCAGAAGTAAGTCAACCCCCAAGCCGGGAGGGGAAAAAGGACTCAAAGGGGGAATGCAGAAATAAAAAGGAAAAGGAATTGAGAACAACAGCAAAAAAAGAAAGGGAGGATAAAAGAGCAGAGGGGGGATGTTCCTTCAGTGGAGGTGGACGGGAGACCATCGGGTAGCACACAGAAATCAAAAAAGGGACACGAAATGCCTCCGGAAAATCAAAGATA
>Ga0179593_1373419_pt1 | contig 16913 bp, 19 predicted proteins | sample CZODoug2_1_08_16_FD_185931 | JGI IMG/M metagenome (GOLD analysis project Ga0179593, IMG submission 185931) | Vadose zone soil fungal communities from Angelo Coast Range Reserve, California, USA - CZODoug2_1_08_16fungal (PacBio error correction) | ecosystem: Environmental > Terrestrial > Soil >...
GGGAGAAATGGAAAAGAGGTCTGCAGGACCTTGCCCAGGTGAGGAGAAGAAGAGAAAACCCACCGTTTTTTTGAGGTCGCACTCACCGGGGCAAAGACCCAGAGAAAGGGCAAAATGCGGTCGTGCGAAAAGGAGACCGACAGACAACTAAGGGTCAGGCAAAGCAACATATTCCGTAGTTGTGGACAAGGCGATTGGAAAGAGAACCTGCGAGTAGCCGAGCTCGGACGAGGAAGAGCAAGGTAGAAGAAGAGAAAGGTCTGCTGCGCAGTCAGTGGGGGGGTGATTAAGAGCGGTGAGGGAGACTTTGTGGGGAGGGTGCGACATGGATGGCGTCAAAAAGAATAGAGCTGGTTATTTGGCTATATTCAGCCATTGCTTGATCGAACACGCTGTAAGGAGACGTCAGACAGGGCCGATCGTGCTGCGGAGGAAAAGGGGAAAATCCCTCAAAGAGAAATGGGAGATCGAAGATCCTTGTTCGTAGTAAAAAGGCAAGAGTGACGTAACAAAATGAGGGGGCTTATTCGGAAATCGGCGGTTCGGCATGAGGGGTGAAGGCACGAATTTCGTAGGCACGAGGGGGGGGGAAAGTAACGGAGGGACGGGGGGGCTAATAAACGCTTTGTAGACGGATCGCGAGATACCATCGTACCTCCAAAGCAGCGAAAAAAAAATACGACCAATCATGCGCAATGAAGGCAAGTCAGACGTCAGACATGCGTGTGGTGACCTTTCAAAACATAATGAGCTCGTTCTCGTGAAGCAAGAAAACTAAGCCATCGCAGGGAGCAGAAGAGGACCGAGAAGGGGAAGAAAAAGAGAAAAGAACTTGGGACCTGGCCACAGAGGGAAAGCGTCATGTCTCACCAAGAACATCGTTGTAGAAGGAGGAAGGGATTTTAATTCAAAAGAGCGGATGCACAATAAGAGCCGTTCTGGTCGAGGGGGTTACCCAAGGGGGGAAGAAATGGTGTGAGGAAGACGAGCCTTTTACAAAAAGCAAACGATGGCAGAAAGATACAATCGTCCGCAACATCAGCCGGGCTACCGAACATGTAAGTGAGGTGGCGTCGAAGACCGGGCCTTGGTGAGGCCGAGTGTGTGGATAAGAAGGGGAACAAGCTCATGGAAGAGCTCTTGACTAAATCAAACCCGGGATCAGGGGAAAGGATCTTCAAGCAAGGTGCCAAGGAAAGAGTCGGTCTACGACCGAAACGGCAATGATATTTGGATGGGTCATTACTGATAGCGACAAAAAGACAGCTACAAACCGGCTCGGGGGGGACGTTCACATGTGGAACAAAATGACAAGACCAACAAAATGCAACGAAAAAAAAGGTGTTCAAAGACAATCACGCCGAAAATAGAAGAGCCAAAGAGGGTTAAGGGGGGACTCTAGGAGGTAAAAAAAAAGGGGATCTGGGAGAACGACGTATAATTTCGAAAAAAAAACACTGAAGGAGGAAAAGGAGAGTGAATACGGTCGCAGGTAAAAAGGAAAAAAGGAAGGGAAAAAAGAAAAATAGGGGCTTTGCTTGTTCTGTGGAAGTGGTATATGAAGAGGAAAAAAAAGGTTTCCGGGAGTGTGGGGGGAGGACGGCAGAATTCACATGGAAAGTCCCCCCCCAACGAGGTGGGTACAAGGTGTCAGCGACGGTAAAGGGGAGTCGGCAGCCTCCAACGAGAGAAGGGGCAGGGAGGAGGAAAATCAAACTTTCCAGACGGACGTGCAAAGTGCCAATGTCAAAGCGGGGAATCCGAGGGCACAACGCGAAAAAGAGGCGTTGGGCAAAGGCTGTAGGAACATCGGGGGGACTGTCACCCTGCAGGCTGAGAAGAACCACGCATCTAAAAAGAGGGAGGGTTATCCGAGATAGCGTAAGACTGCAAGCGTGGGGGAGAGGTGCCGTGTTCCCGTCGCGCTAGGGGAGGGAAAAACGGGCCGTGGGAAGAAGGAGGAGGAGAAGAACCGCGGCTGATCGCCAGGAGCAACTTTCCCTTTGGGGAGTGCCAAACAGCGTGAGGGAGAGGGAAAGGAGCTAGGTAAAATCTCACGCATAGAAAAGGCGGAAATATCGCAACGATATTAGGGGTGGCTTAAAATCACCCGCGATATGGGAAAGGGAGACTTCAAAAAGAAACGAACCTGGTTTCGATTATTCAGGAAGGGGGACATCCAACGAATTCTGACTATTAAGAAGTGCAAAGGGAAGGGGGAGAAGATCCGCGTCGGGAAAAAAGGAAAAGGGGGGAGTACTCGAGGTGCGACAATCCCTTTTTAACCAAAGCGACCATCGGTCTTTGCGGGGGCACCGAACTTCCGCAAATTGAGAGGAGGGGAACGAAACGCATTCAATAAGACCACTAAGGGAAGTCTGGGACGGCAAGAGAAGGTTGATCCGCGACGAAAAAAATCGGCGATCGACCATGGAAGAGCGGGAAAAAGGGAACTACATGCAACCACTCACAGAAGAAAGGAGAAGGAGGCGAAAGTCGAAAGCGTCAGGATCCGCATGGGGGTCGACCAGAAATATAAAGACGTCGTCTTTTCGGGGCAGGAAGACAGCGGTGGCTAAAAGATCAGCAAAGAGGGAAGCACAAAAAGTAAGTCGAATCAGCCTTATAATCGCAGTGCTTTCTGTCCGAAGCACGGACGGCTTTCGAGGTAGCTGGGGTCCCTGAAAGTCGCCTCGGCCCACCAAGAACGGCAACTGTGTGCTTTTGGGGCATGACCCCATATGCAGAGGAAGCGCGGTCCATCTTGCCGCTTGTGCCAATAGATCAGGGGGGGGGGAAAAGCCAACAGGAGATGTGCCTGAATACTCAAAAAAAAAAAGGGGGGGGGGTAATCTGAGGGACGCTAAATTTGAGGCAAGGAAGGAAGGTTCTAAGGAATCTCCAGAAAAAATACGGAGGGGGCGGGAGGGGCTCATATCGTTTTTTCCGCCAGGGGATACGTCGGGCTTCGCGAAGAAAATGGAGGGGGGGCCCAGCATCCAAATTGGGCCGCACGTAATGGGAAGCTGGGGGGCTCGCGTCGGACGGGGGAGAAGAAGGCTGCTCAAAAGTCTGCTGATCTTCAGAGGCAAGCAAGATGCGGTCATGTCCAGAAAAAGCACGAAAAGAGAGGTGTCAAACGATAGTGGAGGGCCTGGGGCGGGGAGGGGAGTCAACACAGTGAAGGGCCGCCCACTACGCAAGCAAGAGGTCTCGAGAGGGAAAAAGGGAGCTAAAAGGGGATTTCACTTAAAAATTCACGGGGCGAGCGAGGCTCACCAAATGTCAGGCGATAGAGGAGGTACCGGGGGGGCCTCGATCTCAAGAAAGTTCCGGAGGAGGGAGGGACGAAGCCGCCTCTGCTTCGGCCGGGGGAAAAGATTCGGCGGCAGGTTAACTAAGGTTTCGTCCATCTCAAGGGAAGATCTGCACAGGACGAAGGGAGCGGAGACAGCGAGGAAATCAACTACCGGTAATAAGAGGATCAGAGAGATTGGGCGGACAGGGAGAAGGAAATTCGGCGATGGCACATCGTCTCGTGCCGTCACGTCCTCATCTTTTGAAAGCGTCCTCTGTGAAGAAACTCTGCAGAAAGGACGGCTCTTCTGAACCAAGCCAGTGTTGGCCATAGGGCACCGCAATAGCCCGCAAAGAGGAAAAAAGATTAGAATGGACACGCTCTTCTATCTCGATGGGCGAGGAGGGGGAAAGGGGAACGACTAAAGAAGGGGAAGGTGTCGGAGCTAGAAAGAAGGAAGAAAGGAGAAGAAAAAAAAATGGAGAACGACCAACCAAAAGACGTTCGTAAGAGAAAGCGGTTACCGGAAAAAAGAACTCAACAAGGTACAGGGCGTTTCCGGAGGGGCAAGGAGGGGCAGAATAAAAAAGTGAAGGTAGTGGAAAAGGTCGATGGGAAGTCGCATGTCCTCAGAAGAATAGGAGCGTCCGTCCCACGTTGCTCAAGGACCTCGTATTGGCAGGTTGACGCACGAGACTATACTAGAGGGACTGAGGTCGACCCTGCAACCTTATCGAGGTCCTATACGCCTACTGGTGGGGAGAGAGGTGTGAAAAATTACGGTTCAAAGATCACGCGGCATGTAGGAAGATCAGCGCAACGCGGGTCGCCGTCAAAGTAACTTCTATCCAAGGTGGGGCCAACGCGAGGAAATCGGGTACTAAGCGATCCTCTGCTGGGACTCGGAGAGGGGGGCTCATGGAAGTCAGGTCTCTCTCTAAAAGAAGGGGAAAGGAAGAAAATAGGAAAAGGGGGATCTAATCGTCACCAACCGCTTCTGCGAGACGAAAAAGGTATGTTACTTTAAAGCAACTTCCTGGCGAACGAATAGGGAGAGTTCGGGAGAGAGAGCATGGAAAAAGGCCGAAGGAGTATCCAGTGGATAAACAACTCAACGCCGTGCAAACTCAGCGTCAATACTCACTTTCAAGACGACCTCCGATCTAGAGAAAAAAAAAACGAGGAGAAGGGGATATCTGAATTGAACAAAAATGCAAGAAAAAGAGAGTTGAGGTTACTAGACGATGTATCGCACGGCATTGGTTTAGCAAAGTCGGAAAGGGAGAAAACAGCATGGAATAATTTGTACCCGCCGTCAAAAAGCCGCAGTGAAAAAAAAAAGAATGATGGGGGACGGGCAGTCCCAAAGAAACAAGTACGTTTATAAAGCCAGGGGGGGGGGGGTGAACCATCCTCGCAAGTATTCGGGGATCCGTCACACGCGAAGAGGCCGAGATGGAAAATTAACATGCCCGCAAAAGGATATCCCCAGCCCTCTAAAGGATAATCCTTCGACTATTACTAAAGGCCTTGGAGGGGAGGGGGATAAAGGGGAGGACGAGGCGCATCAGAAATGGAACGCGTGTGTTGAGGGGAATAGTTACCGAAGAAACGCCTCGCCGTAACAGCATATAGGGGTGCAGGGTAAGGGAATCAGGGAACGGATTGATAATAGACTTGGCAAAAAAAGCAGGAAAGACACAGAACGAGTAAGGGGACAATCAGTTTCGAGAAAGGGGAAACTAATCTATCCCAATGTACCTTCACTCAAGCGAAGTCCGTCGGAGAAGAGGAGAGACCGAAAGAAAGCTCGGCCTCCGTGAACGCTGTGTCCGGAATGGGGGGGGCGCGGGGACAGGCGAGTATTCTTATTCGGGTTTTGGTGGGGGCGTGTGTGCAGAAAATTTGGTATTGTAGTAATTGCTAGTCATCAATGGGTGCGCAGAGGAGGAACGGTGCCCGGGAAAAGTTCTGCTGCCAGTGCCAAGAAGAAGCGAAAAACGAGATAAGCGTGTCATTGAACAGATCTTATCCACGAGTTTGGGGAGGGGCGTTTGCAAGAACACATAGGAAAAAAGGGAGGGGGAGATAAAAGCATATTGGGAGGTAGTCAAACATCAAGAAAAGTGGGCCGCAAGCACCTCGAGGACTAAGGAAACCTGTGGAATACACCAAAAAAAAAAACAAAAACAAAAAAAAAAAAAAAAAAAAAAAAACACCCGTAACTTCCAGCATCACCAGCACCCGGAGCCCAAGCGCTCTAACTTCTAAGCGGATCCACAGAGGGAAGGAGGCAGGGCCTAAGACCCGGGCTAAAAGAAACTGGATCGGAAGGCAGCAGAATTAAGTAGCTGTCTCCAACCCCAGTTCCAACGCTGACGCTAGATCTGTCCCCAGAGTAGCATTCGGAGGTTTCAAGGAAAAAAAAAAGCCGATAGAAGAAAGTGCGATGAGACACAGGGGTTAAAGCCTCATTCCTAAGAACAGGGTGCTGTCCTCGGCTCGTCATGTCATAGGAAGTAGTGAAAAGATGGCCACCGTAAAAAAAGGAGGGGATTCAGCCGAGGTCGTGGGGAGACTAAATTGACTCCCGCCCCAACCCCGAAATCTTCTACAAAACGAGGCGTACTCAAACTTGAGGGGCCCATAAAAAAGGATCCGAGTGAGCGAAGATAGGAAAACTACCGGGAATAACTCCGGATAGGCCGTCGATTGCTATCCAATTCTTCAGTTCGAATTCGGACCACAAATTGTGGCTATACGCAAAAAATAGACGAAGCCCGCCGAAGCCATCGAGCAACCGCTCTATGAGCAACAATCGAAAAAGAGGGGAAGAATCATGACGAGATAAAGAGGTGAGAAACATATGGAAGTGGGGAATTGCAAAGTCTTCTCTCAGATGAGAACAAAGAAAAGGGGGGTGGAGTGCCGTCAGCTCCGGTCGCATGGAACCACAAGAGAGGGGCAGTGTGAAGGGGCTTCGAGTATTACAGACCGCGAGGAACATTGGTCAGGCACAGCTCACTATTTAAAAGTGGGTGTGGCACGTTGTTACGACCCTGAGCGCAAGCGGGGGGAAAAAAAGGCAACCGCCGTGGGAAAGGGAGAAGCAAAGGCTGGCGCTGTCGCAGGCTGCGAGATAACTGGGTTGGTTCTTTCATCTTGCTTGAGAGAATTTGTGCGAAATCGAAAGAAAAAGGGCACCCAAAGAAAAGGAGACGGCTTTATTTGGGGGGGGGGCTAACTTAGTTGAACCTCGGGGGGGGGGGGGGATCAACAACGAGGTCAGTAATGCCATCCTGGAAGGGAGGGGGCGGGTTGGTAAAAAAAAAAAAAAAAAAAGATGAGAAGGGATGAGAAGGGCGATCCCGTAACAATCAGGGGAGAAAAGGACAGTCCTACATCAGTAAGTGTGTGGACGGATTCGGAAATCTTCTGGTCGAAAAGATGCTCCGAGGGGGGGAAGAAAGTTGTCTTAAAAAAACGCACGGGAGTGGAAAGCTGGGTTCCACACACGGGGGCCTTGTAGACGTAAAGCCTGAGAGCGCCTCAACCAAAAAGAGAAAGGCGAAAATGGGCAATGAAATCTTCATCGTCATTGCTCTGCCTTTGGGTGAGTTGCCGGCATAATCTGTACAACAGGTGCGTTCGAGAATTAAGCAAAAGAGGAGGCGAAGAAAATATGGAGAGAGGGGAAAGGAGAAAAAGAAACAAGCGGTCAAAAGATTTGGAAAACGCGCAGCAAAAGGACGCAAATTTGTTGAAGGCATTGACAAAGGTGAAAGTTAGGAGCCTCTGAAAAAAGGGGAACCCCACCAACCAAAACGCTGGCGGGAGAAAAAAAGAAGTGGGGGAAAACAAAAGTAAACCTCAGCATTCCGATCGGCGGTCTTCACACCAGAAAACCTAAGGGGGCTCAGTCCGATCGGACCACGCTAAGATTCAAGGGAGGGGAGGAGGACATCCCTAGTTGGGTTCGTATCGATCAGCAAGGGGCCAGAACATTAGCCCTAGAAGCTCTCGTGACGGCAGATCAAAAGCGAAGGGAATGACGGGCAATGAAATCGATGGAAAGTATTCTGGTCGACTAAATGGGGGGGAAAACAGGCAATGCGTTTGATGAATGATCTTACTTCCAGCTCCAGGGGGGAACCGTCCTGCAAAAGTGCTGGACACAAAAATGAAGGGACCTACGGGTTTGAAAGAAGTTCAAGCTGCCAGTCATCCACACACAAGAAGGGTCGTGAGAAGCGAAAGGGGGAAACCCAAAGAACTTAAAATCATGCCTTTTGGGGCAGTTCATCGCGGTGAGGGGAAGATTGATCTCCACGACGTAGATCTCTCAACAAAAGTGAGTAAAAGAGAAGAAAGATACGGTCGCCGTAGGGGGAGAGACGCAACAAGGGGAGGAAGCAAAGGAGGAAGAAAAACGAAGAAAGGAAGGAAGGAAAAAAAAAAGGGAGGGGGGAGGAGACTTAGGGCGTGTTGAAAGATGCCGAAGAAAGTGCCAGGGGGGTGGGGGCATGTGGGAGGCAGCGGGAAAGAAGGTCAACATTAAACCACTAGTGTCTCTAAAAGGTGGTCAGCATGACGCAGATCTCAAGCAGTAACAGCAGGAACAATAAAACGAGCCGGGGAAGCAATTCAGTGAGAAAAAAAAACGAGCTAGTCAAAGAGGGGGGGAGGGATGCAATTGCCGCCGGCAGGGTGCTAGCGGTTATGTCTCCGAGACATGCGTGGGAGCGGCGTAAGGGGACATCGTGAAGATCTTCCTACCACCGAGTCGACGCCACAAACTGAAGGAAAGTAATGGTTGTGCCAAAAAGAAATCGACGACAGGGGGGAAGGAAGGGCGAGGCGGTTCGGTGTTGAACCGAAACTCGATGGACGTTCAGTCTGGACCGGGTCAAACGCGCCGGAGTTCACGCGGCGAAAAAAAGTCAAATAAAAGTTCCCGGGATGGCGCCCAACATTGGGCTGGTAAAAGGGCGCGCTCCTTACAACTCTCTAGGGGCTGAGAAAGGGGGGGCGGTCCTCTGGCCGATGAAAAATGAAAAGGTATGCGGGGAACAAAACACCAAAAAAAAAAAGCGACTAGGTCGTTAGATGAGCATGAAAGGAAAGACCTGGGTCATCGATTTCGTTAACTGTCAAATCCAAAATGACTGACAAAGAATGGGAGGAAAAAGGGATGTCGCGGTGTCAGTTGGTTCGGCGGGGCTAGCCGAGATGAAGGAGACAAGCCCGGAGGGGGGATAACGCAATCAGAAAAACTGTGTACGGGGGGCTCATGACGTTGAAGAAATCCGCAAATTTGAGGTCGTAAGGCACGAACCGAACCCAAATTACGGAAACATCAGGGAATGCTGGTAGGGGGCAACGAGACTCTGATCGGGGGGAGAAGGAACAAGCTTTCGTCCGCCCATTTACAGGCGAGAATGAATAAAAAACTGAGCGCACAGAAGAAATGTCGAAGGAAAGTCAGACCTTTAAAAAAACAAGGTTGCCCATAAACAAGAAATACCGAGAGGGGGAGGGACGGGAAGGGGAAGACATGGAAGAAAAAAATAAAAAAGCAAGCAAGAACGCCACCAACCAATGGCGTAGAGACGGAGGCAGCTTTGCTTTCGGGGCTCTAACGCTAAAAAAAAAAAAAACGATAAGAGGGGAGGACATGCAAGTTCGCTATCCAGGGACGCTGGTGCCACACCTATAGGTGGAGGGTTGGATGACCATTGATAATCTCCATTGAGAACAGACTCCCAGTTCCGGAGAGAGTGTCCAAATCCCTGACGAGCGGCTACTCAAAAAAAAAGTGGTGTGTAAATCTAGCCGAAAAAGTTGCAGGGAAAGGACATAAAGATGGCAACTCTTTAGGCAAATGATCATGGACCGCGGCGAGGGGGCGCGGGCATCATTGAGCGGACGCCGCATAGCGTGTAGGTAGGCTAAAGAAGTTGGAAAAGACGAGTTCAGGTCTCATCTAAAACCCAAAATTAGGGGGGGGGGGCATCAGGTTGGCCCCTTGTCTCGGCGATTTCGAAGGTGCTTCCCAGCAATTTCTGCGAACAAGACGGGGGGAGAGTCGCCGGCAAACACGATCTCTCAAAAAGGCATGGGCGTCTCCAAGGGCGAACGGTGAGGCCTACGAAATCTTACGCTTGCGCGGAACCGGCAGCGGGAGGGGGGGGAGCAAAAAAAAAGGCCGAAACGATCGGATATCGAAATCGCGCTCGACTGCAGTACTTATGGACACGGAAGAAGGAAAGTCGAGCCGCAATGGCATTGGGAGGTCATGCACACCGGACGAGTCGGGAAGAGATCGCAACTGTCGAGTTCGGAGTTTCGAGAAAGCCGCGGGGATATCAGGAGCGATAATTCAGAGGGAAGCGGGGTTGCCCTTGTGTCCACGCCAGCTAATTTCACCGATTCTCACTAATCAGGCGGGAAAAGGCGAGACCTCGCACTGGGTCAACAAACGTCATATGAGGAACAAGCTCCACGTAGAGGGCAGCTACCTCGAATGTCGCGGCTGAGGGGGAGGGAAAACTCGCGGAGGAAGGAAAGTGCCTGCGTCCTCGTGTAAAATGGGTGTGGGGCGGGCGCAGGAGCCGCTGTTCGGGAAACCTGATGGAGCGAAGCCTGTGGATGTAGCAACGCTACCCTGAAAATCCCTCAAAAAGAGGACTGAACACGCAATCAGGGCGAGGCGGGGGCCCCGGGAGAAGAAGCGCTCCGGCCAGGCAAAAGCGCTCATGACGATCAGAAACTAAAAGAGAACAAAAAAAGGTAAAACACTACCAACCAGGACTGAGAATCGAGAAAAAGGTCGTGCACAACGAATCACTCTCAAGGTACCTCTTCAAACGGAGGCAGAAGGCGAGGGGGAGGGCAGGTCAGAAGGAGTCCGAAGTGAGTCGCTGTGAGGAAACGGTCTCGCTCTCCAGAAAATGGGAAAAAAAGATTGGGCTCAAGTACCCTGACTCGGAGTCAGGCAGGCGCACAAGATCTAAATCGTCATTGAAACCGAAAAAAAAAAAAACCAAACTAGAGGAAGGGATTCAAGGTATGCGCCTGAAGGGGGCAGAGGAGTAATTATCAAATGCCTTCCACGCACGCGGCAGGGTAATCTGTCCGATCAAGAAAACACACCCAAATCTCGCGGGAACATCTTCTATCATGCTCGGAGGGTGCAAAGGAAGGTTGTACTAAGATCTGGCAGAAGAGGATGGGGGAAGGCGCTGTCTAGGCCCCGATCGGGCCGAGCTCGGGGGAACGCCACGCGTGAAGTAGGAATAAAGGGGTGGGTTTCCCTCGTTCAGCCAAAAACCGAGACGCTAACACTGTAAGGTTAAGCTGTCAAAGCCGCTTAAATGTGGCGCGAAAGGAAACGGAGTGCATGAGTAGGGGAACGTCGCAACATAAAAAAATAAATGACAGAGATGGGCAACAGAAAAAGTTCCTGCTCCTCGACGTCCAACTAAGATAGGCCACGTCAAGAGAAAGACAAATCAACAACGGGAGAGGACAAAGAAAGAAGATCTGGAGTTCGTCAAGGATGAGTCTCATTGCGAAACTCGAGGAGCGGAAATGAGGCGAAAAAGGACGTAAAAACATGGAAGGGGGAAAAAGAAAGGTTGCTGTACCAGTCACACGAAAAGGAAGAGTCGGGCGCCACGGAGCGGCTTTCCTGAAGTAACAAGGTTCGTAGAGCAGGAAGCCTGTGGGTGTTGCGGAAACGACGTCGAGAACCAAAGGGGGGCATGCAGTATTGCGGCGGCACCTCCGGCAGGAAAAAAAGGTGAGTTGAAAAAAGATGCCCCAGTGCCGGCCATCTCCTGATCCAACCCATTAAGAATCAGACGGTGACCACGAGGGCGCACGTCCTTTTCGGACACTGGATAGAAGTGACCTTGACGCAGAAGACCTCTTAAAAGAAAAAGGCCGAGGGTTGACGGAGATGAAAGAAATTTCTGACCCGCAAAAACAACCGTTTCCAGCGAAATAAAAAAAAAAAAAAAAAAAAAAAAAAAAAAATAACAAGTCAATGACCAGAGTTAACAGGGCAAAACTGAAGATCCGAAAAATCAGAGTTCCTTGATCAAGCGGGTGAAGAAGTACGGCTCATCGTTGTCCGGCGGAGTAGAAAGGCAGCCATCTATAATCACGGCAGACCGGAAGAAAAAGACGGGACTAGCTGCCTCCGTCGAGAATTTGTTGAGGTTCGCGTTAAACAGGGAGAGAAACAAGGGGAGGCAACAAGGTCCTTTTGTTGGGGGACGTGTTTGGGGAGACAGTGGAGATTGAATAGTCGGGGAGGGAGATAAAGAAGGATAGCCAAAAAAAAGGGGACAGTGGGCAAGAGTGCAAAAACGCAAGACCTCAAAATCGCCACCCGATAGGATCGTAGGTCCATATCTCCCGCGAGTTAACGATGGGGAACGGGCTAGTTCGCGGACAGGCCAGTCAGGAGCGAAGCGGGAATGAAGGAACGCCGCGGAGCTGAGCACGCAAAATCCTATGCACGGGGAAAAACTTTTGGACTCCGCCGCGATGATTGTAAACGTCGCAGAGACGGCCCGAAAGCATCTAAAAAGGATGATCCCGAGGAAAAAGTGGCAGGGAAAAGTGTAAGTCTCCTCCTTCCTGCGCCGGGTCGAAAGCATGTCCCCTACGGGGGCGAACAACAGCGGCACCGCTGTCCAGATCGAAAAAAGCGAAGCGGCAGAAGGAGAAATACGACCTAATGCAGGGATCGGGGATGACGAAGAGGGAAGGGCAGGCCATGTTTTTGGGCATCATACAACAAGGCGGTCCGTAGCAGCTTCGGCAGTTCGGCGAAGAAGGCTGAAAAATCACCACGGCGCGAACAAAGGTTATAAAGCGCAAAAACCGGCGCCGCAATCTGGGAAAAGCGCTCTTGGCCCTCACAGGACGCGTTGTACAGACCGGATGCAGGGAAAAGTTATTGCCTGCGAGATAAACCACGCCCGAAACAGCCAGCCGAACGTCTAAGCGCATCCAAAGCGGCAACCTTTTCGTCGGGATTTTGGGAAACCGCGTCGCGAACTGAAGAAGCCGAACCTACATAAAAAGCGACGCAACCGCTCTAGGGATCACGGGGAGGGAAAAATAAGAATGGAGGCCGAATCAGGTGACGAGTTGCCATCGTCAGGGTCCTTTGCACCGGACCAAAATAGAGAAAGTTGCCCAAAGTTTTTGTTGGAGGCACGATCGAAACAGAAAAACCCACAGAGTAGAGTGGTGCAAAGCGGAGGGAAGGGTGCTTCAACATGGAGCCTTCATCACGAAACAAGCCAGGGAGTGGGGCAATGTGATTGGACCGAGGAAGGAACATGAAGCGAAGCGAAAGAAGGAAGCACGGCACGCCTTCGAGCAAAGCATAAGGTCCTGCGCGTCCGAAATCATTTGTGGTTGTGACTTTCATCAGTGCTTTGGAGAGTGGTGATTTCGACAGTGTCCCCCGAACGCCATGATCTTTATGGGCAAAGAAAGGGGGGTCGACCATCAGGGGGAAAACGGGGAATCAAGCGAAAGGAACCAGGAGTGCGGAGGATTCATCGTTAGATCAAGACGGGAGAAATGGCGAGCGAAGCCTTCTTAGATCCCGAGCGTGGCCGGGGGGTAAAACATCAGTGAGTTGGGGGTGGTTCAAATAGTGGGCCAAAAAAAAAAACTCGTGCCGGAGAAAAAATTTGAGGGGAAAGGGTGCTTTCAAACACCGTCACTGAGCAGGGGGTACTGGGGCGAATGTGGCGATCCACGGCTTGGAAACCAGGCAGATCGAGCTACTCCCTGGGCACGCACCAAAAATGCGCCAGGACGGCACGGCGATCAGAGATGCTTCCAGCTGCGTTTGATTTAAATAAACGGCATAATCAACTGACCCATGTTCAGAGGGATGAAAAACTAATCCAGCGGCTAGTCATAAGCAAACCGAAGTAAGGCCGAGAGGGTAGAGCAAATCAATGACCGGAGAGGAGAGCACGCAAACCCTAAGAAAAGGTGTTTGGGTAGCACTACCAAAGTTTAGGGGGAGAAGGCGAGGGGGACCGCCAGCAGCTCACCAGCCCGGACGCGCAGGTGACCCCAGGGAACCGAAGAATGCGAGGGAAGGGAAACAAACGACACCGCTCCGAAACGCTCCAGGTCGTCAGCCAGCAATAGAGGAAGAAACCCCCTAACCGAGTGAGGAGGGAGCGGGGAACCATCGAAACGAGTGCGGAAATGCAGAAGCCTTTCCATGAGGGAGTAGCGCGGGGACAGGAAACACTAAAGGGGAATTGGGAAGGCGCGAGTGCAAAGTCAGGGAGAGGAGGAAGGATACGAGTGGAATAACTTTATGCATAAACCTAATCAGGTGCCTTCACCGAGGAAACAAACCGTTTCTCTCTTTGACGTTCAGGGGAACGATGGACAGAGGCCAAGGATCCCAAAGCAACGGAATGGTCGAGGGCTCATAAGGGAACGTTACCACCTGAATAAAAATAGAGAAGCGCCCGATACTTTGGGCTCGGGGGGCCGGCGGGCTCTGCGTGAGCTACAGAAGAGACAGGGGAAGCAACACAAACAGAGTGAGGCAGAGGGGAACTAAAAGGATAAAGAGGAACAACGCGTAGAAGCCCAAATAATGAACTTAGAATGAGGAGGCCGGGGCGGGCGAGGAACGACGACACATGTTTCCGTTGGCATGGTGTGGATGAAGAAAGAGTGACTAAGGAAACGAACAAACGGTGGGGGTAAAAGTGGAAGACGGGAACGGGGGGGAACTGGCAAATCCCGTTCATCAAAAAGAAAGAACGGGACATGTAACTCCCTTGACATGTCGATTCACAGGGCACGCCGCCGTCAAGTCAGGAGCGTGCGGGGAATCACGCGCTACGAATGAGGGTGGGACCAGGGAGTTGAAATGGGACTACGAAGATCGGCCACAACAAAATGACGAAGAGCACTCGCAGGCAGTGTCACGCAGGCAAAAGGAGGGAAGACATTGAATCAGGGCTATTCTGCGTGGGGGTAAAATCAGACGGAAAAAGTAGGTCGTTACCTGGTCAACAGCGCGCCCGCTAATGGAAAGCGGCGTAAAAATCCCAAAACATCAAGTGTAATGCAAAAAAAATTTTCGGTGATGTCGAAGCTCGGGGGGGGGGGAAAACCTAGAACAAAGGGAAAACGACAGTGGCGTCTCACAGATGGCAACGATATTCTCAGGTATGCGGCCCGGGAGAAGGGGACGTCTGGGAGTTGGGCTCCCTCCCAACCTGAAAAGAAGAATGGTCAGAAAAAAAGAAACTGACGAAATGAGCCGGGCAGTCATGGGGAGGAAAGATCGCGAAGCGGTGGGGGCTGCTCTGAGGAGAGTCAGAGAATTCTACCCGTGATGATCAAACCAAACAGAGGAACAGTCGTAACCTCAGGGAGGCACAAGAACAAAAGACTCTGTAGCACGGGAGACCGGAACCGCAAGAAGTTCATAATCCAAAGCACTATGAGGGTTACGTCACACTCACCGGAAGCTACAAGGATTTCGGCGATAAACGCAAACATTTTCCAGCGATCAGGAGAAAAAGTAAAAGACAACACTCGGAAAACCAGGTCATGAGGAACACGAAACCGCGTGGTCGATCCAGAAATGAGGTCGACCGAGCCGATGGCGTGGAAAAAACAGACCGTGAAATAAACAAATATATCAACACGATAAAACTAACCAACAAAATAGGTCTAATCATCCGGATGACAACATAATTGCTTTCACATCGGGACTGCTGCCGCAGAAGTTTGTGCTTAATTGGCGCAAGGAACCAGGACGCCTGGCCACAAAATGCAAAAGGGGGCGGGGTGGTTGAAGGGAAACCTAGACCGTCTAGAGGAAATGAATCACCATCTAAAGACGGGCCTTTGACATGTACAAACAAGATCGGGTCACAAAAAAACAAACGGGGGGGTGTTCATCTGCGAGGGGAAAGCATGGGAGCAAAGGACAAAGGTGGCAACCTTAGTCAATGATGACCGGACGGAGATTGGCGAAACTCATAGAGCGGTTGCAAGCAAAGTATGCGACTTTGCTTCTGCAAACTTTGAAGCGACAGCTTCGAAAGCAAAAGACGTTTGGAAGGAAGCACAGGTTGCGCTTCTCAGCCGCTTGCGACGGTCGCGCAGGTCTTTGGAGGCAAGCAACTTCTTGATATCTTCGCGTTCAAATCACGGGGGGAAGCAGACAGAATGGGGGCGCGCCGTTGAGGCCAAGAAAAGTTTAGGAAAGGGCGGCAGAAGTAGTCAAAATCGGTGCAGCCAAACTAATCGGGGAGGACAAGGGTACTGACTCGCCCGACCTGCCGACTGCCAAGTCCAGCTGAACTTCTATTAAGGGGAAGCGAGGATGAAAACTTGAGGGCGGAAAATATATTCGGAATAAAAGAAGTATCGGCTTAGACGGTTCGAAGCGCCGAGGAAGATCGGCCGCGAGAGTGCTGCGGGGCAGGGTGCGTCAACCTCCTTGACGATGAAGGGCGAAGAAAAAAGTCGGGGCTTACTCTAAAAAGACCTTCCCCGGGCTGACGTCACGCACTCGGTCATCGAAAGGATACCGCTAGAAAGGTAAGCTCCGCTTGGTGAAGAAAAATTCGCGAGGATGGGAAGAATGATAGAGGCGAGGACAGGGAAAAGGTACAGAGAGGTCTTTGAGGAGACATGAGGCTTTCCGCGCAAAAAAAACAGGCGGCTCTCGCCAAGCCTGTTGGCCGATCGCCGAACGGAACACTAAAGCAGGAATAAAAAGGGTCGAGACGGAGGAAAGAGGGCACCCGCCGCACTCAAGGGACGGCACGGTCAATGCGTGCTCATCCAACATTTATCTCACAGCAGAAGCAATAGAGCAAAAATGCAAAAACGAACCAACCAAAAAGGGAAAAAGGTCAGAAGCTTTACTCGGGGGCCGCACAAGCGCAAAGAAAAATAAGCGGGAACGGAGGAAGACGGCGTTCAGGGAATCGATCTTGCTTCACGCCTGCAGGGTTAGCTTTGAAAAGATGCAGGCGAGCGACAGACACGAGAATATCGTCAAGTCCTCGAAAAAGATTAGAAACATGGATGATCTAGAAGCAGACTCGTCGAAGAGGGATGCTTAAAAAGGGAAAGAAGGACCGAGGGGGGGGACTAAGAATACGGTGGGGAGGTTCATTCGGCCGACACAGCTTAAAAAACAACGCAGGGTCGAAGTCACACAAAATCGCGTCAAAGGGAAGGAGTATAAAATTGGGGGGGGGGGCCCGAAAGAGTTGAGATCCTCGGAAACAGCAGAGGGCGAGCGCATCGCGCTGTTGTCAAAGCTGGCGGAATGCAAGCAAATGGGAATCACGGCAACCGGCGGTGAAACAACAGGATGCCTGCTTATGGGGGAAAGGAAAAACAACAAAAAAGCGACTATCGGGGGTACTTGCCCGGGAAAAGAAGAGCCTTGGCGACGATAAAAAGGTCGTGATGGAGGGTAAAAACGCATATCCAGAATAACCAAGGGAAAGGACATTTTCGACATCAAACGCCCCCTCCTCGGGGGGAACTTACGCAAAATCTCAGGGCAATGGAACCATCCAAG
>Ga0179593_1438178_pt1 | contig 16913 bp, 7 predicted proteins | sample CZODoug2_1_08_16_FD_185931 | JGI IMG/M metagenome (GOLD analysis project Ga0179593, IMG submission 185931) | Vadose zone soil fungal communities from Angelo Coast Range Reserve, California, USA - CZODoug2_1_08_16fungal (PacBio error correction) | ecosystem: Environmental > Terrestrial > Soil >...
ACCAGGAGAAGGAAGCGCACTATACCCTGATCCGGGGTGGCAGCGTTTTACAGAGGAGAGGGGGGGGCTTCAGTACAAAACGAAAAACCTCAACAAAGAAGGGGACTCAGAAATAGTAAACTTCAAGGGAGACGAGCGGCGAAGGAAGCACTTGCTTTTCCAGCTTGAAGAAACAGCTTTGTGTGAAGAGTGTCGATAAAAATTCCCTTTCGAGCTCATGGGAAAGGGAAGGAGGGACGATAAAAAGAAACAAGATGTATTAGAGCGCGAAAGCAAGCACGTAAAAGAAGGGTCCAATAAAACGCGCCGTAACGAACGTCGAGTAGACTGAAAAAACAGGGAGGGTACACGTGAAATTGGGCGGCGCGCTCGAAAAGGAAGGCACGACAAGAAAAAGGTGGGTAAATGATACGAACGCTGCACGGAAGACCGCCACTACAACAAGTCAGAAAAAGGGGCACGAAAGGATTATTGCCCTTCAAGCTGGTAGCGGGGATGCAGAAAAGAAGAAGGAGGGATTAAGTGGGCAGGTGGGGCGGTATAGAGTCCTGGGGACCTATCGCAGGGAAAGGGGTTAAATAGTGGAGGTCCGAACTATGGGCGTAAAGAAGAGCAAACAGCACACTCTGGTAAAGAGGTAGATCAAGACACGAGGGGAAAGACGTGAAGTGAAGTGTTTGCGGGGTGATGTCGGGGGGGGAGGAAGAGAAAAGACTCCGCCCACAGGAGAAGGGGTTAAAACATGAAGTCTATACGTATGACGTAGAGTTGCCGACAGAGAATTACAGAAAAATGAGGGTTTCAAGATTAGGGGTGGGGGAGGGTTAGAGCAACGTCAGACTCCGAAAAAGGAAAAAAGAATCTCCCCTGTCTTCCTCTTCAGGGCGACTAAAAATGAAACAGATGCGAAGAGAAAGGTTAAAAGAAAGAGGTCCAATCCCTCCCGAAACGCGAGAAACTTCGGGCATATAAAGGAAAGAGTTGGGGGAAGCGGATAATCGTCGTTAAGGATGCACGGAGGCCAAGCCGCACACATGAAAAGAAAGACGAGGGGGGTGAATTCTATATTGGTCCGGCCGTGCGAATGAGACCTTAACACAGAGACCACAAAATTAGAGAAGCAGATTGGTTGCATTTCGGGCCAGACGGGAACGTTGGAAAGAAACTTTTTAAAGAGGAGCAATAAAAAACGAGTTGGGGCCGACCATAGGGGAAACACTGCCCCGAGAGCCTCGGCAAGAGGGGGGTTCGACGAAGACCGTTGAAACTCTGTTGCCTAGTAAAAGGGGAGAAAAACGTACGCGAGGAAATCGGAAGAAGGAGCGAGCGTACGTGTCAGTGTGTGGGAGCACATGTTAACGGTGCCATTGCAAGACCTGCAAGTCAACGAAAGAGTTAACGAAGAAAAAGCCGGGAGGCCTCGGAGAAGACGCACGCACGAAAGAGATCATACAAACTAGAAAGAAATGCCAATAATCCAGAAGCGCCTTGGGGAGGCAGGCACCGAATAGTATAAACGACGCCTGGCCGCCGGGGGATCAACACACGAAAACGGCTCGAAAAGTAATTGGGTTTCAAAGACAAAGAAACAAAAAGGCAAGAGAGAATGTGTCGAAAGAAGGAAACCGGTCACCTGACACGATTTGAGACAACACTCTAAGAACGAAAAAAGGTACGGGTGACGAAATATATAGATTAAGAGGGTGACCCGATGCTCATCGTAAACGTCCGCAAAAGAAGGATAGAATCCCTCAAGAGATAGTGGTTTGGACCGGAGGTAAGGCTATGCTGGCCGCCGCTGGGACTGCTCATTGAAGGAAGAAGGGGACTCTTTATAACGAAGGCGTTGCGGAAAAAAGAGGCAGCCCTTTTTTAGGCGTAGGAGAAGGAGGATTGGATTATCGGTTCTCCCGGGGCACGCGTCTCTTCGTCGAAGCGCGGGGATGAAAAGGACTTATGTTACAAGTGGAAGCGGTCCCAAGGAATTTCCAGGTTCCGAAAACCACGAGAAGGCAGGAGGAAAACAGTGGCCTCTAATAAGCAGCGCCTCGGATACAACAACACCTGGGATCTTGTTCGAGCCAAAACGGTGAGGTGTCAGTAACGGGGATACACGCATGTGGGGGGACAAGGAAAAGCATTTCGGACGATTGCTGTTCCCGAAGGTTGAACACCTGCCCATAGACCATCAACGCGAAACGTCGGAAAAGCAATGAAAAACGAGAGAAGGAGGCGATGAAACAAACAGATTCTAAGACTTCCGTGGTTCGGGTAAGGGCCCCCGTGTAGTTGCAAATGAGTCAATAAAGTTAACTGCCAAAACGTAGAAACGACTATGAGGACATAGGGGCAAGAACGCATCAATAGGGGAGAACAAAGCTGAAGGGTGACTAAAACAATGGTACTCGGAGTAAGGAGGAAGAGTGAGAAGTCACTGAAAAAAACCGTTCTGCGAAAAAATAAGGCGAGGGGGACGCCCACAGATGACTGAAGACCCCTTAGGGACCGACCTGAGACTTAAAAAGAGAATGACTAAAAATCAGTTCTCACCTCACCCAAATCGCCCTCAAAAACGGGAAAAGGCCAAAGAGGGTGGATGATGCCATGCATAAACAGAACTTTAAACACATAACTAAAAAAATAAAAAGAAGGCTTTTCAACCTGCTAGAAGGGCCAGTTATCGAGCCTGGAAGGAACTACCCAGGAACAAATCCCAAAACAAAAGTGGAAAGGGCACGGCGACCCAGGGAGGAAGTAACAACATGGAAGGAAAGGATGACGAGTTGTTATGAAGAACATCGTTAACAGAAAAAAAAGGAGATCACGAGGAAGACATTTGACAGGCAAGGGGCCTTTTAACGCAGCCGCGGAATCGAACGCCAGAAAACAGAAAAAAGAAATGCCCAGGGGGACGACAGACCAACTTAAAAAAAGCTAACAAACAGCAAAGGGAATCAAAAGCCCTAGATTGGAACGCATTTATGAGACGGGTTTGGTCCCGGATCAGGCAGCCCGGACCCGGAGAATGCCGATTAGCGCCAATACAACAGAGACTGGTCAAAGCACGCAACTGAGGAAGGTCCAACTAAGGGTAGGAAACAAAACGCACTTTCAAGAGGTTCAGGATCACTTTAGGCCCGGCACCTAAAACGCTACTGGACTGTCTGGAAAAAAAGTGACTGCGGTTGAAAACTGGATGCCTCATAATCTCTATCAGTTCGGTGAATAGTGCTCCCGGATGAAAAAAGAAAAGACTCGGAAACTTCCGGTTTCTGAGCCCAAAACGACCTAAAAATGTTGACGACAGACCAACGCGACCGACCCGTTTCAGTACACAGAGGTAAAAACTTTAAGGAACAGAATAAAGCGCCATCCGGTAGTTTGAAAGGGGCCAGTGTTGGGCTCGATCAAAAAGCAACGTAGGTCGTAACACACCCAGTAACCGGACGACAGGGATCAAAGGGAGAAAGCGACTGGGAGAATTTTACCTCCCTTCAAAAAAACAAGTAGGTTAGAGGAAAATAAGAAAGCACCCGTGACGAGTCGGAAAGGAAACGCGAAGAAAACGGGGCGAGGTGCGTCGGAGGGTGTACGACTAAAAGACGGGGGAAGGCTCTTGAAAAAAAAAAGTCAATAAAAGGCAACGAATACTTCCGTGAACGTAGCTAGAAGGAGGTAAACTACTTCTTAAATGGTTGTTCGGCTGCCGAGCCGAGGCTGTGGTCGGTGCAGCTTTGGCGAGAACCCGTCACGGAAAAGAGGTATCATAGGGGAGACGGAAAAAAGAATCACGACCCGAGTAAGTCATGAGACGCGACAGCGAACTCTTGAAGTCGAAGGACACGCGAAGTAAAATGAAAAAGGGGCTACCGGAACAGTCAGGACGAGAAAACGTAAGTGGGAGCGCCTCGTTGGACTGAGAACCCGCGAGAGTGGTCAAATTATTCAAAGGCAGAGCAAGGGCGAAGGAGCGCCCGAAGCTATGCAAAAACACCAGTAAAGAGGTCAGATGAGTGAAAGCTGATGTAAGAGGGATCCGTAAACTCGGACATGTCGCGAAGCAGTCTTGGGGGGCAGGGGTGTACGAAGGTAGAAGGAAGCAAGAATGGAAAAAGCGCGGAGTCCGATAAGGGGACACTCGAAAGAGTGAAGGTTTCCAATGATGTCCTGTCGCACACGAGGGGAAAAGGACAGAGACCAAAATCAAAAGTTAGAGGCAGGCAACGGGATTAAAAGGGGGGGGGGAGTCAGAGCACGAGCTCGAAAGAGAAACCGCCGTGCAACAAGAGCATCGTCTAGGTGGACGGGAAGAAGCAAGAAGCACCGCGTCCTGTTTAAGAGAACTGGGCGGGTGTTCTCGGTCCTTTATTAAACGCAGTCGCATAAAAAGATAGTAGGCAGAAGTACAGGAAAGCCGAAAGGAGGGCGAAAAGACGGAGGGACCTAGAGGGAGGATGTCGTGATCACATCATAAAGAAAACCATCGCAGACTTGTTTGGCTCATACAACGAAAGCGAAGTCGGTGAAGGGAAGATCACTCCCGCACAAGATTTTCAACTCCTGTAATCTTTGTAAGTTAGACGAGGGGGAAACAAGTAAGTTCCGAGGGAGGACCCGAACGAAAACTCCATCCGGTGGAGGAACTTCGGCACCGAACTGCTGGAGGGAGTGCCAAATAGGGGGAGAGAGGTACTAAAACGAAAGATTCATAAGTCAAAAAGGAACAAGAATGAAGCTCGTCCCCCAATCGTTTGGAAATCGATGAAACAAGGAAAGGGCAAGGTTCCTATTCAACAAAATGAAGCTGGACGAGGAGGCTATTCCATCGGAAGATTTTCTATAAGGGACAGAGCGTCTTAAAACGTGGGGATGTTAGGCCCGTTAAACGTGCCTTTTCCAAGCTTCAACAAGACGAGTTTTAAGAAACTGAAAAAAGCTTCGACGTCCACGACCAAAAAAAAAAAGATACTGGGAATATCCTAACTAGAAGGTCCCCTAACAAAGAACTTAATTACACACTGGAGAAATGGGTACATAAAACTACACAGTCGGCCGCCCCGATCGTACAGGGGTAACCCCGAAGAGTAAAGAACCAATGGCATCTCTCAAGGTTATAGTGCCCAAGTAGGCGCGATCAGAAAGCATAGGGAAAAAATAAAAAACGAGGTACCCAGAATCCTCTCAAAAAAAAAAGATGGAAGGGGAACATTAGAAATATAGAAAGAGAGAGGGGGAACCTAGAAGAAAAAACGAACATTGGAGCTAGGACACAAGGACAGCATGTGGTGACCGCTGGGGAGGAACTACGTTAGAGGGGAAAAGGTTCGTTTGGTTTCTGCGAAAATGGAGAAGAAACAAAAGCCCGGTGAGACTAACTATCGCGGTTTTAAGGTCAACCGGGCGACGTAGGAAGGGTGGGGGATACTGGGCCCTGGATCAGTCAGAAGGGATCCGTAGTTTAGTGAAGGAAATAATCTTTTACATAAGAAAAACGCTCATTGACAAAGTGCGAACTCCACAACTACGAACGCCGACAACTGAAGTAAAAGAGAGAGTAGAATCAGCTTACCCAGCCTGGAAGGGGTCCTGAAGTCAACCAGGGAAAATTTGAGGTTTTGTTCGGTCGAGAATAAAAAAGGGGGAAGGAGTCTTCATGACCTTAGCGACACCGATGTCGACTGCAGGAAGTACCATACCGATACCCAATAAGCATATGCAGAAGGACGTAAAAAGTGGCAAAAAGCACCAATGCTTCTGAGGGGTCGGGTAGAACGCGAAAAGGACTACTTTCACATTCCACGAACGGCACTACAAGATCTATCAATCGTTTTCGAAGGAACTTCTAATCCTGCAAGAGTCGCAATGAAAAAAGGAGGAAAGCCCACTTCAGTCCAGGCAGAAAGCGTAATGAAGAGCTGACGATTGTAGTAGGGACGGCCGCAATCCTCTGTCCGGAGGATCCCCCATCCTTGCTACAAACGCAGACGAAAAAGTTTATCTTTTACAAAGATTCTAATGCGAAGAAGCGACGGGATCACCTATGCAAAAAAAACTATCACAGGTGAAGAAAATTCTTTAAAGAATACGGGCGAGCAAAATCTAAGCTAATGGCCGTGAAAAGGCGAGTCCAGAAGGTCGGCTCGGGCCTACACTTACCACCCGCAACGAGATGAAAAGTACCGGGAGATAGTAAAACCAAAGTAGAGACTTCGTCCAGTGTGCAACTTCGCCAAGAAGGCAGGAACGACACGAGTGAACGAAACCGTCGGAGAAAAGAGACGAAATATGAATACAAGGGACGTAGGTTGGGGGTTAAACCTCAAGATATCGGATCGAACATCGACAAGACCATACCCACCGCTGCAATGAAGGGAAATGAAAGCTATAAAACACAAAAAAAAAAAAAAAACGCTACAAGCCACCCTTGCCTCATCCGAGAGGGACCACAGTCAATTGGGAAAAAAGTGGTGGTAGAGCGACGGAGGGTAGGAAAACGCGTCTGAGGGGACCCCCCGAGAATAATGAGGGAAATAGCACTGGTGGCAGAGAGTACTATCTTCAACAACGAAAATGGGAGGAACACTGAAGAAAACTCTTTTCAGAGCACTTCAGGAGGGAAAACCCAACGGGCGGCGTTTCCTCGAAGTACCGAGTGGGAAGGGACTAAAGGAGTCTGAAAAAATCAAGCTTGGCGTCAATTCGTATCGACGAGAAGTTCCCAAAGCACTTGATTCCCTCCCGGGGTCGTCCAAAAAAAACCTAAAAAAATCAGGAGAGGGTCTTCCCAGACAAGAAGCCCGCTGAAGACTTCGCGACGGACCTTAAGTACGAAACTCCCGAGCCGGGTTAGTTGGTCTTTGGGGGGACGAAGAAAACGGCGCAGGTAGACACGCAGCGAAGGACGAATCGGATTAAATAGTGCCGACACACCTTGCGATTAAAGATCTCTCAACAAAAGGGAGAGAAGATAAAAGGAAGGGTGAACCCTTCAAGAAGACAGGGAGCCTATTTAAGTCGTAGGGGGTACGACTGAGCCGCGGTGGAAGCGATAACAAAGAAGCCGCGCTGGGAGGAATATACCTTGACTTACTCGAAGAAAGGAAAAACGTTGCTGGAAGCGGGTGCACAAGCTTGTACGTGTGCTGCGTGTGGAAAGACCCCGTCAAGAGCACTTCGTAATATAATGTGAAAAGGGAAGAGAGAAAGATCCCTTAAGTGCACCGAATGAATTCCTGGACGAAAAAAAAAAAGCCGAAACGCGTAGAGAGGAAGGACCTGGGCTCAGGTTGACGGCAAGGATGCATCCTGCCAAAAAAAAACCCGGCTGTAAAGGGGGGGGATCTCGGGAAGTAGAAGAAGCCAGCGTCCACGAGAAGTGGTCAACTAGGGGAAGGGGCCTAGCAGGGATCTCGAGAGAACAGTCTGAACTCAATGTGGGCCTATAAGAGCCCCGGCTGGAGGGATGGAAAAGAGGCGGCTCTCAAGTTCCATAGGGTGGGAGGCGTGGTTGAAGGAGAGAGGAAAAGTACAGCCTTGTAAACGTTTGGCAGCGGGCTCCAGGTCACTGTCATGAAACACACTCTGTTAAAAGGAAGGGGGACCTCCATACCCCTCAACGGAACGAAAAAGTCAACGGTTGCGAGGGAGGGGGCCGAGGATAAAGGAACGAGTAAACAGAGAACACGAGACTACGCAATGAACACAGGCCGTCCTCGTAACTAGGCCGGGAGGATCAACGCATTAAACCTCCACACGCAGAAAAGTGGAACGTTATTGCTAAGGAAAAAACGCCTTACACATTAGACGGACCAATCAGAAAAGAAGTCATGAAGTACGGGCGCAATAGCGACCAAGAGGGGGCAAGGCGTTGATACAGAGGAAACGAAGAAAGAAAGATACGCTAAAAAGGAGGGTAAAAAACTACACCGCTGGGAAAATCGGGCTGGAAGGGAATAGAAGAGCAAAAATAGATCGGGCCGTTAGAACTATTGGTTTGCAAGGTACTGACCCCGGACCCAGGAAACGAATAAGAGTGAGTTGACTGAGGGCCCACAGATTGACAGTCGTTTTTGAGCGGGGGAAATGAACATCAAAACGCCGGCCCCGGCGCTCTGACAAAGACAAGGGAACTACAAATAAAAAACACACAACCGAACATGGGCAGTTCGAAGGAAGAAATCCTCGATAAGGTTAAAGCCGAGGGCACTCGTCCGTTGGGATGTCGAATGGCATTTGCCGCAGCACGGTTAGGTCGGGTCAAAATATACCGAAAAAGAAACAAAAGATGCGAAAATTCTGAAACACTCTCACCAAAAATCCCGCAAATCAAAGAGGTATCCGGTTGAACCGACAAAGACGGGAATTAAACCTTAGCAGGGAAAGGCCGCCCACAATTCTTTCGCAGAAAAAAAAAAACAAGAAAAGGAGAGTAAAATACATGTCAGAACCGCCAAGCGCAAAAAACTTCGCAAGTTTATTCGAAAAAATGACTTGCAGCTCGGAACGTTAAAACGAAAGGGAGAGGTCAGATAAAAAAAAACGGAGGAGGAAGTAAGAGTAGAGACCATTGTAAGGGAGCATATGACTTTCCTGGAGAATCAAAACGTGGGCATCCCATAAAAAAAGCCAACTGCATGTTGAAGCGGGAGAACGAGTGAAAGATCAAGGGCAGGTCGGTTTGTTGGGTCCTTTCGTCGGACACATTTCGGAAAACGCAAGTGGGGGGTTATCCAGAAAATGGGGTGAGTGGTTAACAATCGTCCGCTTCGGCTTCCTTCTTCTGAAATCTTCCGAAAAATTGGGAGAGCGTAAAATGCTTCGAAAACGGAGCGGCGCTGGTTTCTTAATGCGGACAATGGATGGGGTAACCAGTACAACTTCAAAAAAGGGTCCAATGGACAAGGAGCCGGCGTGAAAAAAAATAGTGAAGGAAAGACCTGAGATACGTTAGAAAAGAATAGCCAAAAAATAGGACCCCCAGGCGAACCATGCCTCGTAAAAGAAAAGAAGTGTATGTTTTCGTAGAAGCAAACCCTAGTTGTGGTCCGATCGAACTTGCCGGGAGGGTGACATGAGAAAAAGGGAAGTCCGAAGATACAAAAGAATGTAAACTAATCGACACCGAGAGAAGGAAGAGAGGGCTCCGCGGGTCGGGACAAAATCTTCCCTTACGTAGCGAAAAATACCGCCAAGCAAGGTCGGCTTCCATCAGGAAAGAAGTCAAAGAGAATAAGACTCAACCGGTGGACCGATGAGAAAGAGTAGTTCTAAAATATGGGGAGGAAGCACCCAGAAAGAAAAGAATAGGGGAGAAGAGGTAGGAAAAGAAAAAAAGAACGCCGACCTTGAGTTCAGATTCGAAAAAAAAGAAAGGAGCGGCAAAGAAAAAAAGCAACGCTCGGAACGGAACTTTTTAGAAGGGAGACTCCCAGGAACAAAATCGATAAACGATCGAGAAATTCTTCAGCGAGTCGCACAGGCCAGTAGGAAAGACGTTATACACGAGACCCTCACTGGAACAGAAACAGGAAGCCGATTCTAAAAGAGGGGTTATCAAGCTCTGTCAAGGAAAGGAGCACAGAACGGAAGAATATTAGGAAGGATTAAAGATACTCCCAATGAGAGGGGAAGCTCTCTCCGAGCGACCCAGACGCCAAACCTGGCCAGAGAAAAAAGGCAACTCCCTTCGTGCATCCACCAGAGGAAAATAAAGAAAGGACACAGCCGCTAGGAACCCAAAATGGAAGTGCGAACGTTTGGGCGATAAGATGAGAGAGCCAGACAGCGCAACGCGATCTCTAGGTTACCCGAGATGATTTAGAAACCTTAGAAAGAAGCGAAACAAATAATTTTTAAAGAAAGTGGACAACCAGAAAAGGGGTCAGGGAAAGGAAAAGTCCGTAAAACGAAGGACCGCTCTCGCCGAATATTTGAAGTAGGGGGATAGAGCAGAGTTCACTCGAAGGAAAGGATCGTGAGGGACCCCTCCCAATGATGAAACAAGAGTTCTTTCCACAAAGAGTAGCAACCACAGCAACCGGTACAAAAAGACCGGGGGGGTGCTGAAGCTACGAACTCAACCCGCCCGGTACTGTACAAAACTCCTATGAAAGGAAGATCTCCCACCGAGAAAAGGGTATTGAAGTTGAGTGGGAACGCGATCAAAAAAACCGAACGTACAAGAGAAGAGAACAACCGCACGATCATTCACGGAAGGTACTGTTTGTTTGATCTCTCAAAACACAACTATCAGGGGATATTAACCAAAAAGGAATCGGGGAGAAAACCTAAGAGTTAACTGAAGTTGTGGAATGCGACCTGTGCCTTACAAAGACACGCACTAGCCTGATCTTTGAGAGAAGAGTAAGGGAAGACCGGTGGAAAAACTACGTCTCAGTGGTATCATTAAGAAGCGAAGGGGTGTCGGGGTCAGTGCTCTAAAAATAATCAATTTGTGTAACTGCGCGAAACGAAAAACTCCTGCACCCAGTCAGGAATGATGAACTGGCGAACGCGTCCACGCAAAGATGACCGCTCCCTTGTCTCAGGGGGGGAGTGAGAAGGAACGAGAGGAGTGAAACGAAGTTGTCGCGAACCTACCGAAGCGTCCTCCCTCCTCGGGAAAAAAAGGCTCGGTGAGAAAGCGCAACCGCTCTAAAAAAGAAAGAACTTTCACAGAGAAGATGGGAAGGCAAATGTCTGGATGCCAGAATAAGAGTCTCTCAATTGCCATGCGTGGCGGTAGGGCCAGGGTAAAATATCGTCCTAAAAAAGAGAAGGTTAATCGCTCGCCACGTATGATCCCAAAGGGGATTTAAAAAAACTAAGGGTAAAAGCGAGCGGCAACCACAAAAAGACCTCCGACGTGCCTCGAACAGTTTGCTATTTCTGGAATCTGACACAAAAAAAAACCTACAGCCGATGGTATCCGTCAGGTAGATAAAGGAGCACGAATTAATAAAAGAGAAGTCTGCGTTGAGGACTAGTGGGGATTGCAAACAGGACGGAGCAGGAAAAGAAAAGCAGGTCGCCAATCCCAGAGTCATTTAAAGTCTTGACCCAGGCGGTGGAGTATAGTCAAGCCTCCCGCCCAAGACCCTCGCGAATCAGTTAGATCAAAAGGGGCGTGAAGGTAGATCGCAAGGGGAGGTCTGCCGATCCAGAAAAAGAAATGGTGCTCGATGCCGTAAGACGTGGGAGAGCGTCCGGCACCGCCGTCAAAGAAACTCTAGCAGCATAGGGCGTTGACAAGAACCAACGTCGATTTGACGTTTGGGGTCTATAGAGGAAGAATGGGAGAATGCACTGGGAAAAAAAGAAAAGCGCTTCGACAAACATGTTCGAGAAAACCGGTAACGGTTGGCCGAGCAATTTTGAGAAAAAACGGGTATAACTTTGCTAATCAGTATGAAAGGTTCCGAAACAGCTTCGGTGGTGATGTCGGCATTGAAAAATGCCAGGTGAAGCCGGGGGGAAAAGGGACGGAAGTTGGTCACCGCAACCAGCGGCTAAGACGAGCGACGCCAAGGCGGGCACCTCGCCTCAAGAGAAAGGGCAAAACGGCGAAAAAAGCACACAAACGACAGTCTTCTTCAAAAAGGAGATCTTGGAAGACAAGGTTGAGAGAAAGAGGGGCGCCCCGATCGCCCATATCAACCGCCCCGCGGCCAACATGAAGCTCGGAGAAGGTATTGAGGAAAAAATTCGGAGAAATGCCCACGAATGGCGAAACGGGTTCATCGGAGAGAAAAAAGAGGAGGAAATAGAATGAAAGAAGGGGCCATGAATTTCACATGTTAAAACACTCCCCCCGACCTCAACCTTTGGGAGAGCTAAAATGCTCATGGCCTGCGGGCAAACTAGTGAACGATCGGGCATCCGTTCTGGGGGAGGGCGGGAAAAACGCGACCAAGAGAGAACGTTTGAGCGGACGAGTGTTCAGACAAGAGACATGCCATTCGGGAGGGAAAGGCGAGTGTTTATCTTCTCCTGGTCCCGCGACACGAACAGATCGAAGAGCGTAAGAAAAAGGAAGTAACGTTAACCTGGCCCGACGAAATTTCCGGCACCTACATCACCAAACCCCAAGAGGACTGCGATAAAAAACACTGATCGCTAAGATCCTTTACCACCCACGACTTTCTAAGGTGACTCCGAAACCTGAGGTTTTGTCGTCTCCACAATCAGTTCCTATCAGAGTCTTGAAGTGAGTTGGAAAGAAGGGAGAAACCCCTTCAACGAACCTCGAAACAGCACTGCATTTCAAGAGTCATCTGTCCTTGGCCCGATGTCAACGCACTGGAAACGCGATCGTTTGGGGACGGGTCCAAGGCCCCTGAAGCGACTCGTCGAAACTACAGATCTAGCAAAAGGATGCTGCGGGGACACTCACCACACTCGGAAAGGAAATGGTCCATAGGAAAGGGGGGATAGGACAATGTTAGAGAACGGGGACATGTCTTACCGTCTGTACACTACTCCGGACTATGAGAAACGAAACCCGCGACGTACGAGAACGGCGAGCCGAATTTAGCTGTTCTATGAAACGAAGAGACTGGAAGAAGTAACATCGACCCCCTCGTCTGGAAAGGTAAACAGGGGTAAAAGAATCCTTTGACACCTACTCCCTCCACGTCCACCTCTAACTATAAAGAGGAAGAATTGCACCGGCTGAGTCGCAAGAAGAGTGCTCGTCTCGTACTGAACCAAAGGGAATGCACAGTGGAACTCGCCCCTTCGGAGGGGTCTGGAACGCTCGTCGCCTTTCTACCATCGGAACTGCAAATGCTTGGGGTCAAGAAATCGAGCACCAACCGAAAAGAACGTCCGCGGAGTTTCCTCCGCCGCGCAAACTCAGGACAGAGGCAAAAAAAGGCCAACCGAATGACATGAAGCGCAAATGAGCCTTGCTGTATCCCAGAGAAAGCCGCCTAAAATCAAAACGAAAATGGAACGAAGTTGGGGTCGAGCGGCGGGAGCGGAAAGAAAAAAGAAAAAAAAACCCAAAAAGCTTGCGAAGAAGCGCGAATAAGCGTTGACAAGCACTTCGCAAAGGACCGACGAAGGGGTAAAAAACAATACGTTTAGCCAGAGGTGGCAGCAAGTTTCGGCCCGCACAACGAAACAAGCGAAAAGGCGCTGTCCTCAAAGGGGGGGGGACGCGTGAGCACAGAAAGCAAGAATCCGAGGGCAGGCAACGGAGGGGGGGATCGTCTCCGTCCTTTTAAGGGTGAAGAACGCCAAAACGGGGAGCAAAAAAAACACCGACAAATAATAAGACTCCTGAACACAGAACAAAAACGCCCTTATTTGTGAGAGAAAAAAGAGTGGGAAAGAATCGCATAGTACCCTACACGTGAGCGTGTTGGGTAAGCTATAAAAACCACAGTCGGGACACCGTCCTTAGAGGAAGAAATCGGGGATTGAAAAAAGGTCCGGCCGAGTGGCGTTCCGGGTTGGATCAGATGAACAACCACTAAGAGGAGGGGAGAGAGATCACCCGACGGTGACTGCAGTCACAGCACTCAAAGGAAAAGGGTGGGTACACTAGAAAACGGGGTACAAACAAAGCTCACTCCCGAACGGAGGTCTCATTAATGGCACGGTCGCTAGCTTAAAAAGAACATGAGTGTCGCTGCAGACCGAGCAGCATTGTTTACTGTGTCTTGAATGGTTGGGGATTCTACAAAAGAAGGCATAAGGGGGAATCAAGGAAGGCCGACTATCACGTACCCATTGCTGACCCCGAGGTAGAGATCTAGAAATAAAGAACTCTCCGGCTAACAAAAAGCCGGTGCAATTGAGGGGGCAAGAGGAAAGGGCCAAAAGTGGCGAACATTTGGTCGAACCTCGTTACGCGTCGGCGCCGCTAGGGTCAAATTCAAATAATGGCTAGGGGTAAAAACGTCGCCGGTAGCTCCATCTCTGGACAAAAAAGGGCTCAAAGCTTTTAAGATGACCGTTGAGTTGAGCAAGGGGAGTTCTGTAAGAAGGTGAAGTCCTGACTCTTCAGGGGAACTATCATGGATAAAGGACGGTGGAGTCGGGCGTCTCGTCAAAGGTAAGGACATAGGGACTAACATTGGTCGTATTGCCGCTTTCACCTGAAATATAAGAGGTAGGCCAGGGATGCAAAAACCACTACTGTAGAAGACAAGTTCATTAATAACTAAAACTGGGAGACGGCCTCGGGAAGTAAACTTTTTTTAACTGTGGGGAGAAGGTGAAAAAGGGTTCCGTCCCCCTATCTCTAGAACCCTCTAAAGGAAAGGAACAGCGGGCGTCTAGCGTGAGGTGGCCAGGGCACGCATTCATCAAAACTCTTCCCGGGCCAAGAACGAAGGCGAGTGGAGGCGCGCCGGCCTTCATTCGGAATCTGACAGCAGACAGGATCCTCCGTCGCTAACAGGATAGGGCGACCAACGTCGAACTCGGATTTCTAACGAAGGTCAGGGAAAAATGGAAAAGAGACAAAACTCTCCTTCGTGGCTGAAAGTCAAACCCACGTTGGCAGCGGAGGAAGCTGAAGCTTTCAGATCCTCCACAAGAAGGGGATCAGAAAGGGTCGGGGCCGTTAAACATGGGAACACAGATTGAAGAAGACTTATGAAAAAGAAAAAAATTGCAGCATCTGTTGGCTTTTGCGAATTCGGCCACATGTCGAGAACGTTTCCCAGGAGGGGGATAGAGTGGAGAACAGTGTGTTAAAACATACGGGAAAACGCACACTCAAGAACCACAAGAGGGTGTGAAATCGAGAAAAAACCTAAAAACCTGGAGAAAAGTTTTGAGATTGAACATTGTTAAGCCAGCCCGGGGCCGAATTAAGGAGGAGAAATCATGTAAGAGCCGTCGGCGCTTGCTGGGAGTGGGGGGGTAGGCAAAAAAAAAAGTGCCGCCGTTCCACGGTTCACGCCGTCTTTTTTCACTACACCCCCTCGAAAGTATCTATCTACCTCCCAAACTAAACGCTCCTCCCACGCCGAGCCAGAGCAAAGCGCCCGGGTTTCCCAACCGACTGAGGGAATCTCAAACCTGAGGATCTTGGAAGAAAACGCAGACAAGCAACCCACAGCCGCCGACAAGTCGTTCACTTTCCCCTAAACCGAGAAACCCAGAAAGCAAAAAGTTGAGTGAAGCCAGCCCGTCGAGGGGCTCGGACCCGGGGGAAAAGGAGCAGCGTAACACGCTCAAGAGGGAAACAGACACCAAATGATGATGGGAAAAAAGAAGAAGAATCACTACGTGTCAAGGGTCCCGTGTGGGTGGGTTGAAACTGAAAAAGAAAAAGAAGACTTCGATAACGCGCGGTCCCCTGGAAGGGGGACAGGGGGGAAGGCTGAATAGACCGCCGTTTTTGTTTGTGGCTGCATGGCGGCAACAAACGTCGCCCAGTTAACGATGTGTATGGCAACCCGGCTAGGAGATCATGGAAAGATAAGGGGGGATAGGCCGTGGCCGTGTTCCGACGATTAAGGTCAGTGACAAATAACTTCCACTTGAACAGGGGAAGTGAGAAGGCAAGTTTCCACGAGGACGACGGAAAAGGCACCGCACCATATACCCATCGCGAAGCGCGGACAAGATGGAGAAGGGGAAAATCGACCGGATACGTGGGGGAGGGGTTCAAGAAACCAAGAAGGAAGACAGAGGCTGCCTGCGTTTACACATCCAAACTGCATGGAATTACCTCCCGCACGCAACAGGCAACCGTAATCGACTTCTTTAGCCGAAGGCCGCAGTGGCTGCGCGGAACGGGTCGTTGGAGAAACGAGGGAAATGACAGACACATCGTTGAACGGCCCTACCATATCGAGCCCTCGTGAAAAAAAAGCCGGAGGTCAGCAGGAAGGAGAACGAAACAAGAAGGCTCCCAGTTAGCAAAAGTCCCCGAGCTGCGGTCGGAAAAAGGACGAGAGGGATCACGACACAGTTCGAAAAAGTCGGGAGACGAGTTCGCCATAAAGATCCAGAAGGGGAGAAGGGGTGACTTTTGAGTAGAAATGCGAACTGCGAGCAACTGGCAACTGAGATCAAATCTAGAAAAATCTGGGGTGTGCGGGGTGTCCCTCCCCAGCCACCTCTCGGACCGTATATAAGGTAGGGAAAAAGGAAGCGGGAAAGTGAGAGCTCTTCCGAAAACACCCCGCCAACTAGATAGAAAAAGGGAAAAGGCCGTAAGCCGGGAGGGTTCTGGAGCCACGCTCTCGAAAGGGAAGACAGTGGGCAATGCAAGAACTCTAAAAACTGAAGACGCGTCACGCGAATCGACATCGCAGGGTTAGTTTTCCTCCAATCGACGTAAAGGAATTAGCAAAAATCCCCGACACGCTGGAAGGGAGAGGAAAAAAAGCTTAATCCACGAAAGCCGACGTCCTCCCCCTCAGACAGGCCTGGTGCGACGCATGGAGTGGTGGTCTATCAGGAGTCGAATGGAGATCAAACCGACACGAAGAATGAGGCAAGACTGATCCTCGTACACGAGCCGGCCCGAGGCGCAGTAAGGAGAAAGCTAGAAAACAAGCGCGCGCGCTCCATTTGGTAAACCTCCTAAAGAGGGGAAATTCGTCCTAAAAAGAACCGCGAAGCGTCCTCGCCGGGCGCTTTTGGGAAGGAGGGAAAGCCGAAGGAATCGTGGTCACGGCGGTGAAAAGCGTCGAGCACAACGCTGCACAATGAGATCCGCGTAGCAAAAAGGTTAGAAAACACGCATCACCGAACAAAACAGCTTAAAGAGGGGGTGAACACAGAGCTACTAACTTCCTTCAAATTGAAAAATATTAAGTGAAAAAAAATGAAAGATCCGCCGTCCCGATCCCCGAGTGAGTGAGTGGGGGGAAAAAACACCGCGAACCGTAGTCTAACCCAACCAACCTACCGTACATCAGAAAGGATTCGTGAGGAAAGAGGAGAGG
>Ga0179593_1450134_pt1 | contig 16912 bp, 18 predicted proteins | sample CZODoug2_1_08_16_FD_185931 | JGI IMG/M metagenome (GOLD analysis project Ga0179593, IMG submission 185931) | Vadose zone soil fungal communities from Angelo Coast Range Reserve, California, USA - CZODoug2_1_08_16fungal (PacBio error correction) | ecosystem: Environmental > Terrestrial > Soil >...
CTCCCTGAGGCAACAAAAAAATTGGTTGAAGAATAAGGGGAGGCAAGACGCGTTGCCCCCGTCTTAACAGAAAAAGCGCGACTTGCAAGGGAAAAAGGGGGCAAAACTCTACAAAGGCAGAAAACAACTAAAAGGGCCGCTGGGTGGGCAGCTCGCAGGTCAGGGACAATTGGGAAGAAGTCCACAAGGGAAGGTTCTTTTCAAAAAAAGAATGGCCGGAGAGATAAGAAAGAATAGCTACGGCTGATAAAGGATGTCAACACTTCCACCCGGCCCACAATGGGAAAGCAAGGCATCAAGAAAACATCCAAGGGGTGTGAGAAAAATCGAATAAGACCCAAAAGGGGGGGGATCCTTCTCTTTCAGCAAAGGGAGGGAGGCGAACGAACCTGCATGGCAAGCAAAAGGAAGGAAGATGGGGAGAAGGAAGAAGGAACTATGAGGTAGTTGAATTGCAGACGTGAGAAGCGAATAACACAATAGAAAAACACTGAAAATGCCCTATCTGAGACACACCGCCGGGGACTAGAAACGAAGTAAGTGATCTGTTGAAGCTAGAACGAAATACGAAAAGGGGTCTCGACGGGCCTGTGAAGGAAGGGCCGGAAAGTCCCCATGGGGAGTTACACTGAAAAAGGGGCAAAAAGAGAGAGCTGAATGTTTTAAACTGCCGCCAGGATTGGAAGCAATGTCGCTCCATCGATCCGAGGGGCGAAAAAAACTTCCCAGGGTTCAGAAAGGCAGGGGACATTTGAAAAAAACAATCACGAGAATAGCCAGGCAAGGCGGGAAAAAACCATGGGGCAAAGGGCGGTACAAAATCTGACTCCGTTCGATCAAACGGCATACAGAAGATCACAACCCTGAGAGAGTGGTTGGAAAAACAACAGGCTGGGTGGCGGGTAAAGACGGTGTCAAGAGCCGGGAAATGCGAACAATCCGGTTTTTCGTCGAAAAAGAAGGGTGTTGTCCTATCGGACAGAAGAACTGAACTCATGCTTTGGGGGCAAAGAAACCACAAAAGCTTAAACAGGGACACGCAGGTGATGAATTACGCATAAACGGTTTTACATGACGAAAAATAGAAGAACGTAAAACGGCAATCAGAAGAGATCAAAGGGTGAGGGCAAGTGGCGGTTTTCAAGGGGGGGCAACAACAAAGAGCGAGCAAAAGCTTTTGCATTCCGCAGAAAGGGTTGGAAATGCCTTTTTTAACGGTGGCAGAAATAAAACGGTGGGGGGCCTGCTTATGAACGGGGGAGAACCGAAAGCAGGCGGGAATGGGTTGGACGCCCGACATGGGAGAAAAGCGACGCTTTGGTGGATGGGGGTTGTCTGACAGGCGGGGGGAAGAAAAAAAAAAGGCAGGGGCTGGCCACGTGAAAGGCAGTATCAATCGGACTACTAAGGGAACACGATTAAAAAAAAGGAGTGCCTAAAGAGGATGGGGAAAAATTAGCGATAAATTGATTCAGGTCTTATAAAAAAGACCGATGGGACCAGTTACGTTGAACGTGGTACAATCATGAAACCATTACGAAGTGCCGCAGGGACCAACCCGGAGGGACGCCTGGAATTAAAGGTGAAGGTGAAAAACAAGGAGCATGGGGCTGGAAAGGAAGAAAAGCGAAAAAGAAACTGACAACTGAAACGCACACGCAGAATCACGAGGAATGAGGAACGAACCACTTGTTTATGTGTTGGCAACGACCAAGGGTCATAGGGGGGATAAGGACGAAAACCCGAGAAAGGTAGGGGGAGATAGATCAGTTAACATCCCAAATGTGTGTTGCGCAGAGGGGAACACGAGCAAACACTTTGTCACTCGCCACACTCAATATCCTCCGGATCGGAGAATGGGACTGAGATAGTTGAATCTAAAGAAAAGGAAATTTGTTGGGTTCACCTGATAACAGACCACAGGACCGCGTTAAAAAGAAAAATTTCAGGAAATCGGGGACGATGAGGAGATTGTAAAATTCCAAAAGGGGCAACATCGTCAAAATCGGACGGCCAAACCAAAAAGAGAAGGATCGAAGAAAAGAATCTTCCTTACCATCCTGTTGAAGACTTCAACTTAGAGCCCGGGAAACGCAGAGGCAGTTAAGGGAGGTGTTCCCAATCAAGGGGAACAGAAAAACAACAGTCACAGGAAAAACAGAGATAAAAAACAGAACCATGTACGGGCAAACTAGGTGACCAGGGCGCAAACCACGGAACGTGAAAGACTTCAAAAAAATGGATAAAGAGGAACCAAAGACCTGGGGGGGGCGAGGGCCGCTTACTCCAAACCAGGCAAAAGAAGAACCAGTATGGCAGCAATCGAATAATGTCGAGGAAAAAGGTGGGTGGAACCGATGCGAATGATGGAAATAAAAGTAGCGTCGGCTAAGAGGTAAATCACTGGAAACCGTGATCGTCAGTAGATAAACAAGGGAGGGAAGACTGAGAACGTGTGGACCTTTTTGAAACCATGACAGAACTGCGAGGGGAACCTCGTACATCACCGCTTTGTAACAAAAAAAAATGGGGGCGGAATGGCTAAAATAACCATAAGGGAAAAGCCGATGGGGAATGTGACAACAAAACGACAAGGTGCTGATGGTGGCCCTCCCGGGGGCCAATACCAAAGCAACATGAGTTGTTGCAACCCTTAGTTGAACCAACAGTTAAGGGGAAAAAGGAGAAGCGCGGGATTGGGAAAAAACCAAAATGTGGTCAAGGAATGGTTTGAAGTAAAACTGGCAACAATGAAAATCAAAATGCAAACATCAGTTAGCGGAAGGAGTGGGCAGTAGAAACCTAGAAGGGGGACGAAAAAAGAAAACACATGCCGTGAATTAAGTCGGCAAGGGATGTTCGCAGACAATCATGACTGCATGGTGGTCAGGAATGAATGAGGAAAGAGTTGGTGAGAGAATGAATGGCAAGTTTTAACGGGAGACTTGAGATCTCAAGGAAAAGCCTCAACATCCTTATCAAGATTTAAGGGATATCCAAAAAATTAAAAAAGAATGCAACAGACCCCAGGCTTTACAAAACAGGGTAAAAGTAGAAAAAGACAAGAGATAAGGCTAAACCACAAACGGGGCGGGCTCGAAAGTGGAGGCGCCAAAAAGGGCAGAGAGGGTCTTGCAATTTTAGGAAGTGGTGAGGGAGACTGCAGGGACGTTGTTAATTCAAAGAAACCGGTTCATTATCAACTCGTCAAAAAGAAATTGGGGGCCGCAGAGATTCGGGAAGGATAGAAAATCGAACGAAAAGGTGATTAGTCTTTCACGGGCTTCGCAAACAGAGTAAAGGAAGGTAGGGAGAGACTTGGGGGGGTCACTTTCCTTAGTGAATTGGCAATAAAAGAAAGATCGCCGCAGTCGCAAAAGAAAAAGAAACACAAAAGAGGAGGTAATGAATAGGAGATGCTAAAAAACTGCGAAAGGGGAGAGAAGGGACCGCCTTTGCTTGCGACACGCAAGATGAAAACCTGTCATCAAAGCAGTCCGAAAAAAAAGGAGGAAAAATCCTCTCAAACTTGCGACGGAAATGGATTTTTGCCTCAGAGAGAGGCACCTCAAGAATTGGGCGAAAACACTTTCTCCAATGTGACTAAATGAACATGTAGACTATCCCAACCGCGGCTCGCATATGGGGTCACAATTAAACATCCAAAAACTTCAACAATTGGCCGCGGCTCGAAAAATCAAGGGGTTTTTGGAATCAAGAAACCACCACAACGTGGTTGTAGAATTAAAAGAGTGCAAGAGGAATAAGATAAAAATCAAACCTGGGGGAAGACATGAGGGGGCATAATGTTAATAGCTACTGGGGAAAATCTGAATAAGGAATCTTGGGACGTTTAGAAACAAAGCCCCTACGAAAAAAGGTTAACGATCTCAGAGAAAAATCTTGGACGACGCATTCGAAACAAGTCAGAGATCAAGACATTGGCCCGAATGGGGGGAACTGGTCGAAAAAAAAAAAGGGTGCTCTGCTTAAAAAAAAATGAAGATAACGTTTATCACGGAACGCCGGGGACACAAAAGCGACGAAGGGGGGTCAGCAGAAGGGTCGCCCTTGGCGACAAGAAAAACCCGATCAGGTAAAAACAAAAAATGAACATGGCTGGAGGACGCGGGTCTGGGGTAATCACCAACAAGATTCGTTTAGAACAGAAAATGTAAAAGAAGGGAAAGAAAAAGTGGACTCGAGGCTTTCGAAGCACTGGAACAGCAAGAGCGTTTTGAAATACTTGTAGCAGTCGGAGGACGTGTGAAAACTGCATTACGAAGGGGAAGGGTTGTAGGGAGACACGGGTTAGGACAGAGCGAAAAAGGAAAATTGACGGGCACTGAATTTGGGTGGAACACGAAACGGGCTACCAATGAACGGTGGGATGAACGATGGAACGCCGATCAGGGGTGGGGGACAATGCTAAAAAGAGAAAAGACGACATCTCGAAAATTCGTGAATTGTTATCCAAAAGAGGGACGGCGTAAAAGCAGGATTGCCAGAGGCGAAAAGGGTGAGATTTTTTCCTGGTGAATTGGGGGGGGGGCAACGGAGAGCGAAACCCACAGGAAAAAAAATCTGCGGGGGGGAGGGAAAAGTGTGGTGCTAAGGCCTTGGGTTTGAAAACGAATTGGAAAAAGACAAAAGAAGGCGCAGGGGCTAGTTGTGCCGAAGAGAGGAGAGGGTTTCACCCCCACTGGAGAATGAATACCCAGGGACAACGTAATAAAAGAAGTCCATCGGGACATAAAGAGTCCAGGGAAACGGAGGTGGGGGTGGTGCGAACGAAGGATCAACTGGTTAATGATGAAGAATCGACCCATGGATTGAGTCGGAAAATCCAAGAAGAAAGCGGCATTACAGAAAGTGGCCGCTTGACAAAAAACGTCCGGGAGAAAACGGGAATTGTGAGGAAAAGGGGTGTATAGGGTATGCAAAAAGAGACCGCTGCTAAAAGAAACAAATGCTGACGCGCCATTAGAAAGAAAAGGAATGCTGGGCGAAGGGGAAAAACATGTTTCGTGTCTGCACAAACAAATGTAAAGTATTTGAAGAAGCTAAAAAAAAAAGGAGGAGACCGAGATATAAAGTCTCGACAGTGTGGGCTGGGTACGAACACGAAAAAAATGGTCCTAAAGCAAGCGACCTATTGCTCAACGGCGGAAATTGCATCAATGTGGATGCAAAGGGAGGTATCTAAGGGGGAAACGATCTAGAGTGGGGGGTAACATTGAAGGCCATGCAACATGAAAGGAAAGCGGGGAAAGGAACCAACAGGGGAAAGGGAAAGTAATGGCCAGGGAAGCAAAGTCACAAACGTAACCAAGAAAAGGGGGAAGAATTACCGGAAGAACCCAAGGTAACGCTCAAAAAAAAGATAAGGAAAAGGGAATGGTCCGTGGCACGGAGGCCCGAGGGGAAAAGGGGAGGGAGTCACTTGCATGGATGGAGGGAAAAAACCAGCGATAACTACTCGGGGGAAAACCGTCAGAATCGTAAGAAACAAATACTTCCGAGACGGGGAGATGCAAATTGTCAGCGCAAAAAAGACCGTCAGGACGCTTTCAATGGATAATAGCCAAGAAGAAGGGGAACGAGATGGAATCCGCTGACCACCGAAAACAGCAACTCAGCCAAAGGTGACCTGACAAAGCTGCTGGCTCATACGTGTGTGGTAATGAAGGGTAAAACAAGTTGGAAAAAAGGAAGAGAGGAAAAAGGGGCCGTCGCGTCCTTAATAGTCAGGTAAACCGTGAAGGAGGGATGACGTCATAAGTCAGGAAAAGGGTGGAGGGGGATCATGTAGGTGGTTGCAAACCAAACATCATTCCTTGAACCGGGACAAACCATCACAATCGGGTCCGAAAACAGATGGATGGGCAAGGAGAAGGCGCGGACCACGACAGAGTAAAGAGGGCATTCAAAACCTGCGCAAAAGTTTTGGAAAGCGGGCGAAACCTTAAATAAGTCAGAGGCACATGTGACCGCTGAGAAAGATGTCCTCAAAAAAGGAGTCAGGGAGGGGGACCAAGACCGACAAGGGAAAGAAAAAGCCGGTTAGGGGTTGAAAAGATCGAACGAAAGAGACAAATTTCGCGAAAAGATGGCGCAAGGGAAAACAGGTCCGAGAACAAATGTTCAAGGCGGAGGGGCCGGATAAGTACCCTCAAAGCAAAACTGTCAAAAAAGAAAGAGGGAAAAAGGAATGTCCAACGTCGGCATTAAAAAGAAACGCAGAAAAAGATAAACATTACTAAAAATGGGGGTCAGGAATGACTTGTCAAAAGTGGGAGAATTTCAAGGACCGGAGATTGGCGTCTCACAAGAACAAGAGGGCAAGAAGAAGGGCAATCCCTTATTAGAATCTGACCCAGTCACAACTTGGGGAAAAGACAGTGGTTAAGAAAAAATAAGGGGGGATGAAAGAAAATGCTACAACCTCAAAGAGAAGAAAGGCGAAAGAGGGGGAACAGGGGAAGGAGTGGAAAGAGGAGGAGGGAGGAGGGTAGAGTTAGAGTAGGTGTGGTTGGCGGAAGAAGAAAGGGGAGAAGGGGGGGAATCCTCTGATGGTATGATCTCGAAGGAGCGGAAAAAACCTTACGTATAAGTAAAGAAAAAAACATTGGGTAGAAGGGAATGTGACCTAGGCAGCCATGACGAGGAAATCCAATTTAAAGAGGGACTCGGCACAGAGAAAGTGCATCTTGAGAGGCCGAAAAGAGAGGGAAAAAAAAGAGAAGGGCAGTCGTTTCCGGGGGAACTGCAAACTGGGAGGAGTTGGAAAGAGCGGTTGCCGGATGTGGGATCCAAAGGGTCCAATAATGGGGGTGGGTTGGAAAGAAAAGGAAAGAGGACGCCAAGGGCGCAAAACAGGGCAGGCCTCAACAAAAAAAAGAGGGGAAAAATGCTCCTGGATGAGAGGAAATCTTGGGAAGACCGCCGTTCATGGTCAACTTCAAAGAAGGCCAGAGGGCCCATAAAAGCAGAAGACTTCCGGACAAAAGCTTAAAAATAAGACAAAACGTTGCGAAAGAAAAAAGAACGACTCCCTGGCGCGAGGGGGAAGCTAAATAAAAAGAGATGTCGACAACAACGAGTGAGACCCGAGTCGATAAATGAACAGGGTGGGAAATAATCGGCCTGTCGAGATCAGGTGGGGAAAGGGAAATCCGCTGGCAATGACAACACAAGGGTGGCAAAATGCTCCGAAGGCATGTTGGGGGCGCATACTCGGTCACCCACAACCAGAAGGGGGGGGGGAGCAGTCATAAGGCAAGTGAGAAAACAAACAACCTGATACATGAGAAAGATGAAAGGGGACGAAGAAGGGAACATCGATAAGGGCATGGGAGGGTAGAAAGAAGACCACGATCGGCACAACTGAAATCTCACAAACGAGTGGACTCATTCCTGAAACAATACAGTCATGATCTTGGTCAATACAGAAAAGGAAGAAAGGTAACTTCATCAAAAAAGGCGCTTCTGGGGGGAAGACGACCACGGCGGGGAAGGGGAGAAGAAAACACCTAAGAAACGACAGACGAAGTTCGGAAAACCTTTAAGCGCCAGGAGCCCAAAGACCATAAAACCTGGGAACAGGGGGGGAGTTCCAAAAGACGCAAAGGGAGGAGGGGAAAAGAAAAAGCAAGAATAACCTGTCCGCGAAGAGGAAGTGGTAAAATAAGGCGGACAAAAAAGGTAGAGTTAGAGGGAATCAAAAAAAACGGACAAGAACACTTCTTCGAGGGGGGAACCAGGCCATAGGTGGTCCGTATAGATAGGACGGGGAGCGGCCGGTAAATTAAAAAAAAATAGGTGGGTGGTTAAAAAACCATGGGGGCGAGGACCCGACGACGTGGAGGGAAAAAGAACGGGCTGTGACACACACGCAGGATAACAAAAGGGGACTAAAAAACGGGGGAACGTGATTACTCCGAACGGTTTTAAGCCAATTCCGAGAAGAGAGAAGGGACCGACGTCAAACGAATCAATAATTAAAAGGGGCAATTGTTAGGGTCAACCGGAGTCACAACGAGCAGAAAGCTGGGGGGCCATGAAAAAGAAGGGCTAGTGGTGAAGAAGGGGGGAATTGGGCATAGCTTATTGCCAGGAAAAAACCGAGGGGTTAAGCTGGGGCTATATCATTGGGAGACCATGGGAGGCCTGGTTTTTGTGGAGGAAAAGACAGGGTAACACAGAAAAAGAGCTACGGAGAGGGTGGAGGTAGAAAAAGGAGGTAATCTTTAAAAAAAAACCATGAGCTGAGCAAAGAAGGAGAACCGTATCACTAACCTGGTGGAATACCCGGGTGCAAAGGAAACCAGGAATTGACGGGAAGAGAATTAGTAGTTTAGTTCGAGAAAGCAAACCGGGGGTCAAAGGAGTAATGAGAATCCCAGATGGGGCCATTTAATGTAGAGGGGAAGCTAATCATCGGACCATGTAAGAGGGAATGGTACCCGACCTGGCGTGCCTAACAGCTGGCAAATGGGGAAAAGGTTAAAAAGGAGAATCGGATTGAAAGATAGAAAAAAAAAAAGAGCAACAACACATTCGAGAGAAAACATCGAAAGCAGCTAGCAAACTTAGAAAAAGCAACAAACTTTGGGCGAGGGGGGAAGCGAGAAATGCCCTGTCGATGAAGAACTCTCTCAAAAACTGAGGAAAAGAAGGGGGATAAATCCTCGAGTCTTTAAGAGGACGGTCCAAAATCAACAATGGTCACGTCGCCAACACGAAAAGAGGGCAATTGCAGTGACTGCGATCATTTGACAAGTCGTTTAAATCTTTAAGAGAGAGAAGGGGGGTTTCACCGTACCAAAGGAAAACGAGCCAGAAAGTGAAAAAAATTAACCCTGCGGTCTCAAGGACTGCGGGGGAAGGGGAACGATATGGATTGTAAAGGAAGAACAAGATGGACCTGAATGAAAAAACACCAAAACCAGGCAAAAGAGGGGAGACGAAAAAAAATCTAATTCAACTCTAGCAATCAGGTTGGAAAAGGTCAACGGGTCCCGCTTGATAAGGCAGGAATACGGTGGGAAAGGATTAGGATAAAGCGAATACTCAGACAAGGAAAACAATCGAAAAATCCCACAAATGCGAGCCGTCTGTGGCCAAATGTAAAAAAACAAAAGAACAAGCAAGTGCTTAACGGGGATTAGCACCGAAAAGAAAGAGGGGGCGAAGGAAAGTCCGCTGAAAAAGTAAAAAACAAACTAAGACAAAAGGATGGGGGGAAAGGCCGCTGCAGAAAAAGGGGGTGAAACAGTTTGAAATGAGAACATTGAAATAAAGTAGCGGGAGATGCCGTAAACTCCGAGAGGATAGGGATTGGTAAACCGTGAACGGTCGAACCCATCCGTCAAAAACGGTCGGAAAAGGTGACTGGTAATCCACTAATTGTGTAACCAAGGGGAAGGGATCGAAAAGACGTAACGCGAGGACCAAAAGCACCAGAGGGGTCGAAAAAAATGATGTCAAAAGGGAATGTAGGCGATACACGAGATAAAAGAAGCAAGGTTCAAAACACATAAAGCCGAAGGGGGCTGATGGTCTGGGGCCAGCCCGGGGGAGGCGAATAAAAATATCACCAGAGGTGGTGGAAAGAGACAGCTTTCGTTTTACCCGGCAGAACGAAAGATAGTTCAATAGGGAGTGTGAAAAAAAAAAAGGGTGAGGTCAGCCATGTTCATTGTGGGTCGAACGTCGAGGAGACCAGTACTGGACAAATAAGGGGAGGGAAAGGAAAATTTGAAAAAAAAAGTCTAGGGGTGTCACGGCTCAGGGAAAGATAAACGGAATAAACAAACTGAAAAAGCAGCACAGGAAATGACTAGATGGCAAAGGATGAATTAAGACTGGAAAGAAAAAAGGTCATGGTGGGCTGGCAGGAATGATTATGAGTAAAAAGGGGGTGGAAATTCAGGCGGAATGGTCGACGTGAGTCGATCGAAAAGGCAGAGGTAAACTTACACGAATATGTCAAAAAAGAAATACCAAACCCATAGGGAAAAAGAAACAAGGGGGGGGGAACAGTGCCATCAGTTAGTCGTAGAAATCACTTGATAAGGAGAAGGAGAACCGAACCGTGTTAGTGATCTCTCGATAGTCCAACTGACTTATGCGGAGAGAACTGGGGCACAGGGGGGTGTTAAGAGGATGGAAGGGACCACTGCGAAAAAAAGGACCAGGGCACGACGTGTGATAGGATCCCTTGGTTCATGGGCGACTCAGAAGTTTTGGTACGAATTATCGGCCGAACGATTAAAAAGGCAAAAAAATCTACAAGTTCTGATTCGTAAAAGTGCGCCTTTACGCAACTGTTTTCTGGAGGAGGACGAAGGAGGGGGGCAGTAATGAGGCGGGGGGGATGGAATCGACAGGGCCAACTCCTGAATATGTTGAAGTCATCAAAAAGGGGAGACGGCAAAATCGCCTGAAAAGGGAGGCAGAAATAGCCAATCTCGCAAAAAAATGAGAAGGACAAGATAAGAGAATGCAAGAAACGTGGGGGCTGGGCGATCAGGTGCAAAAACGTTAAAATCAAAAAATCATGACGGGAACCTTGTCCCATTCAAAAAGAAAAGAAGCGGGGGGGAAAGAAGCCAAATCGGAAACTGACCGAGAAAAGGCCCCAGAGAAACCGGAAACTACATAAAGGGAGCTATGTTTGCCCGAATCAAGACGAGGCACTCATAAAAATAAAGAAAGGGGAGGAATCAGGGCCTAGTCAGGAAGGAAAAAGGAGGGTACAAACACTAACGTCGTGCCTGGCCGAAATAAAAGGGGGAGACGGTCATAAAATTAATTCACAATGTGCAAAAAGCATAATCCACGCAACTTCAGGGGGTAAGACAATCCAAAGAAGCCCCACACGCGGGGTGGGGTGGGGAAGAAGTCTGGGAAATCAAAATTGATTCTAGAGAAAAATCAAACAGCCGTGATGCAGGGGATACGGAAGGAGGGGAATTTAAGTTGAAGAGGGGCTGTGGAAGAACCAGAACACAGATCGGGCACCAACTGGAATTCATATCGACAAAAAAAAGCTGTGACTCCTAAGCGGACTCCCAAGAGGAATCTTTCAAAGAGGCGACCAAATAAAGAAAAAAAATGGACATTCAAACTCCGGGAAGGGAGCCAGGTTTTCCGAAGAAAAGGGGGGACGAGGATTAAAACAGGTAAAAACGAGCAGAGAAATGGTTGGAAAGAGACCATTATTTAAAAAGGTCAACATAGGGGGGGAGGCACTCGCAAAAAAAAATGAAAACCTGTTGACGACGATGTCAAAAGGGGGATCACCACAGAAAAAGAATAAAGCCGGGAAGTCCCGGAAGACTGGAAAAAGGCGGACAAAACATGGTGCTAAGAAAAACAGACGGGGCCAGCCAAAAACATGCCGGGAGAGGGGGTGTGAAACTGGAAAAAAAAAAAGGGATTATAACTTTAAAGGAACGGTGGTAGAGGGAAGGGAAATTCCGTCAATTAGGGGGGCGCGACAAGAGTTGTTAGGGGAAAAGACAGAAGCCGTGACTAGCACCCGGAGTGTAATGTGGCACACACTTTCTAAAAGACAAAGGGTCCAGAAACAGGATGGGACATGACGAATTTTAGATGACCAGAAGATAGAAGGGAGCGAACTCCTCTACATACGTTTATTGTTGAGTGAAACAAGGGGAGGGACCAACACTTCGAGACAGCATAAGAGAATAAGGGGGGATGATGTTGAGGAACTTGGGAAACCATTGTTGCAGCTTATTGCAAACAAGACGCCCAACCTATGGGCTTTATAAAAAGGAGTAAACCCCTGTGTTGGAAAAACGCGAATGAAGGTCAATGGTTGGAAAACCACGAAAGTGGCAAGGGAAACAGAAAATGCTAGACTATAGTTGATGGGGGGGAGGGGGAAAAAAACATGGAATGATAAGGGGCCCCGAGTATACGGACTAATACGTGTCAACGTATGACAATGCCGTATAAATCGGACGAAGAAGGAAGCACGGAAACCAGATGCTAAGGAGAATTAGGGTTTCTTTCGAGCGATAGACCCGGGTTTGGACCGGGGGGATGGGGAAACTAGTAACAGAAACTGGCGTAACTGGGAAAAGTCGGAAGAAGAGGGTCGAAAGAAGTTTCCGAGGAAAAGCAACGGGCGGGAATTGAAGGACGTCGGCAATGGGGGGGATAATAGTGAAAGGAACAAAAAAAAACTAGAGGCCTGGCAACCACCTCTAACAAAAAGAAGACAAAAAGACAAAAAAATCCAACAACAGAGAACGACACCACATATCACAACAGCGCAATAAAAAAATACACAACAGGATAGAAAAAAATAGGGATAAGAATACACAACAAAACAACAAAAAGGGAAAAAAAAACAGTAATGCATACATAACACACAACCGGATGAAAAGAAGAGAGGTAATAATCAAGAGGACAGGCAGGTTGGTCGCAAAGGGAAAAAGAGCCACAAGTAAAATCCAGATGCTCCTGACTAGACAATGGCGAGTTCTTGCGAAAGTGGGTGGAGCGTAAGTCGTGTATAGTGGTAAGGATATTGGTGTAAAATTACACATTCGCCAATTAGGCAAAGCAAAAGCCGACCGGGAGGGACGCGGAACATTCGAAGGAGAGAGGGGAAAGTGTAATCCGAACGTAAATGCCACATTACCAAGTAAAAGGAAGAAACATGATCATCGATCGAAATAAATCAGAAGGTCCCGACATAATGTGAGTCCGGGGGGGGTCACGTATGCCCCGAAGGGGTAAGGAAAGGACCTTAAGGACAATGATCCGCGATACTCAGTAAAATAGCGTAGAAAAAAGAAAAAAAAGTAGAGAGAAATGGCGTTTCTGCAAAAAATGGCGGGAAGAAAAAGTCCAGGAAGGGAGAATTACAAAACTGGGGAAATAATGATCAAACCTGCAAGGGGTGGGCGAGTGGCAAATCTGACCACACAAAAGATCAAAACCAGTTATTGGACCGGAAAGCGATGAGGGAGAGATTTGAAATACTGGTGACCTAAACAATCCCTATGCTTTGAGCTAGAGGGAAGCGAGTCCGCTATCTCGGGAATCAAGGGATAGGAACTAAAAGACAGCCGTCATAAAAGCGTCTAACTTGGGAAGGGGAAAACCGTCTCGGTCCTTTTGGGTAACAAGAACAGCAGTAGTCATGGTAGAGAAGGGCAAATAAAGAAGTTAGGAGTTTCGGAGCAATCTGAGGAAAACGGACTTATAAAAAGGAATCCAAGCAGGGAAGGGAAGCAAACCAAGATAAGAATAAAATTTTTCAGGAAAAAAAAAAAAAGATTCGACCAGACAGATGAAAGGATTTGGGGAAAAAAAACCAAGAAAACCAAGGAAATTTGTGGGGGGTGTGGTTTTGTTATTTGGGGAAGGAAAGATATTCAGCGTTTTTTGTGAAAAAAAATCCAACCCGTGAACGAGCCATGTTCATTTGTGGGGGGGCGATCAGAGCTCGCGGGCGAAGATTTCTCTCAAATCCCGGGCGGAAAAGGACAAAGTCAGAGAAAAGAGATTTGTCAACAACGTTGCCCGATAAGGGGGGGGGGGGGGTGGGGTGGGGGGGGTGGGGGGGTTGGCTCAAAATTTTTGAGCAATCAAGACGCCCATGCAAGAAAAGTACAAAGGCAGAAGGAGTCAAAGACAAAGAAAGAAATCTTAGGCAATCGGTAATGAGGCAAAAGGGTGGTTATAAAAAGAAGATTTCAAGGTCGGATAAAGGATGGATCGACAAAGAAAAGAGGAAACTTCAGGACAGATGTGAAGGAAAGTCGTAAAAAAAAAAATTCGGCAATAAAAAGTTGCCCATTCATCAGGTTAGGATGAGAAGAAAGAAGGTGTTAAGGTCAGAAAAAAAAAACCACTAATGTGGAGAAAAGGGATGAGCCAAAAAAAGGACTGATTCTAGATGAGGAAAAGGGTGGAAGAAGGATGATGATAGAAAAGACGAGTGTTGTAGTCATACCTGTTCAATTGAAAAAATCAAACGAAAGAAAGGGTGGACGAAATTCGTGGGGGAGGCGCCTGAAGAGCAAAAATAGCGGAAAAAGGAATTTTAAAAACCTACGGGGGGAGAGAGGATTGGCAGCCTCGTTGAAGGGAGTCGTGGAATCGAACCAGGAAACGCGAAAAAAGGATGAAGTGTAAAATGGAAAAAGAAAAGATCGCCTGCCAAAAGACGAAAACAAAAAGGGAAAAACGTCACCCAAAAGTCAGTAGGAAAGAAGAGATGGGTAAAATGGGAGAAAGGAACTAGAATGACGACGCCTTGAATTGCCAACGCACATATTAGCAAAAATGTTCGGGCCATAATCCAGAGAAGTCCTGCAACAGCTTACGGAAAATCCGCAGGGGAATGAAAAGCAGGACGGAACCTAAGAAAGCCAGGGAAGGAGAAATTTGGGGGCATCTCAATCTGAATGGCTCTCCGGTCCACAGGGCTTCCGTCCTGATTCAAAACGGAATGAACAGGGAGAACAAGTCTGCAATGGAAAGGAAGAAGGGTGACACTTAAAAAAGTAAGGCCTTAAAAAATCTCCGAAAAGGTTGTGGTGACGCAGACAAAGCGAGGAATCATAAAACACGCCGGTGGTTGTAGCATTCTGAAGCAAAGGAAAGGAGAAAAGGCACTGGGCAAACAAAACGAGGGGGAAAAAGGGGGAGAGGAGACGAAGAAGGGGATCGAGTAAGAGGGGCAGTGAGAAAAGTCCAAACGTAAAAAAGAAGGGACGAGAGCAACAATCTTGTGACTCAAGACGCATCTAGCAAGAGCAGTAAAAGAAGATGATCTTGCGTCATGAGGAAAAGCAAAGCCGACTTTGGGACGAGAGACGGGGCCGGTGAACCTTTTGCCGCCCTTTCGACTTATAACGGAAAATAGAAGTGAAAAAGGACAGGAGCGTAAAAGGGCCCAGGGAAGATTTGAAGCCATCAGAAAGAATCGGCAAAAAAAGGAACAGGGAGTGAGACGCAAAAGTCGGAATGGATAAACCAACAGAGAATACACTTGACCCGAGAGAGGAAAGAAGGGTAGGGGGAAAAAAAATCTTAAGAGGATGTGAGAAGGAACAACAACAATCCAAAAAAAAATCAGCAACCTTCGGAGGAGGGGTTTTGAACAGTCCAATAAAGAATGGATAAGAAAGGGACGTGTCAAAATTAATTCATATAAAAATCCAGTGTTTTTAAGGCAACGAGGTAGGGGGGGGGACGAGCGGAAAGGGCGAAGAACAGGGGGGGGGGAAAAGACACGCAAACACGCAGGACCGCAATTTCCGACTGGGCGTGTATACTTAGGGATTGGTGTGACCCGATCCAAACGTTTGAAGGAAGAGGGGACGCTAAGGAATATCGATAAACGGTAAGACGGAATTGTTAGGGCAAAAACGGACTGGCACACACGGCGAGGAAAAGATTAAAAGGGGTCACCGAGTAGGTTGAAAATGAAAGACGTGGGTGAGGGCAAAGAGGCAACAGCTTCGAAAACATATGTGGCTTCGCACGTTGTCAATTTCGAAAAACAAAGTTTTGGCCGTCAATGACTTCTTGGGTTAACGCCAGGACATTGGCGGAACACACCGTGCTCTAAAAGATTTGGGGGGGGGGTCTGTAACGATAAGGTCGGGGCCGACCACAGTAATCGGCTGGAATAAAGAAATGGGCAACTTGACCTAATATCAATCCGTGACTGCCTAACAGGAAAAGGAAAACCAAGGATGAGAGGAGGGGGATTGTAGTGTCGCTGCGAGGATAACGGTGACGGCCGTTGGATGGGGAAGCCAAAAAATGGGAAGTAACAAATTACTTTTACAAGTCATCGGCATGGAACGCTGGGAAACAATGGGCTGGAAAGGGACGCGCCGAGGTTGGCAAGGGTTTATACCGGGTGAAAACAACAAGAGATCAAAAACAAGGACCTACAGGCTAAAAACTGAGGAAGGACGAGCCCAAGCGGATCAGCACGAGAGAATGCAAGGTCGAAACGGGAAAGAACACGTGGGGAGGGGGGGGGGAAAGGGGGGCTCAAAAGCCACTGTCGTGATTTTAGCTCTACAAAAACCAAAACAGGGGGAAGGGGAAAAAAAGAAGGAAGCATTAAATAAGAATCGGGGGGCTCAGGGGCCAACACGATCCAAGTGAAAACGCCATCCGGTGCTCGCGCCTAGTCTAAAGGGTTGGGGGGCACGGTAAGAGGCAGTGTAGCTATCTTAGAAGTCTAATTGGAGGTGTGGTTCCAAAGGGATCACAGAAAGCCAATTCGCTGCTTTAAAGCAAAGCCAGGGGAAGGAACGGAGGGAAGGAAGGTCGAGTAAAAGGGAAAAAAGGACGCCCACGGGTCCGATTGACCATAAAGAAAGGCCGAAAAAAAAAAAGGAAGAGCTAAAAAAGAAAGAGAAAGGAAACGCACTACAAATCAGGCAGTGGTAAGAGGATTCACGAGATACGGCAGTCATTTGACGGAAAAATAGTAGTACAGCGAGAGAGGGGGGAACGAGCATCTCGGATGAAACTCCCAAAATGCAGAGAGCAAGGGATGGGACTCAAGGACGGCGCAAACGAAAGCATCAATCAACTGGGGGTGAAAAAAAACAGGGGTATAAAAAGGGAGAAGCAAAATAGGTGAAATCACGAGGAAAAAAATACCAAATTATAAAAACATCACCCCAGGGGAAGCCCAAGAGAAGGACTGAGAGACGGGGGGGAAATCCGTTGGGGAACATCTCAATGAACAAAGGTGAGGCAAGTAAGGGACTTCAGGGGAGATCGTCGAGCATTGTAAAAGGGGGTGAGAGGCATAAAAATCCAGCCGGCATAACCGAGGAGAAATTGCTGGGGATAATTTGGTCCTTGTTAAAAAAGAAAGTAAAACGGAGGTCTGGGA
>Ga0179593_1332867_pt1 | contig 16911 bp, 17 predicted proteins | sample CZODoug2_1_08_16_FD_185931 | JGI IMG/M metagenome (GOLD analysis project Ga0179593, IMG submission 185931) | Vadose zone soil fungal communities from Angelo Coast Range Reserve, California, USA - CZODoug2_1_08_16fungal (PacBio error correction) | ecosystem: Environmental > Terrestrial > Soil >...
CTCAAAATGGAAAGCAAAGGGGTGAACACCCGCAAATACCGTAGCAAAGCGCAAGAGAAAAAAGAGGCGCAACCAGACAATGAATCGAGGGCCACGTCCGGAAGAATGCAACCGGTATGAGGACTGGCTGGGCGGAGGATGGTGGCGGCTCACCAGTATAAGCGGGAAGAAGAGAAAATTGACCGATCCGAAAATAAGGGGTCACCTGTCACTTCGGGAGGAAAATCAAGCACGCCGATTAAAGGCAATAGGGGAAATGATCAGCATGTGGGAACAATAAAGATCAAAACTCACGCAGTGTTGATCGGTAGACTGCCGCAACATGCCAACATGATAGCACAACGCGGGGGCACGCGTGACACACTGAAAGAAACTAGACTCCTCACAAAGAAACACGGTTCCCCACGAATGCGTTTTAAAAGAAAAAAGGATGTGGGAGGGGAAGGGGGCAACGTATCGGGGTTTCAATTCTGGAGATATAATATGTCTTGAAAAAGTGCAAACAGAAATCCCCAAAGAGCCGCACGATGGGCATGAAAACCAGATCATCACCCGGCCAAAGGACCGTTGCTGAATGGGTCCACACTACCTTTAGGAAAGGGCGGCGGATCAAGCAATACAAGGCGAGATCAGACGCGGGGGAACCCGGGCGGAACACGACAGAGACGGCAAGCGCCAAGGGGGAACAGTTGCAATGCCTCCACAAGGCCGAGAACAAAGGGCAGGAGGAAAAAAAGGAGCGCAGGTCGCAATAATCAAGCAGCCCCCTAACAGAGCAGCAACCAACTATTCCTCCGGTGCCAGGAAGACTTCTGTACCACACACCACAATAAGGGGAACTCAAAGGTGCCCCCTCAATCATTGACGACGCGCCGGAGTACGAAAGACCATCAGTGGAAGGGTCAACGTGGGTGATGAAAGCACCGAGTGAAATAGCACAGAGCCCGATAGCGGGCCCCACTCATAGGTTACGAGGCACCTACGACGTCCACGTGCAAGGCAACAGCGTCTTGACACGGAAGGAAGCGGGGCGTTCCGATATCACCCACATCAATAGTGGACGGAAGGGTGCCAAAACAGAAATTGCAGGGACGGCGTCCCGGCTATCGGGGGGGGGGGCAACGTTATACATTCAGAAAGAAACATGAGGGGAACACTGCCAAGTTCGGAAAAAAAAAAAGGCTTTCAGCGGGTCAAGCGAAAAACAGACAAGAAGACCAGGGCTACAAATCAGCACGACCGCACACGGTCTTACCAAAGAAGGGAGGCGAGGATTGCATAACACCAAACAAGACGTGGGGGATGGGTGACTCTCGCGGAGTCAATCCGCTACACATCAGTTTAAAGGGGGCAAGGTATCTTGGAGGTGGGGTGGGTTGCAATGGGAAAGAAAACGTTGGGGGCCACGCCAAGGGGTAAGGGAGCTGCGAAGCGAGGTAATTAGTATCTATTCCAGCAGAACTGTTGTGCGCAAACTTGACGAAATCGGGCAAAGGCAAGCCCACGAGGATCGGCCCACGAGGAATTTCTCACCGGAATGGCGGCCGGGGGGCTGCGGTTGTGGGAAAGACGTCCGAGAAGGAGCGGGGACAATCCCACGGGGCCGCCGTGAGCTCAAAAAACGGAGGAGGGGAAATTGACGAGTCTACTCCGGCTCGTACGGACGGAAACGGAAACAAGCCGGGCTGGCAGCTTCAGACCCGACAAACCACCCACCGGACGGCGTCTCAAAACACAAGGCGCCAGCAGTGGGTCGTGAGAATTCCCTCGCGGATGGAAAAGGGAACAGGTGGAGACCACCGCAAAGTAATTCAGTAGTTCAACCAGAAAAGCGAACGCTACGCCCTCAAAAAGGCCGTGCCACAAACGCAAGAAAAACAAACATCGCATTGCATAAAGATGCATTGGGGAACGTGCAAAATTGTGTGGGGGGGTCGCAGACGAAGGATGGGTTTTGTATAAGAAAAATGGGGCCGGGCAGCGTACAGCGAATAAGGCCATGTGAGGGTTGGCCAGCTGGAGTCCTTGTTTCATCACTCTTAATGGGGAAGGCAAAATCAAAACGGATCGAAGTCAGAAAAAATTACCAAAGATACAACAGGAAGACGCAAAACAAGGAAAGTTGCCTTTTGGGGCTGTCGGCGGAGGGATGTTTGGAGGGGAACGATCGCTGCATACGAATACCGTTTAAGAGTGCTTGGCAAACAAGCTTGGCACCGTTGTCCGAAATTGCGCAAAGGAACTGGGCAGAACGCAGTGGTTGGGGTTGGCTCTGACGTGGAATCCTCAACGACCGTCAAATAGTGACTCGTAAATGCCGCAGTGTCGGACAATAGGGGGAGGGTTGACCCATCAGGCGTGACCTGAGGTCCGTAGAACAGCAACCGGCACGGCACTCCCCACCCAAGACCACAACCTGTGGTCTTGCATACCGTTTCGAGGGCGCACAGTGGTGACGTCAATGCGAGAAGAACGCTTAAAGATAACTACAACCCTGCGAAACATCTTTCGCGATTGGAGGGACGTGAAGTGACAACAGCCCTGACTGGGACAGCCCTCATGTTCGGGGCCCGTGGAAAGCCCCAGGTCTGCATGACTCATGAGAGAAGGGGCTGGGGTTTGTGCTCTCTGTACGGGGACAAGCATACATGCGGCCTTCGCATTTCCCTCCTTCCGGTGATGGTCATGACCGGTGGACAATCCCGCAATTGGTATACTATTGAGAACAGGAAATTGCAAAAGCCTAAAAAAAAACTAGTACAAAACCAGCTCACAACCCGTTATAGTCCACTATTTGTTCAGCCAAGGGTGACCGGGTGGTTCTGTTAAGGGGGGCGCTGTGGTGTCTGGGTCACCGGAGCAGCCTATGCCTGGGCGAAGGCGGGTGATGATGAAAAAAAAGTCCTTGGTTGGATCGTAATGTCCAAAGCACGACTGAAAACATATGCCGGGCAAAAAGTGCTGGCGTTCTTAGGTGCAAGAGGACGAGGGGGGCAAGATGTCTACGGGACTCTGTGCCCCAGAATTTCTGGTCTGGAATCCAAAAGCACTGATCGGAGGGGTCAGAACGGTGAAACCAGCAATCGGGACCAAGCCACGTCAGCAGGCAAACTGTAAAGAGAAAAATGCCATTCAAGGGTGCTGGGGGGGGATGCCAGAAAGTATATCAAGCAGAGGTCCCTCGAGCTACGGGGGAATTAAATGTGGTCGGGACAGTTCCGGACACTCAAAAAGAAAAACAAACACAACGGAGGAGGAGGATAGAAAATAAGAGCCAGGAGCAGTTTTTGGACGACAGAAGGGGAGAAAACCGAGCATTCCGAAAGGGAGCAGGAGTTTGATATAAAAAAAGAAAGGAAAAACAGACAATAAATCCTGGCGGACGCTTTCCAGAGAAGGCGCGGTGAGTTCCCGATGGCTTGCGATTAAACGCGGACGGCCAAAAACACGGGAAAAGAAAGAAGAATCACAAGGGGGGGAAAAAAAGACGTATAAATATTGCCTGACTGCCGGCGCGCCAAGCACGAGCGAACATGAAACGGCATAGTTGTCAGGAAAGGTGGAGAAGGCGCAACCGGACAACAGTGGGAACGGGGGTTAAAACCGAAAATGAAACAATGGGTAGGCACTCTCAGGTTGAAACAAAAGAAACACCGAGAAACAAGCCACACCAGAAAACCGGGGCCCAAGGCAGGGGAAAGGTGAACAAATAGGCAGGCCGTAGAAGGGGTTGGGGCTACGGTACTTAATGTTTCAGAAATAGGAAAAAAACAAATCCCATCCGGTCCTTCTAACAGGGAAAAAGCTCACACCGTGAACAGAGTGGTGGCAGATTGGCACTGGAAGTGAAAAAACACGTACATGTGGGAAGAAAAACAGAATAGCAGCATCGAAACACATGCGGCGGGGAAAACCATTAGGTCTTTGCGCAGTGTTCTTAAAGAGTGGCAAAGTACCATAAACTTCCGACAGCACAAGTATTCCTCGTTGCGACTGCTCACGCCATATAAAACTCCTTAACAAACGTGAAACAGGTACAACCCGTCAAGGAAACGTGCAAACCACGGCGCATGCTCCGTCTACGTAACCAAAGGCCCTAAAATAGGGTACGAGGATCCTCCCGAAAGTGTACCGATCCACGGAGAACCGAGACGAGTTGTGAACTGGGTTAAAGTGAGGATGGAAGCATTCCAAAGCCAAAGAGAAGCTTGGCCCAGGATAGTTGCGTCCGACCAGCAAGACCAAAGAAGGGTCCCACGGGGACTGATATAGCGGGGTCAATTCCAGATAGAAGGAACGATACACGAAAAACCCGCACCTAGAAAATGCACTGTGCTTGGCTCGGAAGGGGTCTGTATAGGCTTAGTGGAACGTTCGATTAATTTCCGGAGAAACGGGATGTGCCTGGGCCAACGGGTATACAAGCAAGCAGGGTACAAGAGCAAGGGGAAGGAAGAGCAGCTAACCTTTCTTACAAAAAAGGAGGAAACGGTGATGGGCACTGCCATATACCAAACACCGGGTTGGGTCGGGCCTGGGCGAACAGAACACATACAGGGGAAAGGGGAGCAATAACGTATCCTTGGAGTGTGTGTTTTGCATGGGGTAAACCTTGGGGGAAAGGGAAAACGGTAGGAGGCAGGCAAAAAGGGAAATAGAAGATAACCGGGCACGCAGGGAACTGTCTGTGCAAAGGCCAAAAAAAAAAAAAAAAAAAAAAAAAAAGCGACCGTGGGGGGGGGGCCGGGGTGGGCTCTCCGCCCATCCGACGAGACTTTCTTCGACGCCAATGGCCGGAAGTTTTGGCTGGGGGGCAGGCGGTGTCGGGGGGAAGGGGAGCGCAGAAAGACTCGTGGCAAGAAAGGCTGACCTGAAAAATAGGGGCCACACCACGAAAAGTGGAGAGGAAAGAGAGAGAAGAAAGGTCGGGGGGGCCTCGCCCGGTCCGGCCGCTACAGAAACCACAAACCATACAAAAACGCACCCATTCGGAAGGAAATTCTTCGCCGGATCCTAGTGGCGGAAAGGACGGTGCGCTGGGGCCGGGTTTAAAAAAAAACAAAGGGGACGGGAAATTTAGAGCTGACGCTTAACATGAACCGAAAAGCACTACACCTCCCTCCCAACTGGGCACGGCAACACCCACTGTGGACTCCCAAAACAGAAAAAAATGGAAGGCAGCAGATGGTGTGAGAAAGATGGACAAAAAGGTAGTGCGGGGGGTTGTGGTGTTCACGAAATCACAGCCCTCGGATTGAGAAAAAGAGGGTGGTCGAGCTGTATTGCCCCTCAAAAAAAAGCGGGACCCACCGTTGGTAGAACCCACGGATTGACAGAAAGAAAGCACGTCAGCTCAAGATTCGAAAAGGAAATACAAGCAAGATACGCGGCCAGAAGACCGCAAGGAAAGGAAAAACGACTGGGCAACTTGGTCCAACCGAGAAAAAGGGGGGGGAAAAAGTCAGGGAGTGAAGCGGATAGAGGAAACAAACGGAGCGGCTCGTAGTATTTTCAGACGTGGCGAACCACTGATGGCCGTAAGCCGGACCACGGGTGTGGGGCTGCGTGGGGGGAGTTACGTGGGGGGGGCAGGGGGGGGGTGGGGTGAGGGGGGGGGGGGGGGGGGGGGGGGGTCTGATGGAGGAGCGTGAAAAAGGGGGGGGGGGTTGGGATGGGGGAGGGGGGGGGGGGGGGGTGACGGGGGGTGGGGCGTGGCCAGAGGCGGAGGGGGGAGAAAGGGTGGGAGGGTGTGGGGGGGGCGGGGGGGGGCATCCGCATACAGGGTTCTTTTCTATCACAGCACACCGTCAAAAAGAGTTCTCGTGTCAAAAGGATGCGGCTCAAAATGGGAAGGGGAAGGTGGGGGCAAAATCCCGATCGATGCGTGCGGGTGGAAAACGGCACCGAACATAAGTGGGCACGGACCAAGGTTTCGGGGAACTAAAAAATTTGATTGGAGGGTACAGACGGCGCCGATCCCGGCCGTGCGATCTCGGTCGGTTCGGGGACGTGGAGGGAATTGATCATTGCAACCCTGGGCGCCTGGCGCAGATATTGATCGCCCGCCCCATAAGCGCCGTTCCTATGCTCTAGAGGGGTGCAAGAGAAACAGGGACGGAAGGTGGGACAATCAGGAAGTCGGGAACCACTTTCGGGAAACTGGGGATGCAGATGGCACACCACGTACCGCATAGAGGGGGGAAGGGGGAACGCGCGGAGGCACATTTTCAAAAGGCCCCGCCACTCAAAACCCGCCGGTCTAAGACAAAATAGAGTGGGGGTTCACACGGAACGGGGAGAAAAGGACCCCGGGGGGTGTCAAAGAAAAAAAACAACGACTGGAACGGGGGATTCGGGGGTCACACAGGAAGAAAAAAAGGCACACTGATGCCGAAAAGGGGGGGCGGTGGGTGCGGCCGAGCCCCGATAAAGGGGGGGGGAAGAGTCCTGGGTCTTGACAAGGCACAGTCAGGAAATAGGACCAGGCAAAAAGCCGGCACTTCGTCGCTTGAGGGGCGAGACCAAAATTTGTCTCGGTGTAACCAAGAGTCCTTCGCTGAAATACGCGGGGGAAAGCACAAAAGGGCCGGGGAGGACGGGGGGCAAACACCAGCATCCATCCACTCATCAACGCAAGTCGATTTCACGAGCAGGCGGGTAAAAAGAGTCTGGCAGGGGAGACACGGATTTGTGATAAAGAAGAAACCGGGAACATACGGGTCGCATGGGGTCGGCACAAGATGGATCCTGGAATATGAAAGGAAAGACAAAAAAAACGAGGAGTGAGCAAAAAAAAAAGAGAAAAGATATCATCAGGCAGGTTGACGAACCAAAAGAGACGCTTCACAAATCGCATGGAATCTAAACGGAGCCCAGACAAGGGGGGGGGAGTGAAACGCTGTCCATGGAGCTCAAAGGACGCGGGAGAGCGACTGGGATGTGGAACTCTAGGGGACCAAATAGAAAAAAAGAACCGGGAAATCACGGGGAAACTCGGGGGGAAAGAGCAAGAGGAAAGGGCGGGGTACACGGCCGGGGGCGGCGCAAAACCCCCAGCCAGGAGCGCCCGCCTGCCAATTGTTAAGAGTCAGGAAAAATGAAGAAGTCGAAAAAACCCACGCAAAAAAACAGTGGGGTTTGAAGAGTGGGAAAGGAAAAAAGTAAACCCATCTTCAAAACTAATAGGTCTCCTTGACCACAAAGAAAAAACGAGCCAAGGAAAAAACCGTCCGCCGGTGGCGTTGAACAGGGTTACAATAGGACGGGGGGGTGAGCAGCGAAGACGGGAAGGATGGTTAAAAGGATGCCAGTCAAATCGCTAACGCACTGGTTGGGAAAAGAAACAACATATCAAAAGGGACGGAAGAGCCCGTGGAACGGGGAGGTTGAAACCCAGTGGCACGGGAATGGATCGAAACAGATGGTCAGACGTTCGGCTGGAACCTGTGCCTGGCAAGGGGAACAGGATTGCAAGTGTAAAAAGGGGGGGGTTTGCAAAATCTCCATGTTTGAAAGAAATCCAGGACGATAGCAACGCAACTCGATCACCCGGAGGAGTGGAGTCCAGCCCAAGCCGACGCCATAAATCAAGACGGCTAAAATACATCAATTGGGCGGACAGTCGCAGGACGGGCTTTCCACACTGCAGACAGCGTAAAATACCAAGGCATGGCACCCTCTCCCCGCCAATTGCAAAAAAAACCGAAAAAAAAATACATAGGTTTTAAAGGGTGTCAACGTTGAAGTGAAAGGAATCGAGCGAACGACCAGATAGTCGGCCGGGAGTCACGGAGGCGGGGCGCCAAGCATCGGGGGAGATGGGAAAGGACAAAACTAGAAGGCGTTCCAAGGGGACCCACCATAGAATCACAACAGAAGAAAAACAGCAATAGGGCACGGGGCGGCCGTCAAAAACCGCCGTATCGGAGTTGGCAACGTTTCGAGAAGTAGAAAACTATTTGAAACGTGAAAAACAAGACGGGGTAAAGGGGGCGGGGCGGCATTGGACAGGGGGGGGGACAAGCAAAACCAAAACCGAGACCGGAACGAATCAAGCTACCGACTCACACAACTTTAGGAAAACATCGGGCGCGGAATTCGGAACAAACACTCTTTGGGGGGGAAACATCGGCACAAATCTAAAGCGAGGAATTTCAGACCACATGCGTAGATTGGGGGGGTTTGGGTGAAACAACAAAAGGAGCACCCGGGGGCACGGGCAAAAAGGAGGAAGCGCGATGGGGCTCGTAAATAGAAGAGGGAAGAATCCAGGAGGACTTTCTGCAAAAGACGGCCTCGAAACTAAACAAAAAAAACGCAAACGATGATCCGGCGAGAAATTTCTCACCGCATGCGGCCTTGGACCGACGTGTCTGGTTTTTGTGCAAAAGAACCGGGGAGAGGGGGGGAACCAGGAAAAGGGAAAGAAAAAAAGAAAAATCGGTCATCTCAAAAAAAGGGAAAAGAAAGGAGCGAGGAAATTCAAAGGCGGAATCGGGATGAGCTGACGCGACCGGAAAAAGAAAGATCAGGAAGACTACCCGAAACAACAGGGGAAAACCCATCAACCAACAAGAACCAAGGAGACCGGGGGGGAAGAAACTTCTCTTACCTCCAACGGGCGGGGATGTATTCCCATTCACGGAATTCAAAGGGGAGAAGACAAGTAAACAGCTCAGCCAGCGGGAAGAAAGTTTTTGGGGTCCTCACAAGACTATCTCATCCAAGGAAAAAAAAAAATGTACAGTCCGACACAATGCTAACCAACAGTTAAGGCCAATATGGAAGTCCAGCGATTGTGAGTGTGCGCTAAACCTTTGCCAAAACAAAAGTTGTGTTTGGGGGAAAAGAAAAAAAGACAGACTTTGTGGGAAGCGGAGAGCGGTTAGTAGGACTGGGACGGCCCGGTCCCGCGTGGGCAGGGAGGTTAAGTCCTCCGAAGGGGGAGGATGTATCAAAAGGTTGAAAACCGTAAGATCAGAACGTTGTCCAAAAAAAGGCAAAACTAGTAAAAGACGCTCACGAAGGGCCAGGTTGTCTGGGGTCCCGGTACGCGGGGGAAAAATCTGTTGCGGTAGATCGCCGATCCTCCTCACCAAAAGGCTCAACAGGAAGGAAAGGAAACCGTAGCTTGGGGGAAACAGCAGGAAGTCGTACGGAAATGAAGGCAACCCTCCTCGTAAACAGTCCTAGGAACGTCCGTGTGCACGTTGTAGATCAACAAAAAGAGTTCACCATTGGACCTTTGGACACGGGGAACAGGCGCGTCGAAAACAAAAAATAAGAGGGAAGTGGCATCATCAGCCCTGAAGGGAAGGAGCTGGTGTGTGAATAGGGCAATCACGGCCACATAAAGGGGCTGATGTGTACGTGGAAGGGAAACGTTTGGATATTGTGTGAGAGTGTGCCGGAGGAAAGTCCGCACTCGCTATAGTATGAAGGATGTTCAAGGACGGGGAAGGGAAAATGAACGGGGGACAAAACATGAGATGAACAAAAGAAATCCCTTTGCAACAACCTAATTTAAAACAAGAGATCACTTAGCACGCGCCTTGTTTGCGGCCAGTCGAAGGGGACATCAGAAACACCGTATGTCATGACGGCCCCCGGTGATGACTTATCACTGGTTCACCGCCATTCAGAGGGTCACCGTGGCTCCGCTGAAAAAAAAAACCTTCGTATTGACGACCGCGCGAAACCCCGATCCTGCAAGGGGAGAAATTTTGTGTGCAAAAGCCACGGAGGGGGAGGTGGGGCCTGGTGGCCAGGGGCGCGTTTTGCTTTGTGGAAAACCAGGACAGCAAGAGTCTCTGGTATTTGCCAACAAATCTTAGAAACTCTTTCGGGCGCCAAGAGAAACAAAAAAACCCTGGCGGGGGGTTGTGCTGATGACGTATTTTTCAGGCCTTATAAAGGGTAAATAAGGCCGGGGAACTGCTACTTAGGGCGGACAAAACGACAGGACGGAAAAGAAAAGGGTCTCAGAAGATGTCCAACAGATGTTAAGGATCCCAATCGGAAGGTTGGACTACTCACGCGAAAAATCGGACCACCAGACGTACATCATCCAAGGCCTCTCGATGAAGCGGCAAGAAAAATTCAGACTTAGGGGGGGGAGGTCCAATTTTTCAAGACTTGAAAGGAAATCTCTTTTTTCATAGTAATGGGAGGCCGTCAAAAAAAGAACAACTTGGCAATTTCCTGAAGAAAAAGGGAATCTGCTCTCACAAACAAAAACTTCGTATTAAAAAAGAGAAAGAGAGATCATCAGGAGCATTTTTGACGTAAAGCAAGACCAGAAAAATACGGAAAAGGGAGACCGAAAAGAGGTATCTACTGAATACAATCTCGGACAGACAAAAAATCTGAAGTCTGGGGGGGGAAGGAGCAGAAGGATAATTCCCAATCCTTTGTAAAGTGGAAAATCGACTGGGACTGAGATGGGGGCCCCAAAAAAAAGTGAGCCAGAACGAGAGATCAGAAGACCTGGGGACAGAGCCTATAGAAAATTTGCCGTCTCGCAAAAAAAAACATCAAAAAAAATGCCTCAACGATAGGGGTTGGGACAGGAGGCTTGGGAAAATAAAAAAAAAGCAAAACCACAGCGTTTTTTGGGCATGTGAAAAAAAAAAAAAAATAAAAAAAAAAGAAAAAAAAAAAAAAAGAAAAAAAAAAAAAAGGTGACAAGAAAAAAGAACAAACCCACCAAGGACACCAAAAAAAAAGAAAACAAAAAAGAACAAAAGAAGAAAACTCAAAACAAAAAAACAAAAAAAGAGAGCAACAAAACCACACCCACCACACAAAAAAGAAAAGAAAAAAAAAAAAAAAAAAAAAAGAAAAAAAAAAAAAAAAAATAACCAAAACAAAACATATAGACTCAAAAGAAAGAGGAAGACAAAAAAAAGAAGAGAAAAGAAAATAAGAAAAGAAGAAAAAGAAAAAAAAAAAAAAAAGGAAAACTATACTTTTACCAACCAGTGCCAGGGGGCACAGGAGCCGACGGCCCAGAACAAAGAAAAAAAGAAACGCGCACCCAGCACCAAGAAAAAACCACGGTCCACCCGGTGCGTGAACAAAATAGTGAGGTGAAAATGCATCAGCAAGCGAATCCTGAAGTCTTTTTGGCAAAAGGCCAAATTTAAAAAAGGTCGCGAAATGGGGAGGGGAAACCCGCAGATGAAGAAAGCACAAGGACAAGAATGTGAAAAGGACTGCTGATGCCCTTAAGCGAAGCAACACAAGCTCGATAAACGGATCTGCGACAAAGCCCGTCTTTCAGGAACATGGATGGGGAAGCGCAGGGGTGGGAAAATGGTTGAAAATGGACCCTCCAGCTCGACAGACCGAGATCGCAGGTCAAGGGGTGAACCGGGGTTCTCCAAGAGAATGAGCACCCAACAGGCCGAAAATCACGAACAGGGTCACGATGCCGCTCTGGGGACACACACAGCATTGAATAAAATATGCAAACAAACAGACCCGGCATTGGGCGACGCCAGAGGGGATAACGATAAAGTGTAGGTGACGGGGACGTGATGGTTGTGAACTGGCAATCACCATAGTAGAGTGCAAAGGAGGATTTGAGAAATACAGAAACTCAACTTGTCGCGGTGCACAAAGAAGAAGCAGGTGCTCTAAATAAGGTCCAGCTGAGCCCACTAAACGACAGTAGAACAAACTTAGAGCCCACATAGCAAAAGCCGAAGGTGCCTGTGCGGAGGGAGTCCGCGTTATCTTGTAAAAAAGGGAGGAACTGCTTTGCTCACGTTAGGGACAGGAAAATTCACGGTAACTAAAGGGAAGTAAAAAAAGGGGCAGCACTCCAAAGGGCCCGGGGAAGACTCACTACCAGGAAGACAGTCTTGTGTTTGGAAACACACAAGGGGGTGTGGACAAGATAGGAAAAACAGCGGGAAAGAGCGGACAAACAAAAAACAAAAAAAAAAAAGGCGGATCTTGAACAGGGGGGGTCTTTTGCACCTTAAAGGAAGGGGTCGTCAAAGGTAAGAAGAAAGCGAAAGGGAGAGTGGTCAGAAATAGACACTAAAGGGTCGCAGGCGTGGGTTGGGGGGAGGCAAGATCCCTGCCCCAGACCTCGCCAAAACAGATGGGATCCATAGAATTCTCAACGCATGAGCCGTTGGGCTGTTGTCGGACGGTTTTGGGCGGGCGGAGACTGAAAAACACCAGACAGGCGACGGGAAAGCACAAAGGAAAAAATGTAATAAGACTCACCACAAAAATATTCAAAGGTAAACTTAGAGATACGCAACAAAACGGGGCCCGTGAAGGGTGCCAGACCAAAAAAGGTCCACGGGCCGGGGAAGCCGGGCCCGACAAAAACACTCGGAAACTAAAAAAAACTGCCTCAAAAATTTGCAAGGGGAGAAATTCCCTGGAAGGACGGAATCATGCAGCGGAACAAGGAATAAAGTCTCATTTGCACCACAGAAAAAAACCACGTGACCAGTCTATGGCCCAAAAACACATGAACAGAACATCGCAAAAAAAATAAAGGAAACATGCGGGCAAACCGCAAATGGGGCGAAGGACAAAAAACAAAACAAAAGGACTTACACAGAAAGGGACAGCAATTTTGGCCCGGAAAGGGCTCGCTTGCAAAAAAAAAAACAAAGAAGTTGTGGGGGGTTGGGGGGGCCACTAGCCGCCGCCGATGTTTGTGGAAGAATTGGGTCGAAGAACTGATGGTGTAAAAAAAAAAAAATCAAGTGGGGCACTGAATCAACCGAAGGAAAAGAAGGGTCGTAATTTCGGATTCCGAAAAGGTAGACCAGGGAAAGTTACAAGAGGAAAAAGACGCGGAAGAGGCACAGCGAAGTTTTGCCAGGCCTGGGTTTTGACAGTCAGGCGCGAAGATCTTTTTCGGGGTAAGGGGAAACAAGGACACTCACACGGAAAAGCCGTGCTTTGGGGGAACACGAGGAAAGGGGGACGGTCGGAGCCAGAAACTATCGAGTACACGACTCAAATTGTGTCGCGATGCCCAGTGTACCACTTCAAGCAGCACGCAAGTGTTTCAAAGGGGACTCGTTCGCGATGCTCTGACCGGTAAATGAACGGAAACTAGCTAAATTCAAGGGGGCCAGTAGGGGGGGTAGATGCAAAAGGGCCGATCCAATCGTGGGCTTTGGGGCGGTCACGGCGTCGTGGGCCGGGGCGGGGAAAGTAAGGGGTTGGCGCCCCGCTGGGGGGGCGGGGCAATCATAAAACCTGAGTCAAGGAGGACAGCAGGGGGACTGTGAAGGACTGCTGTAGATGAACGAATGCAACCCCTTTCGCTGGGGAACGGGCGTGTGCCCGAAGCGGAACCGATCCTGAAAGCGGGAAATGGGTTTGCAGAAGGAACAGTCCAATTGCATCCAGAAAGCAAACAGTCAGGTCCGAAGGGCCTTATCTGGGGAAAGAGCCATGGAAAGAACGAGGAATGGAGGAAGGGAGGGGAAAAGGGGGGTAAAAAACATCCCGACGTATTCCGCCGAGGGATCAGTCGGCCGGGTTGGGGTGTGGGAACGCACGGAGTGAAAACACGGGGGGGATGGTGCTGGGAAAGTGTTTGCGGCGGGGGGTTGAAAGGCAAAAAGGCGTTATTGGAAATAGGAAAAAAAAAAAAAGAATAAAGGACAACAAGGGGGGGGGAAATTTTCGGCCGGAACCACCATCCAACGCGGGAGGGGTGGGTGGACCGAGCCTTGGGGAAAAAAAAAAAAAAACCAATCTGGGAAAACGGGGAGGAAGGCGGCTACAAAATGAAAAAGGCGGGAGGGGCCAAAACGACGGCAAAATTCGGCTGCTGGGTGACACACAAAAAAGAAAAAGCTTCTTGCACTATATGCGGGAGGACGGTGAACCAGAAGCACGCCCACGATCATTAACCCACCTTCCTGAAGGAAAGCACGTATGCAAAGCGGGTTGGAGGGGCCAAAGGGGAAAAAACCAGAGAATTGTAGTATTCAAGCAAACTTCCCCCTCGGAAGGGCTACAGGCAGGGGCGTCGACAAAAACTGCCTTGAAATGAATGAGTCATCCTCCCGGAGCATTAGGATAAAGGAAGATAGCACAAACCAAGGTGGAACGAGACCATAGGGAAAGAGAACCGGCCAGGAGGGTCGCTTGTAGATCGAGGGGCAGAATCACAATCCACTGGAATAAAAGGGGGACTCCAGAGAAGGAAAGCACGGGGAATGAAACTGGCGGACGATGAGGGGGGACACCTCGCCAACCACAGCAGACGTGGCAAGAAAAAATCTTTGGGGGAAAGAAAAAAAAGTTGGCCTTAGAGGCGCCCCAATCAGACAGAAACGGGGACCCTGACCGCAGAGGGCACAGGATAAGATTGGTGGAAATACGATTGAGGGAAAACCACGACAGGGGGACATAAAGTTTCCATGCCAAACCAGGAAAAAGAAAAAATCATCGAGAAGGGGAACACACCCGCGTCAACAGAACAAGAAAACAGGTCACGCAAAAACGTGCGTGAACCAAAAATAGGAAGGGAACCTGACGTCCCGCGGTGCCGATCGGAAGTATTTAGCCAAAGAATCAAAAGAAATGGCGGGTGAGCCAAAATCAGCATCAAACCAGAACGAAGAAGGTGAACGATGGCTGAGGGCCAACATTATGTCAAAAACTACGAGGACGGGCGAAACGAGGGGAAAGGGGGACTACAATAACGGGCAAAGAAGGGGTTGCCCAAGGGGGGAAATCCAAGTCAGCGCCAGGGGGGAAGGACACAGGGTGCATGCGGATCTATGAACGTCAGAACATAAAAATAAAAGCCCGCCAACGAACAGACCACAAGCCAAAGAGGGGGAAGGACCGGTGCCGCGGGAGTAACCACACCCACACAAGGCCAGACAGAAAGAGGGTTGAAAACTCCCCGTCATGGGGGGATCGGCAAAGATAAACGATTTTTGAAGGGTCCAAGTGATAAGAGCAGGACAAAACACGAGCGAGAGCGGAACCCATGATGGGAGGGACACCGACGGACCACTTATAAGAGTGGGATGTGTGAATACGTACCTCTATTAACCAAGGTGGAAACCACGGTCCTGTGAAACTATTAGACCAGAAGGTTCGAAATCCAGGAAAACAAAATATCTCATACTCCGCAAATGTAAAAAAAGGCAAAATGGCAACCAAAACTTCACCTGAAAAAGGAGAGGGGCACGTGGGGGCCAAAGCGGAATATGAGGAGACATAAAATGTGCCGTCAATGACCAAGAAAATTATCTGAAAAAAAAAAAAAAAAAGGTCCTCATCAGATACTTACCCAGACACACGAACTGAAAAAAATACGGAGGCGGTATTGCAGGCCAAGAAACAAAGAAAATCTTTGGCAATAACTGAGAACCAACAAATCGACATCGCTAAAAGACCATGCCTATCAGGGGGGAAAAGGTGGTTTCTGTGGCCAGTGGGGGGGAAAAAAGTTGCACGGCCGTGAAAAGGCAGTCAAGTTTTCCAGGAAAGAAAAAAAAACAATGACAAAACCGGTCAAAGTAGGGGCCAGGCAACGCGCAAGGGGAAACTCGCCCTCAAACGCCACGATGAGAACCTACACCGAGTGAATGGTCAAAGGAGGCGGCTGGGGCGGTGGGCGGGGGTTAACGGGCCGGAGCGCGAAAGGCACAGCGGGGAAAAAACACGGGCCATGATAGATCTCTAGAAAAAAAAAAAGGAGTGAAAGGTCAGTCTTGAGTACTTTTGCCACCAGCGCCCAGGTCTGCCCGCCAAACCCGAAACCCACCGAGGACACAAAAACGAAGCCAAAACATGGCCCGTGGAAGACATCTAGGCCTTCTGTTGCTGTGAATTCTAGGGGGCCTGGGTTGAAGCAACCCATACAGTCCCGCAGGAGGTAGAGTTCTGGAAAAGGAAAACCCTAAGAGGGTCCGCAAGAGTGAAAACCAAAACGGCTCAAGCAACACTCAGATAAAAGAAACGAAGGCGTCAGCTGAAGGGTGACGATTGGGGTGCAAGCCCCTTTGTGCGACAAAGGTATTGAGGGGGGGTGCGTGGGGCCACAATAAGAAAAAACCCGAGGTGTGGGAAGAAGGGGGAGTTCAAAACTAGCTGGATGGCGGAAACGGGTTCCTCGACAACGGGAACACAGCGAAAAAGGATGTTGAGCAAGGAATGGGACGGCACATCACACAGGGGGGGAAAAGCAGATGAACGTGCCAAGCCAGAAGTACAACAGAAAAGCAAAAGGCAAGTGTGAGCCAAAACGTGCGCTGTAGAGGGCAAGGAAAGGAGCGTGTATGGGGGGGTATATCGGAAGAGCCCCGAGACTTAGGATAAGAGGTAATAACGGGAAGGGGCCATTCATTTGCACCGTCGAGTGCCGCCAAAGATCAAGGGAAAAGACCGGAAGCCTCGTCGCCTTTGGGGAGCTTCTTCACATAAAGATACAGACGTCACAAATTGGAAAGACTCAATTTGCTTAACAAATGAAAAAAGGGGGGAAGTGAATCAACTCAGGGGACTATGCCTTGCATGGGGGTGTAAGATCTGAGCGTCCCTCCATGGGGAATGTGTTAGGGAAAAAAAAAATGCAAGGTGAAAAGATTGGAGTGGGGGGTGGCGACTGATGGGAAGAGAGCAAGGATCCTCTTTAGGCAGGAGTGGGGGGAGAAATGGCCACAAAAGGAGACATGCAAGCAAGATGTCGTTGAACCCGCGGCACGATCCGCGATTGTTTTGAAGTCAGCGGAAGGGGGATACCGACCATGCCAAGCGAAAGTTAGTGTCCAGGGGGCATGCCGGTTCTGCCCAGGGGAAAACGGGGGCTAAGAACTGGGGGGGAACAAACCAAAAGTGTGGGCCTCTATGATTCTCTGTCGGGGCCAGCAAGGGGAAACATTCAAGTACAAGGTCGCCGAAGCGTCA
>Ga0179593_1536886_pt1 | contig 16911 bp, 33 predicted proteins | sample CZODoug2_1_08_16_FD_185931 | JGI IMG/M metagenome (GOLD analysis project Ga0179593, IMG submission 185931) | Vadose zone soil fungal communities from Angelo Coast Range Reserve, California, USA - CZODoug2_1_08_16fungal (PacBio error correction) | ecosystem: Environmental > Terrestrial > Soil >...
AAAGGGGGTTCCGAGGAGGGGAAATCGTCTTGGGCAAAGATTCCTTGCCTTTGGGGGCAGGGGACTGTTTTGGACGGCGAGGGGGGTAATAACAAAAACGACGGGGAAAGGCAAAAAAAGAAGAAGAAGGGTTTTCACGGACAACCGCGGGGATCCCTCAGACACAAGCCCTCGAAAAAGGGGGGATTTCCACCGTTGGGGGAACGTGGAATTGCACTTGAAAAGGGGGGGACTTGAATAAAAGAAGGGGTCCTCCAAAAAATCTTCGTAATTAAATTGGAGTCGCAGTCTCCCACCGGAATGGTAGGGTGAGGCTGGAACGGGGAAAGGTGTTGTGGAAAGACGGTATCGGCGGACTTGGAGGTCCGTCCACCAGGTTTTTTCGCCGTAATTTGCTCATCAAAACAGTGTGATTAGTTTTTTGGCACGCCAGTCTTAAAATCTTTAGAAGGCGCCATTTTGGAAAGGAAGGGATAACAACTAAAGGGGAAGGGAGGACTTCAGGGGCAATTGCGCACACGTGAAAGGAACGCTCGCACGAAGTGCAGGAAAAAAGCACAAGGAAAACTGGTTCAGAAGGGTCCGCGTGCCCAGATGTAAAGTTTAAAAAAAAAAAAAATTGGCAACGGCGTACCCGGGGGTGGAAGAGCAGCCGAATCGAGAGAGTAACCAACCCTTGTTTTGGGGGGGGGGCCCGCCTAGAAAAATAACCCTGAAAAAGGAAAAAAAAAAAAAAAAAAAATTGAGACAGAAAGAGGGAGGGGAAATTCTACCAGCCGTGTTTTTTTGGTTTTTTTTTTTGGACGCTCAATGCTGCACGAAGGGCAACGCTATCTAAAAAAGGCGCAACGCCATATGGTGGGACGGAATTCAGGAGTGGGAAGCCATTTGGAGGGAAGAACGTTGCACAGTGGCTCACGAAGGGGGGAAAATCACACCAAAATTTGAAAGATAAACACTGCTGCTCGGGAAACAAAGGCCAAGGGGGGGGAACTCAGCCTGGGGAACACAGGAGGACCAAAGAAAAAAAAGAGGGGGGAAATTCTTTATCTTTGGAATAAACCGCACCGGAAACGCAAGGAGGATAGGGCACCGAGGTTGAAAGGAAAGGACTTGGATACCTAAGGGGGGAAAAAAAAGAATATACTCAAACGTACAAAAAAGCAGCAGAGGAAACAGGAAAGAAAGAACCGCGGGAGGGGGAATTGGGGGCTGGCGACAAGGAAAACGGAAATCAATGCCTCACCCAAGGGAGGGCAATTATCTATCACGCTTGCCTCGACGGGAAATGTGGGGGAATTTATATAAGGCACGAATTGAGAAAGGAGGGAATATCAACAGTTTTCGGGGGAGGGCCTACTGAGTAAATGGCGTAGCATCCATTTTCTCAAATGAAATTCTAAGCTTTTTAATGGGGGAGGGGAGGAGGGGTTTAGAGTGGGGGGGTGAAAACCAAGGAAAAAAACACACCGAAAGTGGGCAATGGTCACTGGGGGGAGTCTGGAAACGGCCAACTTTTAACCCTGGGTGGGCCGGAGATTGCGACAAAGGGTTGGGAAAATCGGGATGAGGACGGGAGGTGTGTTGTGTCCAGGGATTCGATGGGGGGCGCTTTTCGGGGGGGGAATTAAGGCCTTGAACGATGAAGAGAGGGGGGGGAGGTTAACGAGGATCTTCAAGGTGGGGTACCTCTGTAAATGGGGGGGCTTCCTCCTAATTCTGTCTCAAGGGGAAACGGAAGAAGAACCAAAGGAAAACTTTAATCAAAGCGCCTCGCTAATAATATACAAAAAAAGAAAAGAAAAAACAAAAACGGATTAAGAAAAAAAAATAGATATAGGGTCGGAGGGGTCAAAAAAGATTGGCCTTTGCTGCGCGGACGAGGATACCCGAAAAAATGCTAACAACACACACCGAAAGGGGCGCGTTCCAAAAGACCGCGCGACGAGACCGTAAAAACAAAAAACGGCCCACGACAAAGAGAGAAGGGGGATCGACTAAACTCACAAGACCTACGCCCGGAAGAATCCGCGCGCCCAAAACCGGGCACAAAAAAAAGGATTCCACAATGTAAAAAAAAAAAAACAGGCCCAAAACAGCCACAAGTGAAGGGGGAGATCAAAAAATCTAGATAAAACCGCAAATAAACTTGATTCCCGCATGCCGCGAAAGGGAGGCAGGAGACGAATGAACCCAAGAAACGTGAATCTAATGGAAAATGAAGCAGCACCAGGAAAGAAATTCAAAGACAAGATGTTCTAACCCGACCCATCTAACGAAACCTCCGGATCCAGAAAAAGCAGAAAAAGAAAAAAGGAAAAAAAAGCATCCAAAGACCGCCTCGCAAAGGGAGAAAGAGAAGAAAAAGGGGAGGATGAGGGACAAGAAGCTCCGAAAACCAAAACCCATCCAGTTTTCCTTCTCAGACGCACAGGCGAGCATCGGAAGAAAAAAACGGGATCTTCTTTCCCTAGAAAAAAGGGGGGGAGGGAAGGCGATGGAAAAAACAAACAAAATGGGGAAGTCCACTAAGAATCAACGGCAATCCGTTCCGGGGTTTCGGAATGGAAGAAAAATAGCCCGAAAAAAAAAGACTCCGAAGTGGCAGCCGCGACTGAAAGGAAAGTCAAAACAGGGGGAAAGAGCCGGGGAAAATTGGGTCCCTTGGGGCTCTGTCAAAAAGAAAAAAAGAAAAAAAAAAAAGAAAGGAATCCGGGGGGGGCGTGAAAAAAAATGGAACCAAATTGGTAAAGAGGTGCCAACTGCAGAAAACCCAAGAAAACAAAATAATTCCTTTGCGGGGGGGAGGGCAAGCGACGGTGGAAACAGGACAGGCATTGCAAGGGAAAAAACTTGGGGGGGGAGCCGAAAAAGAACCCCAAGGGTAATGGGGAAAAGAGTAGCTCGGAGTCAGGGAGAAACTAAGTGAAAACAAAATCCAACGAAATCTCCTCGTCACGGGAAAAAGTGTCCGCCCGCGGGCAGAGAAACGACAAGTCACAACGAGGAATCGCCCACAAAAAACAAAAAAAAAAGAAGAAAAACGGACAGGAAAAGCAAAGCCACGTGCCTTTCCAATGAGCGAACTGCATACGTAAAAAAAGAAAAACGGCACGGGCATTCGAAAAGGGATGAATACCCAAAGGGTTCATGGGGAAAGAGACGGAAAGACGATGAAGGGGATTCAAAAATCTGGGATACATTCCGACGAACTGGTTTACTATAACATGACACGACGAGCGGGGAAGGGGAGTAAGATTGCTGCAAGAAGAAAACTCCGTACATAGAAAAGGGGGGGGGGAAAAAATACGAGGAAGTGGAAGTTAAAACTGTCCGAAAATTGGAGCAAAGGCCGCTGGGGGTACCAAAGGGGAAAACACCATCAAAAGGGGCAATCCAGCTCAAAGGGGAACACTTGAAGCCCGGCCCAAGAGAGAAAACTGAGATCAAAAAGCAGCGGTGGGCAGGAAAAAAAACGATGCATCCCAGTTTTACCAGACCGGTCCCTCCCGGAGGCCGAGGGAAAGAGCAAAAAAGAAAAAAAAAACAAAAAACAATACAGGAAGATGCACCCAGAAGCGACCATGATGGCTCCTTCACAAAACAAACAAGTAAGGATTATTAAAAGAGGGAAACTGAAAGGAGAAAAACAAGAGCGCACCACAAAAACCTGGGCCCATCGGGAAGAGGGGGGGGGGTTTCCAGGTGCAAGGGGAGGCGAGGGAAATGGCCAGACGCTGCAAGACTCATTCAAAAAGGTGGATGATCCCGTTTTGGGGGGGACTCAAGCCAAGAGAAACGGCACGGGTGACAAAAAGAAAGGGCAAAAACGAGGGGGAGCGACAACTGGGTCGAAGGCCCTGTTCATTGGGGGCTTACAATCGGAAAGGGGGACTAAGAAAGATCGGAGAACCAGTCGCAGTCAAAAAAAAAAAAAACATCCCCTGTGACGCTTGGGAGGTGGCCAAGGGGTGACTGTCAGGGGAAAAGCCAGAAACCACCAGCAAAAGGGGAAAACACGTATACGAAGGGGGGCAAGGGGAAGGGGAAACCGGGCAACGGAAAAATTGGAAAAAAAACAGTGGGAGGAAGTGAACAGAAAGAGTTCCGCGCTTTGCCGGAGCCCTTGGGGTCCGCCAAGTACTTAAACTAACAGAGGAAAAAACAGGGGGAATTGTCGAGAAGGGAATCTTCCACAAATTACGAACATTCCGGAAGCATTAAAGGTGCAGCCGGTGGAAACAAACGTGCTCACGGTCAGAAAAAAGAGAAAGCGGGGAACGTCGTGTGGGGGGGGAGGGATAACCAAAGGGAAGAAAAAATTCCGGTAGAAACACCACGCTTTTTTTGATGGGGTCACCCGCGCGAACGCCGAAATTAAGAAGCGCAATAAAAGGTATGACCTGGCGCCGGGGAGGGGACGAAAGTGTTGAAATGCGGTCAACAAGGGGAACAGAGCTTAAAAAAATTCGCAAACTGGGAAGAAGGGGAGTGTTGTGTGACGAAAAGGGATGAAAAAGCAGAAGACTTTTGAAGCAGGAGAGGGGGAGGAAATTTGAAGAAAAAAATAAACGTTGCTCGCGAAGGTTAAAAGAAAAGAAAAAGGGAAAGGACACTGATACAGGCCCAAGGATGAACTACCGCTTTTCAGCTTGAAGGCGCAGCTTAATTTCATATTCGGGATAAGGGGGAAGGGCATAAAAAAAAAAAAACTCCAAGCATATTTGGGGGGGGAAGAAGAATGATGGTGGGTGCGGGGGGAAAAAAGAAAACTTGATAATAAAATGTAACTGCGGAGACTAAAGGGGCCAGTAAATAAAAAAGGGAGAACGCTTGTAAAAGGTGCTAGAGACAGAGCGGAAAAAAGAACCTGTACAGAAAACAAGGTGAGATGCCAATGTTTAAAGGGGTCGTTTAGAACGGATGGACTTCACGGGGAAAAAAAAAAAAATGGAAGGGATTGGGATGGGAAAAAAAAAGCAACGGGGGAAATCGGGCTTGCGCCTCCGGGCTCTGTCCGGAGCCTTAAGGGAGCACGAAATTAAGGAGACAACGCCCCCTGGTTTGAAGGGTGAATTCGGGCGGGGGGCATCCAATGTGAAAAAGGTAAAAAAAACACGAGGTTTGCCTGAAGAACACTGAAAAAACTGGAGGGAAAACGCAAGGGATGGGGCCGGGGAGCAGGAAAAACCTGTGTAAGGCGGCAAAGGTCGGGTTGGGGCAAAAACAGTCGAGTGAAGCAGAGGGTCGGAGCCGGTGCGAGTTTTGGAATAGAAGGAAATTTTTGTCTAAAAAGCGGAACGGGAGGGAGGCTAATAAGGGGGGGGGACAAAACCAGCAGCACCGGTGGGCCGCAAGCTTGGGGAAGGGAGACAGGATCGTCCAAAGAAGGGAAAAAACGGTGGAAGATGGAAAAGCCACTCCGACTATGAAGAAAAAAAAAACATCCAACAACAACCAAAGAGGAGAACTATCTATGAAAGAAGAACGAGGAGGCGCCCTTGTGGGGACCCGACGGTAGTCTGGAAGGGGAAACCGAATAGAAATGACTTCAAAACAAACGTCCCCCACCACTGAAAAGGGCGACCTCCCTTGGAAGAAAAAGCCAAACCAAAAAAAAGCAGTCGTGAAAAAATAGGTCTAAGAAAAAAAACGAAGACTAGAAACAACAAAACCACACCAGGGAAACCCGCCACATAATCCACAAAGGGGAAAAAAAACAGAAATCTGAAGAAAAAGCACAGTGCAGATTTGAAAAAAAAGAGCCAGAAAAAGGACAGGGGACGCCCCGCAGAAATGGGACGGTGCACCGCTGCCTTTAACAAAGTCACCATGGAGCAAAGAAAGGAGTCAAACCAAATGAGGAAGGCGGAAGAATTGAAGAAAGTCCTGAAAAAAAAGAAAGAGCCGAGGCTACATACGGATCCTTCCAGGAGACAATCGCTCCAGAAAGATCAACAATAAAGCAAAAAAGCAAGAAAAATCCAAAGGAAAAACCCGCTCGGAAGAAGAATGGGCGCCAAAAAAAAAAAGGGAAAGTTGGGGGAAATAACCAAAGCCACGTCCCGCGGGTGTCCAATCACCGCCACGCGGTTTGAGGTCGGCAGGAAGTGGTCAGGGGCCACACAGCAAAGGCCCGCGTTATCATGGGGGAAGGGACACTCCCTTTCACATGCAAAGGAGGAAAAAGCCCCACGCTGTGCCCAAAAGGAACTCGCTGAAAGTCGGGGGTTCAAAAAAAAATGAAAAGAGTAAGAACGAAAGGAGACAGCGGAGCAGCCGCTGGAAAAGCAGGGAGCACGGCGACACCACATGGAAGGAAGGGAAACTAAACAAAATTGAAGTTTTTTCCTCTTGAACGGAGAAAAAAAGGAGTGGGGGAACAAAGGGAGGGAGACCAAGAGTCAAAAAAAAAACCGAGAAGGTCCACTGCGAGACCAAGAAATCCGCAAAAAGGGGGAGGTGCAAAGAAAAATTTGAAGGAATCGGAACCAAGCATTTCTCTGGGAAGGGGGGCCAGGCAGAAAAAGACAAAGAAAGGGTCAATGAACGCAAAGGGAAAGGTCACGGCGAAACAAATCCCAAAAAGGTAGAAGAGAAATTTTCGAACGGGCCGGGGCACGCTCGGGGACCACACAGAGCCTACAAAGAAAGGCGGGGGAAGGGAACGTGACCGCGGCTCAAAAAAAAAACCGTTTTCCTGGGAAAAAAGGGAAGGAACAGGCACTAAAAAAAAACAAAAAATGGCAGTGCTACATTGGAAAAAAGGAGGATCATGAAAAGAAGGGGGGAAGCAGTACGCGGAATACAAGAAGAGAAAAGAAAGATCAAATAAGAAATAAAAGGGGGAAAGAAAAATGCCGGGGGGAGTCCCCGTCAAGGGGGGCAAAAAAAAAAAATAGAGTGTCCACTTGAGGAAGATGAAAAGGCAAGACCACATGTGACAGAGAACAGCGAACTAAGGAAAAGGGTGGGGAAAAGGACGGAACTGTTGGGTCATTCCGATGAGGGAAAGGAAACCGTCAGGACAAAAACCCCGGAATGGGCAAAGTAAACGCAAAATGCACACGTGGAGCCGGCTGAAACACTGCACAGGTACATGGGGCACAAGCCGCGTGGGAGGGGCCCCAACGGATGCATAAAAAAAGGTTTGAATGGCGCAAGGGGGGGACGGAATGGACGCACTAAGAAAAGCAGAAAAAGCACCCACAAAAAATGTCATCTCAAAAGAAGAGTGAAAACTCCACGGCCCTCCTGCCCCCGAAAAAAAAAAGGAATTCAGCATCTCTCGAAAAAAAGAGAAGGGGAAAAAGATTGCATAAGGTGCGCATAAGAAAAAAAGGAGGGCCGGGGGACCAGAAAAAAAAGGGTTGGACGGGGGCTTGTGGGCCAGGACGAGAATTTCGAGTACCGCCGAGAAGAAAATGGAAAAACGAAAAAATTTCCAGCGACCGCGCTCAGGGTGATAAAAAAATTCAAAGGAAGACCCGCGCGGCTTAAAAGTTGGCCTAGTTTACTGGATGGAAAAGGTCAGGAAAAAAATTGGGAAGAACCAGAAAAAGGAAAACGCAGAAAAGGCAAAAAAGGAAAAAAAAAATGGAAAGGAGAAGAATAAAAACCCAGGGGTGGAGTTACAACAGTCAACTGTTTTGGTCGGCCAATCGTTCTTTCAAAAAAAAAGGGAGAGAGAGCAAGAATGGAGGGGGAAAATGAAACGGGACCGCAAAGGGTCAACAGGGTTTAAAAGGGGAAGCCCAGGACTTCAAACGTGTTGGTCACCGCGCTTGAAGGGGGGGGGACGCGTACGATAAAAAGGATGGAAGGTTGGGGGCAAATGTCGCAAGTAGACCAAAAGGGGGAAAAAAGGATGAAAAATGGCCGGACAAACAGCAGTTGGGCCACCGCAGGAAAAAAGGGTGTACATGAAAGGGGAGGGGAGGACTAAGGGAATGGCGGAGAGCTAAAGAAAAGGGGGAAAAAGAAAAGTTTCGGCCAAGACCAGCACAGGGGGGGATTTTGTTCCGCGGAGGACAAAAATTGATCGGGAGAAGGGATCTCAGGGAAAGGGCAGCGCCACGAATGGGCACCTCGCCCACACATGCCCGACATTCAAAAGAATGGAAAAATAGCCAAGGAAAGAAGGGGGATGCAACGAGTAAGCAAGTTAATCAACGACGGCGGTTAAAGGCTCAAGGACACGGGACTCGCGAAGGGGAAAGAGGAGAAAGAGGGAAACACATGTGAAGCAAATATTTGAAAAGGAGAAACACATCTTTGCCAAACAAAAGAGGGAAAAAAACTTATTATTCGGGAGACTGGAGAGAAAAAAAAGGGGAAGAGTACGAAGAATTTGAGGGAAGTCGTTGGGAACCGTTTCTGACTAAAAAGAAAGGAAGAAAGGGAGGAAGAAGATAACAAACGAAGAGCGTCAAACAAGAAAAAAAGACAGGGTGGCTTAAAAAGGGAAGCGAGGGCCGAGAAATAAAATAATGAAAGACCACGATCTTGATAGGACCCGTTGCTTGAGGGAAAAAAAAAAAAAAAGAAAGGAGGAGGGAAATGACAAAAAGGAGCACGTTCAGGGCGGGGGGGGAGCGCCCGAACGGATGGGATGGCAGGATCAAGTCAGGACCGTGAAGGATGACAACGAGGGAAAGGGGGGGGGAAATTAAATGCAGTTGGGAAGAAATGGAAGAAAAGGCCCAAAAAAGGGGAAGTTTTAGTAACGGAAGGAAGCTTTTTCGGAGGGGAAAAAAACGGCACTTGGGGGGGTGAAGGAGACGGGGGGTGAGGGGGGAGGGGACCGGAGGGGGGTTGAAAAAGACGAATGGCGGAGAGTCAGCACCGGGGTTCCGGGCAATTCGGAACGCCGAGAACAAGGTTGGGAAAGCAATGGGGGGAGGGGACGGAGAGAAAGGGAATACAAACGGGGGTGGACGAAAGATAGGGCGGGGAGACGCTGGAGAATGTAGGGGAACAAGGAGAGGCCGACGGAGAGAAAAAAACAACCTTGAACCATACGAGAAGCTCTTAAAAGGTCAAACACAAACAAGAAGGAGGAAAAAAAAGATAGTAAAAAAAGGGGGAATTTGAAAAATGCTTGAACAGGGGCCAACTGGTCTTTCCGAAAGAACAAACTTAAAGGAAAAGGAAAAACCCGCCCCGATCTTGTCGGAACCCACCACACCACGGGAAAGAAGTCAAAAGGAAAAGGACAACAGCCGAAAAAAACCATTCCCAAAGGGGGTTCCCAAAGAACGCCGTAGCAAGACCCCGAAAGGAATGACGCGCAGCAAAAAACGACCTTAACCACCAAGAAGCCCAGGGAAAAAAGAAATGAAGGGAAACGGCAAAAAAAAAGTGGGAAATTGGAAACAGAGACCAGCGGTCCTTGGAAAAAAGTTAAAGGGCAAACAGGGCCTTTGCACTCCAGGAAGCCAACTGTCCCTCCGGAGACAAAAAAAAGGCAAAAAAGGGGCTCGAATTCGGCGCAAAATTCAACCAAGCATTCAAGGGAAAGGGAACAACCGGAGAAACCGGAGAAATCGGCTCAGACAAAAAGCGAAAATCACGGGAAGAGAAATCCGCAAGGGGTAAAAAAAAAAAAAATGCTAAAGGAAAACTTGCCGCAAAGGGTGGCATAGTGGGACAGGACAAAACACTCAGGGAACAGCAAAAAATTCCCCGCACGCGTGGATCAGGAAACTGGAAAAAAAACAGAGGGGAGCGGGGGCGGGAAAAAAAACCGGGACCACAAAAAAATGACTCAAGCAAAAGGAAAACAATGAAAAAAAACGAAAACGAGGGAATCACTCGCTGCTGTACGTTTTTCTTCCAGGGCTCAACGAATTGGTCAAAAGAGGAGGGCACCGTTGCAGGGAAGACAAAAAAAAGACGGAAAAGCGTCATAAAAACAAAAGTCAAAAAAAAATGGCAAGGTGTTCCCCTTGTCCTCGGTCAAAAGAACAGAGAAAAACGCGGGAAAAAAAAAAAAAATACAAAAAAAAAAAAAACACAAATGCCGACCGTCAAAGGAAGATTCCAAGGGCTTGGGTCAAACGCCAACCCGAAAATATATGGCGTGGTTGAGTCACAGCGACAGGGGCAAGGAGGGAAGGGAAGCACGGAACAAAACCGGCCCGCCAGTTGAAAAGGAGGGAAAAAAATCCAAGGGGGAAAAAAGGGACATGGGGGGAAAAACAAAAAGGCCATCTCGGAACAAAGGGAGCGGGTGATCTCCTCTAAAAGGACACAGTACCAGTCGCTCGAAGTACACAAAGACAATTCCACACAAAAACCAAAACCATCAAAGTGAGGACACACCTGAAACTGGAAAGGGCCCTGAATGGCCATTTTAGAAATGAATTTCAAGAACGTCATACTAAACGTAGCGAAGCCCGGCACGTGTAAACGAAAACAAATGAAAGGAAAGAAAAAAAACCGGTAGTGTACGAGAAAAAGAAAAAGGGAGCGGAAGGGAAAAAGAAGAAAGGAACAGGAAATGGAAATACACTTTCTGAAGGAAAAAAAAAATTCCGTAATGGGGACGAAAAAGCCAAATTTGCCAGCAAAAACGTGTGGTCCTTGAGGAAAGGAAAAAAAAACAGTGACCGCAAAAAAAAATACGGACGAAAAAACCGGCCTGTAAAAAGTTGCATTTCCGAGGCTGAGGGACAAAGTTCCCTCTTGGAAAGGAACCCCATGCAAGAGAAAAAAAAACAGCGCCCACTCGCCAGGAAACGCAAACAGCATAGGGAAGAAGGCCGAGTGAAAGAAAGGGAGAGTATCCAACGGTTGAGCAGGGAGCGGGGACCCCGGGAATGAAGAACGAGACAAGACACAAAAACAAAAAAAAAAACCAAAGGCATAGGCAAGAAAAGTGACGAGGTGGGAAGCTCGCTGCGCACAAATCAGCCAAGAGAGAATCAAAAAAGTAAAAGATAGAGAAAAAATTGCAAAAAAGACAGGAAAGCGGGGGGACGGAAGAGGATGGTAAGGAAGTCTCTGCCTTGGTGAAATTGAATGGGGGGGGAGGAATGATTCTGCGAGACAAAAGGGGGGAAAAAAAAGTAAAAAGTGTGGGGATGGGGGGAAACCCGGTGTGGGAAAGAAGAAGCACTCCGGCCGTTTAAAGCGTTCCAGGCCTACAGAGGGAAAAAAGGAAAAAAAAGGGGGGGAAATGTCACTAAAAAAAAGAAACAAAGCGCCTTGGGGGGGGTCCATGCAAAGACAATGAAGAAAAGGGAAAAAATGGGAAACAAAAAAACCGCCAGCGGGAAACTTTTCAAAAAGGGTTTGACTGTACGGCCTGGACAAGCAAAAAGAAAACTCAAAAGAAATTCCAAAGGCACAAAATGGAAACAGGGGGAAATAGGTCCAAAAAAAAAAATTTTGTCTCCGTTAAGGTTGTTCAAAAAGAAAAAAGCAGCAGGAGTGAAGGGAGCAGGATTCTTGTCAGGCACTTTAGAGGAAAAGGAAAGTTCCTAAAAAATAAACACGGCAAAAAGGGACTAAGGGGGGTGGGAGGGGAAGAACGTTCACCAGAGAAAAGAAAGGGTCGGAAGGCGTACATTGGGAAAGAACGGTGCAGCAACGCTGGGCCTCGTGGAAAAAAGGAGCGAAGGAGTGTGTGGAATTGGCGGGAAGAAGGGGAAAGGGACGAAAAGGAAGAAAAAACGCATTGGGGGTTCAAGGAAACTCCGAAAATTGAAAGAGCTTCGGGGTGGGAGACAGCGTGGTAACTGGAACCGGGAAAAAAAAGGGTTTCACCGCGCACCCAGAGCCAGGCCACATAGCCTGAAATAAAAACCACGCCAAAATTAGGGGGAAGGGAGGGCGGTGGGAAAGGGTGGACCATCTTGAGCGGAAAGGGGGGGAAGAACCTGTGGGGAAAAAGAACCCCTCAGGAGCTGGAAGATCAAAATCGACTGGGGGGGAAGGAAAACGGGAAAAATGTGAGGAAGGCTGGAAAAAGGAGGGAAAGGACCAAGGGCAAAGCAAGGTTACCAGCCTTTTGTTTGAGCGGCAAAAAAAAAAAAAGAAGTCGAATTCGGTCAGGGACTGTGTGCAGTTAAGAAGGAATGGTAATGGTGTCCGACGGGGGGGGGGGGACCCCGGCGGGAAAAAAAAGCGGGAGAAGAAAAAAAAGGGGAAGTACTTACTGGGAGAGCGAAATTAAACGACAGAAGAGCTGGGCTCCAAGAAGGGCCCCCGCTCACAAGTCAGGCCACTCAAAGAGGGGAAACGGGAGGAAGAAAAGGTGAAGAATTGAGAAAGGAACGTGATGAGCTGAAAAAAGGGGAAAAGTAGTAGCGGAGAGACACACGTTCTATTCCAGGCCGCACTTCCTCATTGGGAAGGGGGAGGAAAAGCCGAAAAAAAGAAAGGAAAAAGGGTAATGAAAGCTTTTTGAAGGGGGGGGAAAAGGAGGGAAAAAGTTCAGGGTCGAGCAAGCACTGTTAAAAGGGGAGGGGAGCGAACAGAAGAAAGCGGGCAACGGGAAAAAAAACGCACCCTTGGTAAGGAATTCAAAACCGAAATTTCTTTGGAGGACCGGGAGAAGGGAGGGGTTAAAAACACTGAATTTCGAAAGTGAGACGTTCTGGGGGAACAAGGTCAGATGTGTAAACAGGGAGGAAAAGGGGGGGGGCTCGTAGGGAAACGGCAAGACGCTTCGTGGGGTTGGGGACAATCCGCGGGGGGGGGGGGGGTGGTCAAAAAGGAGAATTGGTCAAGGGGGATTTCAAGAACATTACTTGGGGAAAGGGGAGGAAAGAAAAAAGAAGAAGCTATCAGACAAAAAACAACGGAAAAACGGGATTAGAAGGAGGATCAAAAGTAAACTTCCTGAGGGAAAGTTGTTACTTCGAAGTATAACAGCTACCAATCGTAACACCGCTAGCAGAAAAAAAACAACACGAAAAAAGAAGTGAAGTCGCCCGAAACGCCACCATTGAAAAAATCCGGGGGAAAAGAATCGCACAGACGAGAAGAAAAAAAGAACTACGATTAGCAGGACACCAATCGACAGCAAACAACCAGACACAAGCGGCAATCTCCGCACCAAAATTAAAGGGTGGTTCCAAAGAGGGTCTCACGTGGTACCGAAAAGAACAAAGACAAAAGTAAACTTCTGGGGTCCCCCGCTGCCTGGGGGAAAAAACAGGAGCACTAAGGGAACATAAATACACCCAAAAAAAAAGAGGGATCGAAAGAAAAGGTCAGGGGGAGACAAAATGTCGGAAGAAAACGAGCTAAGTCGGGCCAGGAAACGTAAGCTTCCGCAAAATCGGGCTGAACGCCACACCAACTGGGAGGAAAAAGACACCGTAGAAAAGGAAAACTCCCGATCCCGCAAAGCGGAAACTTGAAAATTAAGAGGAAGGGGGCAGAAAGGAAGCCATTGCATCAAGGAAAGGGGAACAAGGTCTTTCGTCCTGCTGACATCTGAACGAGCGCAGGGAAAGGAGAACGGAGGATCAGGAAAAAAATTGTTTGAAAAAAAAAAAAAAGCGAAAGGGGAAAAACCCCCCAACCTCGGAAGAGAAGAAATCCACCTTCAAAGGGTCTTACCCTGCAAAAAACGAATGTTCAATGATCAAAGTGGGGACAAGGGGGACCTAAAAAAAGAAGTAGAATGCGTCCCAGCTTTGCCAAAGAAAAAACCATCGGGAAAAGGTGGGCAGATGGCAAACTGGAAAAAAAAAGAGCATAGTACGGAAAGCCCATTGGAGGGGGAAACAGACCGCAGAAAACCTGTAAGGCAGGACCCCCGCCACAAAAAGGTATCTGGGTCGGTTGCCCTCACAGGGGTTGAGACCAAAGAGGACAGAGGGCAGGTCTGGAAAAAGGACAAGGCGAAAAAACAAAGAAAAAAAAAAAGTGACCACATTTGGAAAAAGGGAAGTCCATTTAGGTGATCAAAACAAAACAGAGGGTTTGGATCTACTCAGAATGCGTCCCCGTCCGGGAAGATCCGCCAAAAAAAAACAAAGTCCGAAAACAAACTTGGCAAGACGGAAAAAAAAGAAAAAGGGCGGAGGAACCGGCAAAGTGAAAGGTACAAATGAAACTGGCAGGCAAAAAAACACGGTCTGTGCCGGAAAAAAAGGAAACCGAGGCATTGCTAAAGAAAAAAAAAGGAGGAGGCAATCAAAAGAAGGGGAGTGTAGACGAAATTGCGAGGGAAAAAAGCACAGGAAAAAAAAAATGGAGGTGAAAAGAAAACCAAATGAGTAAAAATTGAAGGAAAATGGTGAACGAAACCAAGGGGGAAGCGGAAGGGGTTCCCTTTGGTGAGATAGAACACGGAAAAGAAAGACCGTAGAGAAGGGGGGGGGAACGAAAGCAAAGCAAGGTGACATTCCTAAGGTGTGTGGAGGAAAACAAGCAAAATAAAGTAAACAAGGAAACCATGAAAAGAAGAAAAAAAAAAAGAGAATGCACCGCGAAAGTGCATGAAGGGATGACAGCAAGCAGATGTGGAACATCAGGGGAATGAGCCGGCTAGGGGGAATGACGAGGAAAGTCAGAGCATAAAACCGAAAAAAAACAAAAGGGGAAAATGGAAAAAAAAAAACCTCGAGGGAAGGAAAAAGCCGGAAAGGCGAGGAAAATCAAAAAAAAAAACAACGTGGAATTCTAAAGGAACCGTGCGCAGGAGAGGGACCGGGACCAGAAACAAAATCACTGCCCTTTGTGTTGGGGGATGGGGTGGACTGCTCGGGAAAGGCTCATTCAAAAAAAAAGAAAAAAAAAAAACAAAAAAAGGGAACAAGTCGAAATGGAAACGTTTTGGGCTTGGCACCAGCCATAAAAGAGTGTGATCAAAAAACGCAGCCCGCCGAGGAAAACGGGGGGGGGCTAGGTAAAGGGGAATGGTGGACGGGGATCAAAAAAGACCAAGTTGTCTAATAGAATGTGAAGGGCAAGGGAGGTCCAGAAACAACCGGGTCAAGGGGTTCGCGGGAAAAAAGAGGACACTGGGGAAAGGGAAATCTACAGCTGAAAAATCGACAAGGACCGGGTGAGCATTTTCAGCAGGAACGCAGAAAGCAGAGGGGAAACTTAAAAGGGATGGAGTCAAAGGGGGAACCTATGCAAATTTTCATAAGTGAAACCAAGAAAAGGCGGGATGACTCCGAAGGGGAAAGGACAAGAACCGGACAAGAGGAAAAGGCGACTAGGGAGGGAGGACAAAGGGGAACGGAGAAAAAGGCGGTGCAGCCGGGGGAGGGAAAAAAAACTCGCAGATGAAAAAAACCGGTGCAGACAGAAGCGTCAGGGGGGGGGGAAAAAGTGGGCGAGAGCCGAACCGGGGAACGGGACGAAAGGAAGACACCCGCAAGGGTTTGGGAAAGGGGGCTCCAGGGAACCAAAAATTGATCGGGCGACAATGGATGTTAAGTGGGCCTCCGGGAAAGGGTAAAAAAAAAACCGAAAGAAACTAAAAAAACAAAAAGAGATGACTCAGAAGGTGGGGACGGAATGCAGGGGAGAACAGGGTGACAACAACGGGAGATGCGAGGGGGGGCCAGAGGGCCAACGATTAAAAAAGGGCTCGCGAAGTTGAAAAAGGAAAGGGACTGGGCTCTTAAAAAATCAACAAAGCTGGGTGGGGCACGACCCTCTTTTAAGAATGAAACACAGAAAAAAAAAAAGGAGTCGTGACCAATTAAAGTGCAGGGAAGCAAGGAAAAGAATTCTAAAGGAGGGGAAGGCTCAGAAACTGATCTCTTTAGAAGAAAGAAGATACGCGGTCAAAGCAGAGCACGCGAAGAAAAAGAAGAAACGCAGGGGGCGGGGGGGAAATCGGAAGGGAAGACTCCCCAAGAACGAGGGAAGCAGAAAAGAAAGAGTTTTATCTATCGCTGCGCGACGTTAAGAGAAGTTGGGGGAAACCGCATTGGATAAAGATCAAGTTCAAAAAGGGTATGACGCCCTAAAAGGAGGAAAAAGGACGGAATCGAAGAGAGGGGGGGGGGGGGGGGTGAAATGTAATGGAGCTTTTGAATGGTGGGGCTGGAGGAAGGGGATCCATGGGGGGAAAAAGGGCATCGGAAAAAAGGATTGACTGGGGGGGGAGACGCCCTGGGGCCAGAAAAACTGGTTGGTTAAAAAAACCAAAAAGTGTCCTAAAGTGGATAGGTCAGGAAGTAAGTCGGGGTTTGGAAGTAAAGAGAAGGTCGGAGGGGTGTGGCGGATAGGGGGACCGTAGAGCGGTAACGTGGACGAAAAACGTGAACGTGAATAAGAAGAAAAGCGTCGTTGGGGGAAAAACAGGACGTGTGTGGGAACCGCCAAGGGGAGAATTTCAGCTCATGAATAAGTAGGGACTAAGAAAAAAAATTAAAAAAGCATAGACTCCTCGCGAATCAGCAAAAAAAAAAGGGAGTAAGGAAATATAAGAAAGGGTTCTCTTCCTGTTGAACCTGTGACTGGGGGGGAGTTCGGAAGGAGAAAGAACATTCTAAAAACAGCGCAAAAAAAAGACACGGAGAGGGAGTCCACCACAAAAAAAAAGAACCTAAGCCCTGGAAAAACGAACGAGCAAACCAGCGACACGACAAGTGGGAAAACAATCTCGAAAAAAAGAAGGCAAAGAACGACGAAAAAACAATCGCGCGCCAAAAAACAAAAAAAAGGGAACTGCCCAAAAAAACGACAATGACGAAAAAAACCAACAGTGCCAGTTTTCAAACCCCGCCGACCAAAAGACGGGAAAACGCGCCGAAGGGAAGAATTTTTCAACCAAAAGCGGGGACAAGAGCAAAGAAAAAACTCCGAATGTCCAAAACCGGGTGGAACCAGGGTGAAAAAAGAAACTGCCTGAGCCGCCAATGCCAAATGAAACACGAGCCAGTGAAGAGAAAAGAACATCAAAGAGAAAGGAAGCCGGATTCAAAAAAAAGC
>Ga0179593_1251614_pt1 | contig 16910 bp, 18 predicted proteins | sample CZODoug2_1_08_16_FD_185931 | JGI IMG/M metagenome (GOLD analysis project Ga0179593, IMG submission 185931) | Vadose zone soil fungal communities from Angelo Coast Range Reserve, California, USA - CZODoug2_1_08_16fungal (PacBio error correction) | ecosystem: Environmental > Terrestrial > Soil >...
GGGAAAACCTTTAAAGAACTCTGTCTACCGAAACGCTCAAGGGAGTGGACGGGCGGAAGCGGACAAAAGGTAAAAAAAGGAAAAGAAAGTGGGGTCATTCAAAAAGAAAGAAAAGGAGAAAACTGGTGGTGAGACGAGATAATGTAGTCAGTTCCAGCTTTTAGGAGATGGACGAACGAAAGCCAGATGGGCGTACGATCCAAGGAATCTGCAAGAAAGGACAATCGCACGGACATTCGACGGGGCTATATCGTCGATAAAAAAAAACGACTGGGAGTACTGCGTGAAGAGGGGGAAAAGCCACTCCAAAACGAAGAGGGAGCTTGACGACCTCGGTGCAAAAAAAAAAAACCACAAGGGGGGGGGGGGGTCGGCGCAGGTGCCGCCCTCGGCAGGCTTCTGGGGGACCAAACCAGCCGTATGGCAAGAAAAAAGGAAACAGGGAAAACACGCAAATAGGCGTGTACCAGGCCGCCTGGTGGGAATATGGGTCCTCACACCACTGTGTCCAATTTCTGATCTTTGCGCACAGCAGTAAAGTGGAGGGAGCGCACGAAAAAAAACAGCTGGTATGGGTCATTGAGAGAAGACTGAGGGGGCCACGTGGGTGTATACCCGAGCGAGTGAGAAGGGTTCCGGCCGAAAGGCCAACTAGACCCACCCCATCATCCACACAGCCGAATCCATATTCTTGGGACGGACACGCACGTCACGCCCAGTGGAAGGTAACCAGAAAAAGGTATGCCCCGACGGGAGGGGGTAGAAGAGGTAGGACTTTGGGGCGCGGTGAGTTGCTCACGTGAGCGATATCAGTAGGGGCAAGCCTCTAAAAACAGGTCGACCAGGGTAAGAGGGACGGCCTGGAAGGCTACACCAACTCTAATAGGCAAACGGAAGGCTACCGGAGACTCCACAGCCCCTGTCCAGGGGGGCAGCCGACGTACGAAACAAAACTACCCTCCGCTGCTAAAAAAAAAACCGGTGGCAGCACCCGGGGAAATCATCGGTGCATAGCGCTGGAGGGAAGGAAAGGAGGTCGGGTTCAAATCCCCCTGAGGACCAAAAGGGAAACAAGAAGGGAAAGCAAGAAGTGGGGTGATCGAAAAGAAGGAACACGGCATTTGCTGTCCGAGGGGGGAATTGAATTACCCATCAGTCCACCCCAAGGAGAAGAGGAGGTAATCTCAGAACGGCCCTGGACAAGTGGGCTACTGGGCAGGGCAAACGAATGGCCCGCACGATTGACCACGGTTCAAGGACCTTGGGGGTGACCTCGACAATAGGGGGACCGTTACAAGAGCAGAAATCTAAAAACAAATCTTAAGGGGAGTCGAAGGTGTCTGACTCAGTAAACAGGGGTCCTCGGTCGAGTGGGCTAACCATTGTTAGCAAATACAGGGAGAAATTAACGAAAATCGTCTGGAACGAAAGCGCTCTTAATCAGAGATGATAAATGAGGGCGAGAGGAAAAACAGAACCGCTGCCCCCTCCCCCCGGGAGATGGACACAAGAAAAGCAACGGTGGTGTCTACAGGTACTAGGTGGCACTGGACACCAGCGGGAAAAAATAAAAGGCTAAGGGGACGTGCAAAAACAACCGGGGACTACTCAAAAAAAATTTGAGTGCAAGGGCACCTCGTACGGAGGGGGGTCTCCTCTTGGAAGGCTGAAAAACTACGATCAGGAAGTTTGGTGGAGTGGGCGCGATCAAGGTGTTATCACGGTCATTAAAAAGAGCCAGGTGGGCTAACCGAACAAAAACAAGAAACGTCCAGTGAGAGACAGGGCAGGGACTTAAATTTTAAGGTGACAGTGCAGGGGGAAAAGTAATCGGTAAGCGGGAAAGGGCTCCGGGAAAAGGGGGAGGAGGTAGGGGGCAAATCAATACTATGTTCAAGGAGGAAACTGGGCCCAGAGAAGCCGTAGAAAAAAAGAGGGCGGGTGTTGGAAGAGGACTGAATGTCCTATGGCGGAAAAGCCAAAGAGGGGGGGCCGGAGTACACGGACGAATTCTTTTTCCCTGGAACTCGTCGAAAAAAAGGAAAAAGGACAAGGCTGAAAAAAAAAAGAACGAAAGAAGCAGGCGGTGGGCGGAAAAATAATCCAAGCCGGGAGGGCGTAAACGCCCTCTAAGTGGCCGCTGACGAGGAGGGAGATGGCCTCCAAAATCAAAAAGGGGAAAAGCAAGATGCTAACTGGAAAGACTGGGGGCAGAAGAGACAAAGTCCTCAGGAAGCGAAAAAAATGGTTAACTTACCATATGCTTTTACTAAGGGACGCCATAGGGGAAAAGGGCGAGACCCACGCGAAGAGGACGACATGCGTCTTGTGGGCAACGGCTACGTAATGTAAAAAACCGAAGACAGCAACTTAAAAACGACTGGAAAACCTGAAGCGCAAAGAGGAGACATCAACGATTCTCGAGCCTACAAAATACTCAAGAATTCAAGGAAGTGATGCTCCTCGGATAAAGTACATGTGCAGAAGGGAGAGGAGGAGGAGAAAAGACGGAAGGACCGGAGTAGCAAAAATCACCGCCGCCCAGAAAAAAACTTAAAAAAGACAACTAGGGCTGTCAAACGAAGAAATCCTGCGAGCAACGAGAAGGAAAAAACAACATTCTTCTCTGAACCTCTGACCCTAAAACCTCCCTCTTAACCTTTCCGAAGAAAGTAAGGAGAGGGGGCCGTATACGAAGAGAGGGGGAGAAGACCCGGCTATCACTTGCCGACTTCTCTACAATCAGAGGATAGGCGCCCCGATATCCTCTATCACCAACAAAAGAGGAAGAAAAAAACAAGAAAAGGAGAGAAGACAGATGCCGCCCTCCCAAGTCAAGCTGATGGGAGACTCTGAGTAACGGCCATGATCAGGGGGGGGACCGGAGGAAACTCAGATAGGAGAGGTCAAGCCAGCGCCGAAGGGGCAGCCGGAGCATCGGAGACGGGCATAAAAAACGCAGCCTGTTGTCGGGGACAAGAGGGCTCGAAGATGTCGTCGCATTCCCGCCTGGGCAAGAATGTAGGGAAAGTAATAGGGAGGAGGTCTGGGAGGGAGGGAGCTCATGTCACGAGAGGCAGACTTTGGGAAAAGCTCTTCTCGACGCAAAAAAACAAGGCTCAAACATCAATGCCCGGCACCGTAGGGAACGGAGTGATTTCTAGAAGCAAGAAACGAGTGCGCCTTCAAAGGGGGGAGGGGAAAAGGGAGGGAAAGTGGGGGTTCCGGATGCAAAACGTAAAGAAGGAAGCAACACAAGCGCGGCGAGGGGAGTAAAAAAAAATAAGGAAGGCGCTGAGGCAGAGTGACGCCCTTGGCCAAAATGAGGGAACAAGGAAGCTGTTAACATCGGGGGGGGGGGCAAAAAGGGGGTGAAGCGAAGGGTGCGGGACGAGATGTGCCCCAGTCGGGGGGAAAGACCAATGAGACTGCAGGGAGTGTAAGAAGGGGCGGGGGACATAAGCAGCACCGAAATCTGGACATGTACTAAAAACATCTTAGGGGAAAGCGCGCATACGCCCGGCTGGAGGAGGTGGCAGCACGCAGCGTCAAAAAAAAAGCAACCGGGAAGGGGTCAACCGTCGAAAATCCGCGAGGGCGTGATAGTGAAGGAGTTCCCGGGAGGGATTAACCGTGGCCTTGAGTCCGGTCCTTAACCGGGGGGATCGAGGATGAAGGAAATTGGGGGGCAGGAGGCAGCTGTCAAGCTGAAAAACAACCCAAAAGCTGGGCCTGGGGAAGAGTACCAGTCGCCAGGAATGAAACACGCGCATAAGGGAGTATACTGTCTAGCGACCCGTTCAAGGCTGAACCACGTCGAGGACCGAGATGCCGTGCTCCACAAGTGCAGTGACTCTTCCTGAACCCGGCGAAAAGGAATGAAGGCCACTTTAAGGCGGCGTAAGCAAAATCGTCCCGATTTTGGGGGGGGGAAATGACGGCGATTGGGAGACAAAGGACCCACCGAACAACCGCCAAGCCCAAAAAAAGTGGAAAAAGGAAAAGGACAAGAGCGACAAAACTATACTATTGCCCGGAACTTAAAAGAGGGGTGAAGCGAACAGGTGAAGGCGCCGCAGGACCTCCTCAACTCGAAGGAGAAGAGAACTTGGTGGAAAAAAGTTCAAGAAACCTGTCGCCACACCTAGGTCATAGGTCCCAGCAATGTGGGATGGGAAAACAACTTAGGCTGGGTCTCGACTTCAGAGAAGGGGAAAAGGATTCGCCTGAAAAAGAAAAAAAAAAAGGGGGCTCGGAAAAATCAAAGGACGGACCCAATGGTTCGGACCCCGAAGACCGCGGAATACTAGAAAAGAAGGGAGGCGGGCGGGGGGGGGGGGGGGGGGGGGCCTTGAGTGCGGGGCAAAGGAGGGCAGATGAAGGGGACCCCCTTTTGCCGAAAAAACCCCAAAGAGATAGAACACGAGGAAGGGTCACGGCGGGACCTTCTTGTAACTCCATGCCCCTTATCCCAAACCGAGGGAAAAGGCCGTAAGAGAAAATCAATCTGCCTGCCTGATGACTGAAAGTAACATGGGACCACTAACAAAAACAGGGTGACTGATGGACGGCACACCAAAAAACACTTAGGAATCTGAAGCGGGGGGAAAGGGTTGGGACCAGGGTATTTACAAGAAACTTGCATGCAAATCGCGAGACAGGGAGAAAACTATGGACCACCGGGGGCGGTCCCACCATGGGTACATAGGCGAACTCTTTTGACGGAGGTGAAGTCCTGGAGCAAATGAAATCGGTGGGGAGTCAAAACGGATACTTCAACCACAAGGGACATACTGACAGCAGTCTAAGCCCAATGGGGAATCAGGGGGGTAGATCGCGGCCACCGAAAAGATCGAGGGAAGAAATCCACGACTCCCCTAAAAAACAAGGAAGTACCCCTAACGTAGGGAAAAACCCGGGCGGAACTACAAGAGGTGGACTATACGTTCGGGGTTCCCGCTACAGACATGCAGGCTTCGAGGAGGTAGCCGGATGTGACTGAGGGTCAAGAATGCCGAGAACGTCCTCCAGGCGCCGGAAAGGGGATCCACACCAGGGATCAATAAAAAAACGACATCATCCACCATGAATACCAAAGCTAAAAAGAATTGGTAGAAAAAAAAAGGTCCCGAGGACCTATAATGCTTCTAGGAACTCAACTACCTTTTAAACAGTTTAGGGGACGTCAATGAAAAATGCCTCACAATCATCCTTCACTGTCCCGAGGAAAAACGGGGGGTTTGGTGGGGGAAAAAATAAAAAAAAAGAGCGGCACCCTGAGAAAGGTTTTGGCACCGGACTTCACTGCGATCTGGAGAAGGGATTGGGAAAAGATAAAGCAAGTCGCCCCAGCACGGAGAGGGAATTCAAACAACACTTCTCCTGCCGGAGCGGGTCAAGGTCAAAATGGCAGCTGTCCAAAAAGGGATGAAGCTACCTCTTTCCGTCGATTATAAAAGACTCGCCGTCAAGGGGAACGATAACAGGAGAAGCCCTTCAAAAAACAAAAGGAAGCCGGTCATTCGGGCAGGAAAGAACTACCCGTTCGGTCAAAAAATCAAACCGGGGAAGAGCAAGGACGAAGGAAAATCAACGATGGGTAGTCTAAAGGGGGGGGGGATCACGGGGAAAAACGGCTACTCTCAAAACACCACGTGTAAGGAGAGACGCGAGTATGTCCCACGTGGGGAACGAACTCAAGGCGACAGAAGATCAGGGGGGTGGCGCTTCATACAGAACAACGGGTAGAAACGGGGTAAAATCAGCAGAGGTCATGCCTAAGAAAGGGGGAGATCCGTCTTGTTAAAACGCGTATCCTTGGTATCGGTAAATTGAAGGGGGGAATGGAAAAGAACCTAGACGTAACTCGGAGAGGGCCTGAGAAGTGGAGGCTGGCATGACGGGGAACCCTCTCCGGAATGAGGACGGTGTCAGAAAGTCTCGGAAAATGATTGAGGGGAAGGGGGCGTGAGCAAACGAAAGGCTACCAAATCGCGAGTGACGACTAGTTGCCACAACGGAAACGAGGGAACGACGGCCTGCTCTGGTGGAAAAAAGATGGGCACAAGGGCAAAGTCAACCGGCGGGCCATCTGACGGGTAGGCCACGGCCGTCCTGTTGTTGTAAACGTTCAAAACGCCACTGGTGGGAAAAAGGGTAGTCGTGCAGAAGAAAAGAGGTTTGCAGGACGGTAAGGCAAAAAGTCGTAGCAGGGAAACCATCAGCTTGAAAGTGGGTCTTCAAGGGGGGGGAGATAAGCGGACGGTGAGTGATAACCGGTGGGGGACCTCGCGATGGGCTGCCGGCAAAAGGTAAGGCCGAACAGTGGGTCCCACCCCAGCAGGAGGTACCAGAAGCCGAAACCCTAAGAGGAGTTGTAGAGACAGAACAGAACCAGCGGTGGAGGTCAGGGACGGGTCAAGTGGGATCGGCAAAGACGGGTGGGGAAAATGCATCTTAGACTTTTGCGGAGGCGTTCTCCGATATCTCAGTGCCAAACCTCTACCCACCCGCTGAAGAATTGGCCTCGAGCAATAAGAGACCCCTCTCGAAAGTCAGGAAAGGAGCCAAAGACCAGACCAAAAATGGGTGGAAAAAAAGGTCACGCAGGTCTACCTCCGCCCACCCGAAACAAACGAAGGGCAATAAAGGAACAGGGGGAAATAGCTCAAGGGGAAAAGCGCTTGCACATTCAAAGTCGGGGGTCAATACCAGGGAAGAAAGGTAACCGAGGGCAAGAAGAAAGAAAAGGGGGTGATCGATCACTAGGACCGGCCGGGGGATGCTAAGGGGTGACTGGAACATCATTCAGCCCCCGGGCAGAAATGGATCCAGCGCCTTACTTCGCTGGGGGAAGGAACGGGTGGGGAGGAAGGGGACATGAACAAACAGACGAAATGGACCAAAACTGGCCATTGAGGAGGTTGCCGCTGAACCTATGTGGTGAAGGGGGACCGCCAGGCATTTCAACCGAACTGACACGCGTGGCGAGGGTCGCGCTCGTGGCGAAAAAGGGAGGAGGACTTAACCTGGCAAAGGAAAAGCCTTACGAGCAGCGCTGGGGACCGAACTACCGGCAACATTGCAACTGTCCACGGAAGCGAGGGGGATAAGCACGAAGAAGGCAAACCTCAACCGGTCTCTTGACACGAACTGTAAGAGTTTGGGGCGACCGGGGAGAGGAGGGGGGGGGGAAATTGCACCAATCGTGCAGGCAAGGGACGATCGAGGATGAACGAGGCGAGAGAACCGAAGTCTCACAACTCTGAGTGGCAACTTTGAACCTCGGACGAGGGGTCGCAAAAAAGAGGGGAAGGGTGGTCCAACTACGAGCTTCGGGAGGTGTTCAAAGAACACGGGGCCGGGTTGAGCAAAATCGCCCGTCATTACAAGCGGGGACGAGTTTTCAAAAGAGCCGGGATAAACTGTCCCACGCAACGTCCAAGGCGCTAAAAGAAGGGACAAAAAATGCCTGAGCCTGACACATCGCACGTCGAATTGTCCGCAGAAAACTGTCTCGGATTGCAATCCGGTCTAAAAAGAGGTGCCGGACTTTGGGGAGAAAAGGGGGACCAGAACCGCAGAGAAGGAGGAAAGCTGGCGGGGTCAGCTTACAAAGCCTTGCATAAACGCAGCGGTGAATGACGTGACGTACGGCGGGAACATGACTCGACCTCAGCCGAAGGGCAGAAAAGGAGGGGAGAGGTCAATCGGAAGGAGCGGCATCGAGACAATGCAGGGGCGAAAAGAAAGAATCAAGCGGGATGCGCCCTCAAGAAGACTGGTTCCGGAAAAAAAAACAAAAAAACCTGACTATGGGGGATTCATGAAAAAAAAAAGGGTAAAAGAAGGGACGCTCTATACTGTCAAGACAGGGGGGGCAGGGACTGTAAAGAGTTCATCTCGGTCGAACCAGTCCTCCTCCCTGAAAAGACAAAATGGGGACGCTGGAAAAGGAGGGGTTGAATCGACGCGGAGGAACAGAGGGGAGACGCCTCATCACTCGAGGAGGCAGACATACGGTCAAAGACTGTGGCTCTAAAGAACTAATCAGGCATAAACCTCATAGAAACACTTAAATAAGGTTGGACAAGGAAAAAGAAAGGAGATCATAAAGGAAGGCGAGAAAGCCCGCCCAAAGGTATTCCGGAATGATGCGCTAGCGAAGAGACAAGATGAGCGAGGGGCTACAACGCCGGAAGCCCTTCGTCGAAGAGCTGCCTAAAGCCGCCCATAAAGACGCTGTACTTCCAATGCGGGAACTGGGCGGCAGAAAGACTGCAGGAGCAACACGACTTCCCTACAACCGGCGATACAAGTAACCGCAAAAAAGAACTAGTCAGGGAATAAGAAACCAGTAACACGCGGGCTCGGAAGACGAAAGACGCAACAAAACGAGATCACTGGCCGACTTCAATCAGCAAGAGGAGACTGGACGAGGGCACAAAAGGGGAAAAGATAGAGAAAAAAACAACCTGAGGAGGGGGAAAGATACCTCGTGAGAGAAAACCCAGGCCACCATCAGAGTCGGCCAGTGGAGTAAAACGGCGGCCGCTCGTCGTCGTAAGGACAAGCAAGCCGACTTGGTCTTAAAAAAAGGATCACGGCGGGGACGCGGGGAAAGGAGGAACGACTTTGTCCATAGGGGACTCAAGAGAGGGAGCCCGACCCACAAGAATTATCCGAGGGCAGCTTCCTTATAAAAGCGTAGGCCTACGTCGAATTTCAGAAGGAAAGTTGTATAACCTCGAGCTGAGAGCGCAACATTAGTAAAGATGACGAGAAGAGGACCGGCAGGACGGTCGTCGCTTGATTCTCTAGAAAAAAAAAAAGCAAGGGCGCTTAAAAAAAAACAACATCAAAGGGGGGAAGTTGATGTCGTCGGTGCACCAGTGAACGGAAAAGTAAACCACAGCGCGACGAGTCGTCCCATCAAGGGCTGAAAGGGGAAGCCCTTCACTCGTAGGGGAAGAAAACAAAATCGGTGAAAAACAGCGTCCACCCAGTGAGAAGGAGGGAACGGTGGGGGGCGAGCCGAGATGAAACAGTGAAGTTCACGTCCCAGTGGCAGGCTAACGTAAAAAAGTTGATAGCGACAGGGGCAGGGGAATAAGAGAAAACTTCATCGTGAACATGCTTAACACAAAGAGAGCGGCGCATCCAGCCCTGCAGAGGAGGTGGCAAAAAAAAAACGTCTCGCTGAGCCTCCGCCAAAAAAATTTCCAGAAAAAATATGAGAAGCGGCTGAAGGGGTTCCCGAACCGAGAAGTAAAAGAAACAGGGGGAGGGTATGACGAAAACGTCAGCTAACACACCCGCCAGGGGGGGCGCTGGCAGAGAGGGGCTTGTTCCATCGAAAAGTCCGGCACAAGAGGAAAAGGGCTTGGAAAACTCTAAAAAAGGGTTCCGGCTGAGAAACAAACTTAACAAAAAGGGCGAGTAGCTCCAATCGCCTTCATAACATAGGCACGCATAAGATCGCAAGAAAGTGAGGGGAAAAGGAATGAGAGAGGAAAAACAAACTCAAACCAACATGTTGGTACGGAATGCTAAAACCGAACGCGCCGGAACACCCAAGGAAAAAGAAAAAAGGAGTGGACTGGAAACAGAGAACCCCTAGCGAGGGTGGAACCGGGACAGAGAAAGAAGGGGATAGCTTAAGTGCCGAAAGGACAGTGGTCCTCCCTCGGGAAGAGACGGAGGGAAAAAGGGGGGTGGTGCAAGAAGAACGTAGAAACCAAACCCAGGGGCGGGGGAGGGGGCAGCTTACGTGCGTCTAGAGACAGAAGGTCCAAAGACGGTTCAGGAAAGGAAAATCGAGCTGCTAATATCACATATTAATCAAAAAGGTTCCTCAATGTTCACCCGGCCCCGGGGGGCGACTGTTGCAGGATCCCATCGCTACACACAGTACGCAAATCCGTGGGAAAAAAGGTGAGGGGGGGGAAACGCTGATCTTTCAACGGACCAAAAAGAAAGGATCTTGCAAAAACGTAGGGGTCAAGTGGTCAAGAGTTCGCATTCGGGGCTTGGAGAAAGGCAAAGGCCCACAAAAGGAGGGAAATGACGCCATATCTGACTCAATCATAACTGCCGGGGGGCAAAGGGGCAGTCACTGACCCAGACTAAAAAACTCAGTGGGGACTGGGTAGTAAAGATACAAAGCAAACCACTTATGGCCTCGTCTGAGCGGTGGTGACCGGTGGAGCCAGGGGGAAAAGTGGAACCCCCGACCTCTTGCATTCCAATTCAAGGGTAGATACTGCCCAACACAAAGATGGACCCCTGGCGGAAAAACAGGTATGCATCGACGGGAAAGAGGGTCGGATTAAGTCCGTCGAAAGGTACAACGTGTTCTGAGGCGACGGTAGAATTCCCGACTATGCTAAGGGGGGGGACGGAAAAGGCCTGAATGCCCAATTGAAAAAGTTGGTGTGGGGGCGGGCGCACCTACGAGATCGAGGAGACGGCCGCTCCACCAACGTTGACGAAAGAAGGAGCTGGAAAAGACCTTAGGGGCCCAAGAAAATTGGCACTTAGGAACTACACCAAGGGACAGACTGGCTGTGAACTACAACGATGCAGGGGGCTTAAAGGAGGGTTCCCATGGGGGGACTCGTTCGAAGGAGGCCTAATAACGGGGCCCGAAGAGCAAGAGTTGATCCACAAAGGGGGCATAAAAAACCCACAGCGTGATGGGGGGCCACCATTGACGAAACCAGATCAAGCGGGGATTTGGGGCCTACGTACTTTGACAAGCGAACGGAGAAGGAGGAGGAGAAAACTACACCATACGGGTAACCGTCTGGAGGAGTAACTGCACAATGCCGGAGACTACGTCAATGACCTTAACGGTTCCTTCGGAAAAAAGGGATTGAATATCAGGAGAAGGACCTCGAACATGGGGCAACGGAGGGTCTTAAAAGATCGCTTGCCGGGGGGGCCGCATAAAGGACATCCCCCATCATCTTCAGAAAATAATCAAAACGGAAACTGGCCGGAGCGGGGGGAAAAAAAGGTCATTTGGTCCAACGCAAAGGGGATCTTCAGAGACGAGGAGGGCAAGTATTAAAAATAACGAAAAAAAGATAACAGGGACCGCGTCTTCAAAACCTCACCACCCGGATCGACAAAGGTCTCAGTAAGGACCGAAGATGCAAACCAAACACCCGCTTCACCGGACCTAGCAAGCCCCAGGAGTCGGGATTTCGCCATTGGGTGGAAGGGGGAAAATGGGAAAGAAGAGAACAAAAAACAGAGGTAGGTAGAAAAAGTTGAAAAACTCGAACTAACAACATCCCGGATCACTGGGAAACTTGGGCATGAGGAGGACAAGACGGGGAGAGGGGGAACCCTCATAGTGAAAAAATACGCAAAGACCGGGGAAGGATACCGGGGGTTTAGACGCGGAGCCTGTTATCATGAACTGGAAGGGAAAATTGTCAACCACTCCACTAAAAGGATCCGATAAAGTTGCGCTGCAGGACCTGGGAACAGCTCCGGAACAATGAAGGGCGAAAGAGAGGAAAAGAGAGTCTGGGATACTGCTGTAGGAAAGGGAAAAACAGTGCCAAAGCAAAATTACGACCTCAAGGGTCCCAACGTTCGCAGGTTAAAAATACTAAGGCGCAGGTGGAAAAGAAAAGGGATGGAAGACCATTTTACCGGAAAATGAAAGTAGTGGGGGAAGCAGGGACACTGGGACGAACAGCAACGGTCCACCGGGAGAGGGGGAGAGCAAAGGAGATTAAGGACTCCAGTGGGGCCGACAAAAGAGGTTAATCGGGGGTATCAGGGGGGGAGAGAACGGTCGTGTGAGGAAAAACTTTTGGAGGAACCGGGGGAGGAGTAGGGCTTAACATAACGGCAGTCAAGAACGAGGAACAAACCATCGGCAAGACAAAAATCTAACTGCAAAGGGGTAGGGCATACAACAGCAGCGTAGAAACGTGTAGTGGACAACGGGCCCATGTGGATCGGCCCCGAAGTTAGGTACATGCAATTTCCTAAACGTGGGGGCGAGGGGAAAGAGGGGAGAATCCGTCAGGGGGAACAAAGAGAGAAACCAAAGGAACGAAACTGCCGAGGGCCGCCTTGACAAGTCAGAACCTCAGGACGAAAGGAAGGGTGAAGTGAGAAAAGAAGAAGACAAAATCAAACAGGGGCATTGGTGAGCGACGGAACTAGCAAATGAGCCAGAACGCTGTACAGGGGAAAAAAACGCGATGATTTGAAGGGTGCAGACTCTTTAACATGGAATGAAGGGTATGGGTTCAAATAACAGGGGCACACCGAAAAAAAAAAATGCAATAGTCCATAATGGGTCGGGGGATCACAAGGCACCGGCCGGGTAATGTATAGGTTCAGTTGACTGCACCGTCATCAGCCCAAGATTACTCTGAGTCAGCTCACAATTAAAGGGACAGCCGGGGGGGGAGAAAGGAAGGGATCCCGAGATGCAAACTCCGAGGACCCCTTTAACGAAGGGGTAGATGGACCTATGGGGTCGTGGGCCCGCCAGGCAAGCGACCCTACTGGACACGGTCTTGGCGGGTCGCAAGGGCAGAAGATCGAAGAAAAATTCTTTTCTAACTCAGGTTGACCCCTACAGGGGCGTAGAAACCCAAGCGAAGGGTCACCGTGCCGAACCGGCAGACTTTGCAGGCGACCTGAGCAGTCCAGAACCCTGCCCCCGACCACGGGATAAGGGGGAAAAGAGGGACTGTGTTTTGCGACAGGTTCTTTCTTGTAAGGGGTGGGCACCAAAAAGCAAAGCGAGGCAGAGGGGAGGACCTAATGGCGTCTCGGCATCCGACGATATCACTCAACAGTCTGCTTTGGGGTGTCGGGGGCAACCAGGGCACGAAAGCGGTCTCAGCCTGGAAGGGATGAAAACTACGTGAGGCTTTAGTTGTGCAGGGGGCCGCTGTGAAAGGTGGAGACAGTCGCCCGTCATTAATAAACATCGGGAAGAAGTGGGATAACGAAAGCTACCCGGCAATCCAAAGGGACACTGGCGATCCCGGAAAGGTCGCACGTACAGCTGCAAAGGCAGCAAAGTGAAAAACGCAGCGGGGTCCACGAGGATCAAAACCCGGACTGGTAAAGCTGGGCAAGCCGGGAGGGGCGAGGTGCCGTACTTTGCGACTGGACCAAGAGACGAAATGCATCGTCGCCGAATAGTGGGGGGGAAACTCGGACCGTCAGGTCAACTGCACCGCAGAAATCGGGGGAAGGGAGACGGACTGGCGTTCCCGTGAACCGATACCGCAAGCAGCCCATCGAGAGGGAACGCGGACGCGGCTATCTCTAAAGGGCGTTGGAGCCAACGAATCCAGAAGGAGGGGGGAGAGCCGCGAAAAAAAGCTGTCCAACGAAGAGGAATGTCTTCGGAGAACACGCCAAAAGGCCGAGATAACGGGTGAAAGCATCTGCACGGGGAATTTATACGGGGGCATATCAGACACGTCTCAACGCCGGATAAAGGGAAAGAGGGTCACCGAGATCTGGGGGACAAAAGAGGAAAATGAACAAGGACAATCCCACAAACCGAGAGGGAAACAGTCGTTCTCAGAAAATGGCGCTAAATCGGCGTAAGGGTCAGGCCCAAAACCCTACGAAAGGAAACTGAAAGAAAGGGGACAGCCATTAAGACCAGGGGAAAAAGAGAGGGAGATCCGGACTAAATATCATCCCATAAGGGAAAAATCCATCGTTCTGGATGAGCTAAAGACACCATGTTGCGAGGAGAATATCGAGTGGGAGACAACGGAATGCCGCCCTGCAGTAGAAGTCGCTACTCTGAAACACAGCCCCCAGAAGTAACTCTAAATAAGGCATAATTGCGGACGGGCAGAGAAGAAACATCTGGGTCCTATCAAGAAAACTCCAAAACATTAGCTCTACCTCGTCCCAAACAACCCCAGATGATCCGGCGAATACGAAAAAGTTACGCGCTGGATGCCGTGGAAGACAACAAGACTGCGCGCCCGGCGAGAAAAAACGGGTCAAAGAAGATCGCAGCGAGTCTGGACGAAGAATAAAGAGGGAAATCAAAATCAAAACAACAACACCGTGGAGGAAAGAATATACCTCTTGAGCACCTCATCAGAGACGATGGGCTACTAAAAAAGTAGAAAGGGACGCCGGGCGGCCCGCCTCGAGATGACGGCAAGCACAGCAAGACTTGAAAGAACACGGCCGGAGGGCAGGGGGGGAAGAGGGACGGGAAAAGTTGTTAGTTTAAAAGGAGATTTGCCTCAGGCGAAGGGAAACCTCGGGGACGGGGGAGAAACGAAATTCGGCTGCGGAGTGTGAAGAGAGTTCAGAGCGCAGGACGTTGTGTCAAATAGATCGCTCTTCGGAGTCTTAGGAAAATGGGAGCTAGACTAGGAAAACCCTAAGAAGGCCTCGGCCGAAAACTTCCGGATGATAACCTCTCTTTGGGCGCGGTCATGGCGGCCCAGTAGGGGAGTATGCGTCGGGAAGGAAAACATTAAGGAAAAAGCGAAAGAAGGCGCAAAATATTCTTCCCTAGGGGATGAAACTCAATAGGATACCGTCCAAGGGAGGGCACACGCGTCGAGACCCCAATAGGTGAACGGAAAAAAGGGGGGGGTGGTAGAAGGCGGAAATTTCACCTACCTAGTAACCCAACAGTCGGGCAAAAAAATGCAGGAGGCTTGGAAAGAAGATAGCGTCGGCGGCGTGCATCAAAGAAGACGAATCCGGAACATCTGAACCCGGAGTTAGGAGCGGGAGAAGAAAGGAACAGGGGGGGGTTTTTCAACGCCCAAACAAAGAAATCAAGTCGAATTAGCCGCGGGGGGGGGGCACCGGGTAAAGCTCGGATAGACGGCGGGCGGAGGACTCCCTGGCGCGCCGTACTCCGAAAAAATTCCACGATAAAAGTATGCCAGGCAGGAACGGGTCAAGCGGCCAAAACGCAACCTTATTGCTCCTAGAAACGAGGAAAAACATGGTCCCAGGAGGAAAAAGGCAGGCAACCGGACTCGTCGAACGGCTGGAACAGCGCGAAAAGGAAGGGAGTAGAAACCCTAACTACCGCGATGCAAACGTGGGAGAGAGAAAGGAGAATCCCGACCTCCACCCGGGAGCTGAAAAGGACTGACGGAAGGGCACAGTTAGGCCGGAGCCCACCTCGTCCCGTGTGTCTGAAAGGGTTCTAGGGGGGGGCGACAAACCATCGCAAGGGGGCACAGGGGGGGAAAAAAGCCGAAAAATATTTTAACTAACAGAACACTTCTAGACCCCGACGGCGAAGGTGCCCGGGAACGGCCCAGACGGTGGAGAGGGAACCTGCCCGAGCGCAAAAGTGTGCGCCTCGAGCCGAAACGGTGGAACAATTGTGGTTCATGTCCACAAGAGAGGTGGAGCCAAACATGGACAGAGTCCATAAAGCCCGGGGGTTATGCAGGTCAGTTCTGGGGGAGAGAGCATGAACCGGGGCCACAAGGAGGCGGTTCGCCGGCGGGCCCGCAATCGATTTTCAAGAGGCCCTCCTGCCGGGGAAAAGGGGTGTGCGCAACTAAATAAATCGTACTACTTAGCACGAACAGAAAACCGTAGCGCACAAAGAGTGAACAGCTTCGGGGTGGAACCAGGATGGGAAGGGCGGGCAACTGTTACCCCCTCCTGAGTCAAACAAAGGGGGGGGTCAAGTGGTCAAAAACGGGGGCCATTCTTGAAAAAAAATGCCAAGGAAAAAAAGGATGGAAGACTGCATTATCAAAAATAAGCAATCCTTCCGGGGCTCGGAAGGATCCGTCAAGAAAAGACCGACCGCCCCGGGTCTTAGTGAGTATGCGGAAAAACCTCTGATGGCCCGACGTAACTGCCATTCGGTTACCGGGGAAGGGGAGGGGGGAACCAATCGACCTCTTTCAGGGCCGAATTCGAGAGAAGAAGTATGAAAACCAAAGGGAAAAACGGGTGAGAAGCGGCGGGCGAGTGGGGGAGGGTAACGAGCGACAATGAACTATCGGCTGTGGGAAAAGGGACGAAGTACACCTCAACGGGAGATAGTGTAGCATCAGTGGAAAGCTCGAGGAAGAAAAAGTGAATCGGGGGGGGAGACCTCGGCACCTAAGAAGATCAGGAGAAAAAAGAATACGCGACAAAAAAGGTGCCTAACGAAACTCTTCATGTAAACCTACCAGGAGGGGAGGAAACAATGGACCCGTAGGGAAACCTCTGGTGCTCGAAGTGGAAGCCTACAAGAAGGAAGGAAGGATCTGTAGGGGAAGTGACCTCCTATTTTTTGGGGAACCTTTTAGGGGAAATGGACGGCGATACGCCGGAAAGAACGGGGGAGCCACCCCGGAGAATCACCAGCCACGATAACCATAGACCCAGATCAAAGACGAGGGGGGGGTAGAATACTACTGGAAAACTCAGGAAAAAAAGCTCCTTAAGGACTCTACTACTCTTTTTGAAACAGGGGCTGAAGAGATGACACAAGGCCGGCCCTGGCCTAAAAGACATATGGAACGGGAAAGGGGTGCCCTGGCGTGCCAACTGGTGCGTAAACATCATTCATTGGAGGCAACGGGGCAAAAAAATGTGGGCACACCTATTCGTCAAGCGCAGGAGGGGACAGGGGTGGAGTGAATCAGCACGCCTTAAGGGGGAGGGCAAACATCCGAGAGATAAGAGAGGAAATGTCTCGTGCAGGAAAGGTCAAGTGGCAAAAAACGGGGGATAGAAGCTCCGAGGGATATGGGAACATAGCAGTCAAGAAACCCCCTAGAAAAGGAATCATGGCTTCAAACCCCTGATAGAACAAGGAGGAGGTGACATTGACATACTGCGTTGCTGGAAAAGCCCCAGGTCCCGGAAAGGAAAGACTGGGAAAAATTCAAAAGTGACGCCGGGGTCAGGAAAGCAGTCAG
>Ga0179593_1252205_pt1 | contig 16910 bp, 18 predicted proteins | sample CZODoug2_1_08_16_FD_185931 | JGI IMG/M metagenome (GOLD analysis project Ga0179593, IMG submission 185931) | Vadose zone soil fungal communities from Angelo Coast Range Reserve, California, USA - CZODoug2_1_08_16fungal (PacBio error correction) | ecosystem: Environmental > Terrestrial > Soil >...
GCAGAGTGCGGAAGGCCGAAGAGCTCGGATCGACGTGGGCCCGGAGGCAGTAGCCGAATAGGTCATGATATGGAGAGTGTTGAGACTCGGGCAGTTGGGAGAAAAAAGAAAAAAAGCGATGAAACTTGAATCGGGCTACAAAAAATGTAAGGGATTGAATTCCTCTTGGGAGCGGGGTTCACATCGTGGGGGGAAAGAAAAGATCTTCGACCATGGACGAGCGAAAAAAAGGAGGGGCCGGTGTTCAGAAGAGGAGGGGTTCTGGAGACACACGCATCGTCGCGTGGCCGAAGTAAGTCAAACGCGGACCAGGATTCGGAAAAGGAAAAGAGACGTCGAAAGGTGAAGGGAAGGTCGGCGCGAAAACCCATGTCGGAAAGAGGGCGCGATGAAGAAAGGAGGACAAAATACGGAACACAGAGGGTGGAAGAACAGTGGTTTGGGACGAAAAAAGCGAAAGAAGATGTGAAGCACGTCAGGGGGAATAAGAAAAGAGGTGGGTCCGAGTAGATGCCCTCGGGAAAACTGGAAAGAAAAGAAAAAACTGGACATCGCTCCCTTACGTTACACCAAAACAAGGAACCCCGGACAAAAAAAAAAAGAACGTTCGTGAAGTGGCCAAAGAGCACGCGGGAGAAAAACAAGAATGCTTTTCCCCATCCGCGTAGAGAGATCACTAGGAGGGAAGGAAGTTATTCAGGGTGGCAAAGTACAACCGAAGGGAGGGGTCGGAAACGACCGCCATTCGGTGCCACGAGAATAAAAAAGGGAGCAGGTTTGGGGGAAAAAAAGGCGTCTCATGGTTGAAGTCGTAAAAGGAAAAACTATCTGGGTACAAAAGAGAAAGCGAAGAAAAAAGCAATGGTCGTAGAATCCTCAGGGTCTACGAGGAAAAGGTCATCATTTTAATCCGTCAGACCTAAGAAAAAAAAAGTGCATAGAGCGTAAGTCGGAGAGGGAGGGTTCCACTTTCACTCCCGCCCGACTGTCGGAGGCAGATGCCCGGAACGCCGTCGCAAGAAAGAAACAATTCAAAAAAAGAAAGGGGAATTGCCAACAATGTGTCGAACAAGTGTAATTCTATTCCATAACGCAAAACTTGGCAGTAGGTTTGTGCGCTGAGAGCGGGAGTGAGGGAAAAAAGTCGACGGATGTAATAGCTTCTCGTGGGTAATACGGAATAAAGATGGAGCTCACTGACCTAATGTGAAAACCACCCGAGTCGGGGGGAAGCTCACGGACGAAAAGAAGGAACGTACCAGGTCTATCCTCAACCGTTCATTTCCTCACACGCGAATCTATCAAAAGGGTGGACTAAAGAGGGTATATCGAGAAGCGTCCCAGATGGACCTCGACCGGTATGGGCTCCGACGACAAGAGCAACACGTGCCTGGGCAAGGCTGCCCGGTCGAAAATTAATAGAGAGGTCAAATACTCATGCAAGAATCCGCTCGGGGCGGAGAGAAGGTTAAGCCTTATCATACCCGTCGCCTGGAGACCTTTATCACTCTATAAAGAAGGGAGGGAGTAAAAGCGCCGTATCACCGACGTTGTGCGTCCCAGCACCGATAACCCAGTGTTCAACGGACAGGGAAGCTCGGAGTCTCAAAATTGCGTGTTCGCGAGTCCATGAGAACTATTTTGGAGAAAATGTTAAAAAAAGGAAAATCAAGGATAGCCAAGGACCCGAGTAAGGGGCTCGGGCGCGGCGGCCGCGGAGAGTCTGTCTAATCGGGGATGGTCGCGAAGTGTCAAAAATCAGCGCCGACGTGTGTTAATAAGCAAAAAAAAACAAAAGTGGCTAAGAAGCCGAGCTGGACGACATAAGACAGCCGACCGTACTCGCCCCAAAACAGGGGGTGAAGGAAGACGAAGCGTTCACGTTCCTGCTGAAAAGCGGGAGCGGAGGGGCTCCCCGCGTTGCCTGGAGCGATGGGAAATGCGAGAGATCGCGGACGCTAGGGACAAAGCCTACGTAACACCTACATCGAGGGGCGGCCCAAAGTTTCAAAAAGGAGTCGCAGCGGAAAGACCCCGACTTGAGGAAGTGAAGGGGGAAACGGACCTGCCGGCTGAACACGTCTGCTATAAGGAAAACCCGTTTGCAATCCGGTAAATCGTGTGCTGGGTAAATCCGGGGGTGGGGAAAGGGGCGACGGGGCTGCACAAGTCGCGGGTGAGAGGTGGGGACTCTGGTTCCAATACGGGAAGGGCGTGCTGGGGACCAGGACAAGTGCGTCGCCGAGGGGTTCTGACCTGCACGTGAAAAGAAAACGGGATTGTTGCAGCTTGAGGGAAGATAGGAAGGTCGGGACCTTCTGTCAGATCGTGGGGGTAGAACCTAAGGGACCGTCAAAACAACAGAGGGGGCGAGCCGGAAGTAGTAAACTTATGGGGGAAGAGACTGGCCCCACATCATAGGGGGGGCGCTTAGGTGGTACAAAAAGGGCTAAATGTGGGCAGACGAAACGCGATCGGTTAAGCGCTTAAAAATCGTCATCAGGCGCTCACCCCTAACGCCGCGGAAAAGAGACATCAGAAAGCCCCTCGGGCAATGTGGCGAGAATGGCTGCGAGAATCGCCGATGATGGTGGGACAATGCAATCGAAAAAAGGGACTCAGAGGAACTGCGAAAATTCGGGACGCGTAAAGAGCAAAGCCGACGCGCTGATACGACAGACTTGGAGGGAGAAAAAAAGCGCGGGGTCTCGCGACATAGGGATGGGGAATACTGAAGGAAAGGTACCAGATGTGAACGGGCGGTGCAAAAACTCATGCGGCGTTACCATTAGGGAGGGGGGAGGGACACTTCCGAAAACTGGCGTGAATACGTTTCGGCTAAAGGAGATGAACGCAGGAGACGGGACTCAAATTATGCAAAGGGAAAAGGGGGACTCATAGATAGAAGCGTCATGTTTGGAGATGAAAGAACAAATTAAAAAGGTTCGAGAACGCTCGGCTATGAAGGGGGTATGGTTCAGATTGAGGGGAAGTTCTGAAAGGGTACAATGATAACATCCTGGTTAGGAGAGTCTAAGAAGGTGATCAACTCCTAGCTAGAAGGGAGAAGGACCTTTCTCTACCGAAAAAACGAGGCTGACAGAGTTGGGCGATAAAATCTAACCGCAATCCCCGCTCTACGACTCGTCTGGCGGAGCAAGGGAAGGGGGAGGGATACCTATTAACGGCTCCATTACTAGGAAGGCACCTACCAACCTGGGGAGCGGACGGAATCGAGACATATCGGGAGTCTCGAGGGAGTCACGTAATAAAAAGCGCGCAAAGGTCGCGGAGACGCTGGAACGTCGGAAAAAGGAGGCTTCAAAAATTGTTGAGAATAAGGACCTGCCACCCGAGATCAAATCGGCCTAACGGCCAAGGAAGCAATTGAAGCGCCTCACAAAAAACAACGGAATGATGAGAGAGAGGGGTCGCGTGGGCCGCAGCAAATCAACTCGAAAGGGGGGGGGGCCGAAAAACGTTAATCGGGAGAGGTCGCGGGGGTGTAAGAAGAATTAAACTCTTCTCCCCGCGAGAACGCGACCTGAAGAGATAAGGCGGGAATAGAAAGAACTCCAGAGTATAGCGAGAGAAAGAAAGACTCTTGTGACGGGTGGAAGACTAAGGATACTGGGGAGGAAAGGCCTGCCCTTATAAAGCCAGCGGATGATATGTTGACTAGGGGATGTTCGAAGAGAGAAAAATAGGACTTACCGAAGCGAAATATGCGGCAGTTAATATCAAGAGGGACTGCTAATGGGGGGAGAAGAAAAGGCCCCGCTTCTGCAGTAGACTTTACACCGGTAACGGGAACTAAAACCACTCTGCCCGCCCAACCAAAGAGAATCGTCGAACTGGGGAAGGAACGGGTGGAAAAGACCCCAAGACGTAACAGAGAGCGAATGGACTAAACACGGTTCGGGCAAATCGCGCTCAGGAGGGCTCGTGGAAGGGAAAGAAGGGCGTCGTGAGAGGAAACATCACGACGAGTAAGAACCTTACTGGAACGTTTTTTTCGAAGCACGAACGTCGCCATTCATTCGAGGCGGTCTAAACGACGCGGGTATAGAAAACACGATGGATAAGATAGTAGGAGTCGACGGGGATCAGAAGGGGGAGGAGAGAAACGGAGCAAGGGTCAAGAATGGGAAGGGGGTCCCAAAATGAATCGGAGGATTACTCCTAATCCCGGCGTTCACACATCAAGGGTGTCATGTGATATGGAGGTGAATTCCTTCGTTGGCGGTGGGAGTAGAGAAGGAGATGCAGGTGTTCAAACAAAAACTGGTCGAGCATATATCTAATTTCCTTCTTAAAGGAGAGCCCGGTCCGCGTCAACACCATACAAGAAACACTTCCAAAGAAAAGGGGGAAAAAACACATTAAGAAAAACCTGTTAGAAAAAAAAAAGTTGTTTTTGAGTCTTAAAAAAAAGCCTAGAGGGGGCCAAAAGATAGAGGGAAACGACCTGCCCCGCTCGTATATAACTGGGCGGCAAAAAGCCACTTGACTAGAAAATAAGGCCAGGGGCATAGAAACGGCAAGGAAGTAGCACTTATATAGGAACCAGCAAAGAGAAACCTTTTACAAAAAGCACCCTCGAAAACAGAAAGCCTTGGTCTAAGCAAATCGCGTTTTGAAGAAGGGATCCAAAAGGGAAAGGGGGGATTTGCGGATGAAAAAAATTTACTGTTTCAGTAGATCCAGGACTGGAAAAGAGCGCTTTCCTGGGGAGAGAGAAGACATTGAACGGTAGCTTCAGCAAAGCCCGGCGAAGAGATATGGCTTAGAAGTTGCCGCGGAACATGGTTCCTAATAAGAAGAGAGCCAGCCGCGACGATCAGAAAGTCAAAAAGGGGGGGCGCATCAGAGAGAAAAATAAAGATCTCTGGAAATAAATCCCACAGCTATAGAATGCCAACTTATCGAGGGTAACGGTACGGGGGGAAAGCGAATCATCGAATACGGCGGCTCGAAACATAGGTTTATGTTCTAAAAGTAAAGACAGGATTACAAGGAAGAGGCGAAAAAATAGATAGACCGGTCGAAGAGGGTCCGCCGGAAGCAGGACAAACACCACCCCCACACCCCCCACCCAAAAAAGAAAAAAAAACCTCACCCAAAAACAGGAAAACACGACGTCGCACAATGGATAAAAGAGAAGAAGCTCCCACGTTGTTTCGAAGGTTGGGGACTCGAGCAGAGAGCCGAAAGAGGGGGATAGTTCTAAAGGAAAAGGGGGGGTATCGGTGAAAACTGGTAAACAGAGTACCGTCTTTTGAGCTGCCGAAGGGAAAGATGAGATGAAAGGCGCAAGGCGACTTCAGAAAAGGAAAAAAGGCTTGCAGACGCAGCGGGATCATGTGCATACGAAGTAAGATCGCTCTCATTCTCTAATACGAAAAAACAGTCAGCGATGGAGAATCGCGCTCCTGTCATCGTCGGGGAAAAAAAAAAAGAGGAAGATCTTGCTGAAAAGGAGGAAATCGCTTCGAGTTCGCGGACCGAAAGGGGAAAGAAACGTGACTCGACAAGAGGTGGACCTAGCGCTACGAGGTGTTGGATGGGGGCCTTCGCGGAGCAGCGGTGAAAAAAAGGAGGGAAGGGGACTGGGCGACAAAGCAGATCGGGTAAAAGTCGACGGAATGGAACTCCCGGAAAAAAAATAAAAAGAAAATGCTATGAGACATAAGGACGACAAAAAAGGGGTGGGACCGGGGATTGGTTAAAAATCGGCATTGGGGGGTCGGTAGGGACGGGCTTCCGTTCAGAGAAAAAGACATCGTTTCAGTGCGAATCTTCGTGGCCAAGGACCATCAACGCTTCACGCTGTCAAGGGGGGGGTCAAACGGGAAACCCGGAGGACGAGCCAATTTTAGAAGTGAGAAGAAAGAATCTCAAAAGGAGACGGTTAATCTCCAGCTGTAAACAGAGAAGTGGGGGGTCCAGCTCAACAAAGAGGGAAAAAAAAAAAAAAAAAGTTCTAAGTATTGCTCGTGCAATAACGAATGCGGTCAAGACTAAAGAAAGAGGAGTCGACAACCTACAAAAATGCCCTCGCCTAAAACGCATCGTGGTCAACGCGGAGGACCGGGAAAAAAAAAAAAGGCATGGTAGGTCGGGGGGGTGCTGTGTGAGGGAGAAAGGGGAAAAAAGTATGTTCCTAAATTAATAAAACGAAAAACCGGATCGAAGGCTCTCGGGATTCCAATCAAGCCACGACGCAGGGAAAATCCTCTTAGTGGAGGAGGTCGCCAGTAACATAGGCCGGGGGAAAAAAGGTGCGTCCCTACGGTACGCTGCAGCGCCAGCGAACGCACATGTGCTCGACGCAAAATCCCTGAAGTAAAAGCTAGGTTCGGGGCAGAAGGAAGGACAGGGTTATCTTGGCAGACAAAAAAAAAAAAACCAAGAGATGCCGAGCAACGACAGAGGAAAAGAAAAACGTTACTTAAGGATGCAGCCGACTTGTCAACCCGATGGGGACCGTGGAAAATCAGGCAGGAAAAGGGAATCAAAGCTGTGAGCACCGACGGCACGCGCACGTAAAGGCAATTCCGCAGAAAAAAAGGAAAAGAGGTCAGCCCCTAAAGAAGAAAGAACGATCCAGTCCCACGTACGACTTTCACAAGGTCTCGATGACTTCTTCGAGTCCAAGGACCGAAGAACAACCAATAGGGGAGAATGAGTCAGGGGAAAAAAAGCTCGTACTGGACGTGGAACTGCAGGGGAAAGACGTCCGATCGTTAAATGATGGACAGTGGGGGATGATCTCGGTTCCGTTGGAGGCAGAAAGGGTAGCTGCGAGTGCCGGACGGCGACCGGAGATGGAATGCCCGGACTAGGGAAAAGAGTTTTGAAAATACCATCTTCAAACTGAAAAAGTCATCCTCAATATAAAAAAAAAGCGGGGCACGGTTGCTATCCTCTGGGCACGGGCGCCGATAGGGGGGCAGGGGGAAAAGTTCTCGGAAAAAAAGACCAGGTCCGGGAGGGAGCCACGAACCGAGCGTGAACAGGGTTCGGGGTCGGACCTAGCTCCCAATGGAATGAAAAAAGAGGGGACTCGCGAAAGTACCGGAGGGACGCAAGGAACAACAACTGGTTTGAAACTATTTGCGACCTGGGGGGGGGCGAAAAACGAAGGAAAGAAGTAGCCTCAGTCAGGGCGATACGAGCAAGGGAATCCTCGGGAGAAAAAAAAAAGAGGTAGAACCGAATCGATCCAAACTTACTGGTTAAAAGAACAGCCCCACGACGAAGGGGGAGAAGGGAGTTTAAAGGTCCGAATCGAAAAGCTGAGACAATTCAGGGTCAAAGACGTCTCAAAAGAAGTGTAGTCAGTGAGGCAGACCACCGAGGGAATCTTGCTAAAAACCCGCCATTATAATGGAAAAGAGAAGACTACGCAATGTGCGTCGAAGCTCTTTGGGGATAGCGCAAATGGAAGCAGGAGAGAAAAAAAGCGTAAATGGTCGAATCACCGGCGGGTCGGTGAGGTCCTCCTGCGTTACAAGCCGGAACCCAAATACTACAAACCAATTGCAGAGAGCTGAAGCGAGCGGTCGGGGTTCAGAGAATGGCAAACCGCCAGAGTACTTGAAACCCGCACGGAAGCTCCCTGGGAGGGAGAAGCCAAAAACAATGGCGATCAAGGGAATGCCAAACCGGGGGGGGGGAAAAGGAGTTAGGCTCTTCAAAACAGTTTCAATGGAGGTCAGGAACGGTCGTTCGACAGGCATACGGGATGTACGAGTGCTTCTTGGGAGAAACAAGGAAAGAGTCACGGCTTCTAAAGAAAAAAAACAGAAGGAAAAGCACCCCGAGTGTCGACTCGCAAAACTGCGACGAGACAGGGATCTAAAAAACTCCCCGTGCGAAATTCAAAAAAAAAAAAGCTGATCAAATTGATCCCGAGAGATCAAAAAAAAGCCAGAGGGCCCCTACGAATAAAACCAACTTTTAGATGGTCGCCGAACGCGAAACAAAAGCGAACGTCCTTTGACTGGGCGTACCGTGAAACGACAGGAAAAGACTCCAAGACGTCGTGCAATAAGAACATGAAAGAGGATTCTCATAAATTGGTGGAAACTTATCATGTACGTGCGCCTTCACAGAAAAAAAAACCTCAGAAGCAAGAAGAGGAATGCGACGGTCACCAAGAGTTGGGCGTCCAGCACCACCATGAACGGAACTAGCAACGCAGATAAAAGCGGCAAAAATCTGACGGGGAAAAGAGGGGGCTAGAGTCTTAGAACCGAGTGTGAGAGTTCCAGCAGCCAAACCGAGTCGTTCGCAAAACGCGTAAGAAGGGGGGGGAGGAAAACCTAAGGTACCTATAACGAGGTACGCGCTAAGCAGCGGGAACGACGGGGTTTTAGACCTCTCCAGAAAAAAAAGTCAGATCCTCCAAAAAAAGACCCGCGAACGTGCCGAAAAAGCATCAAGGATACAATAAACGATCGAACGGAAATTAAGCGTCCGATATCTGACGCCGGAAAAACCCACGACGTGGGGGGGGGGAATTGTATGCGGTGAAAAAGGCGAGAAGATAGAAAAGTAGGGGAACAAGGAAGCGTCCGTACCGCAGACCTCGAAGTGCGGCCACAAAAAAGGGTACTCCTTCAGGGGAACCAGGAGGGGGCGGGAGTCTTAAAATTGGCTCAAAGTCCGCAAAAGGTGGCCCAGTCGAAATGTCCGCGAACGGGCCTTTTGGGGGGCAAGAAACTCCGGGAACCAAATAGTCGTTGGCGATGAAACCGGGAAAACGGGGGGAAAAGGAAAAAAAAAAAGTCGGCGGGTGGTTGTCTGTCCGCTCGATTCGCGTAGGACCTATCAGAAAGGGGGGGGAGGACGCGGAGGTTTGAACCAAAGGCGTCACCGCAAAGGAGGGGGGGGGGGGATTGTGGACCAAGACTTATCGCCCGGGGTCAGGGAGGGTCCGGGGGGAGAGGATGGGTGGGGGGGAGGGAAGCAGCCTTTTCCTAAAAAAAACCTGGGCGCGCCAGGACGTGGCGATGTTGAGACACGGCTTCGGGCCATGAAAGTAGTCTTGACGCCAAACCTTAACAGACTGCCCAGGGCAGAGAGAAAGCTTCTGAGCGATCCGCGCGAAAGGGGCTGTAAAAAGAGGTCTATCCTGAGCGCTCCGCACGACCTGGATAGAAAAAGATCGAAGGCAAAAAATGAGGGGTCTAGGGGTGACTGGGTTCGTGCTCAAGGCTGTTACAGTGTGGGCCTACTTCAACAGACAACCTACGAAAATCTCTAGGAACGGCTTGTTCTCAAAATTCGGTAAACGGAGCATCTGATCCATACAGCTGCTGGAGGAACATCTGGAAAGGGAACTAGACGGCGAGGAGCGACAGAGAGGACGTCTCGAAATACAATAGGACGTTGCGGGGGGGACCAGCTAGGAGGAGGGGAAGGTCGTCTTGAAGGTGCAGTCCAGTACGCCCAAAGCTGAGGGGCATACTTGACAAAAAAAGGGGATGAAAAAAGACTGCGGTAGGAATAGACTGTTCCCGCCTCTAAGGAAGAAAGATTCTAGTCTCGAGTCGAACTCAAAGACGGCCAACTTTCAGAACGAGGCGCAAGGAGAAGGAAAAGGGGGGCATAGGTCATCAGTGTTGACTTCGGACGTGCCAGACGCATACCTGGGGGGGGAAACACTGAGGAACGTTCTCCCAAGAAGAGGTGGGGAACATGAGAAGAGAAGAGCATAACTGACGCCTTGTCCCCGCCTCAGAGGCGGAAGAAAGGGGGGTGGTCGCAAAAACATCTATCATCACAAGAAAAAACCTCAAATCTCACGCTCTACTAGAGGAGGGGAGGGACAGTTGAGGCGAGGAAAAGGATATTGAACTCCTAAGCTCAGGGCAACAACAAGTCCACGACCTGTTTTAAGGCGGGAAAGTTTCGAGAATCTCTGGGGGACGCGTAAGAGCGTGGAGAGGAAACGAAGTCGGCTTCGGAAGCTGGGCCGCGGCGCAAAGGACTAGAGGTGGAAACCGACGGAAAGCAAAGGAAAATCGGGGTTTTACCGACGCGCAAACAAAAGAGGAGGATTACTGTTAGCCGGCTGCGCCACGAGCGAAACCGCCGAGTACAGAGAACTCAACCAAAACGGAGAGAGTAAGAGGATGAGAAACTGTTGGGAAAAAGAAAAGGAAAAAAAGGGACGAGAGAGGGGGGAAGGGCAGTCCCGGGGGACAAAAATTCTTTACGTCGAGTGGAAAAAGAAAGGAAACCTCTAAAACGACAGAAAAGTCCGTGAAGGAAAAAAGAAGACTGGATAACGCGTAGGCGAGATCTATACGTCCAGCAGAAAAAAAGGGGTAGGAACATCGATCCGGATACAGGGGAACCGAAAAAATTATACGGGAAAGAATCCTTATAGCACGATGTGACGGGGGTCGCGAGGTTTAGCCTACCAAAACGACTGGGTCAGTAAACTCAGGAAACAGGGCGGGCGAACTTTGATCGTTCGCAAAAGTAGACAGACGGCTCAGAGAAAAATTTATAAAATCATGAAGACCCCCGGCTGCGTCGACTTTTAACAACGGAACAAGTAACGAAACCAAGCACCAAATCAAGGAGAAGAGCCAAGCTCAGATACCTCAGTCGTAACGGGTGAGGGCAGTTGTCGCGACCCCCGACCTATAGAGGAGGGAAAGAGGGGAGAAGAAGTGCAAAAAAATGTGCGAGCCCGTAGACGAAAGATATCAGGGAAGCGCCACGTATGCCCCTCCAACGTCGGCTTGCATACCCGAAGGAAGGGACGTTACCCAAACCAGGAAAAACTTGAAACCACAACGTGCAAGGGAAGGAGGGGGAAGTAGAGGAAAGAATCCTTCTGCGTACTCAGGCACGGTCGACGGCCAGAGGGTGGGGAGAAAGAAAAAGAGGTCTGTACGCTCCAAATCAAGCTGGAAAAAGAAGGAATCGAGATGGTCTAGGGGTATTGCAAGACCATTCAATGCGGAGGATTCCGAAAAAACAACGGGGCGAAAAAAAAACCTGGGAAAGGACGATGAGCGGTAATACTGAGTTGGGGTTGAAGAGATAAGGTGAGAAGAGTTGCGAAGAGGCGGGAAGCGGATCTCCGCGTTCGTAAAAAAAGCCAGCCCGGCCTTGCTGAAAAGAAACAACCGGAGACAGACCGTCCATAAACGACGAGACACAAGGTGAAGAAAGGCCGACGACCCCGACGGGGGGGAGGGACCAAGGCGCTGACCACCGGACATGAAAGAAAACTGCCAAAGCGACTAAAAGATCACGAGAAAAAAAATCCACGGGGAGAATTACCACGGTAAGAAAACTCTCACACTTCTACGCAGGAACAGCAACGTAAATGACCAACTCCCCACCGCTAAAAAAAAGCTGGGTAAATCCTAAAAGAGGAATTGGCAAAGAACGTCGACAAAAGGGAAAACGATGTTACCGGGAGCAAACGCAGGCAAATGATAGGGGAAGGGAAATGTATAAAAAGAGCTTCAACAGAGCCCGTTCAGGAAAGAAAAGAAAGACCTTGTCAGGGGGGGGGGGGGGTTTTTGTGGGTGTGGGGGCTTTCCTAGGTAGAAAAAAGAAGCTGAAAAGTGGGCCAAAAAAACGGCGTTATAGGGACTGGTATTCGACGGCAAAGAAGTAGATGACCCTCACACGGAAAGATAAAGGCACGATTGGAACATCGCGGGAACAAACACCGCCTGAGGAGAAAACGGACTAAAAACTCTGAGGAGTACAGGGATACGAGCAATTCGGAACTCGAGTGGAGAAAGAATGCGCTCGAAATAGGTGGAGGCGAACACCTGGCTAACTTATTCCACTATAGGGGGGGAAACAAACGACCTCGAAAGGGGGGAGGGGCCTAAGAAAGGAATCGCAAAGCGACTAAAACGTGGTCAGGCTCCGTAACGGAACTCACCTTTCCAAAAGAGGGAGGAACTCAAGGGAGAGAGGGAGCGGAGATCGGGCGACGAACACGGGGTGCAGGACGAAGCACACGCGTGGCACCATTTTGACTCAGAGTAGGAAGAGAGAAACTCAAGGAAGAAGGCGTCATCTCAAGAACCCAAGCGACGACGCGCAGGACTTCTGTTAACAGGGAAACGAAGAGCAAATCTCGGGGACAGACATAGAGGACACAGAAAAACACCCAAGGAGTGGTCGGGAGGGGAAGGGATGCGAAAACAGAAAGGCGAGGGTCAGCGGGGAGTATGATGGTGGGAGCTGTGGGTCTGGCGCTACGGTGGGGGGGGGGATCGCTGCGCGGTGGCAGGGGAAGGGGGACGAACTGTGTGTGGGGGAGGCTGGAGGAAAAGGGGCTCTAGTGTGTAGGAAGAGGGGGTAGAACCGGGGTTGCCTCGGCGCCGGCGCAGCGTTAAGCGAGGGGTGAGAAAGGAAAAAAAAAGACATCAACCGAAGGGGGGGAGCTAAAAGAAAAGGAGAAAACTCAACATCGGAAAAGTGCTTTACAACGAAAGTTCGCAACGTGGGGCCATTACCGGGGAAAGATCATACGTGTTCAATACGCGACACCCCTCGAAGGAGTCGGGGGAACGACGAAGAATCGGGCTATCGTCTGCAAGAGCACGCCGACTGAGCTCGATGCAAGTGAGGGAGTAGAAGGCAAAACTGGGACGTGGAAAAAAAATTAATTACGGTGAAAAAGAGGGAAATCGAAAAAAGGAAAGGGGAAGAGCACGGGAAACATAGTGGAGAATGCACAGCTTAACAGACGGAAAACCGCGTCTCATGAGGGAGCTTCCTCCAATTGGGAAAACGAAGGCAGACAAAAAACTCGTTTTCGAGAAAAAGGGAGAGGAAAGGGAGAAGGGAAAAAGAAAACTGGAAGCAGGATGTGAAAAAAGCTGGTTCACTGATGGGGACGAAGGAAAAATAACGCCGGACGGGGGGAGGGTACGGCGAAACGTAGGGGAGGCGAGTAAAAAAATGTCTCAAAATCAATGATCGACGCATCTAATATCAAAAAAAGGGATTTCGGACGAAAGACGGCTTCTACCATCTTAAGAGGGGCAACAGTGCGGCAACTCGGGGTTGTACGGGCCCAGCGGTACGGAAAGAAGGAAAAAGAACCAGGAGAGACGCCGACCTACCTAATCCGCGGGTCTGGGTTTGGGAGACGAATTGTTTTCGTAGGAGAAACATTGCGGGCAAAAAGGAAAAGGAGTTTCAAGAAAAAGAAAAGGCAGAGGAATAGCACCGTGGCTGGGAAAATTTTCGTCGCTGCTTACTTCAGGAGAGACAAGGGGGAGGGCAAAACCAGGCCGCGCGAAGCGGCCCTGCATAAAAGGGGAGGAAAGAATGGCCGAAATATCGGAGTACATACAATTCAACGACAAAACGAAGACAGGGGCAACCCAGAACTCAGTAAGGGGGAAAAACTAAAAAACGAGACGGAAGCACACGGGAAAGTCAAAACTTCAGAGGAAGGGGAAGGGAAGAGACACACACGAGAGGAGGAAAAGAGGAGAAAGGTTTTTAGGTAATAAGAAGAAGCTCAGTGAACGAGCCTTTGAAAAAAGTCTTAAAAGTACGTGCCGGATCTTAATGAGTACGTGAGTGGCTAAAGAAGGGGGAAGGGAGAGGGAGAGAAGGTAACGATGAAAGTGCCGTACGAACGCATATTGGGCCGAAGAGGAGCGAAAACATCTGGGGGGGAAAGACCTGGTGAAATTCGCCGTCAGCAAGCGAAGAACCGTCCGGGAGGGGGCACGGTGCGGATCAAACGAAATTTCGGGCGGGAAAGAAACATCGAACGGGTTTCGAGGTTCTAACGACAAGGAAAAATGAAGGAGGGTCGTCCCTACCCAAAGACCGCGAACAAGATGGAGGTCGGCAGGAAGAGAAAGGCGGAGCCTTTCGCAGTCAAAGGAGTATTACGCCTACGACCACCGTAAGAGGTGGACCTTACAATTGCGACCAAGCGAAAAGCGTCAGGAGTAAGTAGCCGCCTCGGAAATCTAAATGTTTCGAATAGTAAAAGGAAGTCTCTCCCGGGATGAGAGACACGCAAAAGTCTCCTCACCAACTTAAGGGGAAAAAAAACAGAACACCGACAAAAAATAGCAGGGGAGGTCCAAGGGAATCCAAAAACGTGACCAGATCGTTTCCTAGGAAGTAAGTACCAAGCAGGGCAGGGAGTCTTTAAAACGTAGATCGAAACACAAGGGGAAAAGTGTTTATGAAATTCGCCCTCCATGTAGGGTCACGAGCAATAGAAGCTTGTGTGTCGTCGAGCGTGGGGAAAAAAGGATCTCAGGGAACCGATCTGTTTTAGAACCTGCCCGATTGACACCGTCGGACTTTTAGAAAATGAGAAGTCTGGGCGTCGACGACTTCCTTCAGTGCTTCGTCCGGATCACGAAAACGAAAAAAAGATACAGAGATAAGGGCAGCGTGAATTTGAAAAAAAGATTAGGGCAAAAGAAGGCGTAGGCAAAACGCAAAACGAGCCGAAAGTCGCGCCTACAAAAGGAGAGAAAACGGGGGGGGAAAGAGGAAAAGTGAGGAGTTTCGTGATGATCTGAATTTTGGCTGCTCGGGAAGGGGCTGAACCAGATAGAAGGAATGTAAGAGCTGCGGACTGGGGGAGAAGACCCTAATCATTAAACAACGCTGTCTGCTGGACTCTCCATGGGGACTTCAGATAAAAAAAAACTCGTTGACGAAAAAAGACTCGCACTAGGAGAAGAAGAGTATCAAAAAAACCGTCAGCGTCCGCAAAACCGCTAAAGGAATCACCGTGGCTCCTAAAGAAGGGCCAAAAAAAAGAGGAAACACGCGGTAAATCGCCGATGGGAAAAAAAGCTACCCTTCTCCAAGAGAAAACAAAGTCTGGGGGGAGTCATCTCTATCTCAGATGAAGAGAGGAGCTTACGTCGGCCAGGCATAAGAAGCGTCTGCCTCTTGGGGAGGAGAATGAAACCCTTAGGAAGGGGGGCCTTGATCAAAGCTCCGCAAGAGGAGAGAGGTAACACTGCGAAACGAAAATCGTTGGTGTTCGTCCCGAAAGAACCATTGTCGTCCTCCTAGCTCTGACGGGGGAGAGAGGCGTGGCTTGCTGAATAAAACATGTGCTATATTGACCCAAAAGCTGAGGTAGCCAAGGACCACAAATCGTTGCGCTTGCGGAAAGGTGTCGGCCGGCCAGACGAGGGCTATAAGATGCAAACGCTTGTCTAAAGACGACAGCGGGGTTTCGCCTCCCAGAACCACGTTACTAGAAAAGGATCAGGGGAAGACAACTAACCGCAACTACCGTACGACGAAAAAGACGACCAAGAGAGAAGTTTGGACGTCTACGAGCGTTCCGTTAAAAAGCGTAACATGGAAGCGGAGCCCACATGTGCAAGCGGGACGGGCGGATCATAGTAGAGAGAAAAAAGAGAAGCGAATTCACGCCCGAAATCAAAAACCGGTAGAAAGGGTCTCATCGGAAAAGTTAAAAAACCAGGATGTACGATCGTGTGGCTTCAAACGGCTCCTGGGACGAAGGGACACGTAGGAAAAGAAAAGGTCAACAGGCCGTGTGTCAAAAAAAGGAACCACATCGATTGGCTAGGAATGAAAAGGACGAAGTTGGTTAAAAAACCAAGTATGGGGGGTGGGGGCGATGACACTAGTAGGGAAAAAGTTCAAAACGAGGAGTTCATTGAACGGAGGAGAAAGTGTCTTACCTCTGAGAGAGAAAAGGGTTGTGCCGCCGTGATCCGTCCGAAAAGGTGATGAGTTCCTGGATCGGGGTGAGGAAGAGGGGAAGGGTCACCGACGACCCCAAACTGCGCAGGACGGGGGAAACCAGATTGGTAACGCCTGACGGATGGCATATAGTTGCGCTGTGGTTACCAGGAACAGAATTGGGGGGACGAAACGAGTTGCCTATAAGGGAGAGGAGATGGGTAAAAACATGGGCTCGACTTGCATCCAACTGAGGGATCTGAAAAACGAAAAAGAAAAAAAGAGACAAAGCATCAATCAAGCAAGCACCTCCCGCAACTCGGTCTGGTGGCACGGCAGTTGCAAAAGACATTCGCAGGGGGAATGAATGGTCAATTCCCCATAAAACAAAAAGTCTCGATTAAACTTCTCATCAGTCAAGATGCTAAAAAAACAGGGAAGAGCGCAGCATAGAGTAGAATACGGTTCTTAAAAAAAACAGCGGCGTAGGAAGAAATCGACTCGTCGAGACTTAAACAGATGACGGTACATGGAAAGGGTTGCCAGAAAAGAAAAAAAGATAGGGAGGAAGGCTGGTTCTCATCCAAGCCAAAGGATGGTAAGTGAGCAGAATCTAATTAATAGTCGCTGAGATAACAAGAAAACGAACCAAGGGTAGGCACTTACGAGGAGAGGGAGCACGATAAAGAGTGGGCGTGAAAAAAAACCGGCCACCTAAGAAGGGGAGATTGCGGGCGAGGCGCGTTTGAAGGGTTAAAATGCGGAGTGGTGTACAATCGAACAGCATTGGGTCAGGAAGGGAGGTCGGAAAGACATGATCCCGCACCAGCGAAGAACGATCATCCGTGACGCCCAGACCGTTTCAGGGGAGGAAGGTACATTAGCAGTACCCGAAGAGCACCCAAAACATCGGCCCTCGCTAAAAAAACTGGCTGTGAAGGCGGTCGCGTAAATCGTTTCCTGAAACTGAGAGGAATTCAAAAGTTAAAAAGAAAATTGGGAAAGGAGGGAAATGGGTAAAGAATCTCTAGAGCGTAAAACTCATCGTATCAGGTACAAGAGAAGAGGCGGCGCCAGTCTGAGACAGCAAGGAAGTGGAATCAAATGAACTAAATCAAGCCCAAAAAGTTGGGTGAAGAAAGAAAAGCCACCCAATCTAGCAAAACGGACTTCGGAAGGATGCTTCCCACTAGCCGTTCAACCAGTA
>Ga0179593_1322864_pt1 | contig 16909 bp, 16 predicted proteins | sample CZODoug2_1_08_16_FD_185931 | JGI IMG/M metagenome (GOLD analysis project Ga0179593, IMG submission 185931) | Vadose zone soil fungal communities from Angelo Coast Range Reserve, California, USA - CZODoug2_1_08_16fungal (PacBio error correction) | ecosystem: Environmental > Terrestrial > Soil >...
AGGGGGGTCATCAAAACACGGAAAACACCGAACTTCCACACGAGAAAGGGGCAAACACAGGCAAAATGAAAAGGAAAAGGGGGAAACCACGCATGTATCGCAAAAAACAGATGGAAAAATTAATCAAAGGAAATAAAGGGAGGAGGAATCAGCTAGGCGAAGTTGTTGTGAGGGACTGGTCGCTTGGGGGAAGGGAAAGGTTGCACAAGTCCGGGGGAAAGGACGGGAGAATCGGAAATCAGCCAAAAGAGGAAGGGTGGGGGGCAAGGACCAATGGCACATGGTAAAGCCCAAGGAATGAAGATAATAAGGGTATCAAATTGCAGAACCCCCTGAAAGAAACCATAAAAAAAAAAAAGCTTCTCACAGAATATGAGCCAAGCCAGCGTAATTAAGACTCGGGAATAGGGAAATGTGGATATAAACAGAATTCACTTGCCAACGCAGGGGGGGGGGGACGATTGGTGGGGTCTTTGTGTCGTAAATTCCTGGTGCAGTGGGAGGAAAGAGTGTGAGCATCGCGAATCGAAAAATTAAAGGGATGGAAGCAAGAAGTTTGAAAAATACGGTGAAAAAAGATGGGGCCAAGAAAGATGCTAAGGTGGATAAGACAGAATGTCAGGGAGGGGGAAAAGGGTACAGGGCAAGAAGTCGAGATGAATGGAAGTACACGATATAGAGAAAGCTCAACTTGGTGCTTATGAGAAAGGGAGAAAAGTAGAGGTTAGGAAGGGGCAAAAACGGGAGTGAGAAAAAAACTAATGAGACCATCCCAAAAGTTTCCCTTCCAACGTAGTCGAAAAAAGGGTGGGGTAAAGTAAAATGATGAAAAAAGGGGGTGCGGACAAAGACAACTCGCATGAACAATAGCTTGACAGTAAAAAAAAGGGTGAGTGGGAAAGACGGGGAGAAAAAAGGTACTAATAGTTCACGGAGTAGGGACTAACTTAATTTCAACCCACAACAAAAACAGAACAAAAGGAGAAAACAGGAAGTGGAAGCCTTGAGCGGAAATCGAACTATATACCAAAGGAGAATAATTCACATTGGGGAGGTGGGTTTCCAAGGGGCGACACATCAGGGAAAACTTGCAAAAAAAGAGTTTTTAAATGTTGAAGGTGCTTTTTTTGAAAAACCTGGGGGAACTGAAAACCTCAAAGCAGACTCACACTTGAAGGACTTAACATCCCAAAAAGGAAAAAGAATCTTGACCAAACTTCTTGCGGCAAAGACATAGAAAGTAGGACCAAGTCGAGACTACCCTCCAAAGAAACCAACAGGGGAAAGAAAGGGGAAAGAAGGAGGAAGTGTTTGCAGACTTTAGATATGGGGGCAATTGAGATCTTCAACGGGAAAAGACCAAGGAGACTTATGGCAGGTAGACCAAGGTGACCTTCAATGGGGGGCACACGGGGGAACAGGGACAGCCCTTAGGAAGGTTGTGAAGAAAAAGAACTACTCTGTATAAATCGGGGATTTAGATGTGGGGGAACAATATTGGTGCTGTGGGAGGAATAGGAATTGACCGGTTCAGAAAGCAGATACAGAAGAAAGAGTCCTGAACCGAGGCGAAACCAGTCAAGGAAAGGTGAGACGGAACCGTCGAGGAAGGCAGCTGGAGCAAATGATTCGGGGAGGTTTAACAAAAACACAACACGATGAAGAGGAAGAGACACCTCCAAGAGGACTCAGCCAATACATTCAGGGGAAGTGGAGAAAAGAGATGAGAGCGATGGTTAGAAATCGTCGTCAGGGGGGGGGAAATTGGGGAGAAACTAAGAATACATTATTCAAGCAAAAGGGGGTAAAATCTTAACTGAGACTTAGGATACATGGGGGGAGAATTAGTGCTCCTTGGAGGCCAAAAAAAGAGAGGGATGGTTCAGGAAGCGTAAAAAAGGACGGGTCAAAATGGTGGTCGATCAAGAAAGAAAGGTATGGGAGGGGGAAGAGAGAAAACTTGCACAATACGAATAAAAAACCACGCCGAAGAACAGCGCAAAGGGCGAGATGAGGGGGGGGACGGGGGGGGGAGAGGCGTGAGACAGGGGGGGAGAGTCAAGGGGGGTGGGCGGAAGCGGAGGGGGGAATGGTTGGCGAACTAAACCCTATTGGACAAGAAGGATCGGGAAAGACAAGTGCCCGATGTCGGGGAGCGAGGAAAGAAAGCCGGCAGAGTCGCAACTCAAGGAAGGGAGGCAGAAAAAACGTGAGAAAAGGAAATCTTGGGAGAAAGTGATGCTAAAAGTTGACCGGAGCACAAAAGCTATGTCAAGGAGAAAAACCAGAAAAAAAAGCGCGCCTTCAAGGGAAAGTCCTTTCCCGACGCAATAGAAAGGAGGAGATGCACTATACCGTTGTGGCGAGACAGTTAGGGGACAGGTTATAGGGGGGGGGGGGAAAACAGAGAAGGAGCGGGTCTAGGCGCGAGAGGGGCGAGGGCGGAGGCCTTCGGGGGGAGGAAAAAAATCGACTCAACTAGCGAAAGGACAAAAAGATAAAAAGCAAAAACGAGAAAATCAAAAGCAGCAGAACCAGGGGAGGATCTAAGGCACACGGGGCTCTTACGAGCCCACTGAAAAATGAAAGACGAAATACTCAAATCATACGAAACTGAAAACCGCGGGGAAGGGGAGAATTCGCTCTTGGCATGCTGAGGCATTCCGAAAGGGGGAGTCATTCTTGGAAAAGAGCACAACTCTACTCGGCAGGAGAATCAGGCATCACAAAACTAGAACGCCGAAATAGGGAAACCTAATCGGTCATCGCGCCGGAGTTTGGCACCGAACAGTGGAAAGGGAGGGACTAAAATGAAAAAACAAGAGACGCCAGTTCGACATGGTTGGGGGGGGTGGGTGGGGTGGGGGGGGGGGGGGGCGTGGACTGGGGGAAGCTCCTTGGGGACCTCTTTTGACTCAGCAAACGCGAGGACTCGCGCACGCGCAGGTCAAGGGAAGGGCTTCCGCTCGGAAGGGTGAAGACTTGCATCAATTGAGTCATCAGGGAATAGGAGTTGAATAGGGAGAAAGGGAGGGAAGGAAGAGGAGCGTCTCGAGCAGCGTGGTTTGGGCACGTGCGAAAAACAGGTGATGCCCGGAACTGCTTAACCTCGCGGCCCGCCCGCCAGATAAAGGGAGTTACCAGTGGGGAGATCATTGAGAACGATCTCGGACGCAGCAGTCTGCAGAGGGTGGGCGGGGGGGTTGTTGGGGGGGGGGGTTGAGTAGCCGCAAAATATGGGCAGTGACAGGAAGGGGGACTCAGTGCAGAAACTGAGGGACGTAATTCAAACAGCCAAAGAGAAAGTACTCATAAGGAGAAAAAAGGGGAAACCCTAGGCTGAGAGACATAAAAAAGCGGGGGGTCAAACGGAAAGGAAGAGAGGAATGGAAACAAGAAGCTTGCGCGGGTGACTCGAAAGACAAACAGCGCGTTCAAGGGAAAGAGAGCTCGGTAATCTTGACAGGGCCGAAAAAAAGAAATAGCTAGCGGCCAACATAAGTCTCGGGGCGACGCTTGGCGGAATTGCCGTCGGACAAGAAAAGCGAGTGGTCAGGGGAGACAAAGAGAATCGATAAGAAGGGACCCTGCTTCACTTAGTGGAAAGAAAACCGAACTCAACTGAGAGGAGTCGAGGAAAAACGACCAGGAGCAAGGGGAAACAGGAAAGGAATGATGCTTACTGCTGCGTGGGGAACAACACTGCCAGGGAGGGAATACTCTAAGACGCATGCCTTATGCCGAAGGCGAAATCGTTGCGAGCCGGAACAGCTCGAGGGGACTTAAATCCAAACTCTACTCAACCAACAACAAAGTTATTAGCTGGTCCTCAGTAGGATATTAAAAAAGCTAGAAAGTAAAAGAGCGGAGTCGGGAAGAGGGCGAAAGGAAAACAGGAGGTCTAGTAGGGGGACTGGCCATCCGGGCATCGCCTGACAAAAATGAAAGTGTTGGAAAAAAAGCTCAAAGAACAACGCTTACTGGGAAATGCGGAGAAAGCAAAAAAAGGGAGGCTCTCTAGAGCAAGGGGAAGGCACAGGTCGACGGTGGGGAAAATTCTTAAAACGAGTGATATCATTGGCGCAAAAGGGAGCGAGGAGGCAGCCGCAGCCGCAAGAGCAACGCGGAAAAACAGGGGAGGACGAGAGATATAAGGTCTTTGTCACTCGAAACCGAACTGCTGCTCCTAAGGGCCGAAAAGCCTTTTGGGTGGCAAAAAACGCGGGGGCGGTCGTGCCAATGAAGCGAGAAAATGGGCGAAACATGGAGCGCCTCAGGTAGTCTCAGAAAGGGAAGTGAAGATGACTGGTAGGACGGAGAAGCGTGACAACAAGCGGCGGAGGAAAAATATCGACTTCTGGAAAAACCGAACCGAAGGCAGCTGCCTAGTAGAGGGAAAAAGAGACTTCTACCAATGATCTAAAAAAAAACGAAATCCTGAAAAGAGGGGGGGGGAGAGAGAAGAAAAAATTCCGGAATGGAAACGAAAGAGGTAGGGAATGCCAAAGAGGATGGCGCTCCTTGCGGGGAAGCAAGAGGTCGAATGAGAAAGAAAAAAGGGCACTGCAAGACCATGGGAAAATTACATGTCAACGTAGAAAGAAAAACTGGCAAGAGCCAACTGGCTGGGGAATTAGAGTGGGCCTAAGCTGCAATCTAACGTGCGCACATTTAATGATGGGGCCAAGGGATAGGGGCGGAAAAAAAAAAACAGAAAACAAAAAAAAAACGAATAATGGCAATCGGGTAGAAAGGTGGAGAACGGAATCCACTTTATGCAGTCGTCAAACCCTAGGATGCGATTCAAGGTTTGAAAATCGCCAGCGCGAGAGAAAGTTTTTTAAAGAAGCATGAAATAAAAAGAAGGAAAAACGGGGAGAGGAGGGAGGGGAGAGGGGACAGCTGAAATTTCATCATTCAGAGCACCTCCAAAAGGGAGAAAGACGACAATCTAACGAGGTTTAAGGGCGCGGAGTCAACGGAGGGGATTCGGAACCGGCAAGAAGAGGTCGATTGAGCTCTATGCAATCGGATGTGGAGGAATAAAAGGGGGGTCGAGGGGGGAGGTGAGGTTTCAAAGGGGAGCCTTGTGATCATTAGCCCGTGTAGTTCAGGAAGTAATTCGATGCAGGAGGGAAAAAAAGCAACCCTAATCCAGCGCCATCGCGGACCGAGAAAAGGCAGCAGGGTGGAGTACGAAAGGGAATACCTTCAGAGCAAGGTCTCAGCCTTTTCAACGTAGGGATAAGGGGAGGGGAAGAGCTTGAAGGGAGAACGTGAGGGGGACATCAGAACCGGACAGATGTTTTGACTCTTCACCAAAGGCGAAAACATCAAAAACCCGTCCAGAAAAAACTACAAGGGGAATGACCAGGGAAAAAGGACAGGCAATGATAGGCGGCCGAACGGAGACGGAAATGCTCGGCGAGGCTGGAAAAGGTGACACGGTCTGGGCAACCATAAAAAAGTTAATGGCTCATTGAAAAGTCAAAGTAAAGAGAAGTGCCAGCATCGCGAAGCGCAATCGTTAAACGAGGGGAAAAAGGGGGAAAAGTCGCAGGCCTAGACAAAAATCAAAAACACCCCAAGAAACTGCGGTGCGTGGAAAAGACCCTTGGGCGGGTGAACTGGGACGTTAAAGAAGCTCCAGGGGGGGGGGGTATATCGACCCTAATTTGTAGATGACGCAAGGTTGGGGGGGCGGGTGTCGAACACCCGATCTTGTACCGTTGAAAAAAAGAGAAAACGTCTTATGGACTGATTTGAAGAGGAGGTTACCAAAGAAAAACTGGGCATTTTGGACAAGATTGGGGGAGACTCGACGGAGAGGGAGGTGAAAGACGGCCAAATCAGACCGATCTTTCAATGGCGAAGCCAGGACACCCATTCAGAGAGGTTACCACACGAGGGAGGGCGCGCACTTGCCATGGAAGGAGCTGGAGTTACGCGAATGGGCGGCACTCAAAGCAGTCCTCAAAAGCGAGTACTTCTCTAAGAAGAGGTGCGGTAAAAAAAGAAAAGCAGAAGGGGAGGCAGAGAAAGAGAAAAGGAACCGGCGGTAGGGGCGAGTGGGAAAAAAACTACGCAATCACGCAAATTAGAAAAGGAGGGGGGGAAAAATCTACGAATACGTACGTCTGGGGGGGTTAACATGGTAAAGCCAGCGGGAGGATTCAAGGGCTGCAGGGGCTGTTTTGAAAAACCCCCTTCATGGGAGAGCATGGAAGAACGGGGGGACTAAAAAAGAAGAATGAAACGGCTATGGCCCAAGGGATGGGACGGAACAAGGGTACTGAGATCAGATTGAGTCTGGTTGGGGGGGCTACTCATTCTGGCAAAGGGCCTTTCAAGAACAGTCGGGGGGGCGTCAGGCGCGTAGAAATTAAAAGGGAAGGAGATAAATTAAATGTGCACGACCAAAGGCAAAGGGCCTCATCCAGAGGGGGGGCGGGAGAGGAGTGAATTCAACAGCCAAGAGATGAGAAACCATCTAGTCAAAAGACCAGCATCACCATTTAACGGACCCTGCAGCAGTAGATACGCGCGGTCGCCAAGAGAGAAGAGTTTGAAGGGAAGAGAGCTAGGGGTCTTCTATCCCATCGAAACAAAATCAGAAGAGAGTCGGAGTCACCGTCATCAGTCTATAATTACCCCTCGAGGACTGTGTGAACCAAATAGTCTCACACGGGGAGGTCGTCATCCGAAAGCGTAGTCTAAGCTGACTCGGGGGAGGCTGAAAGGGGGGGGGGGGAAAGGAACTCAAAAACAAAGGCAACTTCACATCGTGCTCGAACCCGGCCGGAGGATGAAGAAGGGGGAACAAGACATTAAATACCAGGGACTATCTTGTTGGGTGAGGGGTCAGGGGGTACAAGACCGAGAGGAAAAGAAGGGAAAGTCTCCCTAAGAGGGTGAGCGGCCATCAATATCAGGGCAAAAGGCGATCATGGAAGGAGGGAGCATGGAGAAAGAAGTACGTACTTCACGGATGCGGTCGAAGAAGGCCGTGAAAATAAGTGAATCAATAGCGAAAAAAGTCGATCATGTCCGCTCGAGATAGACTCAAAAAAAAAAGACAAAAAAAAAAAAAAAAACAAACAACTAGGTGTAAATGCTAAAAGACATGATCGCCCTGACGCGAGGATGCGCGGTGCACAACCTGCCTTCAAGCCCGATCGACTGAAAGCCGGACAGAAGGAGAAAAAAAGTCTCTCTTAAACGTCAGCTGATTTCCCAGCGAAAAAAGGGCGTCTAGAAAGGGGCACTCTGTACGAATGAAGAAAAAAAATCTGGAACCGATGAAGCCAAGGCTTTAAGGAAAGGAAGGAAGCCAAGTAGAAGGATCTTAGGGGGACTGGGTTTCATCGCAAGGCCAAAAAAGCAAGGGGTGGGTTTGGTGGGTTGAAGAAAAGTCATCGTGCCGAAACATCATAAAACTCGGGAAGACGACTCGACGAAAAACACCTGCTCTAGGGGGAAAGATAAAATCGTAGGAGGTTGTAAGATAGCGGCTGAAAGAGGGGGCCGAAGGAGGACTTAAGTGAGGGGAGAGATTCTCCGACTGAACAACGAGTCTCTGAGCAAAAACACTGGCGCACAGGCGTGCGCAAAGAGAGGGAACTCTCAGGTAGTGAAGGGAATCGAACCTTTATGAAAGTTCGAAAGTGAAAACTCAGTCGGGAGAAGCTCGGGCGGGGGAAGACTAGCTCGTGAATGGGAAAATGCTGTAGGAATTGGGGGAAGAGCAGAAGGACCGGAAATAGTAAAAAGAACTATAAAGGAGGGAAAGACTTGTCCAGCAGAAAAAGGAAGGACCCAGAAAAAAAGGGAATCGGGAACCTTTCTTCCCTTCAAGGGCCTTATCAGGAAGCCAAGCGGGGTGGAATAGAAGGGCGGGAAAAAGGAGGACGTACCATAACAGGGCAAAACTCAAAGAGGGCGAAAGGCAACACCCCAATGCATTCAAAGGGGGTACCGCTTCGAAACCTTGACTGGAATCTAGACAGGGAGGAAATTATTGAACCGCCTTCGGATCTACTGAAAGGTAAACTTACGGCAAAGAAAGAGCCTGAGTTCTTCATTCACGCTCGCAAAAAGAGACAGAAGAGAGCAGGGGCTTCCTAGGAGTACGGACCCATCGCGGCGAATATCTCCGAGGGAACGTGCACTCCTCAGAAAAAAAAGGGAGAGGGCACAACCGCGTCGCATGTTCGTCATAAAAAGGGGGGGCCAGCAAGGGGAACTTGCATGGGAAGTATACCCAGCATGACTAAAAAGAAGGGGTCTAAAAAAAGCAGTGCCAATTGAGCAGTGCTGGGGTGTAACCTAGAAAGAGCACCTCCGATAGAGAAGATCAACCAAATCAAGAGAGTGGTGGAGCACGCACCATCGGGCGGATCGACACCCTCATCCAAATCGGAACCTTTCAACCGTAGACCGTTCTCAACAAGGCCCTCCCGGATGAAACGAAAGACCGGTCTGTGCGAAAGGGGGGGGGTAGAAAGAAAGGGGGGGGGGTGAGAAAAAGGAAAGAGCAGGCCCCACTCCTGTCCTAGATCGAGAGAGCGGCACTGGTCAGGAGGTATTGGGGTTGAGACCGTCCTCTCTCGGGATGTGCATCGTACCAAAAGGGGTTTCCTCGAGGCAGACGCACGGTAGGAAGGAGCTAGGGGAAAGCACATGCGGCGCTGGGCGAAGAACGTGCAGGTTCTTGAAACGGGGGGAGGGAAGAAAAATTTTTACTGAGACAATATTCCGGGTCGATCCAAACAGAAAAACAAAAACGCGGATCCAGGGGGGTCAGAAAGAGAACAAAAAGAAGAAAGGGGGAGGGAACAACATAGCCTGTCCCTATTGGCGAACTAGCGGAGGGGGATAAAATAAAAGGGAGTGTCGACGTGCGTCTCTGACTTTTCCTGAGAGGCGCTCTAAGCTATAAGAAGGAAAAAGAGATCAAAAGGCCAAAATAAAAGGCGAAATCAAAGAAGAACAACGGAAGAAATGAAAAGGGGAAAGTGCAACCGAGTCCGTAGTCAGAACAGGGTTACCACAAATGGGAAAAGATGAAGGTACTTCTCACCCGGCAAAGGCGCCCTGAAACACGCTCGCAGCTGAGTAAGGGGTGGGGAAAAAAGGCTGTACCATTAAAATCCTTAAAAGTTGATAGGTTAAAAAATACGAGAAAAAATCAAACGAGTTGCGCGGATAAGAAGGCGAAATCTGCCCACACTCTTGCGAGTATTGGAGAATCTCAAAAAACTAGCGAGAGGGGGGGAAATCTCTGAAAGCGTAAAATACACTGCCAAATCGCTCAGGCCGAAACTACAATTGACTCTAACCGAGCCTACTTCATTCATTAAAAGTTCAACGGGAGTATCAGGTTGTCCGCTGTGTAAATAAAGCCGGTACGCCGAAGAGTTCAAACGGAAAGGTAAACGGCGTCAAAGAGTATTCACACGCACCCAACCACACCTTGGCCATGCATGTGAAGAAGCAGGGCACGAGAAGGTTCTGGAAATAGGTCGACATGCTGATGTCAAGACGTCGGGTGGAAAAAAACTTGGGTTCTAACGATAAATGAAACCATGCTCAGTAGCGGAAAGCCCGACAAAATCATCGTATGAGAGTGTAATCCCGGGGAGAAGCGAGGATACAGGAAAATAAGTTCCGTCAGGGGCTTTTTACGACCGCGCGATAGTGTCGTGGAACTCAGAGTGCGCACGGAGGATATATTCAAAAATTCGGAACAACGAGAGAAAGAACCTACGCGGAGCATACATCACTGCGTCGACGGGCATGATAGGCATTCCAATTCGAGCAGGAACGTATGACCAGCCAAAACAACTCGTTGCGCCCAGCGACCACAGACATCGGCGCAGCCTGTGGCGATGGGAAGAGCCAGGAAAAAAAAGATAGCTCGTCCCTCTGCAGAAAACGCAGATGATATGCAAGGGAGGCAATAGAGCGTTCGGTTGAAAAAAGGATTCATCATCTGAGACCAAGGAAATCAAGGATGGTCCTGTCAACGAAGGTAGAAGAACGGCTTCGGAGCGATCAAAACATCTTCTAGTGGGCGGAGAATGGGAACAGAGCAAAGGCGCTGATGTGCCTTTTACAGCGAGAAGTCGGACAGTAGAAGCTAGCCAGACTTGATCATCACTTTAGCGAAAAGGAGAGAAAAAATACTAAAGGGCTATCGAATCTCTAGAAAAACAACAACAAAAAGGAAGATGGAAAGAGGTGAGAAAACGGTAGAAACAGAGTCTTCTATACCTAAAAGGAGAAGCAGGGAGATACTGAAGACTGGCAAAGGGGGGGAGCGTCGCCAAATCCTGGTGGCCGCAACCAGAACTCGAGGGGCCGTAGAAGACAACGCGAAGGGCAGCGCAGAAAGCGAAGGACCGTTAGGCTGAGAAAGAAGAGGCCGGGGAAAAAACAAGTAGGGACGCCTTCAGGTCACTTTGGTCAGAGCAGGAGCAACCGACCTCGACGAAGGGAAACGGACGCGCAAAAAGACGGGAAGCGCGAAAAAATCTGACACGGCCTATACGAAAAAGTCGGGAGGCGCTGGAAAGAAAATCAAAAAGGGGCGAACGATCAAAGGAGGAAAACATCAGTGGAGGCGGAAACCCAGAACGGCGTATGTCGTGGGAAAGAGCAGGGGGTCTGATACAGGTGGAGGAGAGGCGCACGCGAAGGTCAAGTTCTTCTCGCTGTAAATGAAATCTGGGGGAGAATTAAACCGAGGGCGAAAACAATGCAGAAGACATATCCGCTTCAGCGGAGCCGCCCAAAATCTTCCTCTGCCGCGTCCGAGAAGCGCTGGGAAAAGGGTCTAAAAGAAATCCGTGATCATTTCTTATGAAGGGGAAGTGTTCCAAAAGTGAAATGGTAGCAGCCAAAACCTGAGTCAATCGCCGCGACAAAGAACATAGTCGACGCAGGCCCAGAAGCCCGCGTGCAAGAAAAAGGATCACGAGGTCAACAAAATGAAAAGGGCGAGACCCGAATGACAGTCGACTGTTCATAGACAGCGGACGTGAGGGGAAGAGGAAAAAGGCTCCAGGAAGACGGGCCTTAACGAAAAAAACTATTCAGGGAGGCAATTTTCCGGCTCCGCGATTCATAAGTCCGGCAACAAATCTAAATGCGTATGGTTTGAAAAGAGGGAGAGACTCGCTAGGGTTGGTTGTTGGAGTGAAAGCTGAAATCTACAAGAGAAAAGATCAGGTGGAAATTCAGGGAATACCGGACTCCTGGGAGGAACAAAAGGCTCCAAAAACAGCGGCGAACTCTCAAAAAGCCACTACACCGAGGTTACGCATGCCGGGGGGGGCATTCACACGTCAAAAGATTTCAAGGATCATATTCGCAGTCATGCCACTCGAGGGGCTTAAATTAACCGCCTCATCTGTTTCGGCATTTGTTTTCTTCCGTTTGATTGTTCGTGCAAGGGGGGAATCAGGAGGGGCAAGTCATCTTGCTACGGCTCAACGGGACCGACCAAAAAACGCTCAGCGCAAGGACGACAAGCTATCAGTTCGGAGAGAAAAAATCCGGCCGCGGCAAAAAAGGAAAGGATAAGGGGGACAAAACGAGTCGAAGGGTTGAGACTTCAAAAGATTCTGAGGGCACGAAGAAACTCAGCTCTGGAAGGGGGGAATAGACATAGTTTTAAGAACGTCACCATGGCTACACATAACCCCCTTCTCGAAACACGCAGGTCTGACTCTAACATGGCGGCGCAGAATAGGCAGGGGAACTCCCTGAGAAGCGGCAAAGTCGGAAGGTGTCGCTGGGGGAACCAAAATCAGAAATCTGATAGGGGCAGATTAAAAGGAAAACCCGCATTGTAGGAACTACTTCAAGCGCAGGAAGACGGAATCCGAAAGAGACACCGGTTACTAAACAAGGAAGCAACTGATAGTTTAGTCGTTCAAAGACCCGGTTCAGGGCCTATGATGTCGACTGGGGGGAAAGAGGCGGGACCGATTTGTTCTAGGGAAGGAAGATTTGGGAGGTAGCAACTATAACGGGCTACCTGGGGTGAAAAAATAGCGGGGATGGGACAACAACTGGCCGCATGTGTTCTTCAGATGGGGGTCTAGCTGCAATCAGACGGTGAAAATGGGAAAAATCATCAAAAATACCTTCTGAAAAACTTGTCTATTCAACTTCAACCCAGTCCGCAGGAAGAGACTTGCCCGAAATAGAATCTCTCAAGGAAAGGGGGAATCTAGAACACTACTATAAGTAAAAACTGCTTATATCAACTGTCGAGAAAAGGGTGCGAAACTTGGGGAACAAAGGACAAAAGCATGCAGATGGTCTTCAGGATTAAAGGTCCAGGCCCGTCTCTAAGGACGGGACACTCCGCCTCTCATCACGAGGAAAGAAGCGAAGCGGGGCTTTAAGGGAACGGAGTGGGTGGGGCAGTGGCACAGCGTCGGCTGCCTTCTGCGCCGGTCAAATAAAAGGTAGTTGTTGCCCGCAACGATCAACCTATCATCAGTGTTCTCCTGGGGCTCAAAGAATGAATCGCGTGCAGGACAAGCGTCACTGTCCAACGGGAAGATATCCTCTTCGTGGGGATCTCTCACGGGGACCCTTTCCAGCCGGATGGGGTCGTAAGTTGGCAGGTTAGGCACATGACGGCGAGAAACGGACACAAGGGGGAAAAGCAAAAAGGCCTAGGGGCAGATCCATCATCCTGGGGGGCGAAGGTCTGGACGTGCCAGCCAAATAAGAAAGAAAGCACGGAGGAAGATAAAGGGTGTCAGGACTGGGCCTGAACGACAAGGGAGACTCCGCGAGTTTTCAAGGAGGGGAGAAATCTTTTGAAGCCGAGAAAGCTCAAGTAGGATGATCGGCGCTAAAGGGCCAGAACAGAATGAAGTAAGGTCAGCAAAAAAAAATCCAAGTCAGGGAATATTAACAACAGAAGAGATGATTGTTTGGGCCAAAATCGCACGCACAGGGTCGGCGGAGCTAAGAACAGGAGGGAAGCTGAAGGAAGATGGAATTAGGGGGCGGGGGGGGGTGGGGTGCCATGGGAGGAGTCACCAAGGAAAATTACAATCGTGACTCAACAAACACAGGATTTGTGGAGGCAGGACTTGGCTTCAATAAAGGGACTAACTTCGCCGGGCGCGTGGTAATTGGACTTGGGAAGGAGGATACTTCAAAGGACCAAGACTTCGATATCCGTCGCGCAAGTCCTCTGGAAGACGGGGATTCTCTTAGCGAGACCTCCTTAAGAGGCATGCACAGAGCCGGTTCAAAAAAGCGACATCGTTCTATATCATGTCCAAAAAACGCGTAAAAAAAGACTAGAAAAAACTGGGGTAAGAGGAGATTCGAAAACTGATCATTATCGACGCGCGATGAGGCAGCGTTTGAAAAGCCTTACGGGAGGTAAAGAAAGGACATAAGACTGAGAAAGAAGCGAAAAAATGCTCTAAAAGAAAACTAGAGGGGGGGGGAAATTCGTCGAGGAGCGAAATCCTAAGGTGCGAAAGCAAAGGCGTAAAAAAAACGAATAAAAGAACAAACTCCGCCCGGGGGAAGAATTTAGCAAAATGAAGAAAATTAAAAGGAAAACGAGGGACGAGGCAGTATTTTTAGGGGGACTTGCGCGACAAATGAGACAAAAAAGCAAGACATGAAGAACTTCTGGGGGGGGAAGTATTGCGTCTAGCGGTTAAGTGCTGGGGGAGGAGGGTTTGGGGGGTGGGGGGGGGGGGGGGGGGGGGGGTGAGCAGGTGGGGGGGGGGGGTACCTAATGGGTGCGCCCGGAAAAAAAGAGAGGGGGCCCTGGAGGCACTAGCTTCGGGGTACGAGAAGGTGTAGAAACGGATACGGATACGAGCGTGTGAATAGAGAAGTAGAATGTTAGAAAAAAGCTAAAAGGGATTTAGCAGGCCAATGGGCTACGACAGAGCAGCACCATCTATGCTGAATGAAAAAACCTGGGACGAAAAAACTGCTTAGGGGAGACAAGAACTCTCGATCATACCATGTAGTGCCTAGCCATCACGATGAGGGAATGATGACAAGCAGGGACGGTAATACTCTTATTTGGGAAAAGCACGAAGCGGAGCAGACCTGGGGACCGGGGGGAGAAGGCAAATAGGAAAAAGATCGAGGGAACTTTTAGTAACCTGAAACGACGGGAGCCGGGAGGGGACTCAGAAAGAGTCCAGAGCACAACGCTAAAGCCTAGAAGGAAACGGGAGCCGGGGGTCTGAACGGGAAGGGAGGGGGAAAAAAAGATATATTCGAAAAAGGGTCTAAACGAGAATAAAGAATACCAAAGCCGAAATGTCAACGAAAACACATGAAACCCCAGCCAGTAACTCCTAGATACATTAGTACAGAAAGGGCGGAGACGAGTGTCTAAAGATCCTGGATATACGGAAGGGAAAAGGTAAACTTGAAAAGGACATACCATCATCCCGTCAGAAAATGACTGATGCAAGGGTGAAATAAGTAGCTGAACCAGCATCGAAGAACATATAAGGGGGAGACCTGTCGGTCGGGCCGGGGCCCGTGGGGGGTAGTCGGGGGTACAGGGGGGTGGGGGGGGGGGGGTGCAGGGGAACGGGGGGGGTGTCGTGCTCGTGAAACTTTTCAGGGGGGTCACAACCGACGGACTCGATTGGGATGAATGGCCTCGAAATGAACCTTAGGCAGGCTGGCATCGGAAGCGTTAAATACGAAAACAGAAGATAAACAGCTCTGTCACTACCATGGGGGTACCCCTGGGGGGTAGTTTGGGGGGGGAACTAGGGGCGACTCATGGGGGCTGAGTACTGGTTTGAGATGTACGGACGCAAGGAGAGGAGAGACCTGGGGTGATCAAGTGGGGTGCAGAGAAACACGCACAGTGGGCACCCAAGGGGGGGGGGAGTGTGGGTGAGGGTAGGGGGGTGGAGGGGGGGGGGGGGGGGGTGGTGGGATGATGCGGACGGCAGCCAGTCCGCAGATAGGGGTGAAGTTGTGGGGGTGGAGACTTGAGGGGGGGGGGTGTGACCGGGGGGGGGAGCAGTCGGGTGGGCGGGCCGGACGGGGGGGGGTGTCTGGGTAAGAGCGGCGGGGGGGGGGGGAGGCGGGGGGGGGGTGCCCTGAAAAGAGATGTAGGTCCTGGGCGTGGTCTGAAGGGTGTGAGAGACGCACGGGGATATGCCCGGTACGCCGGGGTACTTTCCACAAACGACAGGGACGGGAACGTTGGGGGGGGGTTGGAGTCAGAACGTTAGGTAATCAGGGGCAGGGAAAAAATCGGTTCCGATGAAGCCGGAGAGAGACGGGGCGAAGTATTGGCATGGGTAGAAAAAAGCCAGGAGCAATCTGAAGGTTCCACTCAGACACAAGTGGACTACCTGAAAGAAGCAGCTACGGCGACCGGGGGCGGCCCCGCATCAACCACTTGACAAGGAGCAGGTTCGGCAAAAGGCTTTTGATTCACGGGTGTGATGTGCCCATTGGGACGGGAGAACCCTCTAGTCCAAGGTCGAGACCATAACGCCGAAAAAGACCTGAAAGCGAAGGAAACTCCTCCTAGAGAAGGGAAGCCCCATAGACCATGCTTTTGGCGCGTGCCAAGAAAGAGGGGGAAAAGAAAATGACGGGGCTCCTGGGCTCGGGGAGCGAAACGGCGAGGACTGGTTAAAAAAAGCAAGAGAAAAACAAACGGCGAAAGGGAGAAGGATAAAAAGCAAAGCAAAAAACTTCGGAAAATCAAAAACCAAGCTGACGCAAGTGGGGTAACACCGGATCGCGAACAAGAACCCCCTTTACAGGGACTAACTCATAAAGGTAATCCACCTGAAACCTCTTGAAGACGGAAGATTTCAGTGGGGGGAGGAATACACCGGAAAAAGTGGGACTCATAAAAGTGGTTAAATAAATCTTAAAAAAAAGAGGTTGCGGAGAAGGAAGAAATAAAAAACTAAGGCACCCGCAGATTGAGAGTCAACCTAAAAAGAACAGATCGTGGTCATTGCAAGACATCCCGGCAAAGAGTAGGGGGGCGACTTGAAAGAGAAGACCGTTCGTCAAAGTCGGCCGTGGGGAATTCAATCGGTCCTCTGGGAACCAGCAAGGAAGAAGAAAACAGGAAGTGTAAGAAAAAGAGGGGGCCAGAAGGCTCCAAGTGTGACCGACGTTCCAAAAAGGACACGAAAACCTGCGTTGAGGATAGGACACATGCAGCCGCAAAGGGAAGAGATGGGAAATCAGCGTTTGGGTGGCGGGACAGAAAGTAAATGGCAAAAACTCGATGCAACAAAGCAAATACATCAAGGGCGTGAGGTGGGGAGAGCAAATTGGCGAGAAAGATAGAGAAAAGGGCCGGAAGTGCTGCTTTTAGGAGCAGGAGGACAAATATGGGGGAAAGTGCAAAACTTGACGAACGGCGGGTAAGATGGATCACCACAGATCCAAGTACGGCGTCCGAGGAAGACCTAGAGGGTCGCAAACAGGAAACCTCGAGAAAGGAGCGCACAGGAAAGGAGCAGGATGGTTTTGAAACAGCAGGCACAACCACAGGTTTTGAGAAACAACGAGCAAGCGCATCCCTGTTTGACGAGGGGAAAACAATCTCCAAGGATAAAAGAAAGGTCGCGGTCGCGATGCGCAGTCGCCGGGAAAAGAGCTTCAGGTGGCGACAAAGAAGCGAGAAAACAGAGACAAAGGCGTGCACGTGGTCCTCGAAAAGGGGACCAGAAAAAGGGCTCTGGAACAGCCAAGAGGGGAGTTAGAGCCGAAGGGAAAACAAAATGATGAGGAGCTGTCAAAAACCTTCAGGAAAACGATAAGAACGGCATAACGTCCTAGCACAAACAAGGAAGGCTCCTTTAAAAACGCTCGCTAGAGGGGGGGGAAAAGATCGAACGGATAAATCAAAGCG
>Ga0179593_1508177_pt1 | contig 16909 bp, 36 predicted proteins | sample CZODoug2_1_08_16_FD_185931 | JGI IMG/M metagenome (GOLD analysis project Ga0179593, IMG submission 185931) | Vadose zone soil fungal communities from Angelo Coast Range Reserve, California, USA - CZODoug2_1_08_16fungal (PacBio error correction) | ecosystem: Environmental > Terrestrial > Soil >...
CCCACAAGGCCATCATCGGTGAAGAAAGCCCGACGAAGTTCGATCTTTGGGAAACAAAAAACAAACGGACACAAAAAGAAACCCCCAGAGGAAGGGGGTTCAGGAGAACGGCAAGGAGGAGAAAAGTGGGGGATGATTTGGGCCAGGGCGAGCGCAGTGGATAAAATAAAAGGTTTTTGGAGACGACCCTGAAAAAAAAAAATCTGGCTGCGGAATCCTGATAATCACAACAAACAAAGGGTTGAAATAAAAAAAAAAAGTAAGGACCACACAAAAGGAGAAATGCGGGAACGGGGGACAAAAGGTCCACATCTTCCCTGAAGCAAATACTCGCCAAAACAAAGCTTGGGAGTAAAGAAACAAAGGGGGGGGGTATAGTAATAGGGGGTGTGAAAAGGGGGGGTAGTGACAAATGAAAGGGGGGACAAAAATTTGGACAACGGTTGGGAGGAAAAAAGGTTTCGCCAAAAAGTAAGGTTGTTTAAACCGGCAAAGGCTCCGGGACAGAAACAATCCGCGGGGTCACCATGGAGTTTGGAAAAAGGCAACTTGAAAAGTAAGGGAAACGGAGAACAAACAGTGGGGGGGGGGAGGAACCATAATGCCAGGGGGGGTGGAATTTCTGGAGATGAATCAAAAAAAGGATGGGGCAACCAATTTGGGGGCAAACAAAAAACCAAAAAAACACGTTAAAGGCCGTGATAGAAGAGAGTGGGTGCTAATGCTTTTGGGGGGTTAGCAAGAGGCTAAGTCACGAGGGAAGAGTCTCAAGGTCAGAGGGGGGAAAAAAAAGGAGGGGTTTCGGGGGGGGGCTCCAAGTCATCTATCAAAAACGGTGGTGGCGGAAATCAATTTGCAGCTCCCTAAGGCAAAAAGCGGGGGAGACAAACAAGGGGGAGAAAAGAGGGGAAAAAGCTCCGACAAGTAAAAGGGGAAAGTAATAAGCAGGAAAAAAAGGTTGAATTAAAAACCAGAAAGAGGGGCAAACGCAAATTCAAGAAAAGCGCTGGGGGGAAGAAAAGGAAACCGCCTGGAATCACAAGGGTAAAGGAGAAGGGGAAAAAGACGAAATCGGGAAGGAGAAGGAAAGAAAATATTCAACACAAAGACATTTTTGTTGCCGCAGGATGGGTAAAGCTGCCCGAGGGGGTTTGAAAAAAGGGGGGGGGGGAGGGGGAGATACTGGCACAAACTACGAAAAAAAGGGAAAAAAACACTGAAAGAATGTCATAAAACCGGCACAGAGCGGAGGGTAGAGGGGGGGGTTGGACGGGGGTGGTTACTCCTTGGGGCCAAGAACTTGTGGTTAATAAACGGAAGAAGGGGTCCCGATGAGCAATAAGGGCTAGGTTTGGTTTGTGGAGTAAAAAAAAAAAAGAAGATAAAAATAGGGGTTATCACATGGTGAGGGGGGCGGAATGGGGTCAAAACGTGGGATCTGCGATTCAAGAAAAACAGGTGTTCCTAAGGGCGGAGAGAAGCGGCCAAGTGGGGGGGGGGAGAAAGGGGACAGTGGTGGAAAACTAAAAAACGACTTGAGAAAGAACCCGAAGGGGGATAGACCCATTGGATACAAAGACCGTCATCTGGGATGGAGGGTTTGTGTTGATCCAAATAAGATACTTGGAAGAAGGGGAGGCAATTGGGCGGGGGGAGGAATAGAAGGCAGTGCTAGTCAAAAAACAAATGAAAAGTCGTGCTAAGTCAAGGAATAAAAGAGGGGAACAAGGGGGGACGAGGGGGGGGTTGTCGCGAAGGAGGGCATCCATTGCATTTTGCATGTGGGGGGATGGGTGCGCCTAAAACAAGAATTGATTGAAAGGGAGGGCCCACAGCGTTCAACTCCAGCGCCAAAGGGAACAATTAGAAAGGTTTTTTAATTAGCTTCAAAACACACAGGAGAAAACGAAAAATCACAAGCCCTACGGGGGGGCATCCGAAAAAAGTCAATAGCAGAACTTTATTGTGCGCGGGGACTGGGCGGGGTATTTTGGTCAAAAGGAGGTGCAACAGGAAAAGGGGGGGAACAAAAAAGAGTGGCACATTTAGGTTCGGGGGAACGCCAAAGCAAAGGTCCAAGTAACACAACCAAAAACAAAAAATGGGCCTTTGAGGGGGAAGCTCAGGTAATCCTCAGGTAGTGGTTGACATCGGGGGGCAGACCGGAACTTTTGGACAAGGGCAAATTAATAAATGGAATATCTTGACGATGAGTTTAATGGCACGGAAAAAAGGGAAACAACGAGGCAAAAAGGAAAGGGTATACGGCTCTCACCAGGGATAAAACAGAGGCAAGTGGGCCCTGGGGGGTAAGGAAAAAAAAAAAAAAAAAAAAAACCAAGGTTCAAAAAAAGCCTAATATTGAAAAGAATCTCATCAAAAAAAAGAAACAACTTCGATGAAGAGACAGAGAAAGAGAAGAATTAAAGAAGTGGGGGGGGGGGAGGCCTTAGAAAAGGAAAGCAAAAAGGCTCGTCGACAAAGGATCACCAATAAAAAGAAGTACTGTTTTGGAAGGGTGTGGGGGGGGAATTAATGCGGAAAAATCGGGGAAAAGGGAACAAATACGGAAGTTTTGGTACGGTAACCCCTAATCGGGAGACCACGAATAACAAGGGGAAGACCAGGGAAAAAAAAGACCGGCGAAGGAGGGGGAAAAAAAAAGTAACGTGCAGGGGGGACGGGTTAGTAGCCGTGTCCAAACCCAAAACGGGGCAAGGTTATGTTCCCGGTGGGAGAACGAAGGGGGAAAAAACTCCGAAAGATAAGGTTGGCAATCGAAACGAAAAAGGTGGTTGGTGGAGGAAAACCCGGGGGTTGGGGAAAAAAACATTTATGCGGCCCCAGAGGCAGAGGAGGAAAACAAGGGGGAACGCAAAGGCAAGGGGTGGATCTCTCCGGCAAGAGGAAAAAGGGGAAAGCAAAGACTAATCCAGTGGGATTCCCGTGGTGGGGGGCGCGTTGGCTGGCGCCAAAAAACCTGAGAATCATTGCCTGAAGGGGAATCCCCGCCGCCAAGTTTCTAAAAAACTGAAGGAAAAAGGGTGCAATTTCGAAAAAAAAAACTTCAGGGGGAAAAAAACAGGCCTTGGGACCTCAAAACAGAAAAAGAAAAAAAGAAAAAAAGAAAAGAGGGGAGGAGACCAGAAAGTGAAGGGGGGACTGAGAAAACATTGGGGACTCTTAAAACAGCCCCGCACTCTATAAAACAACTCTGGAAAAAAAAAAAAAAAAAACAATCCAGGGGAAAATGGGGGGGTTATACAGAAAAAGGGGTCGATCAACCCCGGGGTCAGGGGAGGAGAAAGGGGGTGTCCAAAAAACAGGGGGGGGACAGGAAGCTTCAGGTCATACGTCCCTAAAAAAGGGGACACATGTGCCAACCAGAAAGTCCAACGCTCGCAACCAAAAAGCCGGGCAAAGAAGACCCAGCAACAGGGAAAAAAAAGAACACGTCCACTGCGTTCTATAGCCACAAAACTAACCCAAGACTCAAGTGAGACACAGTCCGGGCGGGGGTAAACCCAAAAAAAAAAAAAAAAAAGCGGGAACGCTAAAAGCAAAGGGGAAAGAGGGGAAGTATACAAGGGAGGGAAAGTCACTGGGTTACACCATGGTAGAAAAAAAAAAATCAACGCCAAAGGCAAAACAAACCAAACATGCCCACTAACTTCAGGGGAGGGAGACAGTGAATACTCAAAAACTGGGGGCGCTGTTTGAAGATGGAAAAGAAACTTCATCTATTTAGACTGGATGGACCGTGAAAAAACGGGGAAGGAGACTCGAAACGGGGAAATTGGAAGATGAAAAAAAGGGGGGGGTGGAGAGAGGTTGGGTTGGTGATTTTGAAACGTTGGATCCCCCATGAAATTAAATGACCGGCGCACGGGGGCAAAGAAGAAAAAAAAAGTAGATACATGAGAGGGGAGGGCCCAGGAGAAAAATTAAAGAGGGGAAAACGACTTGAATGGGAAATCAGCTTTTATCACTAACGATGAAAAGAAGGAAGATGGGTGAAAAAGGAAAGAAGGGTTGGGCATTGGTCAAAAGCCCCAATCTCGGGTGTAGAAAAGAGAAGAGAAGTTGGAGAAATCCAACAACAGAAGCAATCGGTAATCACGAGAAGGGGGGGGTGGGGCGGGGTTTAACTGGGGAAAAAAGCCGGGAGGGAAGAAAAAGTTTTGAAAAAGCTTGGAAGAACGGGGGTCAGGAGAAGGGCAAAGAGGGAAGGAGGGTACATTCCGTTATCAAAACTTGAATGGGGAGAAAAGGAAACAAAAACGACATGGGGGGGGGACCCAGGAAAAGGGTGGAAGGGGGGAAGAATCAGGCATAACGAAACCGTTGTATGAAAAAAACAAAAGGCAGAAAAAACGCATTTTCCAAAATGAAGAAGGCATGGGAATGACAAAACCAAACAACTAAAGAAAGTTATAAGTAAGAAACAAATTGTGGACAAACCATTTGCTCAACGCCGAGGCAAGGGCGCCAGAAGGAGAAACAGCGAGAGAACAAGGAACAACCAATGGGGGAGTTGCACATTTGGGGGGGGGAGTTAAAAATTGTGGATATCCGCACGCGACAGTGGAACATAGCGAAAGCGGTGTTGTTACGGGGTAAAAAGAACCAAAAGAGGAGGCGGCTCGCAAGGAAAAAGAAAGATCCAAGACCAAAAGTCAAAAAAAGTTGTCCCCAGGAACAGCTTGAACAGGGGCGTGCGTTGTTTTAGGGGACACAGCCGGGAGATAGAAAACGCAGGAAGGGGGGGAGTAGTAAAAGGGGAAGAGGGAAAAGGGAGGAATCAAAGCAGAAACAAAAACACAAAAAGGGGGAGGGAAGGGGAAAAAAAGATTATATGATCACCCCATCTGGAGATAAAAAAGAGACGGAAGCGCTATCTAAATGGGAGGTGAGGAAAGGGGTGGACTAAAAACAAGACAGTCAAAAGACAGGGAATCTAGGGAAGAAAAAAAACGCGCTGCTTTTGGGGGAAATCGGGCGTATGGAATGGAGGGTAGGTTTACTGCGGTAAAAACAAACCGGTCGCCCAATAGGGGGAGAAGAGAGGGGGGGGCTAAGAGCAACGTGGGAAGAAAAACTTTATAAAAAATTTGACAAGTGCCCCAAAAAAAAAAAAAAAAAGCCGAAGGCGAGGAAAAAGTTAAAAAAGGGTGCCTGAAGACCAAAAAAAACACCGCCTCAATGCAAAAAAGGGGGGTTGAAGAGGAAACAATTGGGGGTAGGAAGAGAATATTTGGAAAGGGGGGGTGGGGAATTAATCAAGTGAAACCCGGAAGGGAAGGACAAGTACTTTTGGGGACCCTCAAAAGATGGGAGCAAAGTTGTGACCGGTGGTTTGAAAACATGCGTCGTAGATCAACAAGGGAAGAGGAATCACAATGGAGTTTGTTTGGTTTAGGGGTAACCATTTGAAAAGGGGACAAGGCGCAACGACATTGGACGGACTAAAGGGACAGAGAAAATTTCTGACGGAGGAAGGCTAAGGAGAGGGCCGGTGGCCTGTGGGGGGCATAACAAACGTCCCAGGTACCTTGGGTCGGAAAAGCCTCTTGCTTGCGGGCGGGAGGAAGCGCTCGGGGAACCGAGCTTTGGGGGAGGGGCAAGTGAACACAATGGCAAAAGCCACGGCCAGACCAAAAAGGGAAAAAAAGGTAGTGGCAGCTTCTTAAACTCTGTCAAAGTGAAACGTATAGGCTTAGAAAAGGTTAAGAATTTTGGGAGGAGACTAAGGGGTGGGCAGTGGGGGGCCGCAAAGACAAAAACAATCATCAATCAGGTGGGGAAGACTGAACAAAGGTTTCGCACGGGGGGCGGCGGTCAATAATGGTTAACAAGGGGAAAAAAGAAAGGGGGTTTTCGGGAAAAAAACAAGCCTTCAAGAATAATGGGTCACGGGGGGAAAAAGGAAAGAAGCAATGGGGAAACACTTAAAAACTCAGGATAGGGGAACAAGAAATATCCGGGGTTCATACAGGGGGTATAAGGGGACGGGGAAACACAAGGAGGGGGGGGGGGGGAACGGAGTGAGGTTAGAACAACAAGCAAGAAAAAGGAGGGTGCCAAAAGGGGGTCAGTGTTTGCAACGAAAAAACGGAGACGGAAATACTTAGGACTAAAATACAAAAAGGAAAAAAAATGTATATCGAAAAAAGAAAAAAATCAAAAAGGCGGAAATAAACTTACTGCCCTTGACAGGGGGTTGGTTGGTTTATAAATTAAAAAGGGGGGGACAAAAAAAACAAAAAGAACGGGGGGGTGGGACCAGGGGTTAGACGCTACTTGGGCGAGTATGGTGGGGGGGTTGGACTAAAAAGACGAAAGAAAGATGGGGGGGAGAAATGTTTGCGGGAAAAGGAGGGGGGACGCAAAAGGCGTTGGGAAGGGAGGAGCGGACAAATGGTTAGTAAGTTTGCTGCACGGGGGTCACGATTGACGTACGGAAACAAGGAGGGAGTTTGGAAGCAGGGGGAAGACAAAGAAGAATCAGAAAAAAAGGGAAATGTCGAAAAGGGGGAAAAAAAGACAGTAAAGACAGGGGATGGGAATTGGGGATCAGCAAGACTAAACTGGTTGAAAAGAGGAGTGGGGGGCACCGAATGGGGGGAGGGGGGAAGAATAGAGAAAGGGGAAAGAAAAGGGGAAATGCCAGTCTTTCAACAACGATGCTATAAACTAGGAAAGATAAAGGAAGAAACGGGGGAAAAAAACGGATGGGGGGTTGTTCGTCGCTCGGGGAAAGGAGGGTAATCCATGGGGGAATTTGCAGGGGGAGGAAAATTGTCTGACCCAACCTTGACGAGCAGATTGAACCCAAGAGGAAAAGAAGAAGCCAACGGAAAAAAAAAAAGCCAAATGAGAAAAAGGTACGTTGGGAGGGGGACTTCAAAAGTATCCACAGCAATTGCGATAAAGAGAAAGAGAGGAAAAAGGACTCATTGAACGCGGAAAAAAGAAAATAAAGAAAAAACGTAGAAAACAACAAACAAAACTTCTTAGGCACAATTTGAAAGGACTTTTTTGGAGGGGGGGGGACCACAATGGAGTAGTTGAGAAGACTCAAAAATCAGGAAAAAAAGAAGGGTTTTTGGGTCCACAGGGAGAAGAAACAGCCAGGCCAGAGGGGGCAGGGGGGCGCAAGGGGCAGGCCCTGGAGAAAAAAAAAATCCAAAAGTCCGTTAAACTGGCCCGAGCTGGGGGGAAACCGGAGAAAAAAAGTAAGTAGCAAAATCAAGGGCCTGGGCATGAGGCAGCATTGTTGTAAGGGAATCATAAACAAAAAAAACAACAAAATATCAGGGGGGGGGGGAAGAGACTGGGAAAGGGAACACCAAGAATGAGGGGGGGAAAGTGGTTGAGGAAAAAACAGGGCAGCAAGAATTACGCTGGAAAAATTCCAAAACCAACAGAGAAAAAGAGAAAAAAGAGAAAGAAGGTGCAAGGGGAAAGTGTTTTTGTTCAAAAGGGGGAAAAGGAAAAAAAAAACTCAGGAGACGGATCGACAAGAGGCCCGATCAAAGGCATGAGGTGGTGACCGGGGGTGGGGGGGGGGGGGGGGGGGGGGGGGGGGGGGGGGGGGGGGGGGGGAACTGAGGAAAAAAGGAAAGGATTAAATCAGTCCATATCGCGAGTTAAAATACCAAAACGGACAACCCCGAAGAAATAACACTGAAGAAAAAAAAGGACAACGGCGGAAAAAAAAACGAAATGGTGTTTCTCGGGGAGGAGCTTCAGAAAAAACGCTTTAAGAGTTCAAGGAGGGAGGAAATAAGGGGACCACAGCGGAAAACTGCAGGGGGGGGGAAAATGGAGAAAACGAACCCGGAAATTTGGCGGGGGGATTTCCGTTTCCCCCGGGAATTCAAAAAACCAGGCGAGCTTGGGAGGGAAAAAATTATTCCGAATGGGGGGAAACAGGGGCTGGGTGGATATCGGGAAGCAGAAAGGGAAAAAAGTAAGGGAAAAAAATGAAATTTTGGATCAACAGTTGTGCTGCGTTGGACAGAACATCGGAAAATTGCTGATTCAAGGGAAGGGGGAAGGAAATTAGACAAAATGCAACAGAACAGGGCTCTGTGAGAGGTCAGGAAAAACCCAAGGAACGAAAAAGGGATTCAATGTGGAACGCCGGTAGAGGGGCACTTAGAACGGAAAAATCATAGGGTCGAAGACGGAAGAGTAATTTTAAAAAGAAAAAGGGGGCAAGAGATCGCACGCCAAATAGCACTCAATGGAAAGGACGGGAAAACAAAAAATCTAGACCCAATAACCAGATGTCACTGGGGGGGAGTTGGATCCTAAAGCAGGTCAGGAAAGATTGTAGTCAAAACAAGGGGGGAGACAACAGGAAGGGGGAGCGAAAAAAAGGGCGACAAACCAGGGGGACAGAGCAAGAAAAAAGGAAGGGAGGAGATCTCAACTACGTGGCCAAGAAACCAACAGTGAAGAAAACATCGGGCAACACAAAAAAAAAAGGAAAGGGCCCCAGGTTGGTGAGGCAAAACGAGAGGAGTTAAAAAATGAACAAGGGGAGAAAAAGGGACGGGGTCCTAGGAACCCTACCGTCCAAGATTTGGGGGGGGGAAAAATTTACAGTGACGGGGGTCCGTTAAAAAGTTGGAGTTGGAAGGAAGAGGTAAGGGAGAAACGCAAAAGTTTTCAAAAAAGACCATGGCACCTGCGCAAAAAGAGGGGGGGGATAGGTCAAAAAAGTGTAAATAGGGGAACTGAAAAAGAGAGGATGAGGAAACAGGTTTTCTTTACCGTTGCCGGAGAAGGGAAAAGACCGCGTAGAAAGACGACTGGGTCCAAGGGGTCAGGAAAGTGGAAGATTTTACTGTTTTGTGAAAGGGAAAGGTGAGGATGACCTTCAAGGGAAGGGGGAAGGGAAAACGCAAAGAGAGTCGAACTTGGCAGAAAAAAAGGATTTATAAGAAGGAAAGAGGGATTTGGGGCCTTAGCAAAACTCAAAGTAATTTAGCGATATTTAAAAAAAAGGAAACGATGTGGGAACATGAGCGGTCAAAAAGGAAGAAGTGAAAAAACGAGTGGGGGAGTTTGTTTGAACCAGCACCCAGCCCTCAAGGTATCGCCTAAAAGAAAGGAAGCAATAGACAGCAGGAAAAAGGGAACGGAAGGATACAGTGTTTAGGGGTGGGGGGGAAATTGAAAAGAAGGAAAAGCGCAAGGGGAGCTTGATCCAATGAAAATTATATGTCCGGTCAAAAGGGAATTCCCGTTCAAACATGGAATAACTGAAAAAAAGGAAAAGAACAGAAACAGAAAAGGTGACGCGAGACCGTGAGACCGTTTAACGACAGGACAGGGGGGACCGTGAAAAAACGGTGTGTGGAGAAAGACGACCTGTACTCAAGGAGTTTTCGTTACTCAAAAGAAAGGGGAAACTATAAAAAAAGGTAAAAAACTAAGACGAAAAAATCCTGAGGAAGGAGAATTCGCGGGGGGGAGGAAGGGAAATCAGTGAAAAAAACCCCGCCATCAAAAGTTCAATTGAAGGGATCACTGCCGGGGGGGGGGGGGAATTAAAAATGAAAAGGGCAAAAGATCACTCAGATTGAAAACATCGGGGGGGGTGGGGGGGGGGAGAACCCTTTTTGGGACCTAGAACGACAGCCCAGGCCATAAAACAAATAAAAAAAAGACGTGTGAGAAAAAAATAAAAGGAAAACGCCGTAAGGAGGGGCAGTGGGGGAGGGTGCCACCGAAAAAAGCGTTTTTCCGCCTTGACGGGGGAAGACAATATTGCCTTGAGAAGATCTATACTAAAAAAAAAAAAAAAAAAAAGAAAAGGGGGGGAAGATATAGAGGAAAGTCCACAGTAAAATCAAAGAGCCAAACTCTAGCTTGAAGCTAGATCTGTCAGGGAAAACAAATCCGCAAAAGAGAAAAGGGCAAGGAAATGTCAGGGGATCAACGGGAGGGGAAAAAGGAGTTTGGAACTTGGACTTGCAAGAGGCAATGGGTAAAAACGGTGGGCGCCCAGGGAAAAGCTGAAGACTGGCTGGGCGAAAAGGGTTAAAAATTCACAAGGGCGAAATGTGGGGAAGCAACGTCAACAAAAAAGAAGCCGGAGGGGAAAAAAATGCAGGTTCAAAAAAGGGAGGTAGTCCCTGAAAGCCCAGGAACGCAAAACGAAGAAAAGCCGGAAGGAAAAGGGGGGGTGGGGGGGGATATCTGACGTTTGGGGGGGGATATTTTTAAGGATTGAAGGAAACGGGAATCAAGGGGAAGGAAAAGGGGAGGGAGCAGCGCGACGAGGCTCCAAAAACGGTGGGGTAAAAACTACACTTCGAAACACAAACACCTGAAGGTCAAAAAGTGAAAAAAGTTGGGGAGGAAAGGGGTGGTCCATGCAGTTGGAAAAAAGTGATTCAAGTTTAGGGCATCCGACCTTGGAAGGAAACATGAATAAGATCACTCAAAAAGGGGAGGGGCGGCCTTGGGGGGGGCTTTGAAAGAAAAACAAAAAAAAGCAAAACTGGGGCTGCGGGAGCCGAGCTCAACGGGGGGGAAAGGGCTTTTTGGAACTTACTGATAGGGGGGGGGGGGAAAAAAACAACCGAAAGCGGATGGCCTAACACAAGCAAAAAGCGTCCTCAAGAAGGAAGGAAAGATCGGGGAAAAAAAGACGGGGGGAAGTGGTTTGCTAAAGCCGATCGGATCAAGGGCTTTTTGAGAATTGCGAAAAAGGAAGAACTCACCAAGGGGGACTTGGAATAACTTGCAAAGTGAAGAAAAGAAAGCGGGAAAAGGATCAAGGGTGGGGGAAAAATATAACCGCTGTAAACTATGCAAAAAAAGACGTCAAATAGAGGAAATGAAATGGGCAGGAGGGGGGGGAGAGAACACTCAAGTAACATCGGAAGGGGAAAGAAGAAAAAAGGGAAAGAAATAATCATATACGTATCAATTCTGGCACACAGCAAGCGCCAGGTTGGTGGCAAAGGGAAAAATGAGTGGGAAAAGAGGCGGGGGGGGGAGGAGGGAGGGTGAAAGGGAGTGGGGCCACCGTGGTGGGGCTTAAATAGAGAAAAAGAGGCTAACACAAGGAGAGGACCCAGACCAGGGGACTATCCCTGGACGAAGACCTTGGTGCTTTGAATAAACTAAACTTTTTTTTGAGGGGGGTTGCCCACGAGAGGGGCGTAGGTTTTTTTGTCGGAAAGAACTAAGAAAAAGCGAAAACGGGAGTCTGGTCGAAAAACGTTAAAAGGGGCAGTATTTAGACAAACTAAAATTAGGAGCGCAATGGGGCTATGGGGTGTTGCTATTTGCCAAACCAAAGGGAGGAAAAAGAGTCCGGCAAATGAAAGAGGGGGGGGGAAAAAAAGGTGGGGTGGGAAAAGGCTGGTGATCCCCCTGGGTAAAATGAGGAACGGAAAAACAAGAAAAAAGGAAAAAGACTCTTCCAATCGTGGGGCAAGTGGGGGGGGTGGAAAGTCAGACCAGAAGGGCAAGGAGTGAGGAAAAAAAAAGGGATTGTTATAAAACAGTCAGGGGACGTACAAAGGCTGGTGGAATTTCTAGAGGCAAAACAAAAGCGAGATAAAGGGAGAACAAAAAGGGAAGAGGGACTCGGGGGGGGACGGAAAAAAACTAAAAGGGACAGTTCAACATTGGGGTTGAAGACCGACCAAGGAAAAAAAAAGGGAATCAGCAAGGGGGGATTGAGAGTGGCAAAAAAGTAAAAAAGGAACACAATCGCAACAAAAGGGAAAGGCAAAACTTTCAGAATCAAAGTGTCTTGGCGACATTCGGAGAGACCCACAGAAAAATTGGCGACAATCAAATGGTGAACCAAAAAGCTGACAGAAACGCTAGCCGCGTCGAAGGGAGTGGAAACAAAGTAGTGTTAAATTTCGAACGGGAAAGGGGGAAACAGGGAAAAGGTTCGAGGGGGGGGGAAAAAAAAGTAAAGACTATAAAGGATCGAAAGTTTGGTGAAGTTAAAGAACAGAACCGCAAAAACAGACGGTGCCTTGGTTTGAAAAGGGGCAGGAAGGGCGGTGAAGAAAGACCGGGGGCGGTAGGGGGGGAGGAACTACACAAGGGGCCTTCCCTAAAAAAGAAGGGAAAGAAAGGTGGGGAGGGGAAGAGGTGTGGAAGAATTGGGGCCTCGCAAAAACAACAGAAAAGACCTGCCTGAGTTCTAGACAAAAATGGAATAACAAGCAAATGAAAAAAAAAAAGGGGGGAAAAAAACGGTCTAAAGGAAAAAAAAAGGGGAGCAACGGGAATTCCAGACAAAGAAAAAAAGTAGTAAATCAAGAGAAAGGCGGCTGAAGGGGGGGTGTTCCTTAGAACCGGAAACACGAGGGCGAAACAAAAACTGGGAGAGGAAAAAGGAAGAAACCTAAAAATCAACACGGGGTTGGGGGGGGGGGACGAAATTAGCGAAGAAAGCCGGAGACAAAGCAGTGACAATCCCAAAACTTTGAGGGAAATAAAAAGATTAGTCCCATATTAACGACAAGGGGAAAAAATTCTGGGCCTGGGAAAGGGGGTGCCGGCTGGGGGGGAAAATGGGGCAAAAAAACGAAAAAAAAAAAAAGGACCTTGAGAAAGAGGAGGATTCACAATTTTAAAATGTCGAAAGCGACCAACAATTGGCTTGGTTGGGGAGGAGGAACACTTTACAAGGGGTTTCGAACGATCGAAGGTTCAGGGACAGAATGGAGGACGATTTTTAAACCCTTGAAGCAGGTGTAGCAGATGGACAGACAACAGAAAAAAAAAGTAGGGGGGGTTCACCGTTTAAAAAGATGGAGTAAGAGGGAAAAGAAAAGCTAAAACAAAAGTGGAGAAAGGCCCGGCCTGCCTTCCTAAGATTTCAAAACGGAACACGGAGGTCAATCTAAAAGAGTTTCTTGGGAACAAGTGGGGAAAAGGCCTCGAGAAAGAGACACACGTTGAGGAAAACAGATGGCCTTATTTGCGAGAAAAAAAACAAGGGCGAGATAAGAAAGCCAATCAAAATCGTCATTCGCTGAACAACAGAGACCTCCAAGAAATTGAGGTTTGTAATTTTACACGGGGAAGGACAATCGGGGAGAAGGATGACTGGGAAGGAAGGGCGTCAAAGAATCCCATCTTAAAAATCACGTCGAACACGGGGTACAGAACAAATTGAGGATGAGGGTCTAAGAAGGAGACAAGGGGGAAACAAAAAAAAAGCAACAGTGAACCAGTCAAGAGGGGAGGTTGCGAGAGAAACAAAACCCTCCGACCTTTAGCGCATAGGTGCCAACCACATGAACCAAAGGGTGTTCGGCGCCAGGTAACAAGTGAGAAGCAGTAGGGGGGGATAGGAATGAAATGGGACGAGATACGTCTGGTTCCGGGAAGTAAGAAAGGGAAAGGAAAATGGTTATTGCCGTATCCGCTGGGTTAAAACGCAGGAAAGAAACGCAGAAGAAAGAACGGAGGTGGGCAGAAGTGAAAAATCATCCGAGGGAAAATCAACCGTTTGGTTCTTTAAAACTTGGACGAAAAGTAAGTGAGGGGTTCGACCTCTCCAGCAGGGACCATTAGAAAAAAAGAGAGAAAATAGAGGGGTTTGTGAGAACAAGGGGGGTGAAAACTTGGAGAATCAGGGTCTTCAAAAAGAATAAGGGGGACGGAAACGTGCTTGACCCTTTGATTATCACTGCATCTATACTCACAGGGGGGGGGATAGCAGAGCTGGAAACAAGGAAAGTTTAAGAGAGAAAAGAAATTGAAAAGTGAAAGAAGATGTTGGGTGCAAGGGGGGGTGTTAGCAAAGACCAACGTTTCCCCCGCCAGGAGAAGGAGAAGAACAAATCGACTTAGAAAAAAAGAAAATGTTGCTGTGGGGGTCTTTGTGGGCCACGCCAAAAAGGAAAAGAAAAAGGGGAGCTTGAAAGGGAACGTTATGTCCATCTTTGAAAGCAAAGGGGTCGAATGCCAAGGCTTAGTAGAGGGGGAAAATAAATGAATTCGGTAAGCCCAAAACTGACAATGGAAAAGGAGAAAACAAAAACTTGTGAGAGGGGGGAACTGGTATGAACCTGGGGGGGGGAAATCGCGACAGAGGGACAAGGCCACAAAAAAAGTCACGTTTCCAAGGGGAGCCCGGCAGGGTTTCTCACAAAAAGATTCAAACCAATGGCTAAACTAGAAAAGAAATTCAACGAGGAACGGGTCCCGCCGGAGTTGGCAGGACAGAGGGAAGGAAAAAAACGAGCGAGCCAGGAGAGGGCAAGCGGACGTTTTTCAGGGCATGGTTCGAAAAAAAAAGTTTAAATGGGGGAAGAGACAAACTCGGCAGATTGGAAGGGGGGGGGCCGCGTGTTTCCGGGAAGGTAAAAAGAACGACATGGAGGATGAATCGAAAAAGGCACATAAATGAAAATCACAATCAAAGGGCGTTTGAACCCATTGAACAGGGGGAAGGGGTTCGGCGGTCGTTGGGGTAATGGCACAAAGAGAAACAACAGTGAAACGAATGCTTACCGCGCGAAAGCTGGGGAGGAAGATCCACCAGATGTCGTTCTATCACTCCTCCAAAAAAGGAGTAAAAAGAGGGAAGAAGCCGTTAAAAAAAGGAAAAAGGGAAGAGGGAAACGATCTACTGTGGAGGTGGGTCAAAGGAGGGTGGAATAAACGAAAACGACCTCCCCGAAAAGTCTCAGTGCCTGAGAAGGAGGTGAAGTAGAGGTAGGGCCACGTCAGAAAGAAGAACGCATGGGTCGTTGGGGGAAAATCGAAAAAAAAAAGAAGGGGGAAGGCACTAGGGAAACAAGGATGAGCTTTAGTCCTTTTAATGGGAAGTCACAAGGATAGAACACGATGCCACTGCCGAGACGAAGAGGGGCAGTTCAAAACATTAAGATGAAGCAGCTCACGCCAGAGATGGTGCAAAATGGGTGGCATCGGGCAACACTTTGGGGTAGAGTTATATAGATTTGGGGTGGTTGGGGGAAGAAAAATCGGGAACAGGAACTCACTTCAAGGAACAAGAAACTCAAGGACTAATTCCTGGAAAAAAAAGTGTCCAAAAAAAAAAAACGGAAGAACAGGAGGGCAACGCCGGTCACCAGGGTCGGGGGGCCGTAAGTGGGTTCCAATTCTTATATGTATGTCAAGGGTGGTAGACGGATCGAAAATGACGGGAAAAGGGAAAAAAGGAAAAAATTTCTTCTGAGAGCATCAAGGGATGCGGGAAGTGGATTGGGAAAGAAAAAAACACAAAACTGTCGGGTGAACTTCAGTCAAGTGGCTAACTGAAAGGGAAGAGGGTGCTAAAAGGAAAAGGTTGTGCAAACCTGCTGAACACAATGGGAAAAAAGTCCCAGGAAAAAAAGGGGAAAGTGAGCGAGCCGGGAAAAAACCTCCTGTGGGTTCGTTGATAAAACATAGGTCGTGATGATCACTTGTTCAGATTAATGGGAAGCAGGTGCATAAAACTCCCTCCGAGTAAATCTTGGGATCAAGGGGAAAAAGTGAAGATCGCCCCGGGCACAGGACGCATTAAACAAAAACCAGAAAAAGGGTTCGACAAAAAATGAGAAAAAAAGGTCGGAAAACGGTTGTAGAAAGAAAAAAGGAGAGCGCGAAGAAAAAAAAAAGAGGTCAAAAGGGGAAAGGAATAAAAAGGGAAGAAGAATCAACCTACTTTGTACAACCGCTGACAGGATCCGGAGGAACTTTGAGGAGGAGGTTGCGGGAGGGGGGGGTTGTTGAGAAACGAAAGTTGAAAAAAAAAAGTGCGTGAATAAGGATAATAAGAAATAAAAGGGGAAAATACCACCTTCAAACACTCACGACCTCCTAAAAAGGACGGCTTCAACATGGGGGGGGGGGGGTTGAGGGTGTTACATGGGACGCCCGAAAATGAATGGTGTACCTACTAGAACGTTTGGTGGGGCCTGAAAACAGGGGGGAAAAAAGCGACGCGAGAAAAAAGGGTGGTGTCAGCGGAAAAGGAGGGCCACACCAGTTAAAGAAATTGAAAATGGCTCTATAAAGTGTTCGGGAATTGGGGAAGGGGGGGGAAAAAAAAAACGTGATCAACTAAAACCGAAGGGAAGGGGGGGAAAATAAAACAAAGTTGTGTAGAAGAAAAAAAAAAAGTGCAAAGACCATCCTGTTATTTGTATTGGGGTAAAGCTACTTTAGCGTGGGGGAGGTGCGGGGGACGAGAGAAAGGCAAATGGAGAGAAGAGCAACAGAAGTGAAAAAAGGAGGGTTTAACTAGCGGGGGCACAGATAAAAGGAACGCAGGGTGGGGGGGTCCGCCTCGTGAGCAATTTTGACGGTTGGGGAAGTTGGGGGGGAAGAGGAAAGGGTAAAAAAGGAAAACGCGGGAACCCAAAATTGGGGGAAGTGTCTGGGGAAACCTCCGAACAAGCCGGGAAAGCAAAAATTATAAACAAGGTCGGGGGTGGGGGCAAAAGCTGGTCTCATTAACCGGAAGACAACATGGCTACAGAAGAGGGGGGAAAAGTAAATTCCGAGAATCGTCAGGAGTTCCGCGAAAAAGGGATAAGGGAAAATGTGTATTGTAAAAAAGGGTGACACTCCATTGGGACAGAGGTGTTCGATTTTGGACAAACAGGGATCAAGAACGACGCGTCGAAAAAAAGACGAAAGTGGGGGGTCAGGTCTGAAAAGAATAGAAAAACAAACAGACCGGCTTTTTCGCCGGCCAAAGGGGGTAAGACAGAAAACGTAGTTTCGGGGGGTCTACCCTATAGGGGGTACCTTATCGAAAGCCCTAGGATATTGAAAAGGTTGAAAAAAGGGCCAGAAAAAAGAGCCAAAAAGGAAAAAAAATTATAAAAAACGGGCATGAAGACTGGCCAATGAATTGTCGCAAGCATGGAGCACATGGAAAACTTGAGAAAAAGAT
>Ga0179593_1731300_pt1 | contig 16909 bp, 13 predicted proteins | sample CZODoug2_1_08_16_FD_185931 | JGI IMG/M metagenome (GOLD analysis project Ga0179593, IMG submission 185931) | Vadose zone soil fungal communities from Angelo Coast Range Reserve, California, USA - CZODoug2_1_08_16fungal (PacBio error correction) | ecosystem: Environmental > Terrestrial > Soil >...
CTGTGCTAAGGGAGGGGGTCGTTGCCGACAAACTAAAACCAAGTGAGGTAATCGATCAAAAAGAGAAAAACGCCTCACCGTCGACTTCAGGCATGGTAGAACACGAATAGGAACAACTGCTGATAACCTAATCAAACCGGAGGGTAGATCGAGATCTAGCATCTATTGCGCCTACACCGGGTCGCTTTCTCAGACGAAGGGGCTAAAAGAATTCTCCGCGAACACCGCCGGGGACCCTTAAAGAGGTAGAGAATTACATTCAAATCCAGACTTCCCCTGGGTGGAAAACAAGCCCTGACAAGGCATGAGGGCTCCGCAGAGGGGCGAAGGGGGGAGAAAAAACTCGGCGTCCTGACCAGAAGGATATTGGAGGAAAGTATCCTTAAAATCGAAAACGGATAAGGCAGGAAACGCCGGCTGGGAGATTAACTATCTATCTGGAAGGGGCGATCATTGCGCTCAACGAGGCGCGCACGGAAGAATGAGGAAAAAAAAAGGTTTGGGGCCCGAAGAAAACCACGGAGAAAAAGAACGGGGCCGGGATGGTTTATGAGTCACCGGGAGCAAAGATAAAGACTAATAGGACGAGGAGTTATCCACCGTGGAAGAGCTAGTTTTTTCACGAACCACTTACTTCTGGACTCACAGTCGCCATCTTCAGCAGAAAAAGAACCCGACTTCCTGTAAAACCTGAAAAGGAACTGAAAAATTCCAGTGGGGGGAGGGAAGGCCTTACTTCTCTAAAAAAGTTCAGATGGGGTTTAAATTGAGGACAAGGGTTTTTGTGGAGACAAGGAAAAACCGGGAAAGGAACAAGAACCGGACTCAAAAATCGCCGAATCCACCCAACAGGGGACAAAGTGAAGGATTGACTGAAAGAAGCCGGTACACAAGCGAACACCAGACCAATAATTTCCAAAAAAAAGGAAAAAGGTCTGGGCTTGGGGAAAGAAGGGAACCTGGGGTAGTTCCCAAGGTGGGGAAACTGTCTCAAAAGGGGTGTGGGGGGGGGGGGGCCTCGCGTGTTTAATCGAAAAAACTCGTGCTGGTGGGGTCCACCTTAAGAGGACTGAGTTCCGCCCGGGGAAAGGCTGTCTTTATGGTGGGGAATAAAGTGAAACGAGGGTGGGTCCGGTAGATGGGGGTAGATTTGCTTTTGCTTAAAAGATGTTGAAGGGCTACACGAGACTGGGGAAAAAGGCAGAACTGGCATTAAACGAAAGGCACCTGGAAAGTTGTGTAGGCAGGAAGGGGGAATTTGGAGGGGTGACGCCCTCGTTAGAGGACTGACGAAGGGTTACAGACGGCGAGGTAGCGTGAAATGGCCGACGCATTTGAAGGCTCGGGGGACGGAAAACGCCGGCGCGGGCGTATGTCGGTCTTGATGGGTGCCCCCGGAAGGAAAGTCCCCGTCAAGGGAGAATATGATCGTAGGGCGCCGGGGAAAGTTGAGAGGGGAAAAAAACCGGCCGTTGTGGTTGGCGGACAGTAGTGAAAAGTCAGAAAAGCAACTGTCGGGCGGGTAAGTGGAAAAGGTTGCACGCTGAAACCGTCTGGTGGCGGCGGTGTTTTGGGGGAAAAAAAGCGCGGGGCGGTTGACAGGGACGAGATAACTTGGGGTCGCGGTGTGCCAGATCGGGAAGAGTCTGGTCAAGGAAACAACCTGGAGGATCCAGTTAACTTTGAGAGAGATCTGGGTAGTCAATGGGCCATCATGGTGGCGTGGGAAAGAAACAAAGACTTCAAAAAAAAGTGGGGGGAGGCTGCAATGCAGAGGCAAACCCTCCTTGAAGAGAGAAAAAAAAGATATGATCCCGTCAATTACACCAAACGGGGGGGGATCACCGAGTTTGGATCCAGAACGGCAACTCGGGAAAGGTCCACGGCCGATAATAGGGGGGCGCCGGAAGGTTTGCCCACATCTGCCAGGTAAAAGTTGGAGGGATGAATCGCAGAAGAGTCTCGGCAGGACGCGAAAGGGTGGGTCAATTCAATGCGAGCGCAAGGCGCCGGCGAGCATCACCACTGTTTGATGGATCCTCCGGGGGTGATCGGAGAGGACTTGACGAAAAATATCCAAAAAAGAGTTTATGGGATGTTTGCGAGGGAGTCTGAAAAACTCAAACGGAAAGACGCATCATATCAGGGTCCCAAATCACAAATCCGAAGTAACAGTGGGCCGAAAGGGTGGTAAAAAAGTCCTGGAGGGTGGCGCAACGGCATCAATTTGAAAATTGCACGGCATCGTCAGGACTCAGAGGAAGAACAAGTGAGAAGAACCTGACAACTTCCTCGGCGCCGTCGGCGGCGGACGACACGACGTGACCGGAGGAAGGGAAAAAACGAAGCAACGCAGAAAGAGGGGTCAAAGCCCGCCGAAACGACTGCGTGAAGAGTGGTGAGCCACGATCTCCTCATTGGGGAGACAGGCTGCCCGAAATCACCCGACTCTGGATGAAAAGTCACTGAAGGAGTCTCCAGGAGGAGGGGCCCAACATGGCGAGAACCAACAAAACCAAAAAAGTCAACAGAAAAGGGCAAACAGGCTGGACACCAGGGGTTTGGTGAATCTCAACAAAAGGGAAAGTACAAGGCTTCGGCTGGATATTGACGACGGAGAGAAGGTGGCCAACCCTCTACTGAGAAAGGGGGTTTGAAACGGGAGTTGGCAATTTCTAGATGAGGTCGGTGGGTCGAAAGGGGGGAGAGGGTGTTGGAAGCGATTCGAGAGTCGGGAAACCGAAGGGGAGAAAGACGCAAAGGAACTTGAAGCAGACTAACGAACGATCCTCGAAACGCGAATAAAGTGGGACCCACACGACCCCGTTAAAAAAGGGGTCAAAAGGAAGCGAAAGGCAGCTTCGCAGGACGACGCAGAAAAGAGGGGCGCGGCACAAAACACCACCAAAGGGGGGAAGGAAAAAGTCACAAGAGATTGCATCGCACATTTAATAAGCAAGTTCTACGATCCAAGAGAAGCCCGTTTAGACCTGAACGGAATGAGGCGAATTAAAAAGGGCTCGGACGTAGAGCATAGACCCATCGAAACGGTAGACGGGACCTCAACGCGACCATATCCCTGCAAAACGGAGGAGGAACAGAGATAGATGTAGGAGATGGTCGCGTGAACGATGGTCTGAGGGACGAGGAGGGAAAAAAGTCGAATATGTGTCAGGTCTAGATGCCAGGGTGTGGGGGGGTGGGGGGGGGCCTGGGAGAGATCGGAGACAGTTTGTTCACTTGAAATGCCTTTCCTCTCTATTCGTAAGCGAGGGGGGGGGATCGAAGTGGGCTTCTGGTTCGGGATCAACTGTTGTGTTTCTCTTTCCAGTCAATCTCCTCTTTGAGGCGCGAAGCTTCTTTACAAAATGCGTCGCTTGGGCTTGGGGACTGGCCACAGGTGAACAAGAGGAGGGAGTGCCTAGCCTACCGCCGACGTGTCTAGAAGAAAAATTGAAGACTATCGAAATAGGACAGGAAGGCATCAAGACACCGTGACTTGAAAGAAGAAAGAATTCGGGGGCTTCAAGGGAAAGGGCCTCCCCGTGTCCAAAAAAGGAGAGGGCTGTGGGGCCACCATCACAACCACCCAAACCGAGACGGATAGACGACATCACGTCATAAAGAAAAGCGAGAAGGTTGTCCGGACCGAGACGGGGGGGGGAGGACCTTGATGGACAAAAACCCTGGGGAAGTGGCCAAGGTGGGGGGAAAGGTTTTGGGTTGGGGGGGTTATCGACGTATTTGCTTAGAGGGTCCAAAAAAAAGGAAGAGACAGCGTATTAAAACGTTGGAGACAAAAAAGCGACGGGTTTTCGGTTCCACTGGGCGCAAAAGGAAGAAGAAAAATTTCAAAAAAAAAGGCAAGAACTGTGAGAGGAATGGGAGGGCGGTCGGCAAAAGCAGTGATGGAAGAGGAAAAAAAGGGTTTAAAGGCAGAAATCACGTCGTGGCAGGGGGCAACCGGGAATAAGAACGCGCAAGGCCGGGGGGGGGCCATGGACATTTCGGCGATATGGGGGGGGTCAAGACCGAGGAAAAAAAAAAGTAATTTGTAAAATGACTTCGTTGCAGGAAAGAGAAAGACAGCAAGGCGGTGAAAAAGCTCACAAAACAGACAAGGCGGTTCTCGGAGGGGGTTGTGAAGCATCAGAGGGGAAAGGGAACGTGGGGAAGCCCGGTCGTCCAAAAAGCGGCTAAACCTCGCATCCCTCTGCTGGCGTGGGGGGAGACACGTAAATCGAGGGGAAAAAAAGGAACTGAGAAAATCCCGGGATCCGAGAAAAGTCCGCGGAATGCGAGAAAAGAGAAGGGGGGGATAATCTCAATTGCATAAACCATCAGGAAAAGGGGCGACGGCGATGCAATCGCCCTACCGAGACGTGTACAGGGAATGCTGGAAAAGGAAACGAGAACAAATCACCGGGTAAGTTCGCGCGGGGGAGATGGGCGCGTCCGAGCTGGAGCTGATGGTGTGGCTGCGGGGGAGAAGAGAAGAGGTCTACAAGTCCATGATGACGACGGCCAAAATGTACCACAAATTGGGGGAACAGGGGGGAGACCTCGGCCCGAACCCATGAACTGTAATGAAAGAACGCCATCAGAGAAAAAGGACCCGACAAAGGTGGGGGCCAAGCGAAAAAGAAGAGACCCATATTGCCACAACCGACCAAAAGGGGGGAAAGGGGAATCAACGGGGCAGAAAAAAGAAAATTCAAACCGTCCGCAACACGGTCGCAGCGCGACAATGCAAAGTGACCAAAGTTCACTTGGAAAAGAAAAATAAAGGCGCGCAAAACACGGGAAAAAAAGCACCAGCACCATGGGAACGGCGGCCGCAAAAGATAAATAAAAAAACGGAAAAGGGTCAAATCGAAATAGAAGAGGGAAAATCCGAAAGCCCGAGGAGGCATCAAAAGAAAAAAAGGAAACATAATCTGAAAAGAGCAAGGGGGGGAACGGGGGACCTCGAGAACAACGAGGCAGAATCCTCAAAACCTTCCCCCGACGGAATACCAGAAAAAAAAGACCTGAACTACCGTGCAGGGGGAAAAAATTAGAGGTCAAGCGAAAAAAAGGGAGAAAAAACATCCTGAGGAGCAAAAAAAAAAAAGCGCCACCCCACCATCACGAAAAACAGGGCTCGATCCACACCAGAAAAAAAACGACGTGGACGGGAACACGAGCAGGACCGGTACCAAGAAACGATGGGTCTGAAGAAAAAAACATCAGGAAAAAAAAGACCAAAACTTATACAAGCAAAAAAGGGGGGGACGGGCACTAGCCAAAGACACAGGACGTTAGTTAATTAAAAAAAGGAGGACAACGGGGTGCTCTGGTGCCAGTCCTGGAACCTACAGGAAAAAAAAAAAACCGGGAAAGTGTTGAAGAGAGGGGAGAGAGCGTTTCCTGTGGAAATAGCGTGGGGAGTTGGGGAGGGGTGTCCTGGGAAAAAAAACCACCCTACCATGTCAACCTAGAATCGGGGGAGGCAAAGGAGGGGAAAATTTAATTCAACAGAAGGATTCTGACCGAAAAAGGGAAGTCGGGGGGGAGAAGAAGCTTAACGGGGGAAAGGAAGTGGCGGGACCAGGACCATACGTCCGGTCAGGTCCTCCCAAGAGGGGAGGGAGGCCTTGGAAATAGGAAAAAACACCTCCCGACGAATAGCCCTAGGAGAGAGTGATACGAGTCCGCCCCGAGAAAAGGTGTGCTTCTCCTGGCGAATTAGGGGAAAAAAAAAGAGAAAAAAATGGACTGTGGGAAGGGGACGTGGGCGATCTAAGGCAGGTCACTCAAGAGGTATCTTTCCGCCAAAAAGCGCGTAGCTGAAGTTGAGAAGGAAAGAGAGGACTTTCTCATAAAAGCCATACGAAGTTTCGACGACAAGGGGAAGAATCGAAAGGAGAAGAGCACGCATTGGATTGGGTGCCGTTTCCACCCCGAACGCGGAAAACTGCACGTGCAAGGAAAGAAGATCTTGGATCCTTTTCAAGAAGGGGGAATTAAGCATCTTTTAGAACCAAGGGAGAAAGTCCGAAGATTTGTGGGAGGAAAAGGCTCAGGGAGAAAAAAAAAAAAAGAAAAAAAAAAAAGACAATAAAGAACCATACCCTAGGAAACAATAACGCGGGGGGTGGGGGGACTTTGGGTCCGGCATGAATTTCAGAAGGGGGAAGGGGAGCGATAGTGGAATCGGGGGCATTGACCGAGGGAAGGGTCGGAAACCCGACCTTTCCGCGTCAAAAACGAAGAAAAGGAGAAAAGACTCGCAGGAAGATAACGGACCGAGCGAGGATGTGTGGAAAAGCTATACCAACAAAAAGAGGAAACATAAAATTGCTCACAAAAGAGGAAGGTGGTGGAAAAATGTGGTCAAGCAGTGGAGGGGGGACGTTAAAGAGGAACGAAAAGATCGGCGAGGCATACCATCCTTCCAGGAACGTGATAGCGCAGGTGGGGAAGGGGAGGAAGGTTGGGCAGCAAAGCGAGGAAGTGAGCTCGTTCCATGGAAAGGTGGGGGCAGTCGTATGTGGGGGAACGGAAAACGGGATTCGATAGAGAAAAAACGAAGAGAGAAAATATATATATCTAATGAACATTCCAGGGTCACAAGTCAAAGAAAAAAGCATCACCCCATCTGCCAAACTGGAAATGGAAAGAAAACAGGAAGGTCCCAAAATGTCAAGACCACCCGGAATATCGCAGGGCAGGGGGGACAATTGTCAGGGGAGCACCTCTGCGAGAGTGGAGGACGGAGGGAGTTCACCAACTGATCACGTGATCAAAGAGAAAAACCACAGGACTAGTCGCGTGGACCTCAAAATAGGAGGGGTCAGAGCTGAACAGCGGAAAAAAAAACGACCTGAGCTCTATGGGAAGGCGGACTTGTGAAAGGGGGCTACCGGCGACGGGAGTCGAAGGCAGACAACACCAAAAAAACCACTCTTGAAGGAGGAAAAACCTCGTCGAACAAAAGCTAACCTCGACTCATGAAGTACGGAAAAACAACACTCTTCTTATGATAAAGAAAAACATAGAAACGAGAGAGGCTCTGGGAAGCCGTATAATGAGATCGAGGGGAAATAAAAAACAATGGTCTCAGTCGTAGAAGGGGTTCGACTGTCGCTCAAAACGGAAGGGGGGAATACCTATAAGGAAAGGGCGAAGGAAGGGCACAGTGTCTTCCGCTTGAGGGGGAAAAACATGGCTAAACTTCCCACTAGGAAGGTCAACTCGGTCTTCTTCTACAAATGAAAGAGGGGGGGAGGGGGGTCGGAGAAAGGGAAAGCGAAAAAGTCACGGCGCGGACGCGCTGCTAATCGAAAAAGGAAGAGGCCTTCGCAGTCTGCGCACGACAAAAGGAGGCTCTCGCGCGCCTGGAAAAAAGGGGGGGGGGCCCGAATAAAAAGCCTGAAACGTTCCGCTTTCAAAAGGTGAAAGAAAAGTTGTATCACCTAAGAGAAGGCATGACGGCAGGTGCCAAAAGTTTAGACGACCGATTTCGAGTGGGGGGACGACCCTGACTTCTGGAGAGGGGACAAGGAAAGAATGCATCTGTCCCGGTGAACTTTGAAAAGGGGGGAAAAAAAGAAAAGTGGATTAGGGGAGAAATGACTGTGGGAATTTGGTGCCTACGGTCTCGAAATCAAATAATTGGACACGTCTTCGGGGGGGGTGGGTGTGAGAAGAATAACAAGCATCAAACCCTCTTAAGAAATGCCCCACCAACCCGAGATCGCCGATAAAAAAAAGCAAGTGTAAAAGGTGACTGCCTGTTGGTCCCGGAACGAAGCAAGGTGAAGCCTCGCCACCCCGACGTTGACTAAGGGGAAAAAACGCCCCGGGAAGAAGGAACTGCTTGGACTATTGGGAAATGGGGGGGGAAAAAGTGCTTGGGTCCCGTGTGGTCCGCGAGGGTCGTGGGTCACCGCAAGACTCCACATTCGTGATGGGGGGGGAAAAAGGGAAAGGATACTCGGTGCCTCACCTACGGCGTGACTTTCTTGTGTGGATAGGGAAAAGAGGGGGGGGTAAAAGGTAGGGGGGGGGGCCGCCGTGGCAGCAGAAGGATGTTGATGGCTAAATAATAAGGGGTTTTACATGGACTGGAAAAAAACAGGTGTATTTTTCTAACTGCCTGGGGATGGGGGGAGAATAGGGCAGGGGGTCGGCCTCGTGGGATGTGCTCGCGGACCCGGGTTTCTGAAGGCAAAACGGGTACCTGGCAGCAAAATGAGGCAGTGTGAGCCGGGGTTGAGAGAGGAACGCGTGGCGTTCTCGGGTAGGGGGGCGATGCCCGGGGGGGAAAAGGAAGGAACACGTCCGGATTTCAAGCGAAAATTATCGACACGTGGGGGACCTTGCGGATAAGTAGCAGAGCACACGGCCGGTGGGGGAGGTTGAACGCCGGAGATGAGGGGAGGCCGCCAATAGGAAAAGTGAAACTGCCAGTGGCATCGGGTGCGACCGCTTTGTTTAGGGGGGGAGGGGGAGCTCGCGGGCGGGGGAGTTCCGGGGAAACCGGGGGGACCACACCTATACCCTCGGGAGCGGGGCCAGGATCATCGGTGGAAGAGGCTTTGCCAACCGGGGAGCAGGCGGGGGGGGATGGGCGCTCGGATAAGGCTGGGGGCAGTTCCTGGTGCTCAAGTGAGGGGTGTTCCACACAACTGGACCCCCCAAGGGGTGTGGGGGACCCAAAAGCAGACACCGAAAAGGGGAATATACCGATGCGAGGCAACCAAAAGAAATGAAGCCACAACCACGAAGTTGAAGCCAGTAAAGAATTTTGGAGGGAACAGACCGCCCAACCCGCGGGGGCGCCGATACAATTTGTCAAGCAACTTCTCCGGGTTCGCACCAGCTAGGCAATTTACTTGGGGAGGGGGTGCCCGATAGCATCAGGAATAGTCGCGGAATGAACTGGGTGGGGGGAATATGCGAGAATCTCATAGGCGGACGGCGCAAGCAAGCGAGTGATACTGATCCTTACCGTGAGGGAGTGTCGGACCCCAGCAAAAGTAACGTGATAAAGAAAAGGGGAGCGGTTGCGGGGAGGTGGCACCGGTAGAAAAAAAATCGCGATAATCGTAAATAAGATGAGAGCGGTCAACAATCCTCACAAGGGACCATTGGTAAAGCAAACACAGAGGGCCCAAAAAAAACAGATGGGGGCGAACGCCGTCTTGGGTCTACAAAAAGGGCCAAGACAGAGGGATGACTAAAATAGAACTGTCCATGAACACCGGCGCCATCTCGGGAAACACCGAGGACTAAAAGACACTAAACTGATGCCTTGTGAAACAAACGTAAAAAGCACAGTCTTTGTGAAGAAACCAACCGAACTAAGGTCAAGGGCCTGGTGAAGCAGGAAACTCTCCGCAGTAGGTGGGCCGCTGGCCTAAATAGCACCAAAAAGGAGGGGGTGAGGTTAGTTCACCGATACGCAAAATAGGGGGGCGTCGGCACCAGGAGAGCAACCTCGAAGTACGAGCAACAAAAAAAAAAACACCAAAGGGCCTCCCCCGCAAAAACAGGCTTAATCACAACGGCTCCCCAAACCCCACCGTCGCGGAAGAAATGGCTCTGCCTTCGGCGGATAAAGAGGAGTCGCGATCTCCATGTACGGCGTGGTGGTCCACTCTAAAAAGAACTGAGACCTGTGTCAGAAAATAAGAGGTGACGGTTGTCGTCATGCGGAAGATTGATTAATAGGTTTGATGAGGGTTTCGCGGGGGGACTGCGGGAAGGTCTTCTATCGGTCGTCACAAATCCCCCGGCGGCAAGCTCGCTCCTGGCGTCAGGCGGCCCTCAACTTCTCGACAATCGCACAAACTTTGTGCCCAGTGGGACAACGGTAAAACTCCCAACACGACGTTAAAAAAAGAACAACCGATCAGCTCGCCAAATAGCGGCAAGGGGAGTCATGGATCCCATCACCACCAGGAAACCAGAAAGCCGCGATTGAGATAAATGGAACAGCTATCGGGCTGCAATTAATGATCAATAGAAGCAGACGGGGAAAAAGGACATATCCATACCGGGGAGAGCAAGGGTACCGCCATCTATAAGTGCCGGCTCAAGCGACCAGAGAATACTGGCAATCCACAACAACAGAAGGAGAAAAGGAGGTATGGTCGCGGGAGCACGGGGGGTAGAGGCTGTAACCGAATAAAACGCAAAATTGGAGAGATAAAACGGTCAGGGATAAACGGCACAAGCGTGGAATTACGAAGAAAGCGGCGGTAATCACTGTGGATCAAGAATGCTTTTGTATTTCGGGGGTTTCTTAACGGGTGTGGGTTGCTATTTCGCAAGCACAGCAGGGGGGACCAACAGGGACGAAGCGATCGACGGGCGTCGAAAGTCGGATGGTCGGATCCGTGGCCACTGGACAAGGTTGAGGAAGGGAGCACAGAGAGGTCACGACCAGTAGAAGCGGCGAGCCAGGTTGGACCCCCGGAGAAATTGAGAAGAGCGGGAACTCTTCAACATCAGAGAAAAGGGGAACTTTCAGAAATGAAACATTAGCAGGCGCCGAAACTGAACAATCCACAGGGAAGGACGAACTCCATAGGCGGCTGGGGGGGGGCGCAAAACAGACTCACGATCCCGCGAATCAACGGAAGGGAGGAAGGTGTATGTTGGGGAAAACCAAAGAAGGCAAGACCTGTTTGCCGGGGGAAGGGGGCGGGTAGCAGGTTGGTTTGGGTGGGGGGGGTTGAGTTCGAAGATCCGGGCAAAGGAGACGAAAAAAGTACGGCCAGAAATTTCCCCAAAGAGGGCGCGGGGAATTTCGTCCCCTGGGGCGCGTAAAAGCTTGGAAATTTCAGGAGAACTGCGAGAAGGGTGGCGGGATAAACCACCTTGGGGGGGCAAAGTGATCGTTTCAAAAGAAGGCACACAGGTTGGCGGGTGAAGAAACTAGGGAGACGGCAGGAAAGTGAGGTCAAAGGGTGAGAAATTCGGCTATTTAGTCAAGAAGAGGGGCGCGTGCAAACAAATACAAGGCGCCAATCAAAAAGAAAATTGGGATTCTACAAACATTCCGGGAGGGTAGGTAGGTAGGATTTGGTAGGGGAGAGTCAGGGGAACAGGATCTCTGCAGTCTTAAGGACGGAGTGACCGTTGGAGCCCGGCCACGCACACCGCGATAAAAAAAGGCCGGTTGTGGAAGAGCTGGGGGGGTCCGACAGCGGTCAAGTCACGGGGAAGGATCCGGACCACAGATCCGCGCAGGGAAACGCCGCGCCGGAGGACTAAGAAGGGGCACACAAACATCTATCGCCGACTAATCGGTCTAGATCTCCCTACGCGCCAAACGGTTGGGGGGAGGAACCCGGTGAGACGTGGCGCGACAAGAGAGGTTACGCTTACTTTAAGCTTTTCGGGCTGAGGTAGAACCACCAAACTGGTCCCAAAAAACTGGCTGTTGGTCCTGTCAGGGAGGGGCCGGCCCGAATATGAAGGAAGATTTGACTCGAAACGGGCACACCCAAACCTGTGGAGTTTTGAACTTGTGCTGAACCGACCCATTAACTGCAAAGGCCGACAGGCCAGTAACGATCACGAACTGGATCAGAACACCAAGGGGGGATCTACGAGGGAAAAAACTCCTGGCAAAAGGGAAAAAAAGGGATCGCGGTCAAGGGTCAACCGAAAAAAACCGCGCGCACCCCGCCGCACAGAGAAGGGAGAAGCGCTGCTAGGGAACCAAAATTGACCTACAGTGGGAAGTACCGCCGCAAAAACGCATCCAAACAACACTCAAGGCTGCGCAACCTCGATGGTTCCGCTCCTACTACACATCGCGGTCCAAACGAGGGAAGCATCGGGGGCGATTGAAGATTCACGAACCATCGGCACAATTGTCAATCCAGAAGATAAGGTCACGCGGAGCCATTAAAGGATACAGGCTAAAGGGTAAAAAAACATCACCGAGAGCGAAACCGAAAACCGCCTGCAATCAAAATAACAAGCCAACTGGGAATCAGCATTTCGCGGCCACGCGACTACAGGGGTAGCCAGAAAACATAAATGCGCACACGCCACGAGCAAAAACCCACGCCACACCAAAAGACCGGTTCACCGGATAAGAGACACACCCGAAAGAAATGACAACGTATCCCGAAAAAAACAACACCCAGACCGACTGGAGGCGAAGAAAAAAAGTGAATACCCCCACACTGACAAACCACCGTGAAAGACCACGAACAGCCCCGCCCGAAGGACGGGGGGGGGGGTCAAAAGAGGCACGGAGGAAATTGGAACGGGTGTTTGAAATTGCTTCGGTGGGCGGGAAACAGAACAAAGAAGGCACACAGGCCATCGGGTGGTTGGGGAGCTCTGTGGCTATCAATGTTTCCTTGGTCAGGCTAGCGGGGGGGGGGGGGGGGGGGGGGGGGTGGGGGGGGGGGGGGGGGGGGGGGGGGGGGGGGGGGGGGGGGGGGGGGGGGGGGGGGGGGGGGGGGGGGGGGGGGGGGGGGAGGGGGGGGGGGGGGGGGGGGGGGGGGGGGGGGGGGGGGGGGGGGGGGGGGGGGGGGGGGGGGGGGGGGGGGGGGGGGGGGGGGGGGGGGGGGGGGGGGGGGGGGGGGGGGGGGGGGGGGGGGGGGGGGGGGGGGGGGGGGGGGGGGGGGGGGGGGGGGGGGGGGGGGGGGGGGGGGGGGGGGGGGGGGTTTAGAGCCTTGCCGCACACACACCACCACCGCAGCCTAACGTCATAACTGAAAGGGACGTTCACGCAAATGGAAAGCATCCGCTCCACTGGGTCCCGGGAAATAAACTCCGGTCAAGGGAAAACTGGCCGAAATGGAGAGCCTAGAAAACTCCGGTCGTGCCAAACACTCGAAAGTCGTAGTGCTACCACCGACCCGTAGCCCGGAGGAGAGAGTCGTTATCAACAGGTGCAGGGGCCGTCGCCCTCGCCCCGTTGGATTCCGACGTGAGAGGGACTAAAAAAAAGAAACTTCAGGAGGCGCGCACTCCTGGGGGAGGAACTACGATCCGAGATCGGCCGCCGCCAGCATCCAGTCGCGGCGACGTTAGAGGGGGATCAAACCGCAAAGCCCGAAGGGGTCACGTACGACGAGTGAGCCGAATCTAGAGAAGAACTGAGCATGGGAAAAAAATCCGGGGGCACCAATAAAGCGGAAGAAAAAAGGTCATGAAACTTCGATTACCATTGACTGGAATCGGTTCCTCGAGCGCCTTCTGGGGGGGGAAAGCCAAAACGTCGTCCACAGGAAAAAAGTCGGGGGTGAGCCACCGTAAGGGCACAACGAATACCTTATCACGCAAATCGACCAAATCGGTCACGTGCCTCGGGATAGCAGGCGGATGAACGCATTTAACCAGGAGGGTGGAATGCGTGTTCGAGAGAGGGGGGGAAAATTGACCGGGGTCTCGGGGTGTCGCCGAACCGCGGGTAATAAAGGAGAGTGCATGCCGAGAGTTAAGATCCGGGCCAAGGCAACGCTGGGAAAACTATTACCCAGAACCTTAAGAATTGGGAGAGGCTGAGCTTGGGCATGAGTTCATGTTGGTACGAGGGGGAAAGTCTCACGAGGCAATCAAAATCGACATTGGGGACGAGGCGAACGTTGAAAAAACAGGGGTTGGCAGACGCGGCCGCAGCCTCGGCAGTGAAGTAGGGGCAAAGTGGCGTGATGGAAGGGTGCCGGTAAGCCATTCTCTGTCTAGGATGAGTAGGAAAAAGGAGGGGGGCGATGGATTCCACTACGGTTTTTTAAAGACACAGCAAGGGCTGCCCGAAAGTGGAACTAGTGCAAATGACAGAAACATACGGGAAAGGAAACCGGCTTATCTCACAAGGGGGAGGGTGGTAGTGCCCAGCTTTCGAAGGGATTCAAGATCAACCAAAATGATGGATGACAAAGTAAAACAAGGAACCGAGGACGTGATATCCAATTCGGAAGGGATGGCAAAAGCGTAAACACAACGGCGGAGAATACTCTGGCTCGGCAAACTGAGCAGGGGAGAAGAGGATTAAAGGGGATGTCTTCGCCGACCTATACAAAGAGAATTTTCCTAGATCCAAAACCATCAGAACACTCCGGAAGTATCAAGATCTAAAAGACCAACGCTGCCTGATCCACAGCGGGGCAGAGGTGTTCAATGATAAAAGGTTATCTGACAGGTGCGCAACAAAAATGGCGTTCTGCAGGAGGGGAAAGGGGTTCGGACGGCGCCTCAATAACCGGGAGGAATAAAAGTCACGGGGGACATAGTCCTTGCAAGGCATCGGATTCGGGGAAAAGTACCAGAATGCGACGTATTCCACAAGCGAGGTAACATCGGCGCGCGACAACTGCCTGAGGAGGTCTGATCCATTCCGAAAGGCCGTCGCCCTGCGCGAAACGAGAGGATATCGGGCAGGTCTAGTCTTGAAATTCCTCAAGCTGAAAGCAAATAAAAAACGAGGCTAGAACGGCAGGGAAGGCAGAGTTTTTGGGTCCAGCCGCCGTAATCGGCGTGGGTTTAAAGGATAAAAAGACTATCCAGCAGCTAGTAGGGAGGGATCGCACCAGACCGTTCGATTAAAACATACAAGCGCCAGCTGAGGTCACAGTTAACTGACTGAGCACCCCCGGCCAAGGACAGTGGACGGAAAGGAATAAAAGTTGTGCGGGAAAACGTTGAGAGAAGTCTCGTGGAGTGACGTGTTTTTGGGTCGGCCAGGAATCACAAACAAGCGTATTCCGGAAAGGGAAAACCCCGGGAGAGGCCAGAGCTCAAACAACCAAGGGGGCTCATTGACAACAGGGCGGGTTCGGTTCCAGCAATGTGGACAAAACAACAACTGGAAACGTGCGGGAACCACCCCGTCCTTAAAGGCGGTTGACTAGGTGGGTGTGGTTACACGGGGGGTGCTTGGTCTCATGTTTGGGGTGTGTCGGGTCTCTACGCCACCAACGTAGGGTGGCCCGGTTTCAAGGCTGGACTAGAGTGCTGTCGAGGGGGGGGAGGAGTATGTGACCAGATTGTGGTGCGTGGGGGTGGGGAGGGAAGAAGGGGCGGTGAAGGTAGGATACGCGGAAATGCTAACTGGCCATGAAAAAACGACGGTAGTGGCCCGGGTGGAATGTATGGGATAAGGGCGGGGCAGTTTGCGCGATACAGTGGAAAGGGGAGAGACGGTCGCCTCTGCAGGTAGAGCCCACGTGACCATTGTGAGAGGAAGGCGGCCGGCCGGAAAGAGTCGGAGTTGTAGGGGGTTGCGATACAGAGGGCTGACCCGTAGGCGGTGGAAGAAGTAGTGAGTAAATGGGGTTACAGCAAGCGGTTGCGGTGTGGTTTGAGAAAAGGAAGTGCGGCGTCAGTACCAAACCCGGTAGGGAACTTGGGATGGTGGCCACCAGTTGCGCAGCTGCGACATTTGGACAGTGTGTGAGCGCGCGGGAGGAAAGTTGAAGTGACCGCGATCCCCGCTTGTGGTGTGCCAGATCATCGGGTTGGCTGAACTTCGTCGATGGAAAACAAGGGTCGGGAGACTTCGGGGGGCTCGGGAGGTGGAATTCATGGTGCGGGAAAGCAACATGAACTCCCCCGGGGGGACACCGGCTGCCCGTTCAGAAACTACGGGAAAGAAGTGGAAACCGCGGTAAACCCAAAGCCACAAAAGAGACAGCATTTTGGATCAACAGGCGCAGGGCCAGCCGAAGCCGAACAAAGTCGGGTGAGGAAAGAGGAATACGATTTGGAGGAGAACGCGAACGGGGTTAATGGGACCCTGTTGGAGCGGGAGGGCGAAGGCATCGACGATGACAGGGTCGGAGTGGTGCATGCAGGCGAGCAGCTCTCAAGAGCGCAGGTATCAAAAGTCCCGGTCTGGGTGAGGGAAGTACCGTGATCGGGAGAAGAGTGGGAACAGCGATCCGTGGCTCCAAAAACGGAAATAGGAAGGGTGCGAGAGGGAAAAAAGGGGAAATCGACCCGGACGCCGTAAGAGAGAAAGGTTCCAACTACGAAAGCTTCAAAACACAAAGCAGAACTATAAACTATCATTGGCCTGACAATGGGGGTTGGGCCACAAGATTACGGATAACGGGACGTCATTTGATAAAAATTGCACTCAAAAGAGGATGAAAAAAAAAAATAGCACGGACACAAAGGCACGAATCGGCGCCGTATTTAAATGCACCCGCCACGACGTGATAAGGAGACCAGATCACAGAAAGGGATGTAGAAATACCGCCCTAAACTCGCTCTGACGTCAGAAAAAAAGCCAGATGAACGCCGGCAATACCCTCAAGAGGAGGGGGTCACCGGTCAGAAGAAGGAGGAAGCCGAAACCACTGGACATCTTCAAAAAAAAACGAAAAAACAACACACCGTACCCAAAGCCCAAAAAAAAAAGGGCTTGCCCAAAAGGGGGGGGGAGACCCAACCATTCAGAGGTAGGGAAATGGATCAGAGAGGTTGGACGGGGGCAGGATCATCCGATGTGGCCGCTGGGGCGCAAAGCTACGAAAGGGAATAAAATTCGGCCCGGTCGATCAATGCGAATGGAAGCGGTTGCTGGGGTTGGCTTGATGGGTTCAGGCGCCGAGAGAGTCAAATCCAAAAAGAAAGCTCGGCGGCGGCGCCGGCGGACCCGCGAAAGAAGAGGATCAACGGCTGAAGAAAAATGAAAAAGAATCACGAAAAACAAGAAGCAGAAGGTCACCGCATCGCAAACCGGGAATAACACAGGGGGAAGAGTGCCTTGAAGAGGGGGAACCATACCCACCAAAGTTGAAGAAAAAAAAGCAAAGCAGTCCCAGGGAGGAGGGGCCGCGATAGCAAGTGAAATAAAGATGAGGAAGAAATTTAGAACCTGCGAGAAATCCAACCTGGACGTAAACTTTCCAAAACCGCATAAAAAACCCCAAGAGGGGCGGCACGCGAC
>Ga0179593_1493699_pt1 | contig 16908 bp, 29 predicted proteins | sample CZODoug2_1_08_16_FD_185931 | JGI IMG/M metagenome (GOLD analysis project Ga0179593, IMG submission 185931) | Vadose zone soil fungal communities from Angelo Coast Range Reserve, California, USA - CZODoug2_1_08_16fungal (PacBio error correction) | ecosystem: Environmental > Terrestrial > Soil >...
TGTAAACAGAAAAAGAGGACTTAACATGGATAGCGGGCAAAAACGGGGGGGAATGGGGAGTCTTGTGAAGGCCTGCCTAGGTAGCACGCAGGCAGTTAATAAAGAACAGTCACTGTGAAAAGCCGCGGCCCGTCGGCATTCTGTCGGACAGTCCGAACTACGGAAGGGGATCTCATATTCTGAAGAAAGTCCAGACTGGGAAACAGCACGGTCACCAAAATAACGTACAAAAAATATTGCGCAACTTGTCGTGGAGGCCCGACTGCCTAAACGTGACGCGCGTTGCCTCGGACTGAGAACGGGGAACGCTTAACATCATGACAAAGGTGTCAGGTCATCATCATAGCTCGCTCGAAGCCCCAGAAAGGAGCGTTCAGGCATACCAACATATCAAGGTCTGACACCGACTTACAATTGGAAAGACTCGGCACCAACCCAGGCAACAGACGCCATCCGGCGGCGCGATCGAGTCCCAGCAAATAAAAGCGCTAAGTAAACACCCACATTACCAAAAGGTCACCTGGTTGTCGCTTGGACAAGACAATGCGCCGCGGCAAGTCAAAAATTTAATAGCAATCTACAGAATACATGCACAATCGAAGAAATACAAGACACAAAAAGTTCGAACATGATCGGTACAGGGAGAAGAGGGGTCGGAGGTGGGGTCCTTTAGTACGCGAAAGCTCCAAGGACCATCGTGAACTTTAGAGTGATTGCGGTGAGGGGGGGGGGAGGGCGTTGCGGACCGGAATCCACAACTAATAATATCAGACGGGGAGCCACCGCCGGGGCAAGAGAACGCGGGCAATTATCAGTCTAATCAAGAGCCCTTGGCGGCAGGGGCTTCATGCAGTAACACCACAATCACGACGAACACGCCGTATCAAAATTCATAGGGGCGAAGGGCAAAAATAAACATACGTCGTTAGCGCACACACCGTCCAAACAGTCAATCGCGGCCGGCTATCAACACCTGACCACACCTCTGAGTGACTAACGGGGGACGGCGCACCGTGAAGATCGTCCAGAATCGCCGGGCCTGTGCTTTCCGACGGGGATGGTGAAGAGAAAAAGCGCCAAACATAACAAAAGACCCTATGCGTGAAGGGGTCCGCAACAGTCATGATAAGAGGGGGGCACAAGAAGAGGCGACTTAGCCCCAAAAAACGTGGGCGCAGGGCGGGGAAGGACTTCTGGCCAAATGCGGCGACAAAGATCAATTAACGAAGCACACACAGGGAAGCCGGACATCACGCCGATAACTCTCGAAAGCGGGAGATACAAAGAAGAGAGTCCCAGGGTAATGCTGGGAACGGCGCAACTACAAGGTAAGGTGGGTCGTCGTATTCCGGCCGCGTGCGAGCGGCGTGATGAAATTTCTCGAAATCAAGCAGCCAAACGCAGAATGGACGGTGCGAGACAGGACTGTGCAAGCATGCATTGCGTCGCAGGCACGATGGGGGCAATACTATGGTGTTGCGTCCGAGCGCAACCGTATCGCCCAGGGGAGGGACGGTCACTGTGGACGCCGGGGAACTGATTTGACTGGGTGGTGTGGTAGGGGGCTGATGAGCGGGCCCTCTCTTGCGCAAGTGGGGGGCGCTGCCAGTCCGGACACGATCTCTACTAAGGCGGTAGGTCCAGGAGAGTCCCATGTCTGGTGGGGGCCGGGGACAAGGGTGCTCAAGAATGGGGGAGGAGGGTCATTGGAAATAAAATCAATGAGAGCAGTATGTGGGGAGTGGGTTGTGGTGGCTACGCGGGGGGGTTGGGGAAAAGGTTAGGCGATGCGCGGAACAATCGAAACGACTTCAGATCACCGGAAGGGGGAAACAGAACCGATGTGGCGCCCGGGCTGTTGGTTTGGCTGCCCGGGGGTTTTGGGAAGTACGGGCCTAGGAGGTCTGAAGATAGAGGGGAATGGCAGGGTGGGTGGGGGGGCATCGCGTTGGGCGGGGTCGGGCTTCAAAGGAAAAGCCGAGCAAAGGTTGGAGAACGCAGTAACCTTTCCTTACGCCGGAACACATCGCCTGCGGGGTGACGGGTTTCCTTTCAGTTCCGTCTGAGCGTTCATGGAGAAGGGCATAAATATCTACCGCATGGTGGCAAAAAGGGGGGAGGGCGGCGAGGTATGAGTACCTATGGGCTGAACCATATGAGCAAAAGCATAATTTTAGAAAGAAAGTCTGCAGACAGGGGGATTGGCAGGCCTCCAATAAATTCTTTCGTTAAAAAAATCCACACCTACAGAGTACATTGAGTGGCTTATCGTGAGGGGCGAGGTACCTGGAAGGGCGGTATCATCTGTCGTATCTCTCACCATAGTGGATAGGAGGTTTGCAGGAAACATCTAGGAGCGTTGGCGGACAGGAAAATCTGGGCTGAAAGGGGGTATGGTCGGGGGTCTAATAAAAGGGCAGACGAAGTCTGGTACGACTGGGTTTTACGAAGTATGTGTCGCACGGCAGGTGAAAAGGGGGTAAGTGAGAGCATACGGGATTATGTGGGTCCAATTCGGTCCCGGCGACAAATAAAGGCTCGGAACGGTTTGGGCACAGAATCTGTACGGGTGAGCTGGCGGTCGTACTCCTGTTCTGTAGGGTGCTTGGACGGGTCGGAATGTGCCGACGGGTGCGGGGATGTTCCTAATAATCTAAGGGGGGTCGCCGTCACAAAATGAGAGGTTCAGAAAGTACGGTGGATAAGTGACAATTTACAACTAGTATGCTCCAGATGTGTGGTCAGGCGCCATGTCACTCAAAGATGCCCCGTCCTGCGGGTGGTATCGATGTCGTTGGCAGGGCTGCGCATCATTCGTTAAGGGGATCAACCGTCTAGGGCGCGGAGTAAGGCCGAGTCACAGGCCTTGCCATGGGGCGGTGGGGCGCTTGAACGGACACGAAGCGGAATGGCATATACCGTCGAAGAAGTCCACAAAGAGGAAAGGAGTGAACACATGAGAGAAACGGTCCTGCCCTGGGGTCGGGAAGGAACATAGTGTAGCGTTTTGCAACATTAAGGGGCTCAGACGAGGCAGCAAAGGAGGGGAAGGGAGAAAAGACGAAGCAAATGACCAAGTGGCGGCTGATTAAAAACCATTGCGAGAAACGGCAGTGGAAGGGAGTGTTCACGCGGAGTTGACGTCGCTGCACAAGGCATTTCGGGCGTAGGTGGCACCTGCAATGAGAAGCACGGCAGGGGCGGGCGCTACCACGAGATGATGATGAGGGGGTCGTAAGCTACTGTTGGAAGGTCAGTCAATATGGACCCGGAACAAATGGGATCAAAGCCCTCCGAGCGGGGAGGATTTGAGGGGCGCGGCCATCAAGGAGTCAGGGACCTGCCGTATGGGGAGGGTGTGTCTGTTAGGCAAGGCTGAGGGCGCTGATCGGGGGTGAGGGGGGGAGGGAATCAGGGCGGAAACAGGACGTCCCTGGCCTTCCGTGTGAATCTTGCGTTCATGCTAGGGCGTAAATAGGGGGATGGTGGCACCGGCGACGATGAAACGATTCAGGTTGGGCGGTGGTCAACGAGGGGAAGGATCACGGGGGGTGCGAAAGCGGGCCAGGAGATTCTAAAAGGAAGGTATTGGGAAGAGGACGCTACGCATGAGGAGTTCGTCAGATCTAGGAAGCCTAAGGCGGCTAGAGTGCACCTCCTTTTGAGGGGGCACAGAGGGTAGATAGGATGTAAGCATTTCTACCAACAACTTAGAGGCAAATGAGATGCCCACCTCAGATGCAACTATTCTCTAGCGTGGGGCACCGTACCCCGCAAGAAGTCAAAAGAAAGATAGAAAGAGGGGGAGATGGGTCGGGAAAGTGCCACCCAGATCTCTGGTGCCTCAGATTTTTACCAGCAACTACGTTCAATCAATTCCCCACATTAGCGCTCGTAAGTCTTCATCAGGCAAACAAGAAGAAAAAAGAAAAAGGAACAAGACAAAAAAAGAAGCAGGGAGACAGCAATAAACAAAAGCATTAGCGAAACTCATCCTAACACTCAGAACAAAGGGACACAAAGAAGTTTCGAGTCGCGACCATCATTTCTGGTCGAAAACAATAGAAGATAAAAAAACAAGTGAACCAAGTTACAAGAGGAGAGAGCAAAAAAGAAAAGAAAATGGAGACTAACCTCCGCGAGAGGGATGGGTACGGAGTCTCCCCCAGTGTCTGCAGCATAAGACTGGGGGAAAAGGATAGGTCAAACTGGGGAAAGATTCCGCCCTCGGGTAAAGAATAGGCGTCTTCTCTTAACTACAAAATTCGACACCCGACTAGGACACCCCGTGGCGGTCAGAACCCGCGGAGGACCAAGGAAACAGTAGCAGCAGCCCCAACAGGTTGAACCGTCCGGTGAGTCAAAAAAAAAATAGGTAAAATATCAGTGATGTGCAATTAAGCACCAGGTGCAAAGGGGGGCAAGAGCGGGAGAAGCCCGGGAACACGGTAAGGTAATCGTCACAAACACTGAGAGAGGCAATCCCGATAAAGCGAAAACGTACAAGCAGAGGGAATTGAAAAGCCGGGCGTTCTATTCACTGGGGAGGAAAGACGGAAAGATAAAAGTAGAGGGGACTATTTAACGTGACGGGAAAAATAAATAGGCCACTGGGGGAACTCAGAATCCACATCGTAGTTCTCCGGGAGTCTAGAACAAAATCAATCAAGAAGAGAAGGAACTTCAAACATCGCGAAGAAGGGAAATCATATAGGCAACTAGTGTACACCGCGATGTAAGGGGCGGCGAAAGAAGGTTAAATAAAAAAAATGGTTAAGATGGATAATAGGACAGAACGAAGATTCTTCGCCTCATAGGGTAACGAAGATAAGCACATCTCCCGACGAAGTCCGACGATGCCTATAGGACACGCCGAAATGTAGGAGGGGGGCAACTAGCCGATAGAAAGGGAGGAGGGAGGCAGGGGAAGCCGCTAGAAACACAATAGCGATCTTCATTCCCATCAAGATGAGGGAAAGGTAAAAAATATCGGAATACTACACCGAAAGGACAAACAAACCCCAAGGGGCAAGCACAGATTGCACCGAATCGGCAACTGATGGGGGCCGCTCGCAGGCCTGGACCATCTGTCAACAGCAAGGGAGACTGGCCACAAGGATAAAATCGGAATGCACAGGACATTCAGGAAAAGATATGTGGCACAAAATAGGGGAGACTTCACTACACTAACAGCTCCACCGCCCCGTCAACGGGAATAAACTCGCTCTATCAATACCCTAAAAAGGCCGGCAAGAAACAAAGAACAGAAGAAGTTACCCGAATTGGAGAACGGGAAATGGAACATCACTATGGCACCGTATCAAAAGACAAACAAATCAGAAAACCCAAGCCTGCGGACGAGAAAATAGACACCGATCAAAGGGGTGGGATCAAGCAAAGAAAAAAAAAAAATCCCACAAGCTGAAACGCCCTGACCGGCCGCCACCCAAGATAGGATGGAGAGTCCGGCCAACGAGGAGGGAATATGGCCCTCTTTGAGCCCGCAGAATCTGACATCAGAAGAAGAGCGTAAATGGCCGGAAGAACTTCCACACACCGTGGAAAATTATCCCGGCAAAACAGAATAACAAGAGAAAAAAAAAGGGGGGGGGAGGAAAAGGGTCAGGGGGACGAGTGTCGGGGTGCTGGGGTGTGGTGAAAAAGGGCAAGGGAAATAAAATAGGAATTCGTGAGACCGCTAGGACATGCGTGCGCGGCCGTAATGAGAAAAAAGGCAATCGTTGGTACTATACTGTATGGAGTCAATTCACGGATCAAAGGGCGGGAAAACTGAGGGGGGTCAGGGGGACATTGGCCCGGCGTTCCCCACGGTTGACTTGTGGGGCAACGGGGGGGGGGGTGTCGGCGTCGGTTTAGGCAGACACATTAGTGGTGTTTCCGGGGAAGGGGGGCATGGAGGGGGAAGGGAAGTGGGGGGGACGGGGGGGCGAGTGCGGAGTTACGGTGCGGGCCGGTGGAGTCTGGAGGGAAAGGCTTTGGGGGTGGGGGTATTTTGGAGAATCGGTGTGCGGTTCGTCACGGTTGGGAGATGGGAAAAGTTGGGGGGGGATAAAAAAAGGGTTGGGGGGTGGTGGGGAGGTCGAAATCTTTGTGGGGGAAGTTGAGGGGTGGGGGGAGGCCACAGCGGAGGTGTAGAAAGGCGCAACTATCATTGCATGGTGGAGGTGGGGGGCCGGGAAGGGGGCGTCGGGACTTCGCGCTCAAGGGCGGTATGAGCATAAGGGAGGGGAGGAAAGGCGAGGAGATTCATGGGGAAGGGGGGAGAATGGGGAGAAAGACATGGTCAAAGTAAAATGCGGAAGCTTTCGTTGCTGAGGGGAGGTCGTAGAAATAAAGGGAATGGGAGGGGGAAATCAAATAAGGGGAGGGGGGAGGGAAGGGGGGGGGGGCGGCGTGCTCCAAAAAGGATTCGGACTTCCTGGCAAAAAAGGGTACTAAAGGGGGAGCGGCCGCAAACGAAATAGGGGGTGGAAGGGGGGGGGAAGGGGGGGGACGAGACGAGAGAGGTTGGAGCTCAGGAGATAACGCAAATGCACGGTATTCGGTGAAGGGGCATGTATTGTCTCCGACGGTTGGCGGGAGTGTGGGTGTTGAGGGTTGGGGGGAGGTAAGGGGGGAGACGTTGGACAGAGATGATAAAGCAACTGAGAAGGTGTGGCTGGAGCTAGGGGGAAGGGGAATGCTTAAGGTGTTGCAAAAGCCCAAAGAGGAAAGTGGGTGGGGGAAGGAGGAGGAGGGGGGGGGGAGGGTTATGGGGCGGGTGACGGTTGTTTTAGGGATACGCCTCTGTGGGCGCAGGGGTCTGTGGTGAAGGCGCGGAATTTCGGGAAGAGTCGAGTGGAAAAGAGAGTGCGTATCAGGGGGCGTGCGTTACATCCCGGGAAGACGCGGCAGAAATTGAAGAAACAGGATTTAACAAGGAGAGAAGGTTTGAGGGAAGGGGGGGGAGGGAGAAGACTTCTGATTGTGGGGGAGGACTTGTGGCGGTTGGAGAAAGGAACTGAAAGGCTTCTGAAGGAAAGTAGGAGGGGGAGCAGATCAGAAGGTGGTGGGCTTGGATTTCGGCGGTGGGGTGGGGGCGTACTCAGCTGAGCTATTTGGGATTGAGAATGGGAATCGAAGGTCTCTAATCAGGGGACTGTTTGGGAGTTGCTTGGTTTCTGGGGTGGGGGGGGGGGGTATGGGAAAGGAACTTAGGAGGAGGGCAGGAAAAACAGGAAAAAAGCAATCTAGAAAGTCCGCTTAGCGCAAGCGCAAACCAGATGACGAACATCCGAAAAAGAGGCCGAGGGTCAAGCTTCTTCAAAAAAAAGAAAGAAGCATCCACCGCAAAAAATTAAGAACCTCAAGCATCGTCGCTGCACTTGGAGAACAAAAACATTTTTCAAAGGGTTGGGTAGAGGGGGGGGGCAGGGGCGGGGAAAATCGCAGGAAAAAACCAAATAAGCAAAGCCCCCACTCAAGGCCGCAGAAGAGGTGCCAAAAAAACTCCACCTGCATCCACCGTCGTCAATCCTGAGACAAAATTCGAAATTCCATGATAACAAGAGGAGGGAACAGACGAGAAACCTCTCATTCAAATCAAAAATTCTCGCGGCGCGGGGGGGGGGGCATGATAAATCCAAACAGACAAAGGCATAAAAAATCCGAACCACCGTCACCTCTGCATGAACATACAACCCCGCAGAGCGTGAAGGGATAAAGGGGCATAAGAAAAAGGGGGAACTAGGGGTTGGGGCATTCTTGACATCGGGGGGAGGACCTAGCAACAAAATCAAAAAAAACTTCAACTCGGCTTAAGCAGAAAAGAGAAAAAAAAAAGGGGGGGGGAAGACTCAGAACTCAGGATACTGCTAAACAAAGGTAACTATCGAGAAACTCAGTGGAAACAACTACTTAGGCCAGGGAAAGAAGGAGTGTTGGAAAGCCAAAAAGAAAATCACGAAAGAGAAACACAGGGCTAAGATTGATATCAGGAAGAAGAATAAACGGCTCTATCCAGGGTAAGTGTGGCGAGAAAGGAGGAAGAAAAACACATGCACGATAGGGAACGCTCGAAAAGATTCTTCGTCATAGAAAAAGATAAGCAAAAGTGCAAAGAGAAAAGGAAAACCGCAAGCAATCAAAAGAACGCGAAAGGCAGCGGCGTGGGAAGACAAAACAAGACGGCTGACGCACAGGCCCATCACATTGGCTCCAACAGGAGAAAGACGAAAAACCCCCCCAGGGCCAGCAGCGAGCGCAACCATACAATAAACCCCAGGGAAAGGAAATCTCCACAGGTTCGCTTCCCAACTCCACAGAATAGGAAAGCCTCCACTCCGGAGTGTAAAAACCAAAAAAAATTCCACATGATTACCGGGAAGTCCACAATAAATCCTTTTGCAGAACATGAATAAAAATAAGGAAAAAAGAGATCCACACCCCCAAACCATCCATCGAAAAAAAAAAAAAAACCAACCTAAAACCCTGCAAAAAAGTTCTACAATAGCATGAAGCAGAAATATAGCCTCAAAGGAAGGGAAAAAAACTGTACTTGAACTGATTCACAAAATAAAATACAAAAGCATATGCTGCCGGGCCCATAAGAAGAAAAAGGGAGCCGCGAAATGAAAAATCTCCGATCAAAATATGAGAAAAAAAAAAAAGAAGAGAGAATGAGGGTAGGGAATGGATCTGGAAGCAGGGCTGTGGCCTTGGTGATATTGGTTATTACTTCGCTGAGATGCTTAAGGGAAAAAACGTTGCACCGCGGTTACTGGGTAAGAGACAGAAAACGAAAAAGTAGTCAAGATGTGTTGGAGAGTTTACATGCTGTGGGGGGTGGGCGGCAGAAAGGGAGGGCGGTTTGCGTCGGTTGGATCGAGGGACGACAACGTGGATGGGCGGATCTACATTCTGTACAGGGCACCTAACTTGTTGGTAAGGGTGGTGGGGACGAGTGATTTGGTCAGGTTTTTTGTCTCAGTGGGCGTCTGGACTTGATTCCGGCCTCTATGAGGAGGATGGTGAGAGTGAACATGGTGTTTATTTGACGTTGGGGGGGGTGAGTGGGAGGGTGGTCTTTGGGGTTTGGGGATAGGGAGGTGGGGGGGGGGGGGAGGGTTGGGGTTATACTTCTGCCTTCAAAAGTGGGGGGGGCAAGAAGAAGCGTGGCGGGGGATTGGGTTGGCGTTGGGGAGGGTGGGGGGGTCTATTGGGGGAAACTCCGAGGCTGGAGCGGGGGCGGGCGGATTGCAGGGGGGGTGCGGTTTTATTTCTTGGGTATGTTGTGGGACGGGCGGTTAGTTAGGTATTCAAAGATTTGGAGAGAGTGGCAGACGTCGGGCCAGGCTAGGGCGAGGAAGACGAAATGTTTAAAACCGGGGAGGCCTCCTTAGAAGACAAGGACAATTACCCGGAGGGGGTGAATAGTTTTAGTTTATTGACGCGGGAGATCGGATAGAAAGAGAAAGAAGTGATTGAGATCTGGCAGTCGTCGTGGATGGTTTTTGAATGCGCACAATATAGCAGACTTCAGGATGACGGTCGCGGACACTGGAAAAAGAGGGAGGATTTGGTTGGGAGGGAGAAACTGAGGAAATCGTTCGTGATCATTTTTTTTCAGGGAGATGTAGGTTCCAGGATTGCAGAGGGAGTCGGAAAGAAAGTTTACGGGAGAACAAAGGGGGACTTGAGGAGAGGAGTGTGGGTCTAAATGGGTTGCGGTTTATTGTGCGACACTGTGTCAAGGTGGGAAAAAGGCTTCGAGACCGAGGTTAATACAGGAGGAAGGGGGGAGGGGGAGTCAAAATGGAAGGAGGAAACTTCCTTCGTGGTTGGAGTTGACCAGCGAAATTCTGAATCAGGAGGCGGTGCGTCGTTGGGACGAAGAAGTCGAGAGGAGGGGTAAAGGTTGGCTGGATAGAGAAACAGGATTGAAAGATTTAATCCAGCGGGGTTTAGTGGAAAGTCGCGATTGGGGGGAGGAGCTGTGCTGCGGTTTTGGGAAGGGCGAGGGGCGAAAGGAATCTTTGTGGAAAGGATGAAGACGAAGAAAAATCGGGGGGGGGGTGGGGAGGAGGAGCGGGGGGGGGGGGGAGAATAATGAAGGGGACCGTGATGACCGATCCGGAAGGTGGAAGGGGAAGTGATGAGGAAGCGAAGCAAGAGAAAGAGAAGGGGAGTTGTCGGGGTGCATTGCGCTTTATACGGGGGTCTATAAAATATTAGAAAAACACATCCTGATAAACCATCCAAGGAGAAAAAATCTGAGGAGGAACCAGCGTCATAGGTAGAGAGGCTGAATCCTCATCAGAAATAAAAGGGGAAGAAAAAAATCACAATGGGAGTCTCCGGGGCACAGACGACGAAAAAACGCGAAAGAAAAGTCAAAAAGGAATACAGAGGTCGAATCTCGCCGTCTGCACTTGGGTTTGCGAATTCACGAAAGAATCAAATCGCCTTCAAATCAAATAAGAAAAGCAATCAAAAATCAACAACAGAGAAACAGCTCACCTGGGCTTGGATAAGTTTCCGAGGCCCCACCACAGATATCAAATAGTCACGACTAAAAAATGTAAGTAAGTGAAAAGGAATCGTCAGGGAACCATCATCCCGCAAGTGCCCTTGGGACAACTGAAAAAGCACGTCTACAGGGATCAGCCACGACCAGAAGCGAAAAACGCCATCCGTCAACACCGGGGGGGGTCATTCCCATAGGAAGCCGCCAACTATAAGGGGGAAACAAGGCAAAAGGCAGATCAAAAAGACAGAGAGATAAACCTTTGCCGCGTCTGGAAGAGAGGGCTTCAAATGATCACGAAGGACACAAAATTAGCATCTGCGACTCCTCACCAGGGAAGAGCCTTACAAAAAAACAAAGGGGGTACCGTATACTGAAAATAAAAGAAGAATCGGAAGAGGGGAGAACACAATGGGAAAAACGTACCTGGGCCGACAGAAGGGATAACTGCCGACTAGACTTAGAAAAGCAATCCTTATCCGACTCAGAAAAAAATGCCCGAGAAAACTCGCGAGAGTATGACTAAAATAGAACTACGGCCAAAAAAAAGAAGGCAACGACGAGTAGACAGCAGGGAGAAAGGAGGAATAAAGGGGACCAACGAACTGGGGATGCGAACGCACGAAAAAATTATTCTGGGCGTGCGCATAAACTGAACGAGAAAACGGAGCAGTGCCGACCCGTCAGACAAAAAAAAAAGGATGCATACTCCACTCTCAAAGGAAGAGGACGTTGCAAAAAAAGAATCCAACATGGTCCAGCATAGACACACTGAGGGGGGAAAAAGCCGCCGAAAAAACACTCCAAACACAAACCCCTTCACTCCAGGAGCGATCGAATACACCAAAACCCACCTCGACACAGCAACACAGAAAACCGCAGAAGCACCGAGAAACTTGCATCACCGCCACTCGAAACATACAAAAAAGAAAAAAAAACGTAAACACAGATCTATATTCACAATATTTCGCCGAACTTGTCGGGCAATAAAAAAAGAAAGGCAAACACCGTGCACCGCCCCGGAAACCGGCAAGACATCCGAAAAAACCCAAAGACAAGAAGTAAGAACACCCCAACCAACCCTCGAACACCTAGGAAATCGTCACTCAGGGAGAAAAGCACATCATACAACTGTCGCAAAATATCAAATCTACACAGGGGAGATCATACACACTAATGTCCGCAAAAAAGGCCACAAAGCGAAAGGACTCAATCATCTCAACCACAACTGAAGGAGGAGGAAGAGTTCGTTCGAATCGACTGACGTTTGTTCGGGAGGGGGGGGGCTCGGCTGAAAAGAGGCTTGTTAGGTCGGATAAACAGATACCCTGTAGTTGCGGTATGGCCTGGGTGAGAGGCTATAAGGGGATGGATCGGGGTATTCGTGGGGGGGGGACTCCTTGGGGGTCTGGGGGTGGGTTGGGGGGGTGTGGGAGGGGGAGGGTGGATGCCGCTCAATTCTTGTTTCCTGGTTTTAAAAAAAAAAGGGGGATTGTCTATGTTTAGATAGGGGTTCTGGGTATTAGCTGAGGGGAGTCAATTACGGTGCTTGCAAGCGAACGTTTTATAGGGGTGGTGTTTTTACGCGGTGGCGTGGGGAGCGCGTGTGTCGATCATCAGGCTGCTGGGAGGGATGGGAATTGTTGTAGGTTTGACGCTGGTGCAAAAAGCTGGGAGGGGGGGGAGAAAAGCAGAGGGGGGGGATTGTGAAAAGGGGGGTGGCAGTTCTCGCAACGCCGCTTCATGGAATCGTGAAAAAAAAATTCTTAACGGGGGGGGGGGGGGGGTGGACTTGGGGGTATCATTCCCACATGTGGAAAGGGAAGGAGGGGGCAGTTGGGACACCGATATTTCGCGCGGATTGAAGGAGGTACATGGTAATTCCTACATGGGGCAAGAGGGTGGTATGTGAGGGGGAGGGGGAGCGTTGACTTATCTGGATCTGAGCCGCAGGGAACAGAGGGGACGATTGGGGAGGGTACAGGGGGGAATGATGGGGGGGGTATACGAGGGGGGCACGAGGTCCGAAGAGCTGTAACAATGTCGCCAGTGGGTGGAGAAAGAACAGAGGGGGGGTGCGAAGAGGAGAAATTGCCGTCTATTCGTAGTGGGGGTCTTGTAGATTATACGGTTGAGTTGAAGGGGGGGGTGTGAAGCAAAAGGAAGTGAAGGGGGGGGAGCAAAGTCCTTAGAGCTTGTAGAAAGGGTGACATGTGCCTAACTAGGGGGGGGTTACATCCCGTTGGATCGTGTTTTGCGAGGGGCAGGGCAGGAGGAGGGTGACGCCCACAGAAAAAAAAAAAAAAAAAAGGAAAAAGGGGGGGGGGGACGGGGGGGCACGAGGGTGTGTTGGGGGGACCGGGCGATCAATGGGGACCGGCAAGTTGAGGAGATTAAGGAGGGAGCGGGGAGAGGCGGAAGGGGCGGTGCAGTTTTCAAAACGAGGGCCCATATCGATCGGACAGCATTACGGATGGCTCGAAATAAAATTTGGGGAAGCTTGGGGGGAACATGACTCCAGTAGCGGGCGCAGGGGGGGAACGTGTCAGTAAAAAAAAAAAGGGAAAGGCGGTGGAAGGAGGGGGGGGGGACGGTTGTGGGGGCGAGGCCGATTGGGGGAGGAAACCTGAAGTAACAATGGCTTGTTCACTACGAAGAAAACTCGTTGTCGGGTGGATGCGAACGGAGGTCGGATTGGTTTAAAAGGAAAAAGCGTGAAAAGGAGACAGAAGACACTAGCATGAGAAAAAAAAGCGAGATGACTTTAAAAAGGAGATGCGGGGGAGGTTGTCTATGCAGGGAAGAAGGTTTGTCAATGAGCGCAAAGAAACGCGATTACATCGTCAGTACCCCCACCTCAGCCACAACCTCCAAAAAAAAAAGCACGAGGAAAACTTTCTCGGATGGAGGGGCTATCATCAAAAAGAAAAGGGAACAATAAAAATAAAAAGAAACTCCTGGGTAGAACATTCTTGGCAACCGCTCCGAGCATCCAAAAAACAAAACATTCAACCCGCAAAAAATCTTAGGACGCGAAAGAACGCCATTGTGCAGGGGGGCAAGGGACAAAATTCGAAAAAAATGAAAGAAAGAAAGATATCCAGATAGCGTGCCCAAATCCCAACCGCAGGGAAAAACCGTCGATTGGGTTCTCATACAGTCCAGACCAACAGAAAGTCCAAGAAGGGGCAAAAGAAACGACAAAGGGAAAAGATTCCACCTCATCAAAAAAAAGCATGCAAAGCGTCAACTCTCCGTCAAAAATCGAAGAATAAAGACAAAAAAATCAAGCTAAACAGGTCTAAAACCCCCAAATAGGAAGTTTGAAACTCCAGCAGGATCCCTCAAACCTTCAATAAAAACGCATAAACCTTGAGATAATCAGCATCCAAATCCCAACAGAGGTACGCATTGGAGAGGACTCAAAGAAATACCGTAGAGGGTCTTTCAAGGGAGTCTTAAGGTTATCACGCACGTGACAAAGCTCCAGGGAATAGGAACCATAGGAATAAACAGGAAGGCCCACAATAGCCTTGCAATCAAAGCGTATACTGGCAAAAATCCAGACGGGTATAAGCAATGGTAAAAAACAGGGTCCGAAAAGGACTTGAAGACCTCTTCTGCCAGAAAGGAAATCCCTCGGGGCTCAGCCAAACACGACACGAAGCAACAAAGGCCCGAAGAAGATTACATGAGTGCGGGAAAAAGGTATGAAAAAAAAGACATTGGCTACAGATAATTAAAAGAAGGGTAGTGGTAGGGCTCCCTGAGAGGGGGGGGGAAAAGCTTGACCTCCGCGCCTGGGCGAAAAAAGAAGGAAGAGGAGGGCTCAGAAAAAAAGAAGAATGGATCAGATGGCCACAAATGAAGAGAGTAAACATAGGGAAAACCTCATTAGGATTACGCACAAAAAAAAATGAACAACGAGTCACGAAAAGGAGAACCGAAAATTCACATTTCGAACGAGACGGGGAGTAACTCGCCGCCAAACTCCCCCCAAAACCTTCAAAGAAAAAAAAAAAGCATCTTAGAAGACCAAAAGAAAAAGCTGCCCAAAAAAAACCATCAAAAAATTCTCACAAAATAGTCGTCCCCCAGCCATAAAGAAAAAAAAAACCGGAAAAACCCCAAGAAAGAAAAGGGGGCAAAAAGAAAAGGAAAGACTACCTTACCGCCTGCAACACAACAGAGGGAACCCTGCAGGGGCAAAACATACCGAATAACTCACCAGAGACAAAAAAAAACCAAGGCCACCACCATCCCGGGAGCCAGACAACCAACCGCAGCAGGAATATGCAACAACCTGAACATTCAGAGAAAGCTATTAACGAGAACAAGGACGTCTCAAGAAGAAAAGAGACATCAGGGAAACAGCACGCCGAAAAAACATACTCCCCCAGAAAAGGCCAGCACCGGGAAAGGAAAGAAGCACTGAGGAGGTAGAAGGCGTGTCAAAAAAGACGCTGAAAGGTGGGGGAGGGGGGGGATGGGGAGTAATGGGATGGCCGGCGCTGCAAGGGAAAAACTTGTATGAAATAAAGTGGGAGCGTCATGGTCGAATGTAGGCGAAAATCGATGATTCATCCGTGAAACTTTTGGTCTGGTAGTGGAGGGGTTTACAGGGGGCAAGTTGGGGAACTGGCAATTTGGGCACAGCCTTTTGTGCCGGCGGTCAGGGAGGGGGCGTTCTGGGAAGGGGGGATTGGGTGCGACATGGCAAAAAACTTGGAGAGGGGGAAAGACCCGGTGGACGTGGGGGGGGGAGAAAGCATGGTGGTTTACGCTGGGGGCGGTTGGTGAGTGTCTGATAGAGAAAAATTGGCGAAGGGTGGGTCGTTAGGGGGGGTTCTGGCAAAAAGAAAGGGGGGGCCGGGCTGGAAAGAGGGAGATCTCGTGTGGGAATTTTGAAGAAGCGAAGGGGAGGAGTGTGAAAAGCTGCCGAAGAGCTGTGGGAGGCTTTAAAGTGCATGGTGGTGGGGGGGGGGGGAAGGGGGGTTTACTTTGGGGGAGGAAAGGAGGGGTTCATGGAATTATCTTCAAATGTCCTTAAAAAGATTTTCCCCAAAGGGAAAGGAGCAAAAGCGTCATGGAAAACACAGGGGGGAAGGGACTGTGCCGGTCCACACCATATCCTGATTGGCGGGGTGCGAGGTCTGAAGGAGAAGAGGAGGGAGGAGGGGTGGTGTCAGCTGGCATGGCGTTGAAGGGGGGGGGGGGGGGGGGGGGAGGGCACAGAAAAACTGGCAGAATACGAAAGAAAAAAAATGGACAAAGGGGGAAATCTAAAGGAGTGGGGGGGAGCAGTATCCGCATCTGATTGGAAAAAGGTGAATTAAAAGGGGGGGCGTCGTGGGGATTGTAGAGGGAAAAACAAAGGGGTGAAAGGGGGTCAATGGGCCGTTCTCAAAAGGGGGGAATACGCAAAAAAAAGCCATCATAATGAGGGGGGAGGGAGTGGGGGGTATGTTGAGGGAAAACTTGCAAAATGTTTGGGTTGCCGTCGAGGGGAGGCATGACTAGGAAGGGCTTGACTAGCGGGGGTTTGGGGGTGTAGGTAAAAAGGAAAACTGGAGGCGGTTTTTTACCGTCGAGAAAGGAGCTGTGGAGGGGGTTAGTGGAGATCTGGGGAAAAGGGGGTTGAAGATCGCCAAATTTAATTGAGCCTTAAATAAATTGTTGTGGTGAAAAAGGTCCTTAAAAAGAACGTGGTGGTAGGAAAAGGATGCGGATGGGGGGGGTCGTGGAAGTGGGAGCTGTTGGGGGTTCGAAGATCTTGGAAACCGCAAGCGTTCCCACGGGGGTAAACAGGAAGGGGGCGAAAAAAAAACACTGGAGGGAAAAGGGAAGGGGTTGCGGGGATTCGGGAAGGGGGGGGGAATCATATTACCGTAGCTAAAAAGGAACGAGGGGAGTTTTTGTCTGTGAACGCTCTGGCGCTAAAATGCTGGAAGGAGTATTAAAAACTGGCAGGGAGAATAAAAGAGAATCCGGGAAAAACACAACGTATTTCTGGAAGAGAAGGGGGGAGATGACATACAATCGTCCCTCACCCCCAATCAAAAACTCTTCGAAAAAGAAAAAGCAGAAAGCTTACCAGCGTCCTCAAGAAAAGCGTTGAGAAAAATTCAAGGATATCTCGGTAAGAGGCTTGAGTCAACCGCTCAGGACGCATCAAAAGAAAGGAAACCCTAGCAGATCATCATGCACTTCATCATTAAAAAAACAAAAAAAACAAAATAAAAGGGGGGGGGAAAAAGGATCAAGGGGGGTAGCCGTCCAATCGCCTTAGAAAAAAAAAGCCATGAAATCCCCCACGTAGAAAAAGACTGAAAAACCGGCGAAAGATAAAAAGATTGTGCAGGAGGAAGCGAGTGGGGTCAAAA
>Ga0179593_1679507_pt1 | contig 16908 bp, 24 predicted proteins | sample CZODoug2_1_08_16_FD_185931 | JGI IMG/M metagenome (GOLD analysis project Ga0179593, IMG submission 185931) | Vadose zone soil fungal communities from Angelo Coast Range Reserve, California, USA - CZODoug2_1_08_16fungal (PacBio error correction) | ecosystem: Environmental > Terrestrial > Soil >...
CCCAAGTCGGCGCGCGGAGTTCCAACACCTCTTGCGGGGAAGTCACACAGGGGGGGAATCAACCGGGGATCAGAGAAACAGAAAAGGTCACTGGAGGCGTAAAGTATCGCGGGGGAAACCGGCCAGGCGGGAAGAGGCGTGAGGGAAAAGGGGGGGACAATTCCGTGAGGAACTCCTTGAAATTTAAAGATTGTCGAATGTGGCAAAAAAAAAAAGGCAAAAAGAGAGGTCCGCGGTCATTGGGCTTTCACTTACTTCGATCACAAAATCACCCGGAAAAACTGCTCAGAGAAAAGGGGAAAGCTAACGCAAGGGGGAAACGCGAGGACGGGGGGAAAAACCAAAAATGCATGCCGGAACTGTAGTACTTCCGGGCTCTCGTCCGGGGGGGTAATAAAAAAAAAAAGGGGCCCATCTAACGAATATCCGCGATCGGCAAAACGAAGGAATCCGGGGGGAAGCGAAATCTACCAAATGCATGGGCAAAGCAACGAGAAGATTAGGGGCCGCGGAAAAGCAAGAAGAAAAATTGGAAAGAGAACCGCTCCAAAAAGTTGTGAGGGTAGGGACACACGGAATCCGCCGTCTCATAAATAATGCCCTGCCTGCTGTAGGGGGATTTCGAATAAAAAAAAAGGCCGGATCTCGCGGAAGTGCGGTGAGCTTGAAAAAAAAGGGGTACAGTAGCAGAAAGGATTAAAGGAAAGAAAAAGAACCATTCGCGAAATTCGTCCGAAGCTCGGCAAAAGCCAATCAAACTAAAACGGGGGGGGACCATTCTAACGAAAAAACAAGCCCATGCAACGCACACAGCACAGAGCGCTCCAACAATTCAGAAAGGAGGACGGAACGTGCCTAATGAAAAGCAGGAGTTCTCAGAAAAAAAAAGGCTCTCGCACACTTAGGGTTGTTCGTCGGTTTCGAGATAGGGGTCGGCGGGAAAATCTAGGGGGGGACATGAGGCTGCACATTACAGAGGAATTTAGGGGCTCCCTAAAAGGTAAAAAAAAATCAACCGGGGGCGATAAAAAAAACCCACACGAGTCTAGCCAGTGAAGGAAAATTCAAAAACGAGGACCTGCCCAACACGCTGAAAGTAAAAGAAAAGAACGCAGTCAAAAAAACTTTCGGGGAAATAGGGAAAACAGAAGACGCCCGCGGGCAGATCGACAATCACGAAAACAAGGGAAAGGTAACAAAAATCGAACAGGCAAACATCGAAGCGGCAGGAAAAACCCTGGGGTAAAAAAATGAAAGCCAAAAATAACAGCGGGAGAGAAAGGAACACGCAGCTAAGACCCAGAAAATCCTCCGGGAAAGAAACCAAGGCCAACCTCCACGAGAGAAATTAATTAAACGAGGTCAAGGGAAAAAAAGATCTCAAGGAAAAATCAACGCAAAAAGAGCAAAAAACAATGTCATTCACTTATCTGAAAACAAAACACCTGGATAAAAAGAATGCCGAAGGGGGAAAAAGATTAGAAAAGACTAAAAGTCTCCTGCCGGAAGGAAGAGGGGGGCCTCTTGAGCCGAAAACCGTGGAGGGAAAGGGTGCCTACTGTGGTGATGAAACCCTTCCACGAAGAGGACGAAAAAGAAGAGGAACCGCCGGCTAAACGAAACGCCGTTGATAAAAAAGCCTGCTGTGCCAACTAAAAAAGTACAACAGAAAGTACGCCGAGCATGACCACGACAGCCGGGTGTCCGGAAAAGGGAGACCAAACAGGTCGGAAAAAAGAGGGGGAGGAAATCCACCGAAGACCACGCCAGCGGACAGAAATGGAAAAAGCAAGAGAAAAAAAGCCGTAGACAGATTGGTAAGGCAAAAGATTCGTCTTTGGAGTCAAGAGTGGTATTTTAAGACGCGTTATAGGAAGGAGCATCAGAACAAGAAGGAGGAAATGTCACCCACCAACAACATAGCTGACCAGTAAGCTACTGTGCGGGGGAGACTTGTCAACATTCGCCGCGAAACTTTGACAACGAGGATGCTCGAAAGAGAAAGAGAGTTTCAGAAGGGGCGCTGGCACCTTTGGCTCGGGGGAAGGCTCGTCAATCATGGGGGGGGACACTCGACCTAGAAAAAAAACAAAAAGAGAGAAGGAGAGATAAGCCAAAGGGGAGGCTGGGTAAGATAACCACTGAAAAAAGAGGTGCAAGAAAAAAAAGGAACTCCGAACACAGGGTAAGAGAGAGGGGAGGTTAAGAAAGTACAGCAAGTAGCAGACACTGATACAACTTTTCAAGAGGTGGGGGTGGGACATGAAATTGTTTGAAATGAAAAAATGCGCTTCAAGGGATTATGTACCGCCGTGGGCAGAAAAGAGGGGAAGACAATGTGCTCCTCGGAGAAGCTGCTGTTACCGGGTTTTGGGAGGCATTTGGGACCCGCAGGGACGGTTCTGGAGGAAAAGAAGGTCGAATGGAAAGCCGACAAGCGGCGCTGGTTCATCACGAGCGTAACTTTGAGGGGGGGTGGAGAAGGGGGGGCAAGCTGACAAGGACATAAGGTGTCAACGGCGAGGGAGAAGGGGGAGGGCCTGTGACGGTTGAGAAAGGACACGTAATAAGTTTCATTCTGGCATAGAAAAGTTTGGAGAAAGAAGGTACAAGGGGGGAAAGATGCAAAGCCGCGTAAAAAAAAGAGGAGTATCTGGAAGTCTTCACTTGGGGGGGGGTATCTCTGATGATTCATTGGGTAGTTGTTGGGGGGAAAAAGGGCAATGAAGTAGTTGGTACATCTTTGAGGAAAAGCTGATATTCAGAAGAGCTGGAAATTAAAAAGGGAGTGCGGGGGAGGGGGAAAGAAGGCAGCCCGCTGTGTCTTACCTTTCAGAAATGGTGGAATGAAAGTTTGGAGGAAAGAATTTGGGGCGTTGGGTCTGAAGTTTGTAAAAGTCGGAGAGAAGGCAGATGATTATTAACGGGACTTGGGAGTCAGGGGATTGTTGTCAAGGAAAGGTCTGAAGGACCCGACTGAAAGGGGCTGAAGGAGTAAGGCACTCGGTGCTGAAGGATGTCTTCTGGAGGGGGAAGGGTGGTGGGAAAGAAAAGTTTTTGGGTTGAGGGGAAATGGCCTGACGGAGACAAAGTCTATTGGGGAAAGGTTGAGAAAAATGAAATGGGGGAAGGAAGTGCGATCTTCCTACTGAGGGGAAAAGAGCGTAAGTGGGGGAAAAAAAATTCAAGCTGGGAAACAAAAGCTAAACCCAGAACCTAAGAAAAAAAAGGGAAGCCTGTTAAAAAAGACCTGAAAGAATGGAACGGGGCAGCGGGGCTGTAACTAACCGACGACAATCGGAAGGGGAGAACGTATTTGGTAGGGGAGCTGCTGCAAATGGTTCGTTAACTGGGCGCGCAAGGTAAAAGGGAGCGGGAGCCAGCGGAGGGGGAACTAGGGCGCGAATATTTATGGAGTTGATGCAGGGAGAAAAGTCAAGAAAGATACCGGAAAAAATCCGAAAACGTATTACGGCGGGAAGATGGAAGGAAAATGCAGTACGATGTTTCGGAAGAAGGAACCGGAGGGGAGGGAGTTTAGACATTTCAAAACGAAAAGCAAGATTCGCCAAGGTAAGGGAAGGAGGGGAGGATCGAGATAGAACATTGTTTCTTCTGTGGCACATGCAGGGGGGGGGGAAGGCTCGCAGGGGGGTCACGCTTCAAAAGATTGTGCCGGGGATCGAGTATTAGGAGGGTTGGTAAAGGAGGACACCAAAGGGGGAGATTTAGAGACTCGGAATACGGTGGTTACCATGAGGTCAGGAGGGAAGGCGAGGCAAATGAGTGTATCTTGATATAAGGTGCTTGTGGACGGAGGTGATATCGGAAAAACCAGGTAGGAATATCTGAATAGTTTCTGAACCACCGGTCTGGGGAGAATCAGGACTGAAAAAAGGAAGATCAAAACGGAATTGGGGGACGGGAAAAATGAAGGGGGACATCGTTCCGGAAGGTGTAATGGTAGTGAATGATCTGGGAGAGGAAGGGGAAAAAAAAAAGTTACAGAGCGCCGGGGGACGTACAAATCTTTGTTTGAAAAGCCAAAAAAAAACGGTGGGGGGGGAAGGGACGTGATTCCATGATTCTCGCTAAAAAAAAAGGTCTAAAAAATGACCTGTCAAACGTCACCCTCGTGCAATCGTAGCGCGATCTTTCCAAAGAAAGAAAGAGGCGGAGTGAAGAGGAGAGAAAGGACCATAATAAAGGCAGCCATAGTCGGAAGATCGTTCCCGACCTGCGGTTCAAACGACGGGACCGGACCGGAAGTCCGGGGGGAAAAATGCGAAGGAGAACTGGGGGACAGATTGTCCATATGGTGTCAGCACCTCTCCAGAGTTCCCGAAAGAGGAAAATTTAAGGGGGAGGGTCGGACAGAGAACACGCAAACGACTCCGCGAGAACTCAATGGCAATGCATGCAAGCGTCATCTTCTCCTCTAAAAAAAAAGGGAGGGCCTAAGTAAGGAAAAGTCTTCCGCACGGGGGGATATTTCAAAGTGGGGAAGGCCGATCGGCACCATATTCCCAAAGAAAGGGAAAAACACCGCAACCACCAGAGAACCCCAAAAGCCCCGGCAAAGGGGCAGCTATATTTCGCCGCAAATCAGCAAGAAAATATTTGGGCAAAAGAGGGACGGGACCCGCTCCGGGAACTTTTGCCGGGTTTGAAATGTAAAAAAAAACAGGAAAGAGGAAATCGATGCAGCTCATGTCGTGGTCTAAGCAGGTTCTGCATAAGACACAGAATCTGCGGACTGTAGGGTGACGAACTTTGGGGGGGGGGGGGAACAGCAAGGGGAGCAGGAGGCAGAAAGCTGAAGAATAAAGACATTCGCGCAAGTTGCGTCCTCGGTCGTCACCGCAAAGAAAAGTTTCCAAAGGCTCGTCCCAAGGAAAAGACCATGGCGAAGCATGGGGGGTCAGAAAAGACAAGAGCGCCAATTTTCATGCTCCGGAGTTTTACGAAGGGGGACCTCAACGTCGCGAAGGCCACCGGAAAGAGTGTTCAAAAAAAAAAAAAGAGCCAAAAATTTTGATGGGGTTCAGGCCTACGGTTCCGTTTTCTTCGGGGGGGCGTGTAAAAAACAGCTTGAATTCAGGAGAGAATTCAAAGGGTCAGGGCCTGCAGAAAGGCAGGCACTAAGCCAATTATCTCCAGGAGAGATAAAACACGCTGTCACAAAATTAGCAGGGAACCGAAAAAGGCCAGAAAAAAAAAAAACTTCTATTTAAAAAACGCTACAAGTATGGCGTGCCGAGAGACACCGAATAAAAATGGAGAAACAAGAATACGTCCGATATCGCAAAAATCACAACACGGGAGGAAACCCATTGAAGGGGAGAAAGAAAGAGACTCTGCCAAAGAGAGATGACCAAACGAAGGAACAACAAAAAAAAAGAAGGGAAAAAGAAAGCTGATGGAACACTCAAGAAGCCGCTCGCCCTGCATAGTGTCAATCACCAGCGCCAACGGGCCAAGAGGAAAATAAAGGGAAAAGAAAGGAGGAGCGCCGTGTAATAAGAAAACGGCAAAATATGTCCGAACTCTCCATCACTGGAGGAAAAAAAATCTAAAAGGCGCTAACAAGAAAATTAATAGGGAAAAAATTGAAAAGGTGAGCGCGAAGCCGGGCCGGGCCAAGATAGTAATCCGGATTTTGGAAGGGCATGCATCGACTGAAAAAATACTGTCCTGCAGGGAATGAAAAGAGCCCTACTCGATTGGCGGTCGAACCCGGAGGGCGTCAACATCAAAAAAAAAAAAGCCGGGGAAAGGACTAGGGGGGGGCCGTATATTACCTAAAAAAATCGAAGTACAACCAGAAAAAATATGGGAGGGAAACCCGCCAGCGGGTTGTCAGGCGTCAAAACAACATCCGGGAGGTAAAGAGCCAGCACCGCCTACCACGAAAGATAAGGTTGGCCACAGGGCGAGTAAACACCAATAGCAGGAGCCGTGAAAGAGAAAGGGGGGTAGGCGTCACTCTGCCGTGTTTTTGGAAGGGGGTTAGGGTGAAGGAGAGTAACCGGCATGTACAGTTCAATCACAAAAAGATGGGGCAGAACAACCACATTCCGGAGGCTTACTCCTGCATCTTGCTTTAATCAACGGTGGCACAACTAAAAAGCCAGAAGAAGTAAAGACCTGATCCTATGCTGAAACGAGTTCAACGGGGAAAAAAAACAGTGCGCAAAAGGCTTTTTGAAAAAAGGACTCTCTCGGCAGCATCCCCTTGTTGCTTTCTCGAAGGGAAAAGAGAGACTCAACAAAAACCACGGAGGAAAAGAGAGAGATGGTAGAGATCAAATAAAAAGGGTCAGAGACACCTAGAATATGACACGAACAAAGGTTAAAAAAAGAAAGCTAAGAGATTCAGAGGGAATCAGGGAAAAAGAAACTCTGTCAGAGGCTAGTTGAAAGGTTGATGGGGGCAAGAGACCTGGAAAAAGCTATGTGTGTTTGGGTACTGCAGGAAGGGTTTGTGGGGGGATTGAAGCTCTTCAAGGGGAGTGTAACAGAAGGAAGACGGCTACACTGCGATTGACAGCCTTAAAGGTCCGGATACTCTTCGTGGAGGTAGATTTTTTGTATGAATTGGTTGGCATAAAACCTCACATCGGAGGACGGGGCCTTGGTTTCACGCGATTCATAAAAGGAGGGGGAAGCGACGCGCGGTGGTCAACGGGGGGAGGGGTTGGGTCGCTGGTTTTAGGAAATAAGGCGCGAAGTTTAAAAAAAGGCGAAAAAGCGCGTTGACCGAAGACAGGGTAAGAAATCTCGGAGAAAGGGGGGAACGGCATCCCAGGAACAGGGACACGGATTTTTTCAAGTTCGGGAGGGGGGCGCGTAAGAGAGGCGGGCAGATGTGAGAAATCAGAGGAAATTGTGGGGGGGAAAAGACCAGTGGCGAGTGTTTTTGTTTTCGGAGAGGAGGAATGGCATGGGGAAAGGGGAGGGTTCGCACGTGGTAGGTACAACGGGGGACAAAGAAAAATGCTAAGAAATCTCGTTAATGAAGGAGAAAGAGTTTAATTGAGCATTTCTCGCTGGAGGACTTGAGGGAAGGGTTAGAAGGGTCATCGCCGAGTCTGTTCAGGGATTGATTCAGGGAAACTTTGGTTGTCCGGGTTCGGTAGAAATCTTTGGGGCAGGGGTAGGGGGGGACTACCTTGGTGTAATCCTTTTTGTATGGTGTCTGCCGAGGAGGCTCCGGGGTTTCTAAAAGATGGGGGGGGAAAGGGGTGGGATGAGGAGAAGCCGGAGGATTGAATTGCTTCCTTTGTCAGCGTGTTGTTCTGAAAGGTGGGGGGCAGGGGGAGGCGGAACAGCTGAAGGGGTCGGGGGGAGTTCAACGTAGGAGAATAGGATGCTTAGGCCAGAATAAAGAAGGAATTGTCAGAAGAAAGAGTTGCGGAGTAAACAAAGAAGAACGAGCGATTAAAAAAAAAAGGGAAAAGGGGGGACTTTAGGGGGGGAAAAAATGAGAGGGTGGTCCGGCTATGCCGTCGCGGACGAAATAAACGGACATCTGAAGCTGTTTCGGGGGACAAGAAAATAAAGAAGGGGACTGGGGCAATTAAGGGGGCGCTCCGGTGCAAAAACGTTTACGTTTGGGAGGTGGGGACGACCGCAACGATGGCGAAAGATGGGGGTTCATCAAGCGGAGGAAGACTGAAAAATTTCAAAACAAGCTACCGACGCTATGATAGGGCACCCTACTAACGTATTCAAGAATACGGCAGGCGAGAGGGGGGGCGGACTTCGAAGGGCGGGATTCCAACAGTTTTCGAAGGAAACCATTGAAAGATTTCCGCATGGGGAAACCTAATCGAAAGGGGGGATGATCTTAAGCTGAGAATAATCTCTAAAAGGGGGGGAGCTGATTGGAAGGGGGGCTCTCCGTAGAGTACCCGTTTCTTGGCACTAAGGGGATCAGATGAGGTGAAGGAAAAAGGGGGAAAAGAGATTCCCCCACGGGCAGGAAATCTTGAAGAACCAGTTGGGGGGGGACCGAAACTCCTGTAAGGAGGTCTCGTGAAAGGGGGGGAGATAGGAGTGATTGAGCAGGAAGCGTCGTCAGGGGTTCGGGGGGAAGGGTTATCGCAGAAAAAAAAAATACAAAAACAGACGAGCGTGCGTAATATCTGTGAGGTTCGGAAAACAGGAAAAAGATTGTATCAGCAGAGGCGAATCAGAATAGAAACCCGGAGAAATTTCAAGCGATGAGGAAGGGGGCCAAGGAGGAATCAGTTCGCCGGTAGGAAGGGAAGGGGGGAGGGAGCAGAGATGAAGAGGAAAAGATCCGGGTTTAGGTTCGAAAAAACTTACGAAGAGAATGGCTCCTAAAGGAACGTCTGTTTTTATGGGGTTAAAGGAAGATCTTCAAAAAACAACAACTTATTATGGGAAAATAAGAAATTATACGTCCCCCGCATCGGAACTCGAATCATTCCATGTAGGTAGGCGGGGCGCAAATCAACCGGCTATAAAGCTGCAGAAAAAACCGACTATCGCGGAACGGATCCGCGCCTTCCCCGGGGGTCACGGGAAGGGAACGGAAGCAATTAAGGGGACCGAACGGAATCCTTGAAGGAAAAATTGGCAAAAAGATCTAGACGCACTCTGGGAGGGGGTATTTAGGGAAACAAGTACTCTCACACAACACCGACCTTTTCAGAGAAAAATAAAGTAGAAAAAAGGTCAAAACACTCAGTCTTAAGGAAAACACCGTAAAGGCGGCGGGACTTCATCAATCTCTTCCGCAAGGGGGGAAGCGAGAAAAAAAGGGGAAACCCTGGGAGCTCTAAAAGATGCAAAAGACAAGGAAAAGCGCCTGCAGCGCCCGCGAAAAAGATTTAAAAAACGTTGGGAGGAGGGGGGGCCGCGTAAAATCAAAAAGCGTTTTAAACAAAAACCGCTCCCAGCCGTGGAACAGGGGCTCGTCGACTGCAATCAGACCGGCGCAGTGAACATCAGAAAAGCTATCGTTCGCATTCACGCGCTGCCGGAGGGACGCGCGGTTCGTGAAATCTGAAAGGTGAGTCAGCGGTCCTGCGAGTCACCAAAAAAAAACTTCAAAAGCAAAAAGGGGGGAAAGGCAAGAGGAGCGTCCCCGCCAATCCGAACGAAAAACTTTGAGAACGAGGGCCAGCAGCGACGCGGAGCAAAGAGAAACCCCAAGAAAAGCCGGGGAAGAAGGGAAGGGTTTCTATTGGAGAGCGACCAGAGCCAAAGAGGCACTGCGTCAGGTTCCAATTTTTAGGGAGCGTTCATGGAGGAGGCAGTGGGGGAAGGGACGCTAAACATTGATTCTGCGTCGGCAAAGTCCTCTTCATGGAGGAGGGGATCCTAAAAAAACCTCATCAACATGGGACAGAAACACGGAACGCACTACGGGGCACAGATCTAGTAACCAAAAAAGGAAGAAAAACCAAAAACGCTGACAAAGCATCATTAAAGCCGGGGGCGATTGAGAAAAAGGCAACCTGGCGAAAAGTTTTCCGCAAAAAGGAGACGAAACGCCGGAGCGGACAAGATGCGCCAATGGACGTTCAGAAAATAGTCGACATAAAAAGTCCTCGAGAAAGCAACGAAAGCACCACGAAAAAAAGGAATCAGAAACGGCCAGAAAGCAAAGGCGAGGAAGCAGAGCCTAACGCCATGAGCCACGCGCCCTCTCGAGAGAACCACGACGAGAAAAAATTTAATGGGCAAAATTCGAAATCATCTCAGCAGATATGGGTGAACTAAAAAGACCAGCATCACTGCCTTGCAGTCGAGAAAAAAAGACAAAAAAAAAACCCCTCCAACGAACTGCCGGAAGAAGAAAACCTAAGCAAGCTCTTAGCCTGCCGACAGTAATTGACCTCAGCACCTTCTCAACACTCCGTTTAAGTATTGCCGAAAAGTGTTCTGCAAAGCCTCCGCCCTTGGCGGTCGAACAAAAAAAAAAAAGCCTGGCAGTGCGTTTCAAATGAAAATCCATTCCTTATTCTCCTAAAAAAATCGAACTAAAAAAGTGAGGGAGGAGGAACGATGAAGGCGGGTGTCGGCTTAACCCTTATCTACAGGGACATGCTCTTAGGGAAAAAAAAATCAATCCTACCACAAAAAACCCAGGACGTATACAACACAGAAGTAGCAACCTCATCGCTCTTAGGCATCACAGGGTGGGGTGGGAAACTCGTCTTCAGGGGGGAGAGGACTTTTAAAAAAGGTAATCCAACGGGAATCGTAAGAAATGCACAAATCGCTGCGGCAATGGAACAAAAAAAACGGAAGATCCGTTGGAAATTTCTGTACTTGCTTGAAGAACAGGGGGACAACGGAAAAAAATATCTGGGGTCAAATGATTCCGGATGAGAAAAGCGGATTAGAGTGGTACCGATTCCATTGGGTTCGGGAGTAAAAAAAAGTTGAGAGGGTAGCTCTGCAGCGCCGAAGGTTGGGACCAGGAGAGAAAACAACAACAAAGGGGGTGGAAAAAGAATGATGGTTCGGAGGATAAATCAACAAGGGAGGGAGAATAACGGAGTGCAAAAGATTTTGAAGGCTAACAAAGGGAACGCCGAGAAATCTGGGGGGGAAAAGAAGATCTGGCGACGCGATTTGACAAAGTTTAAAGCAAAAGGAAAGGAGGAACTGAGAAAAGGGAAGGCTATTGGGGACATTCCGCAAGCTAGGTGTGGCGTACGGTAACTGCGGCGAAGGGGATTTATCCCGCGAATGTAAAAAAGGACCGGAGAACGCCAACGAGAGTACAACTTTTCTTTATACACGATCTTAGGGGAAGAATAGAAAAGTGACAGGGGTAGGGGGACCTGGGGATGGCTTGTCGGCGGTGGCTGTCGATGTGGGAAAGACTATGCAAGGAAAGAAGAGACTTTTTCATGCGGACAAAAAAAAAGACTGAGAAAGCTCGGGAGGGAATTTTTTTTTTGTCCCGTCGCGTTGGGGCGGAGAATCGGGGCAACGGGAATGCATGGGGGGGGGGCGGGTATGGACTCATCAGGGTTCGAGAAAAGGGAATCTTGGGAAAAGAGAGAACAATTCTCAGCCCGTACACTGGGGGGGATAAGGTGGTCGGTCGTGTCCGGGAAAAAATTCAGGCCTCTGGCTGCTTTAAAACTTTTGAAGATACTGCACTTTTGGGTTAATCGCTTCCGAGGCGGGGTCTGTTTTTGAAGGGATACTTCGAGGTTTCTGGAATCGGGCGTGTGGGAAAAGGAGGACATCTGATTTAAGAATCACGCGGTAATTAATGGGCTAAAGGGAAAGTTGGGAGAGGGAGCATTAGGGGGGAAGCTTGTCTGACGCTTGGTGGGAAGTCATCGAAGCGGTGGGGTCGGTGGCGGGTCAGCGTCTGATCAGGGGACGGAAACGATCTTTGTGGGGGAAGAACGGAAGGTGAAGAAGTGTGAGGGGGGGGCGAGATGCGTTCGCGTACTGGAATTTGTGGAGTTAACTAACGGAATATCGAAAGGCTGGAAGGAAGGAGCGAGGTTGTCATGGTTGGTCGGCCTCTGTGTTTGTGGGGGGGGGGGGGGCCGGGGGGCGCCCGACAAAGGCGTAAGCGAGGGGTTTTCCAGGTTGACGGGAGACGGGCAGCTGAATCTGCACGACCTCCACGGGAAGTGCTACGCCAACGAGGGGGCTAGTAGCCCAAGAGAACGAACCGTCTACCAAAAGGAAGCAAAGGGTTGCAGATGGGCTTCAAGTCCCATCGTCGTGGGCTTCAAGAGAAAGCTGTAATAACAGGAAAAAAGGACTCTAAAAAGACTGGAAACGGCCTTGTCGGACAGACGAGGAAAGGGGCGAGGGGGTAAGGGGGAACGAAAGAAAAGTTTTCGTTTGGCTTATTTGCGGTGGACAAAAAGAGGTAACGAGGGGGTAGAATCCTTGCCGTGAATGTCAATCCCCGGAGGAAAAGTTCACAAAGACCGTCAGAACTTCATTACGTTGCCCATGAAGCTAACGGATTCCCAAAATACAGAGCGTTCGCAAGCGGATTCACGCAGGGGCGAATGGGAGAAAGAAAGGCAGCCGCATTGGGGAGGTTTTCAAAAAGTGAAAAAGGGGGGGGGATTGAGGAGGGAGAATCTAGCGCGACCAGTTTAAAGGGGGGCACAAGGAGGGGAGGAGCGCCGGGAGAATTGGTCCCTTCTAAGGGGCCATATGGGACCCGATCGCGGAAGAAGGGAAGATGGGGGAGAAAACGACTCATGAACCTTTGCTTAAGGAAGATGAAGAATTACGCCAAAAAGGAAAACTTAATTATTGACCGTCCAACGCTGGTCGTCTAAAGTGGTCTCGCTTGAATTGAGGTCTTTAGATTCACACATTCAGGGAGGGGACGGGTGATCGTAAGACTAATGCCCAGCTTACAAAAAGGAGGAAAAATTGGAAGGTGCGTCACCACATGACTGCCAATATGGGAGACTTCATAAGGAGAACTAGATTTCAAAAAGCCGAAAAATTTGAAGTCTAGGTAAAAACTGGACGGGGGGTTCCAGGTATGCTTGATTGGAAGGATTCTGTCGCATGGCGGAATCGGAAGAGAATTTGATTTGAAAAGGAAGAAACAAGAAAACTTACGGTGGAACGATTCAGCGCGACCTACTATTCAAAAGGGGGGTACTAGCGGGGGACTCAGAAAGAAACAACAAAGGGAGGATTAAAGAGAGAGAGATCCAGGGAATCGCGAAACCAAAAAAAGAGGGAGGAGGGACTTAATCGTGAAAAAAAAAATGATTGCAGTTTCTGAGGACATCGAAAATCAAAGTTCCTCTTCAGCCATGCTCAATAAGAAAGGAAAACCATAAAGGGGCTGAACTCAGCCACCCCCGTCGTTGGGAGGAAACTTACAGAGGAAATTTGATCGACCGGAGAAAAGACCTTGAAGGGGGAGCCATATTGTGGCGAGTTGGGGGGAAAAAAACTCAGGATAGGACGAAAACAGCTGTCAAGGTGATCAATTCTTCTATCACAAGTCCAAAACTCGTAAAGAACGTAGGAAGGGACGGAGAAAGGTCCAGAAGCGTCAAAGGAGGAATGAACACCGAAATTCCTGCCGTAACTGGCTTAGAAAAAATCGAGGACAAGGAGGTGGGCCCTCTTGCAAAAAAACTTCGAAGATCCTCGATCGCAAAATCTGCCAGAGGAGAAAGAAATCAGACACCGCGCAAACATAAGACAGCCAACAGACGCGATTGGGGGGGAAAAAAGAAATAACAACTCTTTTGAAGCGAGGGAAACGTCAATGCGGCCCTGTGTAAAAGGGAAGGGGGGAAAAAATGAGAAGCAATCAAGGGGAAGACTGATGCACAAGGAATATTTAGTGAAAGAAGGGGCAGGGAAAGAGGGGACGAAAAAAAGCGGAAGGGTAGGTGGTCGGGTGAGGTCTGAGTGTCAGCCCTCGGCAAATCCTCCAATTCTATCAAAGAGGGTCCGAGAGCAGCCAGAAAGAAAACGTTGTATCCGACCCATGGAAAAAAAAATTTAAACATCCTAGGGAATCCGTCGCAAATTCAGGGAGGGGCGTGGGAAACCTCGACCGTCAAAACACGCCACCGAAGCAGTTTGGAAAAGGAGGAAACAGCAAAAGTTTGGTCCAGTCGGGTCGGGAAGAAATCAGTGGGGCGTTAGGTGGGTGGGGACCGAGAAAAAGGGGGATCTGAATCCCGGAGAATTGAGGAGGAGGGAATCCTAATCAAGCAACAATGGAAATCCCTGATTAGAGAAACACTTCAACTCCAGGCCCTTTCGCCGCCACAATTCCCCAGCCAAAAGTCAGAGCATCGAAAAATGCATTCAGAGTGCGATTCCGCAAAGGCCACAAGAAACAAACGGAGGAAACGGGCGGGACACAATCACAAAAGGTTCACAAAAATGTGGCCTCAAAAAAAAAAAACCCAAAGGATGAACAAAAAGAAACGGCATTCCAACTAAAAAATGCAATCAAAAAGCCAGAAAAAAAAAGGTCCCACCGAAACAAAGGAGGCGCCTGCATCGCTGAAAGCATCCGGACACAAAAAGGGGGGGAATTCAGCTTCCAAGATAGCCTGTGAGAGAAATGAAGTAAAAAGAGAAAGCACAAATGGCATTCCAGATCGAAACTAAAAAAAGACGCGAAAAAATCAGGAGAAAAAAAATTTATTGACGACTCGTTCCAGATGCCTGGCCAGAGAGGGCCGAGGGGCTGAAAAACAGGGCTGGAGAATAGGTCTTCATGGATGAGGGAATTTGGGGAGCATCAGGAACCGATACACTAACCCGGGATGCCGAAACGGAAAGGGGGGAGACTCCGTTGGGCAGGCAGTTGCCTTAATCTCAGAAAAATATCCTAGAGTGCGCCATCTACATAGGGAGGGAGTCAAAAAAAAAGTTTTTTTTTTTACACCCTCGACGCGTGAAAGAAGGGGAATACAGCACCTCAAAAAACTTAAAAAGGTTTTCATCAACATTCGACCAAACATGACGAGAAAAAGAAAAACCGTAAGTTGGCAGAAGTCACGAGCGGGATTTTCCCCGTCCAGTTGGAGGAAGGGCGGGGGAAAACCCTTTGAATTACCAAAAAAGAGAGATTTAAATCACACCAATCGAGGACGTGGAAAAGAAACTAAAACCAATCGCTGACCCAGGATCAAAGGGGGGGAATAAGGGAAAAGGGACTGGAGAAAAAAAGGGGGGAAAGACCGCGCTCCAGATCTGTTATTTCCATGATTGAAAAAGGGGGAGATCACAGTTCCAAGGGAGCAGGGTGGGAGTCAAACGTTTTTCTCGGCGTCGCTGAAAGAATAAAGCGAAGACATAAGACTCACATTAGTAAAAGAGAGGATGGGAGGCTATAAATAGGGGGAGGGACGAGAAAAAAATTGGAAAAAGTGTGAATCGAGAAGAGCATCGAGGCTCTCAGAGGGATATTGGTGAATAAGGATGAATTGGACAATACAAGTACATCAATATAAGTGCACTTACAGGGGGGATGGGGGGGTTACAAGAACTGGATTTGTGGATTGAATTACCTGCTTGAGGGAAGGAGAACCGGAATAAAAACTCCCGCGAAAACGACGGAAGGGGAAATGACTTTAGGTCTCGAACCGGACGCGCTGATTGTGGACTAGATATGGTGGGGTATACTTTGGGAATCATTCCGCTGGATGGTCGGCGTGCGGGCTATGGTAGGAAAGGAAGGAAGAGGAAACGGTTTGGAAAAAGAAATCATGGTCAGAAAAACTCCGGGACCTTTTTTTGTGGGGGGACTTCTCTTTGGGGGGTGGATCCTATACTACAACATAACGTTTGGGGACGACGGCGAAAAGGTCGCATCGGTTTAAGGCCAAAAAGGACAATGATCGCGTGGAAGGCTGTTCTGAAGGAAAAAAAGTTTCCTGCGCAAGAAGGTCACCATTCGGGGCGCGGAAAAATCTTCTTCGTGAGAGAGGATTGAAAGTGGAGAGTGCCTGAAAAGGTTTCGTTGGTTTGGGGGCGAGACGAAAGGAAGGATGCGACGTCTTGGCCGTTGGGAAAGCACTTCAGACGGGGTGAGATACGAGGGGGCGAGCGTGCGGTGGAGAAAAGCACGAAGGAAAGGGGCGAAGGCGTTTAAAAACTTGGGGAATGTCGCCACGTTTACGTCTGATTGCATTTTGGTTTCGGGTGCCGGGAGCGGGGGGCGGATCTGGGTGATGACAGGGAATGGGGGTGGGGAATGCAAAAGGGTGAGGGTTGCTCTGCGAGGTCGGAGGGTATCGAAAGGGCGGCTGGGAGGCAGGCGTTTAATTTCTTTGTTTAAGGAGTGGGGACAGCGGGGGGGGTTAGGAAGGGAAGGTTTTTGTTGGCTTTTATGTTGGAGTTTAAAATCGATGTGAAGGGTTTTTTCCGTGTTTATATAAAACTGAAAAAGGAACTTGGGAGGGGGTTGAGAGGAAGAGAAAGGAAGAGAAAGGGAAATACGCGAATTCAGCGATATATTACAAGACCAAGAAGAACGAACCGAAGAAACAAAGGGAGACCTGTTAAACTCTTCGGGACGCGCACAAAGGAAAGAGGAACGACGGGCGCACGCGGAAAATGGCGCGAAGTAGGTTGTCGCAGCGCAGCAACGAGGCAGTGCGCTGAGTGGCGTGGAAAACGGGACTACAATTTAGGTTGAAAGGCTGGGAGAACGAACGATGGGCGCGATGGGGGAGGAGTGGAAGGGAAGAGAATGCACGGAAAAAACCAGTTCACAAAAACAGGGAAGGGGAAGAGACTGATTAAGGGGAAGCCGTGCAGGCGAAGGAGTCAAGACCTGAAAAAAGAATCTGAATCGGAAACAGGTGTGAAGAACCATTGCACGGCAAAAGGGGACGATTGTGAAGGGGCTCGCGGGAAGGAGGGGGGGGATATTTGATACTGCTAAGAACCAGTTTGCGGGGCAAAGGGGGGCTGTGGCGCTAACCTGAAATAGGAGGGCACGATGTGTGGGGCAGATCGAGGATATGTCAGATTGTTCAAAGAAAAAGGGGAAATCTAGCCGAAAAGGAGAAGATTACGCACATTCCGGCCAGGAAAGTTTTAACGTTGTTGTAAAAATGAGAGGGGAAAACTTTGAAGGATGGAGTTTCTGAGGGGGGGGAGAGGGAGGGCGCTTGTGGAAAGCAGGGAATTGAAAAAAAAAGAGCGTTTCGTAATATCTGGAGTGCGGCAAAAAAAGAGGCAGTGAGGGCGGCGAAAAAAAGGAAAATCAAAGGAATGTTCCGTAAGGAGAGCTGAAAAGGGGGGGAACATCAACTGTGTATGAATGTGAATTCGGAGCCAGGGGAAGGAAAGGAAGGGGGGGGAGAAAAAAAAAAGAAGAAATAAGATTTTGTTGGAAATTCAGCGCAGCGTCACCGGGGGGGGGGGGGAAAGAGAGGCTGTCCG
>Ga0179593_1293722_pt1 | contig 16907 bp, 17 predicted proteins | sample CZODoug2_1_08_16_FD_185931 | JGI IMG/M metagenome (GOLD analysis project Ga0179593, IMG submission 185931) | Vadose zone soil fungal communities from Angelo Coast Range Reserve, California, USA - CZODoug2_1_08_16fungal (PacBio error correction) | ecosystem: Environmental > Terrestrial > Soil >...
CCCGAGGGATTCGATCCCCATGGTTAGTGAAACCGCTCGTGGGGAAAGTGGACTGGGAAAGACCGAAGGAGAAAAAAAAAGTGAGCGGAATGCGAACTCATAACACCATGGGAAGGAGGGAAAATTAGAGAGTACCTGTGAAACTATCTCTTAACAAATATGAGAGAGAGGGGTCAGGGGAGTCGAACGATCGTCAATAGGGGTGACATTGATTACCCGAAACGCCAAGCCGGGGGGGGTGGAGGGCGGGTCCCTTTCTAGCTGGGGGGACAGCACCGACGTCACCAAATCAACCGAAGCGCGAGTCCAAGAAGTCTTCGAGGTTCTCCTTTATAAAGCGGGGATAGTCTCATCAATGCAGTCTAGCAACTCAGAGTAAAAGGGTGGTCAAAAAATAGAAGAAGGGAGGGTAAGAGGTCCTGGCTGGAGTTGCACGTTTTATTTAGGATCCTGAAAACACACACGAACGCCGATCCATAGGGTTGAAACAATGAAATGAGCCATGTTTTGGGGGCAAGAAACAAAGAGGCAAATTCGATCTTGATACAAGTACGACAGCAAAACCCTCCCGAGAAGAACGAGGCCTCAACGATCACCAGAGGAGTTCATCGCAGGAAAAAGAAGGGCCCCAAGGAACCGACCACTAGGGGAGCGAAAATTGGGGAGCCCCAGGGAATCGAAAGAAGAGTCATCAAGCAAGCTCGGTATGCCTTTCAAATCCAGAATAGGAAAAAGGAAGGAACGATGCCCACAAAGACGGGGGGGACGCGCAGGTCCGGGTGGCCATTTTCTTAAGCCTTGCCGGAAATAAAAATGTCCACCTGGTGTGCAAACGACTAAAAAAATGGAGAAAGCGGGTCGCATCAAGGGGCATAGGAAATAGAAATGGGTGGGGGCCTTCATTATATCTATCCAGTCGCTAAAAGAAAAAAAAAGCCGATCACCAAGTCAGAAGATACGACGCCCGGCTCAATAACGGACGGGTGGACAAGAGTGAAAAGGGCAGCTCATGACGGAAGGCCCGTGCAAACTTTAGAAAAAGAAAGAAAAACATCCTGGTCGAAGACTCTGTATTAAGAAAAAGCAGCTTGCTCCCTAAACCGCCAATTTAATCCGGCCAAGACAGCCTGGGCGATAAAGATGCGGGGGAGAGAGACCTGTCTCGGCAGTGATCGAAGGGGGGGAAGAGAAAGGTGATCAGACGCGGCAGATTTTTCTGGGGTTTTCCTACTGTCGCTGACGCGCTGAGGAGAGTGGAGGCCATGGCCGGAACTTTTCTACACCAAACGGATATAAGAGGGGAATGAGAAAAAGGAAAAGACTCCTGATGAAGAGGGAAAAAAATTCACACCAAGGGGGTGCGTCTGTCTTTCACTATCTTCAAAACGGTGATAAAAAGATAGACTAAAACAAAAACGGGCTGAGGTAGGGAAAGATAGTATTTTATCACAAAAGTTGAAAGATGACCGAAGAAGAAACAAAAAGTCGGGGGGCCATCGGGTTGAATGGCAAAGTGAGGGATAGAGGTCAGAAGGCCAGCTCGTGATATCGGGGTATCATTCCTCTCTAGATATGAATTGGGAAAGGGAAAAGGTGACTAACAAGAAGTCCCTCCTCTGAGACAACACGTCGGACGAACCGACCAAGCTTCCCCTCTTTAACCGAGTCACGCCTTGAATAATCCGCTGATAAAAAGGCCATCGGGACACACCGCGCCGGAGACCCAGGATGGACTCTGTTTCCAGGCGAGGGGGGGGGTGGGTTTAGAGAAGCCTCAAGAGGGACCTCAAAGTGTAGAGCAGTCGAAAATGTACGGGGGCTTACTGAGGTACCCTTTGACTAGGCGGTGTACAAAAGGGGATGACGCCGTGCGTAGTAGTATTTCGCCGCCCAAGGGGTGAGCGAGGAATTAATGAGAACATGGGAATGAATAAAACTATGCCTCAGAAATCCCCTTTAACACCAAACGGGCTCGACGGCAGAAAAAAAAAAAAAAATGGCGACCAGAAAAATGGGGCGCTAGGGAATGGATGGTAACAACCCGGGAAATTGGAAACGGGACACGTAAGACAGCCTATTTCCCAAACGGACCAGAAGCGCAGACCCGCGTGAAAAGGCGTTTCTTCCAGTTATTCCTGAACCAGATAAGGATCGATTTGTCCGAGGGACCCAGAGGAAGGCTGGTTATAAAAAAAAATCCAGGAAAGGAGCATTGGTGCCCCAGTATAGGAAATATTTTTGGATGGAAGTGGGAACTGAAAAAGCGCCTGAAGGGGCCTCCGAGACCGGGGATCGGGGACCATTGTCCTGTCCGAAGGAGAGAGGTGGAGGGGGGAAACCGAGAAGGGCAGATTTAAATGGCATCTTAAACATGGCCTACGTCATTGAAAACGAGGGATTCCGGAGGTGGAGATCAGTATAAGACCTACCAAGAGGGGAAGTCAGCCATTACCAGAACAAAATCAGACCATCGGAGTCTTGTTTCGAACAAAAAAGGACTAGATCGAAATCTCAATCCCCTCCTTATCAAGAAAAGAAACCGGCCTGACGTGGCCGCTCTCTACGGTATTTTGGGATGCCTTTCACGAGGGAATCTCCACCTCTGTACCTTTAACACCGACCAAAACCGGCGGGGGGGGCTGTCGAGGGGGCTTGGGGTTCTCAAGAGACCCGAGGGCGCTCGAGGAGAGGAAAAATCCAATATCGTTTTACGATCTCAGGGAGACCAGAGAGACGGTCGAGATTTGGAAACGTTTGAGGATTTAAAAGATAAGAGCCAGGTAATCTTGATCGGGGAGAGGGGATCGGAAAGAAAGGACCACGGCTGTTCAAAGACTGGTTGGAGCACCAGATCGCGGTACGGCGACGAGGGGTCATCTCCCAAAAGACTCGAGGGAAGGAGAAGAGTAAAAGCACTTCACTCAGAGGAATACCCAGGAGATCTTATCTAGGGGAGAAAGGAGAGGGAAAAAACCCTCGTTGAGACAGCTCTCCAGCTCATCAGCGGGGAGTGCGAACAAGCTCTAACTGTAAACGCTGCTTGGACAACTGAATAAGTAGGCCTTTTGCCAAAAGGAACAAAGGACCAGGATCAGGAAACTTGAAACGGAACTCAGACCGTCACCCTTAGCACTGAAGGACGCCTCGGGAAAAGAAAAAAGCCTTAGCGGTGCGCGGTAAAAGCTAGTACTTAGGGGGACTACAGAGGTAACCGTTGCAGAGACAACCGCGCGCAAGCAAAGTAGTGACCCAAAACACCCAACCCGAGGAGGGAACAGACCATTCCAAGGGAGAATTGTGGGATTGCAAAGGAGTTGTGCGTCTAAGGCGGGACCCAACATTCATTAACGTACCGAGAATAAAAGCGCGGGGGGAACGAACATCGGCCTTCTCAATTTTCATCCACTGATGCGGGGAGAACGAGAAGAGCCAGGGAAGCAATCGCGAAGCAAAACCCTGACTGAAAAAGGGGACGAGCTGGCCAGTACTACCTCGCAAGAAACCAGGGGAGGAGACAGCGCGCGGGGCATCAGGGGGGTCTCTGAATTCATTTCGAAAACGATGAGAGAGGAGAAAACAAGTCTCCCTATCTTCAAGAAAGAAAGCACAAATCGGGATACCCCGCTTCAAATCCCAAAGAGAGATTAGCCAGGGAATCTAGACAACCCACATAGTCTTCTTGCCCCTAGAAGCTCAGGCGTACTCTCTCTTTTTTTCAGTTACTCTGTGAGAGTGTGCTGGGGGGGCTGTCCGCTCCGGGCTTCAAGGGGAGCGTGTCTAATAAACCGTCATCAAAGTCATCTACCCTCTCCCCCTCATAGGTTGTGGGGGGGGGGGGGGGTTTTAGCTTTCTGGACTCTTCGTTGGTAGACGAAAGTGAAAAGCTGTACGTGAAAAAGCTGGGGTGGCTCGTATACTGACTTCAAATGAGAACGAGAGAGGGGTGGCTCCCTTCAATGTATTCCATGCAAAGGCAAATGTGGCAAGGGTTCAAAAAACGGTCTCGTTTTTAGGGGCGAAGGAAAAAAAAGGGTACCGGTTAGGTGCGGGTTCAAGATGGGCCTCGAAAAGGAAGTCATCACCAGATCTGCCAAGGGAGGGGGCTATTCCTACGGGTTTCCTCGAGATGAGAAACCGAGTGGGAGTTCAAGCCGCGAAGCAGCAGCTCCGCTAAAGCGACCACCTATCCAATCAGGTGTCCGGGAAAGGGGGATCATATCATTGTTCCGGGGAGAAAGGGAGCGCAAGTTCAAACCCGTTGGAAGAGCGTGTTTATCGTGGTGAGATTTAACTTACAAAAGGAATAAATGAAGGGGACCTCAAATATCTCTAGAGGGGAGACCGCCTCAGAAGAAGAGAGGAGTAACAGGAGAAAATGTCTCCCCGAGTGCCTCTCTGCGGAGCAGCGATCAAGAGTAAAATCCTCGGGGGAAGCAGGGAGGGGAAAAGGAGAAGGTCCCATCCGAAGAGTCTGGTCTTCATAAGGATAAAGACGAAGGAAAGCAAAGGTAGATGTCACCACAGGATTTAAACGCTCGTGGTCAGGGGAGGGCAGAGAAACAGTTAGCAGATCACTTATGACAGGAGAAACACCACCATGCCATATACTGGGGCCCCGGCTATCACAGGGGAGAAAAAGGCTGACAAAGATCGTCTGATCTTTCTCAGAAGAATCGAACCGTACGGGGTGGAACGAGGGTCAAAGCAAAAAAAAGCTGGTTGGGTGTTCTGGACGGGGTCGGGCACATGGAGAGGGCAGGAAGGCAAGGAACGTCACCGAAAGACAGGGAAAAGGAGGCGGCCACGAAAGTCTATGGGAGAAGTGAGAACGGTGATCGAAAAAAAAGAGAAAATTCAGGTTTGAGAACCCAAAGCCGAGCGGGAAGCTGGGGGGGAAAGGGTCATTTCTTTAGATCACGGTTTATGTCCGGAGAAGGGTACTCCACGAAACCTGATCAATAGGTTTAAGTAAGCGGGCCAGGGGGGGAACAAGGAGGGCATTCTACAGGTCTTAACGACTAGGAACCCTAAGGAGGAAAGGACAGGACTTCAACAGATAAATTCTCTTATGTAAGGGCTCAACATCAGGGCCCAATTCACCGAACGGATGACGTGTGCACTTCCAAACCATTCTAAATGGGAATGAAATAAAGGAAGAAAAGGCATCAGGTGCATAGAAAATCGGCAAGAAAGCCGTCCTCCCAGTCCGACCAAGCCTTGGAAGGGTAAGATACGTGAGTGTCAAATTGGAGTTCTAAAAAAAAAAAACGTGAAAGGGGAACCATAAACTTGCCACGGTGTGTTCCACTCAGACACAGATAGAACCAAATTGTCGCAAGAGGCGGCTCGAGCACGCGTTAGAAGGGGTGGTATGCCAGTATATAGGAAAAAGTAGGGCATGAGAGAAGGAGAAAAAATGGGGCCTTCTCATCGACGACGCCCTCGCAGGAAAACGTAAGTGGGGGAAAAAAGCAGGGAACCATGCGAAATCCTGCCTCCCGTGCCCTTCTACATCTACATGAAAGGGCGCAGAGGAAATAGGGAGAAGCAAAAAGAAACACTACCCTTAACCTGTAATCGGAAAAAGAGAAGAAGGATGCCCGGATCTGTGCCGCCGGATGAAAGTAGGAGAGAGAGCAGGATCCGGGACCCTGGGATCATCCATGCATCTGTGGAGGAGAAAGGCTCGTCAGCTCTGAGTCAGGCGGGACACGGCAGAACAGGGGGGAGAAACCAAAAAGATCGAGCTGGCTGAGAATTATCACATCTGGAAGGAGGGAAAGCCGCCAGGCAGCACCGAGGCAGACGGGTGCTGGTAAGAACGAAAATAGATCATCAAATGATGTGAGGGAAAAAAAAAAATGAAGAGAAAACAAGGGGGGGGGGGGAAGCGCTTAACGACTGACCATCACCATCGGCCTCGGGGTGGGGGGATGCCTTGCTGAGCTCTTTAAAGAAGGGTAAAAAGAGGGAGTACCTCGTCTAGTTTTATAACGGGAAGAAGGGGCTCCGAATGCAAGAGGAGAGGAATGTCCTGTCTACCACCAGACCCCTAGCAATCTATTATAACCTGGGGAGGAGCCTGCCGACTCGAGCAGAGAGAAATTCAAATCAGAAAGAGAGACCTTATCGACCGTTTCTCGGTTGGGGAAGGATGAACCGGACGGTTTATTGTTATACTGCTACCGCCTAACGATCTTCTCGACAAGGGATTTCGCGCCCGACGTTCGATGTAGACTCTTCCCGGATGGCAAGGGGGGAAGAAGGGGGGACACATCCTTTTAAGGCGAAGGTAGTCAAAATATAGGAAACAATCCTGCTCGGAAACCCTGAGGAGTGAAAATCTACCGGTTCTAGAGAAAAGGAAGCTAAAAAAAAAAAGGGGGAACCCTCTTTGTACTCTGATCCTCCTATGGGAGAAAAAAGTTGTAGGAAGTTCTGTGAGGCAGTTTTCAAAACCGGGGGGAGGAAAAAAAGGCCGGGGAGAGCATTTGGACACCCTCAATCAATAAAAAAGTAAAATTAGTGGTCTTCAACAGTCAATTAGGGAAGGAGAGGAAGCGTCGATTACTGATTGCCGATCTGTGGGATTAAACGCCGTCAGGTCTGAATTGGTACCAGCCCATTAGGAGAGGGAAAGTGTGTGGTGCCTTGGGACCTGATCTCCTTACGCACATGAAAATCCGAGCCGGTGGATCGTTTCCCCAGAAGGAATGCCTGGAACAGGGGAAGGGGTGCCAAACTGGGAAAGTAGAATGGCCGAGGGAGGAAAAACCACCAGGGGAAGACGTTCAGGGGAAAACCTATGGATCCGGCGGTTCGTGGAAGAGGAACCGAAAAGACAGGGGCTCAAGCATCAGACCCGGAAAGAAAAGCCAACGCTCGGCTTCTGGGTTCGAACAACGCTGAACAGTAAGAAGAAAGAGATCGATCCCCGCGGAAAGTAGACCGCGGGCGAACAGGAAAAGGGGAAAGATCGACTTCTTGGGGGAAGGGACGGGCTGCAGAACCAAAGAATCCTTACTCGAACATGGGACCCGCCCAAAGGGTAAAAAAAAAGGAGGAGGACGGAGGAATCATTCGTTCAACAAGAAGGAGCGGAAGCAGGACCCGCGCATACACAGTCGTGAAAATAAGATCGTCAAAATTAGAGAAAAAGGTTGGAGATATGGACCTGGGGTAGTAGAGAAAAGGGTCCGCTAAGTAAGGATGGGATCGGAAGAAAAGTAGGTCTGGGAGAGGAAGAAGGGACTTTCCCTTCAGGAAACTGAGCGTGAAAGGAGGGGAGATACATCAAAGAGAAATCTACGCGATAAAGGAGAAACGCCCGACTCGAGGTCAAGGATAGCACGCAATGAAAAAAAGCGGGAGGACTTCCTCTATGGGGGGTAAAAAGGAGAACGCATGATGCCCTAGGGGGAAAGGCTCAGTCCGGCGAAATCGCGGCGGAGGAGGGAGGTCAAGAGGAAGAGCGTCTTTCCACATTCACTCCTGCTGAGGGGGGGGAAGGAAAAAAGAAAAAACCGGTAAACGGAAGAGGCAAACTTTACACTTGCGCTCCTGAGGAAAAACCGGATCATCTTGGCGAGATTCGGGTAAAACCCCTCAAAGAGAGGAGAGGGGAGGGGGGGGGGGGAGATGTCTGTCAAATCGACTGTCCTTTTCAACGTCGAAAAGACCCTATCTACTACATCACCGAATCGGTACGCATACAAGTAAGGGCAAATGTTTAGTGAAATTAATGGGGCGCTTCCATCGCGACCTCCCGAAGGTCCCTGACCCGACAATCTAACGAAAAAAAGACAGGGACAACAGGAAACTCCTCGTCATGGGGCAACTTCTCTAAAATGTGCTGCCCGCTACTCGCTCATGGAAGGAGCAGGCAAAACAAAGCTGAGAGGCGGAAGGCCGTAATCTTGTCCCGGGATACAAAAAGCACCCTATCACCAGGAAGACCTCACGCTGCGGGGGCTCGGGCGGAAGACTTTGAGGTTCTTCCGTCTGGACCCGTCTAGAGAGAGATACAAAAGGAAGGGCCCTAGAGAGTTGAAATCAGAAGAACACGTCCCGAACCCTCAGTCAAAACATACGTATACTCTGCTCAACCTTCGAGATACAAAAAAGGGGAGGAGGGGAAGAATATATTCAGGGGATAAGAAGTCTAGGGGGGGGGAGGGGAAGAAAACGCTTGTCTTCGATTGTCTGTTCTGGCAGGGGAAGTCGGATTTAAGCGGTCTCTAGATAAGGGAAACCGCTACCGGCAGCGAAAATCCAAAGAAAGCGGGAGGGCTCTTCCGGGGTGCTCGGTCGTCGGAGACGGGCCAAACTTCCGCATCCGCACGCATAAAAAGTGGTGGAATATCTGCATTAAATCAGAGAAGGGCAGAGCCCAGGCAGATGGGGATGATCCTAAGGAAAGGGTTGAACCGGTTTGAGAGCGGGGGGGATGGTCGGACGTCCGGTCGGGGGGGGAATGGGCTGGGGCGCGAGGTCCGCGCCCCATGAAGGGCAGCACATCGGAAATGGGAATGTTCTGCGACCGATCTTGATCACCAAGGGAGGGGGAGAACTGAGCGGCACGGCCCGTCGTGGAGCATGCAGCAGAAAGACCAGGCGCCCCGAGCAGTGCGGGACTGACCGAACAGACGAATAAGCCGGGTGGAACGAATAGCAAAAGGAAAAGGCAAGGGGGATACGGTTCACGGGTCTCGTGCCCGTCCACCAGCAGCAGGATGAGGTAAAAGAAACGGAAATCTTCAGCTTGGAGAGCCGAAAAAAATGAAGCGGAAGAGCATTTCGCCACGCGGGCCGGGAAGAAAAGAAGGGAAAGATCAATCAAGGGAAAAGTACTCCGGCGAGGCCTTGGTCGGCAGAATCTCAAAACTTGGGACACGAAGAAAAAAAAGTCAGGGGGAAAATGAAGCGAGAGGAAACGCGGAGTTCGAGCACCCAGTGCGTGAAAAGATAAGGGGGGGGACCAGGGACGGGAACGGAAGAGCATTTCTCATATCACTAAAGAATGGGGGGTTTAGCGGATAGGCCGCGGAAACCGGTCACATCTAGCCCCGGCTCGCGACTTTTCGGAAGAAAGGTCCACGATCTGAAATTTATGCGCGTGAGGCAGCCGAAAAGCAGACTTTTTGACGCACTTGCTTGACCATCAACGAAGCAAGGGGGGGGACAGGCGGCAGTCTAGCATGGGGGGGAGGGACGGAGAACGCCCGTCCATCCCGAAGACGCGCGGCCAAGAATTCGTCGGACTAAGCAGGAGGGAGAAGGGAAGCATAGATATCAACGTAGCGTAGCGTGAAAGAACACCAAAAAGGGAAGAGAAGGGGGGGAACGGGTGAATGGCTGCGATAAGGGTAGGGGGAGGAGAACGAAGAAATCAAGGACGCCTGATCCACGTGTTGACCTGCGGACTGAGTGGGACCAAAGAAACCAGAGGCCACTTCTAAAAAGAGGGCAGAAGGCTCGAACCCATCAAAGGAGGAAAGCAGGGCAGGGCAACGTCACGGCTCGAAGGGCACGAAGGGGGCGCAGGGTAAAAGCAACCGAACATAACGATAAGAGGGGGCGGACCCCCATTCGCGAAACTGGAGGAACGGAGAAAGCGAGGCATCAAAAAACGACACGCCGGCAGGGGGTGGGGGGGGGTGGGGGTGGGGGGGGAGAGAATTAAAGTCGATTCCTAACACGAAGGGAAGTTTTACTAGACGGGACAGGGGGAGAATGGGATGCCTCCTTTCACATTTTCCATCACCCTGTAAAAACATGGGGTTGAGTCCTTGAACCCTATGACTTGGAAGACCCGGAGTTTTCTCCATCTCTTCTAGCCATTTCAGGATGGGGATTCCGCCAGAGATCACCAGGTTCGAGCTTATCCGAGGGGGAGACAGCGATAGACGCCCGGCCATCCAATGACTTGGGGGAAAACTGATTTGAAGAAAAGAAACCGTAGGCCTGACCTGCCGTCTCTCTACATCCGGAGAGACTTTGTCTATAATCTCGTATTAGAAGCATCTCCACTCCAGAAAAGGAATCAAAAGGCCCCGCAGCAGGGAGGGAAAACGCGGTGTGGCGGAGGCCGTCGCGCTGAGCGAAGAGTATAGAACCGGTGATCATCGCTTAAGCGCTGTTGGTCAAAACGAGCGGAAATCTGTCGGTCCTTCAGTGGATGCCACCCATCAGTGGTCTCCAAAAGCAAAGGTCAGAAAAATGCACTAAGCAGCCTTCATGAACGCGCTGAATGACACAGGAAGGGGTTGGGCGGTCGGGCGGCACGCGCTTTCAATGGGGTCTCTCTAAAAACAACAACTTAAAAAGGGAAGGGAGAAAGGGGGGAAACAACATTTGAAAGCGCTTGGCTACCTCCAAGAAAACAGTCGGAAACTAGGGAGTTCTGCGCGCGTCATATTCAGCCTCGTGATCCTAAAGTGATAGGGAAAAGAAGAAGGCAGTGGGGGTTTAACTTAGGAAGTTGGCAGCCACGATGAAAAAAAAAAATCTCTTCGGACAACAATACCCCTCTGCCTCTAGAGAAAACGAAAATCGAAAAACCGGTCTCTATCATAGCGACTTCCTCGAAAAAAACCGCGAACCGGATCGCACCGAGTCTTCGAGTGGACTGAACAAGTGGGAAGGGTGGGGAGCGACTAGTCGATCTTCTCGCCCAGATTCCGCCAGGCATGTCAGAGAACGGCACCTGAGAATAAGTCGCCTGTCGGAACTCAGGAACAACGGAAAGGGACAGGTTCTTGCTTAGATGACTCGTCCAAGGAGGCTTCATTAAAAAGAAGGGTCGAAAAAAACCTGAATTCCTCCATACCCATGTAGACCAACGGCATCAGAATATCAAACTATGGCGACGCAGCGTGGGGAGGGTCGGTGGGAAAGTGGGTCCAACCCAAGGGAAGGTGTTATGGCAATAAAGAGAAAAACAAGGGCCCACCCCGGTCCGGAGCTTCACCCTATAGATCAAGAGTAGAGAAATTATTACTCCTTCTCATTCAATTCAGTGTCTAGTGACCAGGGGGCAAAAAATTGAGAAAGTGAAGAATCCTTTCGCATGGGGGGAACCAAAAGAGAGAAGTATGGGGGGAGGGCCTTGGGCCATGAGCGCCTGCGCCAGGGAACTCCGAAAGGGAAATGGTCAAAGTACTTTCCGGGTAAAACTAAACGGTGGAGGGGTGGCAATATACTGTAAAGTGTAAGAGGGGTCGGAGGGGTGACATCACAGGACTACTTTATTTCAACCCTATTAGTACCGGGCGTTAGGGGGAGAGATACTACTCCCCTTTCAGCCGAAAGCCAGGACAAGGGAACCAGGAAAAAAACGACGGCTGGTTTGCTCACCCGCTACGGCGGGAAGTGATGAGGCTGCGCGAGAAAGGCCGGAACCACAACTCTCCTCGTGTCCGGAGGACTTCAGGGGGCAAAGGGACGTTCTTCGGGAAAAGAATCTCAGTGCTCGACCGGGTGGTACCCACCTAACGAAAACCCGTAAGGTCTGCAGAAGGGCAGGTTCAAAAAGAGGCGCCTAGAGATAAGACTGCACCTTCTCATAAAGCATATAGTGTACGAGCTCTGTGTCGAATCGCGGGGCGGTAGAGTGTACTGGGGAGGAGGGGAAAGAATAAGAGATCACGTTCAAAGAGGGTGGTCTTCGGAGAGAGACGGCTTCCCGTCAATGACCACGAAATCGGGTTGAGGGAGGGCTCTACGAGGGATGCTGGTTCCTACGACAGCATCAGGTCCTCCAACGAGAAAGGCATTGGTCAATCTTGAAGATCGGCCCAGCCAAAAGGGGAAAATCAGCTATCTTATCTCTGATCCGCTCTGTAACCTCTTACTACATGCTCACCTCTCGATGGAGGATTTAGGGGATGGGCAATCACTCGGAATAGGAAAGCTGCGGGACAAAGAGAATCGTCTTTGGGTCCTTTCCCTATAAAAAACGGGGAAGGAAGCGGCAAAGGGGAAACCTTTCGCTCCTGCGTCACCCGAGAAAAGTGCGGGAAGACCCCTCAACCTTTGCTTTTTGCAGGGAGATAGCTAAGAGCTAAGCTTTAAAGGTAAGCGCAACTCTCGACAACACCTATACTGGGGGACATCAAAAAAGATCCGGAAGACCATGAGGGGAGGGGAAATTTGGATGCCCTTCAAATCAGGGAAGAAGACCAGAACCTTTCCCTTACCCGGACATGCTCTAAATCACCCCGCGCCGACAACCGGAAACATAGCCTTAGTCAATGGGAAAATAAAATTAAAAAGGGGCGTTCACCTCTCGCGATGGGAAAGAAAAGATAGAGAATCAAAAACAAAAAGGGGTCTGCCGGAGCCGAAGATGGACCCTGGCGCCAAGAAAATCCCGAGCACAGAAGATCACTAAACTCATTCTTTGGAACGTAGAGTCCTTTCCGATTCTGAAAGAGGCCGTCTAAAGAGAATCAAAGACTCGGCCTCCCTATCTGCAAGCACAAAGAAGGAGAAAACGCGAAAAAAGCAACAACGAGATAGATTAGACCCCGAGGGATAGAAAAAACAACAAATATATTAGGTAAAAATAGAGAGAATCATTTTCGAATATCATAGGTGGGGGATGGGGGGCTGAGAATTGAGGGGGGACGGGGAAGAGGCGGGCGGGAGAAGGAAGACGAGAATTAACGGAGGGAAGAAACACATCGACAAAAGCATATTGATGCTAACTTCAGGTGTGCTCGGGCTGGCTTGGTCTCAAAGTGCACTCAAGACCGAGAGGGGGGGTTGATCATCGTATTGCAGAATGAGAGAGAGGGGGGTCGCCCAGAAAGAAAGTGGACTGACAAAGCCGGAAGGGGGAAGGTTGTCTTCTCTGGTGATTTCTAGGCAAATGTAAAAAAATGGAGGGTCGCAGAGGGGGGACGCGAAAGAAGGGCAGAACCATCTCGTCCCGTGGTAAGGGTGAGAACAAATCGTTATGTCCTCGCTCGGTATGCGAGGGGGGGGGGGGGGGGGGGGGGGGGGGGGGGTCCTGCACCTTCCCGTCGGAGATGCAGCAGAAAAGAAGCCACTCCCCCTAGCAGGAGGTTCTTAACTGCAGCCGAAAGGAAGACCGGGAGAAATTAGATTACCAGGGTCCAGGTTCAACAATCAAAGGGGAAGTGGTCTCCTTTCCCTGCACCAGCAAGATGGCAAGCAAGCGAAAAGGAGAAGGGGGTCAGCCAATCAGAGAATCCGCGATGAGCGCGGGAGCGTAGTTAAACCGGCTGTGAAGCTAGGGAGCTCTGAAGGAAGCTCTCTTATACTCGCTAGGGCCTGCGGAATAGAAATCCGCTTTCACGAGATAAAAAGAGGAATGATATGTCGAGGGGGGACAAGAAAAAGGTCTACCAACCAGTTGCTTGAACCTCTCGTGGTAAAGGTGAGAAGCCGTAGCATTTCAACAGATGAACGATGAACACTAATCCAAAGGTACCATACTCGCCAGACTCGACCTGGACGACGAGAAAAAATTCAAGATCTGACGGGATCGCAGGCTGCAAAAAATCTAGCGAAGGATTGTTAAACGCAGGGAGGCAGAAAGCCGAAGCATCGGGGGGGTCAAACGGGCGTCAAGGGACGACATGTAGGGCCGAGCCGACGGAAAGAATCACCGAAAGGAGGCCAAGGAGGTCTGCGATTTCATACATGATAAAGATCACAGCAGAGAGGGGAGACGTACTCGTATCGGGTGGTAATCAAAAAAAGATCAGGTTCTGGGGGGACCGTCCTGGCTGATTATCACGTGGTAGGTAAGGGATAACTAATATACCCAATAAAGCAGGAAAGGAGGTTTGAGGGAGACGTCCATGTGGGGGTCCAAAATAAAAAAAAAGGGGCAAGGGAGCAGTCCTCGGGCAACCCTCACCGCGAGAAGTGGACAGGAAGGAACTGGCTCTTATGGCCTTTCACTCAGGAGATCATTCAAGAACTCAAAAAAAAGAAGAGAATGGGGCAGGAACATTAACGAAAACGACCAGAAATGAAGAACGCTCTGCATCGTAAATCGACACGCGGAAAAGAGCAGGCCGACCGGGCGAAACACAGAATGGACTAGGGGGTTGACGTCTCAGGAAAGGGTGGTAAGGGGGGATAAGGTACCAGGGCCAATGAAAAGGCCAAACTGGGTGGGGAAAAGACTGTTCACGGGGCCCCGCTGTGTCGCGCAAGACTAGTAAAAACGCGGAGAAAGGGTGGATGAGGGTTCAGGGATCGTACCATGGAAGGAGAGAATGAAAAAAGTGGGCTAGCGCCTAAACGACGCCCCGGCGCAGAAGGAAAGGGGACCCGAGTGAACGCACAGGTGTGGTGGCTACCGCCGGACCGCCCTCAAGGGAACATCGACAGCCGGCAGACCAGTCCTGTGGCGGGAAGATCGAAAGGGAAAAAACTCAGAAAGGCGTCCAAAATCCGTTCCCCGCGCAGCCTGGGAGATCAATTCGAGGACGAGAAGGGACGAAGGCATAAGAAAGGAAGGCCGCCCCGTTGATAAGGAGGGAAAGCGAAGGGGACGACTGCTCTTCCGCGCTTGGACGAAAAAAAAAGGACAGTTCTACACCACCCGTATCTCGAGAAAAAGGTGAAAACCCGAGAAAAAGGGCGGACTTCGGGAAAAGAGAATCGGTACCGAAAGGGGTGAGGGCGGTACGTTCAAAAGAGAGAAACTGGGGATAAAATATCTAGAAAAAAAAGAGGATTAAAGATAGAGCTTGTATCACACAGTGAAGAGAGTGCCGCCGCAGCACAAGCGACAATGAAAAAAGAGTCTCGTTGTCAAAGAAGGCAAAGCGTGATCCTCGGGATCGGAGCCGGGGGGGTGAAAGGGGTTCCGGTGAAGACCTAAGACCGCAGCGCGGGCGCCGTTCTGGGACAACAAACAATCGGAAAAGAGAGGGAAACAAGTTCTCATAAAAAAACAAATCCGCCGATTCTCGATCACTGAGAAGGGGAATCGGCGAACAGCCAATTTATCGCCAAGTCTGCGCGGGGCCACTTGCAAAGGTTCGGGAGTGGAGCTGCTCCTCCTCTCTCTTCGCGCCAATGGGATTGGGAACCCCTTCATTTAGATGTAAACCGGGGAACCAAACTTAAGGAATGTATTGGTTGACTGGGCGGAAAGAGTTTCCAACGACGGGAAAAACGGGTGATGTGAGATCTGCCCATGGGGATAGATAGCGACCATGGCGATCTAGGTAAGGCCTCCATCCATTTCAAAACCCGCTTAAAGAGCCAGCCAAATGGCTCCCCAGCTAGACAGAGAAGGAGGGTCCACCCCCCCTTGTTGCCAGTGGGGAAGAAAAGAAGTGAGAATCCCATTTCCACCCCGTGCGTCGAGAACAACCTCGTCAAGAATGGAGGGCAAGCGGTTCAATGAGACGGCCGCAGTCGATGCCAGATTCCGAAAGAGTGATGAATGCCTCCCGAAAATTTCGGGTCATTGGGCCGCCCAAATGAGGCAAAATGGGAGGCGGGGGAGACCTGATCTGAATGAGAAAGGAGATCCGATCCTTTATCAGTTGACATGGAAGGGTCAAAGGTGGTAACTAGGTTTGGGTGCACGGGGTGGCTGTATCAAATATGTCGAATGGGGCCGTCTTATGGGGACAAAATTGGACTACGTTCAGTTTCCAAAAAGGGATAACTGAGGGGGCGTGGGAGAAGAAAGGATCAGACATACACGGCTGCACGCAGAAGTAAGGAAAAATCAAAAAACCCATCCCTCTCAGCTTCTGGTGAGCAACCTCTACAGGACGGGAGAGATGATCTAGGAGAAAATCCTGATCCATGGAGGACAAAAGACTGGGGTGGAGCGATTCGGGATTTCAGTGCAACGACCAAAGGAATCTCCAGCTCAAAAGGGACCAAAAAACGACCACCTGCGAGACATGGCCAGAAGGAGGTAACAAATAGGAGATAGGACCGGAAAAGCGCACCATCATATAGTGGACGAATAGTTCGGGAAAAGAACTTTTCGATAAAAAAATGGACCGGGGGGAGAGTGGTCAAAGATCAACGGGACATAGGGTGGCTGCTAAAGCTAAAGGGGGGTCACAAGGAACCAACGAGCTTTTCAATCACTGGGGGCCTCGACAAAGAGGGGAAAAGGGTCCCTCTACTCTAGCAAGTTACGAAAATCCCATAAGAAAGATTTAAATCTTGAGAATTCTATTCCTCCATGCCATAGATGGTGAAATTCAGCTAGCTATCAGTCTGAGAGAAACGAGGCATCTTTCTACATTCTCTCCGCTCTCAAGTCGTCTGGAGAGAAACTACAGAACGCGAAGGATGAACGACTATGCTGAAGAAAAGTCAGAGTCTGGTTGGAGGGATAGACCAAAAATGAATCGGCAAAAGGCCCTTTCTCTCCGGAGGACACCCGGACTGGTCAGAAGTGAATGATTAATAAAGAGAATGGGGTCTTTTTCTCGGGTACGAGTTCTTAGTTCTCTAACTACTTTCCTGGTTCAACCCTCTCTCATACACTAGGAATGTTAAGCCGACAAGGTCAAAGGACGAGGAGGGGATGCACCTTCCTGTGAAGTCTGCAAGTACTAGGAACCAACCAACGCCGGGAAGAAAGCAACGGAACTCGAGACATAATAAAAAAAGAAAAAGGACGGAAAATCGCCTTAGCATGTCATCCAAATCGAACCGGAGGAAACAAGAGAGATAAAAATAAAATCTCGCGTAGCACCACCCATGATGCTTCTGATACGAGCCCAAAGCGACCCAGCATGCCAGCACCGTAGAGCAACCGCAGAGATCGTCGCTGACCGTGGAGCTTTCTGACAGAGGAAGTAAGAAAACAGTGGAACGGGCCAACACCCATCAATTCGAAAAAAAGGAAAACAGACCCCTCTAAGATCTGAAAAAAGGGAGCGCCCCTT
>Ga0179593_1323583_pt1 | contig 16907 bp, 25 predicted proteins | sample CZODoug2_1_08_16_FD_185931 | JGI IMG/M metagenome (GOLD analysis project Ga0179593, IMG submission 185931) | Vadose zone soil fungal communities from Angelo Coast Range Reserve, California, USA - CZODoug2_1_08_16fungal (PacBio error correction) | ecosystem: Environmental > Terrestrial > Soil >...
ATTAGGGAAAGAAAAGTGAAGGTACTATAGGGGAACCGTGAAAGAACATAACAATCTGAAGGGGTCCACTCACGCAAAACAGAAAGGTTTCCCAAGAGGGATACGAGATAGGAAATGGGGTTCATAAGAGAGTGGAGAGAGATGGCATTGTTGAGGGAGACTGTATGAGGGAGAGAAAGAATCGCGACCGGCGAGATTCATACCCCGGTGGACTAGGCATCGGCGTTGATACCCTGCAACGCTATTGGGGGGAGGAGGGGGGGGGCAGGGCGCTCCCACGGAAAGACGGGAGGAGGAGCGGACCTTTCATGGGCAAATGTTTAAGTCCACAAGGTGCAAATGTCCACAACACGGGTTGGGGGTGAGATGAACCAGACAAGGCCGGAGGGAGTAGCCCAAAAATATGCCCCTCACTAGGTTGATTGCCAGGGGGGGTTTGTCAAAAAAACACCTGGTGGAGGGGGAAAAAAAAAAAATGGTCTGGGACAGGGCCGTTACGTTTGTGTTTTGCCCATGGTTGGAAGGAGCTGGAGAATGGTCAAGCGAACCATCCACGGTCCCGATGGTCGTATGGGTTGGTGAATCCTCCACCCTGACAAAGAACTCTATGGGGAAGGCAAGCAAAAAGAAGCAAAAAGGCAGCGGGCTACGGTAAGTTCGGATAAGAAGGCCACCGGAAAACCGATCGGGGTGATAGGATGGTTTTCGGTCTCGCTCATTTGGCAAAATTCGGCCATATTTTGGGGTGGCAAGTATTAGACAGAGACGTACCTTGCGGAATAAGGAGCGGGGGGGAAAAAGGAAGCAAAGCAAAATCCGCTAGGGGATCTCGGCGCCCCCTACGCAGGTGCCGCTGTGGAGGTACCCAGGAGAAAAGAAACAAGGGGAGGGGTCAAGGGGAAGCTACGATCCGTGAATAGGGGGAAAAGTGTTTGAAAAGAATGCAGAGGAGTGAGCGCAAGCGCCTCGAAGGGGATCAATGTAGGGAACGTCAGGGAGCCGTTACGTATAAGACGACAAGCCGAGGGGTTTTGGTGGACATCTAAAGAATTGGCCAAGGGGGGGAGCTAGCTAGGAAAGGGAAAGCAAGGTGTGAAAGAACGCCGAGGACTAACGGGGCCTGTGGGTTGGAAAAATTTCTTGCTAACTCGAAATCGGGAGTACCTCGGCCGTGACAGGGCCGTGTTAGGTGGTTACAAAAAAAAAACTTAACAAAAAGGGGAGGGGGGAGTGCACAAATTACGAAGGGGATTCGCCAAACAGTATGTTGTGGGTTTGGATTGGGGGGGTTGTAAAAAGTCAATGGTAGGTGGCAATCACATGAAACCGCCTTTGAAGGTAAAGAAAGGAGGTCATCCGAAGGATCACAAAGGAAGGTCTTTGATTGGGGGAAAAACCGGGGGTTTGACTTGTACGTGGGGTGATCCTAGTACTAGGAAGCGTGAAATAAATTCGCGGGAAACTGGTGGGCCCCAGTAGGATTCAAAAGAAAGGGTGTTTGCTGGTGGGGGGAGGAGCCGGACGGTGAAAGGCCTGAGGAAACGGAGTGGGACGAAAGAAAGAGGAGAGGGAAAAAGGGGGGGCGCCAGTTGGGGTAGTGACGGACAGGGGTAGGCTAGGGTGAAAAGCTATGTTCTAATCGGCCTTGTCGCGGAAGAATTTGGTGCCTGACAGAATAGGGACATCTACCGATAGGGGAGAAAGCAGGGGAGACACCAAACGGGGCGAAAAGAGAAAGCTCTTCCGATTACTTGACCGCCAGGACGCGTTCATCTAAAGACATTGAAGGCTGAAGATGTTTCCGGGGGCAAAAATGGAGGTTGTAGAACAAAAGAAGGGGGAAGGGGAAGATAATCGTCCGGACGAAGAAAACGCCGTGGTCGTGTTTCAACAACTCTAAGGAAGAATCTTCGTACAGAAAAATAGTGACGAAGGAGCGATGCCGGACGGAGGTCGGGGGGAAAGGAAAAGCCAAGGGGAAGTGGGGGTCCTTTTTCGTCGGGAAAAGGAATCCGGGCCTCCACGAAAGGAACCTATTCGAAAGGGGAGAAATGGGGGTAAAAGGTTGATGAAAAGTGTTGGAGAAGAAAGGGTGGAGGAAGCTAGGCAAGCAGTCACCCGTTGCCTTTGTAGCCGCACGCACGGCAAAGGGGGCAGTGTAAAACAACTGATCGAAAAAGGGAAATAAAGGAAATAAAAGGAGCGACTGTGGGAGAAAAACGCCATTTAACGGACTACAACGGTGGACCAGACTCAGGGGGAGAAAAAGCAAATCTCAAATACAGTAAAAAGAGGAGGATAGAGGGGAGAAAGGAGACAAGGTTTAGAACTTCAAGGGCTGGTCGGTTAGGTCAGCGGGTAGGTAAGTTGGGGGAAGTTCCAAAGCAGAATGCCTTGGGCAGGTTCACACACATGTTCGTGTTGAAAAAATCGGACCTAGAGGATTTCCGGTGAAAAGAATGGTCGCAAAAAGGAAAAAAAGGCGATCCACAGGCTGGCGAGAGAGCCCGCGGTATGGTCAATGGAACGGAATTTTTTGGTACCTAATAATCTGCGGAGAGGGGACGCTCTCTGAGGAAGGGACGGGGCACACCAAAGGGGAAGGATCGAGCAGTTCAGAAGTGGGAGAAAAAAAGGAAAAAGGAGAAAAAATAAAGGGCAGGGGTTGCGCGCTTAAATACGCCTTGCGGTCTTAAGGTGACCCCCTGTAATTCCGCAGAAGGGAAAAAAAGATAGTATTGTAGACGGGAATGGCGGGAGAAAAGAAAGCTCCCTGCACGTTCCCACAATCAATGACTGAAATCGAGCCAACAACATAAGACTTTCTCCAAAAAACTGAACAATCCAGTCAAAGGAACTCCAAACAGCTTAGGAGGAAAGTGGGAACATTTGTCTTTACGAAAGTGTTACGTAGCGAGCCGCGAAAACAAATCAACTACTTGAACGACCGGGGGGGGGGAAGGAGGAAGGCGGGAGTTGGAAGGGCAATGGGGAAAAAAAGGCAGTACCAATGCGACCTGAAACAACGCCGGGACGGAAAAGAACCACTCCATAGAGAAGAAAACTTTAACGGAAACCAAAATCAGCAGTGGATCTGGGCCTAGGGGGGGGTGTCGCTCATGCTGCTAAAACCCCCAGCCGCAAGACAGGCAAAAATTAGAGAATGCATAGAAGGCATGCGTGAAGGGTGGTGGGAGGAAGAAAGGTGGGGGAGAGAAAAGTCAAGTCTGTTAGGCGCTGCCCTTCTCTAAAAAAAGACTCCTTAAGGGTCTTTGGGGAGAGGCCACGAACATGTGCCAGGCGGTTGTTAAAAAGGGGGTCGACGGTCGGGGCAGAAGCGCCCTTTACGGTCCTGGGACTCAAGCAACAAAAGCCACATCAGGGAGTCAACTACGGAGGGGGAGGGGGCCCCTTTTTGCTGGATGTAGGGCAAAAACGTAATTTCTCTGAAGCCCAGCGGGTTGGGGGGGGTTGCGAATCGATCAGAACAAAAAAAAAAGGAGGAGGGGGGAAAAGAGATTTCTATCAAAATCAGGAGCACGAAATACCGCGTACCGGAAAAGGGGAAAACGGTGGAACGGGGGAAAGGGACCTTCCGTTGGTGGCGAAGGGGGGGGGGGCGGAATTTATCTCCGGGGGACCGTAAGACCGGAAGGGGGCTGTACCGGAAGTCGGACACAGTTAAACCTAAAACAGCTTCGGCATCTCAACAAAGATGAAGGAAGTAGGTGGGAAGGGAAAAAACAGTGAGAAACAAGACACAGGCCGCTATCGGACTAAACCTATCTTCGCAAAGGCAAGACTCAGGCCTTCTCTATTTGTGCTGGGCCGTGGGGGGGGGGGAGAAGGCAGTTAGCGCAAAACAAGAAAAAAGACTCAGGCTGGGTGTGGGAAGGTAGGGAAGGGGGCGAATAGCAGAGGGGATTGGGGGGTGGAAATGTTCTAGTCTCAATGGGGGATATTGGAAAAAGAGTTGAATCCGAAAAACTAAGATCCTACGAGGGTGAGGCTGGGTGGTAACAGAGTTGATTGGGGTTGGGGCTCTGCTCTAAGATAAGGTACCGAAAGTGCAGCCGGACCACTGGGGCCTGGCCGCACGACCGAGAGAGGAGGTATGTGATGCCTTGGATAAAGGGAGTGGGAGGTAATTTAATTCTTCAGCGGGTTTGGCAGAGGGCAGGGAGAACAGGAGAAAAAGATGGAAATGGGAAGAAATTTCCGGTCGACCGAAAGCCTGCTACAGAGGTTCTAATTTGACCAAGGGAATGACGGCATTCAGTGTGTCTAAAAAAGACAGAACAGGCGCGGCCGACCGTTACGAGGCGTCAAAATAACTGCCTTTTCAGGTGGAGAATGGTAATGACTCACTTAGCGAGGGAATCTGCCACGTTGGGGGGGACCGCAAAACTCCGAAGGAGGGCCGAGACAAAAATATTTCTCAGACAAAAGGAAGGCAAAAGGGACATCCACGCGGTGATCGGAAGAGACAGGAAGGAAGAAAGGGAAAGGGGGTCGTGTGAGAAATGGGGTGACGAAGGAATGAATACTTTCCTAAAAGCGTCCAAAGATTTGGGTGGCAAGGACGAAAAAGGGGGGCGAGTTTGCCTGAAGGGAAATGGAACAACTAAATGGAAAACAGAGGACAGGCAAAAACGGAACGCCCGCCGGGGAGGGCAGCACCTGTTAATCGCTGTCACTCCACTCGGAGAAAAACACGCTGGAACTGGTATGTAAGGCTGGGGTGCGAGAAGACGCGGGGCTGAACGTTGCGGGTAGATTACTACATGGGGAGTGGGGACTCCAACAGCGAGGTAGTAGTGGTAGGGACTTCGACAAAGGTGGGGGAGCCTGCGAATTGAGGGGGTGCGGCATCCACCCGGTCAAGATGGTGATCGATGAAGCGGCGCCCCTTCTCTAAAAAACTTGATGAGAAAACCTCGGGGAAAACCCCATTTCGCAGAAGATAGGCCCTCGCAAGGAGGCCCGATCAACTGCCGGAAAGCGGAAAGGGAAACTTAAAAAAAAAGGACCGATGCCAATTGGCAGGAAAAGATCATGTCGTCACGAATGGAAAAAGAGGCCCCGAAGAGTAAGTTGGGAATGTGGGGGGTGCGCGTAAAAAGCCGAAATCGAGCATGAAAACCATCGATGAAAAAAGATTTCCAGGGTATCCTGCTTTTGTTGAGAAACACGAACAGAGGGACAAGCACAGAAGAAGGAATGAATAGGCGACGGCAGGAAAGAGTAGGAACAATCCCTCGCGCTTGAATAGAAAGTCCCGGGGGGGGGGGGAGACAGAGAGGTCTCAAAGAGACGACGAGGTCACGAAAAATTCGAACAAAACGGTGAGAGTGGACAAAAACCGCCTGACCGCGTGAAGCAAGCCTCGACCAAACAACGAGGAACTGCCCGTTAAAAACAAAATGGCCCATACATACCTCTAGGATGCAAAGCACGGTTCCTGACCCGTACTTCAAATCCCGCCATCTCCACCCAACAAAAGCACAAGACGAAGGGGGTAAAAGGAAAATCTTCAGGTGCAAAGGTCAGCGATTTCTGGAACGCTAACTAGACTATGAGTCACAATAATCAAGTCAAAACGGTGTTAAAAACAGCCGACGCAAGTGAGACTTAAGTAGAAAAGATTTCCAGGAGGAAATGTGGAGGGGGACAAAAATGCATGGACGTTGCCAAAACCACAAAAGAAAACAAAAAAATCATTAGTGACGAAAACCAGACGTATTTGGGGGCAGGCACCTCCCGAGTCGTTGTAGTTGTGTTGAAAATAACCACCTGGCACAAAGGGAAAAGGCGGGTGTCGCGACTTGGCTAGCGATGGGACGTCCCCGCCAGGGTGGTTTCAAACAGTAAGGTAGGGGGTCCCGAGGGTGAGGCTGGGAAAAACAAACCGAGCTGGGGGTGAACTGAAGTGTTCATAAAAAACTCCACCCCGCTGGACACTACTTTGGCGATGGAATCGACAACCGATGAGGGCGGGGGGGCGATGTGGATAGAGGAAAAACATCTACCCTGGACGATAAGGAGACCCCTTGCGAAAGCGCGCCAAACAAGGGATCGGGGCCCACCCGTAGAGAATCACCCGGAGAGGGGCTTCCCTGGCGACCAGTGGTACGGTCATGGGAGAAAAGCACCAACCAATCGCGGATCTGTAGGAATATATAAACACGTCAATGAGTTGGGAAAATTGCTGGGCACATGCAAGCCGGGAGAGGGGGAAACTGCCGCAAGGGACTGGTCCAGAAAATACTTGAAAAACCTCTTGGCCGGCGGTGTGAAAATGAGCGCTCACGGCGACAAGAAAAGAGCAAGAAGATGGGGGAAGTGAAGTCATTAACTACGGACGGAATGAAAATACTGAACGCAAGGAGACTTTCTTGGGGAGTGAGGAAATCGGTTTTCCTCGGGGTCGGGGGGGAAGAGTCTCACCAAAAACAAACAGGGAAAAAATAAACGGACGGTCGTTTGGGAATACACATTCGCGCGTCCATCCAACCAAAGGGATGTCCCACCCAAAAACGAAGGGGGAGCCCTGTCCCAACGGTCGGGACCAGGGACTGCAACATAGGGGGGGAAACTCTTCGGCAAATAAATTTAGAAGTTCGGGGGCCTCGGGGGCTGGGATCACTCAAAGAAGAAGAACCAGTCGAGTCATACCAAAAACACCGGTGGGTAATGACCGGGGCAATTGTTGTCAAAGGACTGGGGTCCAGGAAGCACGGAGTCCGCACCGAAGACTTCCACATTAAAGAACACGTGGGAGACCCCGAACGAAAATAGAGGGGTCAGGAGGAACGCGCCGGGAGGTAGAGTCGCACGGGTGGAAAGGAGTGCCGCCCGGGGGAATTTCGCGATCTATGCAAGGATACAAGGCTCCGGAAAAAAAAACAGAGCGGGAGAAAAAAAAAAGACTGAGAACCATGAGCCAGATTGATCTATATCGGATCCAGCGGGAAAAGGGTCGGTTGCCAGGGTTGGGGGAACGGCAACGCTTGGGGAGGAGGTCTGCTTGGTCAACGGGGGGTGCCAAAAGATACTCAATATTGCAAACAAAGGAATCACAAACCCAAACAAAAGGAAAGTATGTCAAAAGAGAAAATATTCGGGGCAAGATTGGGAAAGGAGTCGGTAAACAATGAAAGAGACATGAACTAAACGTAAATTCCCCAATCACGAAACGACCCTTGTACCGCTGGGGGACGATGGCTGCGAAGGGGGGGGAAGCAAGTCTTCCTGAGAAAAGGACTTCTGGGTGGGGACGTACCTGGGGGAAGGATGAGGGCCATCAGCAAAAATGGCGGCTATCATGAATCAAAACAACCCGGTCAAACGAAAGGGGACATCTGGAGGTGATAGAAGGACAACGAGAGGGGGGGCCGGAAGGCTAGACCACCCACTTTCGCCTGAGGCAGGCGGCGGGAAAACTGGCTTTATGGGGGGAAAAAGGGCAAAAATGGCATGTCAAACGGGTGGTGGCTGGGAAACGGTGAATGGACTCAAAGTCGAGTGATCAAAGTAACGATGCCGAAGAACGGACGAAGGGATTGCCGAAGAGTTGCACATCTTTGGGTGGAAGGTAATGCGAGGACATGACAGTTAGGGGGGTGGGGGGGGAAATCATTGGTGGGAGGGACAAAGATCATTCTCGAAAAAAAAATAAAGCTGACCGAAGTGTGCGTATGGTGTTGGGGGGGTGACTCCTGCGCAACCCGGACAAAAGGAAAAAAAGGGGTTCACTAACTAAGACAAGAGGCCAGGAGGGGAGTAGTCTGATACGGAAGAGTCTAATGCAATTCACCGTACAGATAGCGTGCACTGTCGTTCTCTCTGCCGGGGCTGACTTTCCCACCCGCCGTTTAAAGCCAGAGGTGTGGAAACAAGTCGGCCCGAAGGGCGACAGGGGTTGGGCAGTAAGAAGCTTAGGACTGAAAGACCAAGAAACTCCCGGCAGGTCGATCTCCCCAACTGCGCGATGGGGGACCTGGTGGGTGCAAGTGGTGTGTATTCCCGACAAGGGGTGTCGTTTTTCCAGGGAAGACGGGGACCTACCCAGAGGGCGTCGTGGGCAAGAGGAAGAGATTGGAGAAATCTCCGCGAATGGGGAAATCAGGGTGGGGGCGTAAGGGGAGAGGGGTCAACGATAAAAGCGACAAAACCCGAAGGCGGGGGGGTACGATGCAATTACGAAGGAATGTGGGCCAAAGGGGGACAGGAGCTAGCGCCGAGCAAAGAGAAAGGTTTAAAAAAGAAAAGAAGAAAAATACCTTACCATGGGGGAAAAAAATGAAGGGGGCGACAAGACTCGACTCGCGGCCAGGATCACTGGCAGGGCAAGGGGGGATTTGGGGGACAACTTACAAGAAGGGCGGGGACGGAAAAATGACCGCGAAGTCCTACAAGACAGCGGAAGTGTGGGGGGGATTGTGGGGGGGGGGAAAAAAAGTCAAGACTTCTGGGGGGCACAGACCTTCGCAATGGGGACCTGGAAATTCCGGGGGAAAATAAGAGGAACAATCTGAGCAGAGGGGTTGAACCGGTTGTACCGGTGGAAACTACTTTGGTGAGACCTAGTAGGGGAAAGGAGGTACCCTAAATCTCGAAAAGTTTCAACTTCAGGATTGGCAGGGAGCAAAACAGAGTGTTGATGTGGGCGGATTCCTTGCCGGGGTAAGGACTTTAGGAACCGAGGACGGAATAATAGGGATAAGGCGCAAGGGGGTTTGTGTCACGGACGTCTCAGGTAGTTCTTGGAAAAAGCGAGGTTCCGAAATCTTGCAAGGGCGGCGGGTAATAAAGTGGCGACAGCTAGGGAAATCGTCGCTAGATTGACAGAGGCTTCGACAAAAAAAAAAAAAAAACGTGGACGGATCCACACGCAAAACCTTCGCGCTGACGTGACCACGAGTCCGACAGGCAAGAGACGCATGAGTCTGGTCGGGTGGACTTGGGGCTACGCTTAGGGGGTTTGGAGCACCAAGCAGGATAAGGCAATCTCTCAGTCCGTCAAGAAGACCGGGGGGACTGTCGGGAGGTTCGCCGTTCACATCGAAAAATAACTCTTCGTGAGATAAAGGAGGGGGGAACCGCACGGCCTTTGAGGGGTGGAAAAGAGGAGCGTCATTTTGGGGGTAGGGGTGAACGTCGAATGGGCGCGAACGGGAAGACAGCGGAGGACCTATTCAGTGCAAATGGGTTGGGTCAGAAGGGGGATAAGACGTTTTTGTCAGCGCGAAGGGAGCCTCTACTAGGCAAAAAAAATGACCCATCGTGAGCCGGTTAGGCCTCACTCAAGGTCTAAAGAAGAACCAAAAACAACTGGAGAAAAGGAAAATCCCGAAACGATCGAATGGGGGTGGAAGCAAAACCAGGTGGAAGGACTACAGACAAAAAATGGTCATACCTGCGAAAGTCGCGAAAAAGAATAGCAAGAAGAAGGAAAGCGTAGGAGTCATAGTGGAGGAAATAGAGGAATCAGGTCGCAAGGTCGGCGGGGGTGTTTAGTCAGAGTGGTAGAAGTCGTTTTTTGCCCACAGGAACTAGACTTTGTAGACAGGGGTGCACAGCGTTGGGACGCGGGCCACTAATGAAAGCTAAGGGACTGTAGAAAAATCGGCGAAAACCTACACGGGAGAGAGACCATTCCACAGGCGATCTAGCACCGCGGGTATGGGCATGGGAAGAGGGGGAAGGACTTGAGCGGTCGGAGAAGCCTCTCTCAGAGAGTGAGGGAACCGAAACAAAGGAAAGCTCTCGCTTCACGTTGAGATGAAATTCGCACCGAAGGGCAGAGTTGACGAGGAAAAACGGTAGGACGGGCCAGGCGTCTGAAATGGAGCAACTAAAGGAAGGAGGCCTGGAAGACGAATGGAGGGGTTAGCCGAAAAGGCAGGGTACCGAACCACCAAGGGAGTGAAAAGTCGGTCGCAGGCTAGCCCAAAAAAAACAACTTCATCCTTCAGAAGGCAGAAACACCTCAACGATCCAAGGCAGCAGGAAAGACCCTCATAGACTATTATTATGGGGGAAACCATGTGTCCGGGGAGGGGAATTGTTAAAAATTGGGAGAGCCGCTCAAAAATCACTACTGGAAGAAAAATACAAGTATTAGCACGAGGGAGGTGATAGAGGGGGTTCAAGAAAGTAAAGTGGGACTAGAACAAAGAATCAAACAACATCCATAAGAAATTCTCAACACGACGGTACGGAAAGACACCATCACCATGGCTTGGTCGGGGAGGTGTCGCGAAATCCTGAGGAACAAAAAAGCCCACCCAGCCAAAGTCGAGAAAGAGAAACAGGGGGGCAAAAGGTACACGGGTGAAGTTTGCTAATATTTGTTCCGAAGCGGAGTAAAAGCGGTGGGATGCTCCCTTGACTGGGAGGAAACCACCATCCTTAGGGTTCAGTTTGGGAAGATTTCCGAGTCAAGGGTTTTCCTTAGGGGGGAAAAAATGTCGCCGTTCCGGTACCGAGACAATAGCAACCGTTTTCAAGGAAAAGTAGGGGGGATACACAAAGAGCACAATTGCAAACACTAACGCGCCATCACGGGAAGGGAATTAGAGTTCACCCGGGGGAAAAAAGGTCAGGAAGTAAGTGTCAGCGGTTAGAGGCCGACAGGCTGGTTGATGCAGAGCTCAGAAAACAAAAAAAAAGAAGGGGGTGAAAGAATAATCGGTCGAGAAAAAAAAAAGGAAGGTCGCATCTACCTAACCGACCCCTTAGACTGAAAACGGGAACAGTTGACCTTCAATGGAGGGGGGGGGGGGCGATTTGGGGGAGTTTTAGGAAAAACTGCCGTAACGAATGGAGAGGGGGAGTGGAACCCAAGACCAAGGTACCCCTAATGAAAAAGGGGCTGCGGGCAAATCCAAAAAGCAATGAGGAAGTAGGTTTCGAGCAGAAAGGGGGATCATCCCGGAATACGCGAAGACAGATATTAAAAACGTCACGAACAGGGGCCCGAAAGACAATGAGCCGGAATTTTGGCTGTGGAGTCTTTGGGTGTCTACTTGGAGGAGCCACATCTACATACAGAGCATGTGGGAAGTAAGACGTAAGAAGGGGTCATAGCTAGGGGGGGGAGTTTTTTGGATTGGCAGGGTCTTTGGAATAGCGACAATTGGGTAAAAGGGGAACGCTATTGAACCTAAAAGAATACCACGGGGGTGCTTCAAGGAGTGGAGGTGGGTTGTTGAGCGGCTAAAGCGACATATTAACACTTAGGTACCTGCAAGGGGAACTGGCAACTCTCGAGGGGGATAAGTTATTATGCCTTGAAGGAGTGTTCGGGGATGGATGAATTAGGAAGTTTGTGGACCGCAGGCTACATGCTAACCGAATTGGCAGGTGAAAGTGCAGGGGATTTAGGGCCTCACGACCAGAACGGAGAAGAACTCGACGTTACCAGGATGGCGGAAGGAAGGGTCTCCAGCGGACAAATGGGTACGGCGTCCCTACCGTTTAAGGCACGGGAAAAGGATTGTCAAGGGTGGGAGAATTTCATTCTCAGTGGAATCTCGAGCATGGAAAGATGGGGGTGCAAGAATCCGATGGAGAGCCGCAAGAATCAGGAAAATCACACAAAAAAAAAGTTAAAGGAAAGGAGCAAACCATCACAAACGGTTCGGAACCCTGTGCCTGGTAGGGAGCCAGGCGGGGGCGTGAGGGACAAGCGGTCGCAAGGAACTAAATTGCCTGGGGAAGGGGAAAGCGTCCAACCAACTAACGTTGGAAAACCGGGACTACAAAAATTCGCGGTATAAAAGGGAAATCACCAAATAGCTTACTCAAGCTGACCGAAAAATAAACAGCCCTCAATTTGTGTTCATGGAGCAGACCTGTAGATCGGCTCCAAAGAGAGAAGACTAAAGCTTTGTAAAAAAACTGTATTGGTAAAGACTTTTTTTTGCAGAGAAGCTGCGGGGGAGCCGGGGTTGTAGAGCGTTGAAAAACCGGAAGGGGGAGGGGTGTACTCAAAAAAGTCAGGCGTGAAGACCGGTGGGTTCCTGCACTCGCTTTTGTGGAAGGCGGCGAAGGGAGGGGAGGTAAGAAAACGGGCTCAAGATGGTGAAATGATCCTAGAGGGAGCACACTGTAGACCTACAAAATCTGAGAACTCGACCAATTCAGAAAGGGGAAGGGGCCCTCGACCTAGGACCGACTCCTCCCAGCGAGAACGGGAACAAAGTACCAGTGAATTTGTCGGATACGAAGAGCGGCCGGCGTCATCGATGAAGAGGCCAGACAAAGAGTGATTTGAGGATTTGGCGCGGAAAGCGACAGTCGGCGTGGGGAGTCGAATTACTAGAAGAAGTTGCCGTAGCGCTTGGTGAAAAAACAGACCAGCGGACCCAAATGGCACAGAGACGGACGCCTTAAAAGGGGTCAGCTGACCGCCGTCGGCACGTGAACAAAAAGCAAGCTGAATCGAGGGGGGGGGCAAAGGGGGGTGGAGACGGGATATTGAGACTATATACTCGGAGTCAAAATACGTCGCCAACAAAGGGTAGGGTACCCTCAAAAGGGCAACGCTTTGACGGGAACAATCGAGGGAGACCCATGAACCGCTAACTGGCAGTACCAAACTCCAAACGGGAGGGCATGCATCTCCTATATCCACGTTCCTGAACAGTCCGGCAGAAACTGAAAAAGTCGACTCCAAACAAACGAACCAAGAAGGTTTGGGGAAAAGAAATCCGGCAGGGCAAAGGTTTCACCTACGGATTCGGGAAAAGAGACACGAAAGAGTTAAAATACAAATAGTGAAAATAAAAGGGGGGGCCAAAGAGAAACAAGGGAATCCTGAAGGGAAAGAATGTTCCAAGGAATGATGTGGATTGACAAAGAAAGGAATGGGCTTTTTCCAACCCAAAAATCAAACCCACACATACGAAAGGGGGGAAAGATTTTTCGACAGTCCGCTGATTGGGGGAGTCCCTCGCATCTGTTAGGGGTTGTAAACCTAACCACGCAGAAATGCACGGCATAGCGCGAGTTCCGGAGATTTCTGTCCCCGAAATGGTGGGGGGGCAAAAAAGGTGGGTAGGGAGAGTTCGCAAGTGAAAAGAGGATGGGGGAAGTCGGAAGCTAGATCTCCCCAGCCTGGTGGGCAAAGAATAAATTTGGAGGAATGAAGCGACACAAGGGCTCTGGACTGGGCGATTTGTGATATGAAGTGACTCGCAACGGGGGGAGGAAGACGAGGAAAAGTCGAGAGAGGGCGCACAAACAAGCGTAAAACATCCTTTTCAACACGAATCATATTAAAAAGGAACGGGGGAATCGTGACCCTTTAAAAGCCTTGTAAGGGTCATGGGAAAGAAAAAAGCGGAAAAGCGCGCAGTCAGGGGCAGATTTTACGGTGGGGGGGGGGACGAAAAAGGACGCAGAAGGTGTATGGGGCAGCAAATGCATCCGGAGGACGGCCGCAAGGGACATGATCGAATAAGAAATGGGTTAAAAACTCAGGTAAGAACTCGGGACCTGCAACAGGACCAGACAGCCGAGGCAAGAGGATGGGGGAGGTGAGGGGCAGTAATACTCCTTGGTAATAAAGATCCTGAGGAGGAGGGCAGTTGAGGGAAGGAAATCGGGTGGTTCCTGGTCAAGTGTGGAGATCACAAACACCTAAAACCCGGGGACAACGAGCGGGGAGGTGGGATGAAACATTCTCGGAGAACATCCCCCAATGGTGCCCCACCACAAATGAAAAAGGGCCCGTCTCACGAAAGTGCAGCACAAACAGAGTGTTGCACCGCTTAGGGGCAAATCACGGGGAGTAAGGGCCTAGGGCTGGGAATAATAAAGGAATAGCCCCAGAAGGCGGTCATACGCACAAACGGGAAGGGGAGCGGACTTGTGGGGCGGGACCCTTGTGAACATACACGAAACAGGAATTAAAAAAGACCTGCAAAAGAAAATCTTAGGTATCTCCCGGCACGAAAGCATGAAGGTGCAGGCGATAACGCCGATGTCCAAGGTGAGGCGGGGGGGTAGAGCCAGGATAGAAAGATCTCTATGAAACCTCATAATGAACTGACGAAATCCTCTCTAAAGATGACTGAGTACAAAAAAGATCAGAAAAGAAGAGTATCCGTAGAAAAAAAATACGTTTGAAAAAAAAAAGATGTACCAAAAGGGGAGTCATTTCTTCAGTGTCAACGGTTTCAAAGGGATATCAATAGTCAACGGAAAATCGATCGCACAACAAACGGAGGAGGATAGGGGGGAGAAACTTTGCAAAGGGTTTAAGGAGATCTGCGGGAGTGACATCAGACAGGAGGGACAATGATTTCCTTTCCAGAACAAAAGAATTTTACCGCAGTGGGTGATATCCTGCTAAGGGGGGGGGGTTACTCAGGATGCTGGAGCGCTGGAGGGGTGAAAATTAGCCTTTTAGGAAATTTGGAGACATCGGCGAAAGCTGCTATATAAGACCCCCCCCGTAACGAGTGGGGGAAAAGAGGGGGGCAGGGGGGGGCGCAACCTCATAAGGGCCGTCGGCATTGGCACTCACCACACGTAAGCCTTGAGGACAGGCTCGGCGCGTGCCTGACGGTACAGTCCACACAAAGTCGCATAGGCACAGGGTTGTTGGTGCGGGCCAAGCTAAGCATCGGCTGGGGATCGCACCCGACCGAACCCTAACTTCGAAGGGGATGGTCCTAAGTTGAAAACAAACACCTTTGCAGAAGGGGGACGGAGGGAGGGCAACGTTCGGGGGGGGGGGGGGCATGCATTGTGGTGTATTGACGAGCCGAAGGTGTAGGGAGAAAAAAAAAAAATACAACGCCGAGGGGGTAGGGGAGGTTTTGTTGACGAAGAGGAACGGGACACAGAAAAAAAAGAGGGACGCCCTAAGCAAAAAAGAAAAGAGCGGGAGTCTTTACGTAGTCTACAATGCAAGGAAAATTGAAAAATATAGCTTTGCAAGAGGGAGTGGTCCGTCGCGCGGTCCACCCGAACTATTTCTGCCAAGAGGGTTTTTTATAGGAGCCGGATAGGGGAACAGTGGGAGGAAGGCCGAGCGAGGAAAGCTGCCGGCACCAGGAAAAAGAAGAGCAGGTTCATAGATCGCCCCGAGCAGAGTTTCCGCTGGGGGGGGTGTCTGGGAAAATTCTCCAAACCGACCTGGGAAAAAAAATTTCCAGGGAACCGACGAGCTGGACTCGAGATTGGGGGCCAAGATCAAGGAAAAGGTTGCCAGTCTCTACCGAGAAGGGTGGGCAGACATGGGGGCGGCCAGGGGGAGAAAAGGTTCACGAGATAAAAGACAAGCAAGAGGGGGTGGTAGAGGAAACATGTATCAAAAGTTGGGGACAAGGGCTTGGGAACAGGCGGAGGATCTAAACCTCGACAAACTAGGGGGTGAAGCCACTTCTACTAAGGAAAACATGTTGTGAAAAAAAGGGCGGGGACGACAAACTAGAAACTTCGGAGGTACCTGATGCCGTTACTGCAAGGTGGGTTTTTTACAAACTTACAAGACCGCGGGGCTGATACGACGGAGAAGGGAGAAAGAGAACATCGAAGTGTGGGGGGGTGGGGGGGGGGAAAAAAGGACTTAATTGTCTGTGGAAAGAACATTCTCATTGGACAGTTCCATGAAAATCCCAAGCCGTAAGGAGCTGCAGGAAAAAGCGGGTGTGAAACCGTTGTGAAAATGGTGAACTTTCGTGGTGATAAGAGGAGAGTGAGAGGGCCCACGAATCTAAGAACCTTTTGAGACAAAACTGCAGGGGGAAATGAGGGCAAAACAGGGCGGTTGTTGGGGGGATTGCCGGTGCCTGGGGTGGGCCGTCAGAAGAACCTAGTTGGAAAAGGATGAATGGCGATTTTGGTTATTGAAAGTGCAGTGTCGCCTGTCGTCGGTCCGTCTTTTCGAAAGCGGTGCCAATCGGCGGGTAATAAGGGTGGCGACATCTAAGGGAAAGGAAAGGTCTCTAGATGCCATCGACAACCAAGGGGGACGAAGTCAAGCTCTTCGAGCTGACGTGAACACGATAGCAGCGGTAGCATTAAGAAAGAGGTGCTTTGTAACCAAGATGGAGGTGTGTATCAAAACAACGAGGGAAGACGGCATCTCTCCCGTAGAAGACAACGACTCCAGGAGTTTCTTGAAGGTTAAAGCAAAAAATCGAAACGAAGAGTAGGGAGGGACGATCATAGGACAGAGGGCCATCGAAGGTCGTGGTCAAAAGCCAAAGTGAAAAAAGCCTGGGTTCATTTCGGTCACGTGGGCGGAAGGAATCCGGGCCTCCAGGACACGAGCCCTAGGCGGAGCGGGAAGTGGTGTTTGCGAATGGGGTAGCAAAAAAAATGGTGTCGGATCAAGTTGACCAGCCGGCTAAAAGGTCACCATCGTGGGAGCCGGGGGAAGGAAGCACGGAAACTTCGCCAAGGAAGTGTCCACCAAATGGAGAGGAATTAAATACCAAGAGAAGACTCTAAGGTGATCACAGCCAGGTTGGGGGCCAACACGAAGACAAACAGGGGGAACGAGTCAAAGCTAAAAGCCTCTCAAAGTAATTAAAAGCGGAAAAGTCTCCTAGTGAAGGAAGAGGAGTCACAGGGGAGGAGGTTCGCGGGCGGGGTCGTTTACTAACGGGGTGTCAGTATTGTTGTTTCACACGAGGACTACGCCTTTGAGAAAAAGGTGCAAAACACAGTTCGTTGGGACGGCGGCCCTAAAAGAGAAGGGAAAGGGCAGCACCTGGAGAAACCGACAACAAAACGGTCAAAAGACCAGGAAACATGTGAAAATGAGAACAGGGAGTGGTGGTGGCCTTGGACGGAAGTTTGATGGCACTTGAAATAGAGGAAAAAGACATCGGAAGGGGACTGGCCCAAAGCAAGCAGGCTCCTCCTTCACGGGTCAAAAAAGGAAG